>OKSA01003254.1_pt1 | contig 12179 bp, 12 predicted proteins | sample 1601181 | NCBI WGS metagenome assembly OKSA01 (sample SAMEA3541538, study PRJEB24748) | human gut metagenome | biome: human gut; feature: human-associated habitat; material: faeces | place: China | collected 2012 | reverse complement strand
TTGAATTTCCCCGTTATAACACGCAGTTCATCGCTGTTAATGAAAACTTTGACAGCAACGGCGGCGACAGATTTCTTGTTGCAGTATGGAATCTGCTGAATGAACTCTATGCAATGGATATTTCCAACAAACAGAAGAAGTCCAATCGGGCAAAAAAGTGACAGTGGCAGGCACATCACCTCAAAGATTCCATTTGGTTACAAACTTGATCCGGAAGATAAGCACAAATGGATTATTGATGAGCCTGCTGCTGAAACAGTCAGAGTGATATTCCGTTTATTTAACGCAGGCAAAGGCACTACTGAAATATGCAGATATCTTACCGAGCATAAGTTCATATCTCCGTCCAATCATAACAAGCAGGAAATCAAAGGTTCTCGTGCTGTTGCAGACCCATACTATTGGTGTGTTAGCAGTGTGATCAATATCCTTGACCGTCAGGAATACGTTGGTGATACGGTAAATTTCAAAACATATCATACAAGCTTTAAGGATAAAAAAGTCCGTAAAAACAGCCGTGAGGATTACGTCATTATTCATGATACACAAGAACCGATCATCTCCCGTGAGGAGTTTGAAAAAGCCCGGAAAAGAAGAAACGCCAATAAGAGAATTTCAACAAAAAAACAATTTCATCTGCTTGACGGTATGGTATTCTGTGGCGATTGTAAAAACAGAATGTACCTCAATCGCAAGAAAAGAAAATCAACCGTTACATACATCTATCTCTGCAATCGGTATAAAAAAGAAAAGCTTTGTTCTGCACACTACATTCGTGAGGACTATCTGATCAAAACTGTTCTGGATCAGATTGCTTTCCTGTAAGAGAAATTTTCAGAGGGAAAAATTGAGTTCCGCCGTTTCATTTACAGTGCGATCAAACATCGTACATCTGAACATATCAGACAGGTTAACTCACGGATCAAAGCAATTTAGGAAAGACTGAATCAAATCAGAACGACAGAAACCAAGATGTATGAAGATAAGCTTATGGGCAAAGTTGATGAGGAAACATTTCATAACATCACTCATGTTCTGAACAATGAAGCAAGAAATCTGACAGATGAAAATTCTCAGCTACTTGTCATTCTTGACAAAGTGGAGGATCTGAAAATGGGTATTGATAACTTTGTACAGAAGATCGAACGTTTTGCAAACTGCACAGTTACAGAAAATGACCGTATCATAATGGAACAGCTTATCGACCATATTGAGATCTATGAAAATGACAGCCGTGAAATTTCTGTGCGTATCTTCTTTGCAGACATCGGCGTAATTGAATAAGCTGCACTTTGATTACAGGTGCGACGGTACGGCAACGATATATTAAAACTTTGGCGACAATGTTCCAATAACTATTGAAAATAGTCCTCCTGTGCGCTATTCTAAATAATGAATAATGCACAGGAGGACTTCGTATATGTTCGATAAAATTACAGCATTGTATTGTCGATACTCACGAGATGACGGGCAGGAGGAAGAAAATGCAAGTATCACACATCAACGTGAGTTACTGAAAGAATATGCGGAAAATAACGGATACACCAATCTTCGCTGTTATGCTGATGACAGATACAGCGGTACAAATTTCAACAGACCTGACTTTCAGCGTATGCTCGGTGACATTCATAAAGGACTTGTTTCCACTATTATCGTCAAGGATATAAGCCGTCTGGGCAGAAACTATCTCATGGCGGTCAGTATGTAGAAATCGAATTTCCAAAGCATAACGTTCGTTTCATTGCAATCAGTGATAACGTGGATTCTGCCAAGGGAATGAACGACCTGCTGCCGATCCATAACCTGATGAACGAATGGTACAGCCGTGATATTTCCAAAAAGGTTCGTGCCATGATACGTCAGAAAGGCAACAGCGGTCAGTCTACTGCATCAAAGCTTCCTTATAGGTATTACAATACACCGGAGGATAAGCAGACATGGCTGATCGATGAATCTGCAGCTAATGTAGTTCGCAGGATCTTTGACCTGTACCTGAATCAATTCTTTGGTATGTATCAGATCGCTCGTATTCTCAAAGCTGAGGGTATACCAAGACCGACATATCACAGACGAATGGCAAAAGGTATCAAGGTGGAAGCTGACGATCTGTGTGTATGGAGTGCATCTGTGGTAAGTGATATTCTGCAGCATCGTGAATATATCGGTGATACGGTTAATTTCCGCACAGAGATCACGTCATACAAGAATAAGAAAGTCATTCACAACAGCGATGACAAGTTGAAAATATTCCCGAATACGCACCCTGCAATCATTGACAAGGAAACATTTCAGAAAGTGCAGGACAAGATCTCAAAGGAGATCAGACACGCAAAAAAAGTACACAGTTATCTTTTTGCAGATTACCTTTATTGCATGGATTGTCATAGCAGAATGCACGGCAGGCAATGCTATTTGAAAGGCGGGAGAACACTCTCAGCTTATGAGTGTTCCACTTACCGCAAAAGTAAAGGTTGCTGCTTCCATGGAGTACCTGAAATGTATTTGCAAGCTGAGGTGTTAGCGAAAATACAGAATGTTCTTGCCTTTGCCAAAAGAATTCTGCCGAGTTCAGGCAGAACATCAGCAAAGCGTTAGAGGAACAGTCTGACGGCAGCAAAGCAGTAATAGAAGAAGAACTGGACAAGGCTCAGGCTTGCACGGCGGAGATTGACAAGTATATTCAGGGTTTATTTGAAGCAAAGGTTAGAGGCGAAATTGACGTCTCGTTATTTGCGAGTCTGAAGAAAACGTATGATGAGGAAAAAGAACAGCTCAACAAGCTGATAATTGACCTCATTACAAAGCTGAGCCGTGAAAATGAAGCAGATGAAAAAATTCAGCTTCTTTATGCAGCAATCAGAAAGTATGATGCCGTATGGGAACTCACTCCCGAAGTTCTGACAGACTTTATTGAAAAGATTGAAGTTGGTCAGGTCAGTGCAGAAAACAAAAAAATCTCGTTTGAACTACGAGATAATCAGATTTCTGTATTCTTTTGGGGTGTCGGCATCATCGATTTTATGTGAAAAACGGTTTCCTAAGTTGGGTACGACTGCTTTTGCGATAAGGCAAAAAGGCGGTACTTCGGGGCTGTATAAAATCAGAATATTTGTCCAATAAGAATAGTATAATTCAATGATACTGATTCGGAGGACTGATATTCTTGAAAAAAATTCTTGCTTTACTTATGTGCTTTGTGACGCTGTGTTCATGTGGCGGAGATGCCGATTCTCAGAGGGACAGGCTTGTGACTATGGAAAAAGCATCGGTGATACCTGTGTGCGGAGAGAAAAACTACACTGATGTGGAAACGTCACACAAGCTTAATTATACTGTGCAGAAAGCTATATGGATATCCTATATTGACCTTGCGGATATGCTCACAGGGAAAAGTGCCGAGAAATTTCGTGAGAACATTTCTCAGGCTTGCGAAAACGCTTTGAGCATAGGTTGTAATACGCTGTATGTCCACGTCAGACCTTTCGGGGACGCTATATATGATTCGGAACTTTATCCTGCATCAAGATATATAACAGGCATGGCAGGTGAGCGGAGTGACTTCGACCCGCTTGATATAATGATACAGACCGCACATGATAAGGGGCTTTCTTTTCACGCATGGATAAACCCTCTCAGGTGTGAGAATGAGGAGTGCTTTCAGAATTATGACGATAGCTTTCTTCTGAAAAAATGGTATGACGAGGACAACGGCTATCTTGAAAGCGTTGAGGGCGACAGCCATTTGTGGCTCGACCCTGCTTATGATGAGGTAAGACAGCTTATAGCAGAGGGTGCAGCGGAACTTGCAGAAAATTATGATATTGACGGCTTGCACTTCGATGATTATTTTTATCCCACAACGGCTGAGGACTTTGACGCTCAGTGCTTTTCTGCCCAGACGGAGTTTGACGACCTTTCTCAGTGGCGGCTGAACAATATCTCTCTTATGGTGGGGGAGATATACAGTGCGGTAAAAGCAGTGGATAAGGATATTCTCGTGGGAGTTTCGCCTCAGGGAAATATGGAAAATAACTATGAGTATATGTACGCTGATGTGAAAAAGTGGTGCAGTGAGGAGGGGTATATAGACTATATCTGTCCGCAGATATACTTCGGTTATGAAAATTCTGTCAAGCCTTATGAGGATACCCTACAGCAGTGGGCTGATATCTGCACAACTGATGTTACGCTGGTGGCAGGTCTGGGAGTATATAAGATAGACAGCGAGAGTGAATTTTCTGAAAATATCGGCATTATCGGCAGGCAGATAAATGACGCTGTAGTTAGTTATAACTACGCAGGAGCGGCGGTCTACGGCTATGCAAGCTTGTTTGGTGGCAGTGATAGAGGTGTTCAGGAGCAGGAGTTTATCGAAATTGCTTTTGATAAACTTGATACATCTGTAAAATGATATGCGATATATAAATTATGGTATGTTAAATGTAAACAAATTGTGATATATTATTATAAAATTTATGGAAGTAAACAAAAAACTATTGAAATTTCTTTTTAAATATAGTATAATGTTATATGCTGTAAGGCGATAATAGAAAATGTTTTTGTATTATTTGCCTAAAACAATATTATTTTGCTAATTATTCAGGGAGGGATTTTAGTGTACAAAATCGTAACAAGAAGACAGCTCAACGACGCTGTTGTTCTTATGGAGATCGACGCACCTTACATTGCCGCTAAGGCTGAGGCTGGTCAGTTCATCATCTACAGAGTTGATGAGAAGGGCGAGCGTGTTCCGCTCACTATCGCTGACTATGACAGAGAAAAGGGCACGATCACAATTATTTTCCAGGTAGTAGGTGCATCTACAACTGAGCTTGCAAGACTTAATGAGGGCGACTATATCCATGACGTTGTTGGTCCTCTCGGCGTTGCCACAGAGTATGACGAGGGTATCAAGAGAGTTGCAGTAGTAGGCGGAGGCGTTGGTTGTGCTATCGCTTACCCACAGGCTAAGAAACTCCACAGCATGGGCGTTGAAGTTGATCTTATCGCAGGCTTCAGAAGCAAGGATATCGTTATCCTCGAGGACGAAATGGGCAAGGCTTCTTCACATCTTCATATCTGTACAGACGACGGTTCATACGGCTATCACGGATTTGTTACAAATAAGCTTCAGGAGCTTATTGACGGTGGTGCAAAGTTTGACGAGGTCATCGCTATCGGACCAGTTCCAATGATGAAGTTCGTTTGCAAGGTAACAAAGCCTTATGACATCAAGACTCTCGTTTCACTCAACCCTATCATGATCGACGGCACAGGAATGTGCGGCGGATGTCGTGTAACTGTTGACGGCAAGATCAAGTATGCTTGCGTTGACGGCCCTGACTTTGACGGTCAGAAGGTAGATTTCGACGAGCTTATGAGAAGAAACTCAACTTATAAGGAGCAGGAAAAGGCTCACTTGTGCAGACTTACTGGAGGTGTAAGATAATGGCTAATATGAGTTTGACAAAGACTCCTATCGCAGAGCAGGAGCCAAAGGTAAGAGCTAGAAACTTCAAGGAAGTTACTTTGGGTTACACCCCTGAGCAGGCTATAGAAGAAGCTCAGAGATGTCTTAACTGCAAGCACAAGCCTTGTATGACAGGATGTCCTGTAAGCGTTAGGATTCCTGAGTTTATCGCAAAGGTAGCAGAGGGCAAGTTTGAAGAAGCATATGCTATCATCAAAACAACAAACGCTCTGCCGGCTGTTTGCGGACGTGTATGTCCACAGGAGCATCAGTGTGAGGGCAAGTGCGTAAGAGGTATCAAGGGTGAGCCTGTTGGTATAGGCAGACTTGAGAGATTCTGTGCAGACTATATGATGGACAAGGCAGTTGCAGTTGAAAAGGCTGAGCCAAACGGTCATAAGGTAGCTGTTGTCGGCGGTGGTCCTTCAAGCCTTACAGTTGCAGGCGACCTTGCTAAGCTTGGTTACGATGTAACTATCTATGAGGCATTCCATACAGCAGGCGGCGTTTTGATGTATGGTATCCCTGAGTTCAGACTTCCAAAGGCTATCGTTCAGCACGAGATAGACAATCTGACAAACATGGGCGTACATATCATGACAAACATGGTTATCGGCAGAGTTCTTTCTATTGACGAGCTTATGGGCATGGGCTATGAAGCTGTATTCGTAGGTTCAGGCGCAGGTCTTCCAAGATTCATGGGTATCGAGGGCGAAGGTCTTGTAGGCGTTTACTCTGCTAACGAGTACCTTACAAGAATCAACCTTATGAAGGCATACAAGGACGATTATGAGACTCCTATCATGAAGTCTAAGAACGTAGCTGTAGTAGGTGGTGGTAACGTTGCTATGGACGCTGCTCGTTCTGCAATGAGACTTGGCGCTGAGCATGTTTATATCGTATACAGACGTTCAATGGACGAGCTTCCTGCAAGAAAGGAAGAAGTTCATCACGCTCAGGAAGAGGGCATCGAGTTCCTCGTTCTTAATAACCCAGTTAAGATAGTTGGCGACGAGAACGGTCATGTAAAAGGCATGGAGTGCATCAAAATGGAGCTGGGCGAGCCTGACGCAAGCGGCAGAAGACGTCCTATCCCTATCGAGGGTTCAAACTTCATTCTTGACGTTGATACAGCTATCATGTCTATCGGTACATCACCTAACCCACTTATCAGAAGTACAACTCCTGGTCTTGAAACAAACGATCACGGCTGCCTTATCGTTGACGAGAACGAGTCAACAACTAAGGAAGGCGTTTACGCAGGCGGCGACGCTGTTACAGGCGCTGCTACTGTTATCCTCGCTATGGGTGCAGGCAAAAAGGCTGCCGCTGCTATCGACGAGTATATCAAGAACAAGAAATAATTTCTTGTAAATGAAAATTATTTGTTAAAAGGCTTGAAGTTTGTGCAAATATCTGATATACTAATATAGTATTATTAGATTTGGAGGTCTTTTGATGAATTTGTCAGCAATTATTTCAGTTTTGGCAGCTGAGCAGAGTTCGCCTGCATCACTTGCCATGACTTTTATCCCACTGGTACTCATAATCGTGTTCTTCTACTTCTTTATTATCCGTCCGCAGAAAAAGCAGGATAAGAAAGACGCTGAGATGAGAGATAACCTTGAGATAGGTGACGAGGTCGTTACAAACGGCGGAATCGTTGGTATCGTGTTCTCTATCAAGGACGACACTGTTGTTATCGAAACAGGCGGCGATAGAAGTAAGATCCGTGTTAAAAAGTGGGCTATCGCTAAGAACGAAACAATTCATGACGGTGACGCAAAGTAAATATCGCTTTTAAGGGACGGGTAGTTTTATCCGTCCCTTTTTGTGTTCTTATTGTCCGTGACTTTGAATATAATTTTTTTAGGATATTCAGTGTGGGGGTGCGGATATGAAAAACAACAGACTTTTCTGGGGCAGAAAGCTGTCGGTGCTGTCGTCAACGGCGTTGTCTGCCTGCGTGGGGTGCGGTGCGATATTTGTTGCTGTGCTTGCTTTTGCGTATGTTATCACTAAGATAGATGCCACCGACCTTATGCTGTCGGTGATGTCAACAGCGGCACTTGGTATCGGAGCGTATGCAGGGGGATATGTCTGCGGAAAAAGGCAACGTAGAAACGGTCTGCTGTCAGGTGTGCTGTGCGGAGTGTTCATTTTTCTTATCATTGTCATTCTCAGTGCACTGTTTTCTAAGGCAGCCGAAAGCTTTTCCGTGCCTGCAAAGCTTGTGCTTACCCTTGTGTGTGCAGGCGTAGGCGGAGTTGTAGGTGTAAATTCTAAAAGCAGCCGTTTTTGATAAGGATAAATATTTATACTGCATTAACCATTCGTTCATAAAACATAGTGGGATATGTGGTATAATTAATGTAAATCAATTATTGGAGGTAAAATCCTATGAAACATATCAAGACGATCAATAAGGCTAATCTCAAGAAGACTGCTGCTAAGGGTGGCTGCGGCAAGTGTCAGGCATCATGTCAGTCAGCTTGCAAGACCTCCTGCACAGTTGCTAACCAGAAGTGCGAGAGAGAAGCTTAATATTCCGATCTTTCTGAGGCGTGCGAGCGTACACACGCCTTGCTAAAGGGACATTTTTATGTCCCTTTATTTTTGTATAAATTTGTATATGAATATAAATGCGAAAGGTGATTTTTAAATGATACACAAGTTTAAGCTTGGCGGCTTTAATGCACTGCTTGACGTGAACAGTGGCGGAGTACATATTATAGACGATCTGACATATGATTTGTTAGACAATGTTGAGCCGCCTTTTGAGGAGAAATGTCCTGAGGACGTTGTAAGAAAGCTGTCAAAGATGTATGACAGCAAGGATATCGAGGATTGCTATGAGGAGATAGTTTCTCTTTATAATGACAAGATATTGTTCAGCGAGGACGATTACGAGAAGTATGCCCTGTCTGCTGTGGCTTCACCTATCAAGGCAATGTGTCTGCATATCGCTCACGACTGTAACCTGAGATGTAAATATTGCTTTGCTTCAACAGGCGATTTCGGTCAGGGCAGAATGCTCATGGACTATGAAACAGGCAAGCGTGCTATAGATTTTCTTATAGAGCGTTCAGGAGACAGAAAATTTCTTGAGGTGGACTTCTTCGGCGGTGAGCCGTCACTGAATTTCGGTACGGTAGAAAAGCTTGTTGAGTATGCACGTTCACAGGAGGAGCCTCACAATAAAAAGTTCAGATTTACTGTTACCACAAATGGTGTACACCTCACTGACGAGATGATAGACTTCATCAACAAGGAAATGTACAACGTTGTTCTGTCTATTGACGGAAGAAAAGAAGTCAATGACAGAATGAGAGTGCGTGTGGACGGTTCAGGAAGCTATGACAGGATTATCCCTAACTTCAAGAAGCTTGTTGAGAAACGTCCTAAGAACAAGGATTGGTATGTAAGAGGCACTTACACAAAGTATAATCTTGACTTCTCAAACGATGTAATGCACCTTTATGACCTTGGATTCGACCAGATATCCGTTGAGCCTGTTATGGCTGACCCTAGCGAGCCTTATGCTATCACTGAGGCTGACCTGCCGAGGATCTTCAAGGAGTATGAGATACTTTCTGAGAAGATACAGAAGATAAGGGACGAGGGTAAGTTCATAAACTTCTTCCACTTTATGATAGACCTCGATCAGGGTCCTTGTGCGATAAAGAGACTTAGGGGCTGTGGAAGCGGAAACGAGTATGTTTCTGTTACTCCTGACGGCGATATTTACCCATGTCATCAGTTCGTTGGTATCACCGAGTTCAAAATGGGCAATCTCTATGACGGCACATTTAACGAGGAAATGAAAGATATGTTTGCTCACGCACACGTTTACAACAAGCCTGAGTGCAAAAAGTGCTGGGCAAAGTTCTATTGCAGTGGCGGTTGCAATGCAAACAACTACATTTACGCAGGTGATATCCACAATGCGCACAAGCTGTCATGTCAGATACAGAAGAAGCGTCTTGAATGTGCTATCATGATGAAGGCTGTTAAAATGCTCGACAGCGCTGAATGAATATAAATATTTTGTAAATTTTACGCATTATAACTTTTGTGTACATATATAAACTTAATATGTACAAAAACGTTTGAAGTTTAACAAAAAAATTTATTGAATAATCGGTTTAAAAAGCACGGAATAACAAATGACGTTATTCCGTGCTTTCTGCTGTTATTACATAGTATGATCATGTCGGAAAATAGCAAAATGTGTCTGTCATATTAATAAGTATTAAGATAAATATAATGTATACTAAGCTGGTAGCTTATTGACAAAGTGGGTCGAATTTAGTATAAGATTGACATAAACAAAAGGTGCTTGGCGGTCATGTTACCGCAAATCGGCTATAACGAGCGCCCTCTGTATCGGACAGGATAAACCGACAAATTATTATGAAAAGGACGAAGAGATATGAAAACTAATGAAAAGAAGAATACTTCTGCTAAGAAGAAACTTATACCTGCAGTTGCAATGCTCACAACTTCCGCTGTAATGCTTTCTACTGCTACTTACGCTTGGTTTACAATGAATAAGGACGCTGAGGTTACAGGTCTTGAAATGACAGCTACCGCAGGTGGTGGACTTGAAATTCCACTTGGTAATATTGGAAATGGAGAGCTTGGAACAATAAGCACTCCAACTATGGACGATATTTCTTGGAAGAGTGTTGTAAATGTTGGTGAGTATTATGATAAGATAAGCAAAATAAAGCCTGCATCTACAGTTGACGGAAATAATATTTATTATGCTGATGATGGTAATATCACGGCCGGTGGTAAGGTTGTTCAAGACTCTGCAAAGGTAGTGAAAGCAGCATATGCTACTGATAAGGTTGCTATGACAGTTAGAAATAATTATACTTCAGATGGTGAATTGAGTGTCAATACAGGTGCTGGTGCAACCGCTGGTAGATTTGTAGATATACCTATGTGGGTAAGAACGAAACGACAAATAAACAGGAAACAAAGATTAATTGTGAAGTAACGATTAATGACGGAAAGACAAACGCTGATGACGGAACAGAACTTCAGAATGCAGTTAGAGTTTCTGTTATACCATTGAAAAATGAGAATGTAAAGTCTACTGGTGGTAGTGTTACAGCTCTTGGAATTACTGGTGCTGACAATTATACTACAGGTGGTGCTCATATTTACGGACTTACATTTGACAGCTATCGTGGTGCTAGTGCTGAAGCGCCAAAGGGTATTAAAGCCACAAAGGCTGCAGATGCAAAATATGATTCAGATGATGTTTTGGGTATAGTAACTGCCAATAAGACAAAGATAAACACTGGAGATAATACTGACGCTGCTAATGTATTTACACTTGCAGCTGCTAGCACAGATAGCTATTCTGTTGAATCTTTCGTTGTAAGAGTATGGCTTGAGGGTGAAAGCATTTACTGCAACGACGCTAATGCGGCACAGGATTGGAATATTCAGCTGAATTTCACAACTGATGATACAACAGGCAACTAATCAATAAACAATAAAACAAAAAAGACGCCGAAGAAATTCGGCGTTTTTTGGTAAATTGGTATAAAAAATAATTTTCCATATTTGGGGAAATCTCCCGATTTTTCTTTGTTTTTTGTCGAAAATATGCTATAATAATACATTGGAGCAGAAAGAAAGTGGCTTTGCTTTGGGCGAAAATTCTACAGTTGACGGCGTTCGTGCCGTGGAGCTTTTCTATAGACCTATAAAAAATACCGACAGCGGCAGGGTCACTTTTTTGCAGTTGCAAACAAGGCTCAATTCTCCTGTTATGGGAACGCTAATGCCTGCGGATTATCTCCCTGTGGCTCAGCTTTCCGACCGATGTGTTAGCATTTTCAAGCTTGCTTTCGTTCAGCTTTTGCAGGCTTTGGGTAAGTTTCACGAAAGGGAAGTGGACGTTGACTGGGCAAGCGTGTTCGTGCCTGCAAGATTTTTAAGGCAGACGGAAGCTCCGAGAGTTGTGGCAGATTATTGCGATAAGTTTGGCGTGAAGTATGAGCGTGTCTGCTTTGAGTTGTCGCCTGATGTGCTTGATGAAGCTGACAGTACAGCGGCAGATAACGTGGCTCTTATGAGAAGACAGGGCTTTCATTTTCTGCTCACAGGCTTCGGCACTGAGGGCTTTAAAATGCTTAAGACCGCTGAGTTCAAGGTAGATAATATCATGCTTGACGGCTCAGTGGCTCAGGTTCTTGGTAAGAGCGACAGGTATGATACCTGCGTGAACTCTCTGCTGAATTTCGTTTTTGACCTTAATGCTGAGGTCATAGCTGACGGAATTACTGATGATAAGCAGGTGAAACAGCTCAGCGGTATGCAGTGCCTTTACTATTCGGGAGAAAATGCAGGAAAATATATTGCGGAAAGATACGTTCGCAATAGAAATGAGTAATAAACGGGTGATACGGTTTTGGACGGTAAAAATATAGATAAAAATACAAGAGTAGTCGATACCCTTGCACTTCGCAGGACCGCCAAGGAAGCTAAACGCTATGTGGTATTGATGAGATTGCTTAAAATACTTGCCATTATACTTATCGCTATCGTGGCGGCGGCTTATGCGGTGTCTTATTTTTACGACAAGTATGGTAGCTTTACAGTTAAGATAAGTAAGTATGATATGATAAATCAGGGGCTTACTCTTTCGGAAACTCCTGACTATACCACGAGCAATTCAAGGCTCAATGCG
>OKSA01003251.1_pt1 | contig 12186 bp, 11 predicted proteins | sample 1601181 | NCBI WGS metagenome assembly OKSA01 (sample SAMEA3541538, study PRJEB24748) | human gut metagenome | biome: human gut; feature: human-associated habitat; material: faeces | place: China | collected 2012 | reverse complement strand
GTGCCGACGGCCTGATGATCGAGGTGCACAACAACCCCGCCAAGGCAAAGTGCGACGGTGCCCAGAGCCTGACCCCCGACCAGTTCGATGAGCTGATGCAGTTCATCGGCAAAGAGGTGGAGTTCTTCGGCAAAAAGCTGAACTGATGATTTGAACTATCCTCTGCGGAATTATTATTTTGTGTTTGCAACGAGGAAGATCCTGCGGGATCTTCCTCGTTGCTTTTTCACACTGCATCTTCCGGTTCTGCCCCTTTTCCTGTGAAAAAAACAACCCCGGGGCGCTTGCGGTCACCCCGGGGTTGTTACAAGAATGATCTACTTTTCAGGAGATCAGGCTCTTTTCCTTGGCCTTATCCCAGACAAGGCAGGTTTGGAGCTTGGTCACATAGCGATAGGGGCGGAACTCGTTTTCCTTCACATCGCCCATCAGACCCTGCTCTTCCATCCAGCTGGCAGCCTGCCGCAGATGAAGGTCGGCGTCATCGATGTCGCTGAAGCTCTTCACCGTCTGCGGTTCCGGGCAGCCGGCCTTTTCCCAGATCAGGGTCGCCAGACCGGCGCGGTTGGAGGGCATGGGGACGCCGGGCATATTCAGCACGCGATAGATGCCGGTTCCGGTTTCGTAAATGCCCCACACGGCTGCACCGGTCAGCGCAACAGCCGCAATGCCGGCCACCACATCGCTGCCGCCGCCGCCGGGATTGACAGGGTCAACATTTCCGCCCTGATACAGCGCTTCGACGGTCACGTTGCAACCGGGCATCTCAAAGTGTTCGGTCTGATCATCGCCCAGATTCAGCTCACTGCCGTCGGCACACACGGCGCTCCAGCCGAGGAACTCTGCGCCCTCCGGGATGTCTGCCGTCACGGTCACGGTGGTGTCTTCCGGCACAACGGTGGCAGTATCCAGCTCCTGCTCCCCGGCACCGAGGTCAGCGGTTGCCTTCGCATTTACAGCGTTGACGGTTTTGCCGTTGGCATCTGCCAGATAGCGGTATTCCTTGCCATCATCGCCGCGCTTATATCCGATGATGTATCTGGGATCCACGCTGACGAGTTTCAGCTTGTTCTGATAGCTGAGATCCTCGTTTTCCAGCGTGATCTGACGGCCGAGGCTTGCATCGTCGGTCAGGATCTTTGCCGTACCGGTAAAGGTCTTTTTGATGTTGATCTTCTGGCCATCGCCCAGATGGACATCGTTGGCGTTGTTCTCAAAGGTCGCCTGCGTCAGGGTCACTTCGGAGCTGCCAAGATCCTTCAGAAGGATGCCGTCTTGGCCGCCCTTGATGGTGCCGCCGTTGATCCACGTACCGCCGTAATTTCCGGTGCAGTCAATGACCGCGGCATCTGGATTCGTGCTGGCGACCGTACCGTCGTTCATACGCAGGCTGCCGCGGTTTTCGATGGTGCAGTCTGCGCCCGAGGTAATGGTGCCGCCGTTGATCTCCACAAGACCCCATTTGTTGTTGATGCAGCTGGCACGCTCAGACGCAAAGGTTCCGTCTGTTGTGCTGCCCTTGTTAATGGTCAGGTTTGCAGCATTGTTGACAAAGCAGCTTTTTGTGCCGGTGGTTTGGAACTTGCCGCCGTTGACGGTCACTGTGCAGTTTGCAGCCGAAACCACTGCCTCTGTGGAGGTTGCTGTAACATCATTCAGCGTCACATTGCTGCCCGTTGAGAAAGAAAATACTGCCGGGTAACCCGTAGAGTTGCTGAACGTATATTGGCCTCCGTTTACCGTCACATTGGAATTGGACGACACAATGCAGTAAGTGCCCGTCTCCATTTCCGCATTATTTACAGTAAGCGTACCTCCCCATGCCATAAACGGGTGAAAACTGCTTGCCTTAAATCTGCCGTCTGTAACTGTTACATCTGCTGTCGAGGAGCTCATGTACATGAAGTGTTTTCTCCCCGTGCCATCAAATTCATGTCCATTGAAATCAATATTTACAATTCCAGCGTTTGTTACATAGATGAAGGGATCAGCATTTGTAGGTTTTATATTTCCGTTGATAGTAATGTTCACCGTCTCCGTTGTATCGGTCAACTTGATTGTAATATTACCAGCGTAATTTCCGCCAGGGATCTCGTAATTACCACCTTCTGTGATGGTAATGTTTGTCGCAGGAACCAGTTCAGTAGGAGCCGACCCAGCTTCTTCATTTTCCTGCGCAGTTACGCCATTTTCAGGCGTACCCCCCCCCGAGCAAGTGCATTGACCGGAAGGACAGATGTCATCATGCATGCCGCAAGCACTGCACTGATGAGCCGTATCTTCTGTTTTTTCATCCTCAAACCCTCTGCTTTCTGTTAAATTTCTGAGACTTATGTCTCGCATTTTTAGTATAGCACCTCTATTTTCTGCATACAATCTTCACCTGCACTGAAATTTGCCTTGTAATTTCTTCTAATTTTTGTTGCCTTTGTTCGAAATCCTCCGAAACTTCTCCCGGTAGTACCGGAACCGTCCCCGGCATTCCATTTTTTTCGTATTTGTGTTATACTATAGTGTATTTGCAATCCACCCTGAAATGAGGTTTTTTTATGAAAGCACATATCGCACGCAATCAGAACGCCGGTGTCCCGCTGGTTCTGGGCTGGAACCTTTCCCCCGCCGACCGGGGCAAGCTGGAAGGCATGGCTCCTGCTTTTGGCATGAAGGTGCTGCTCGTCTCCCCTGCCGATGCGGGCAAGACCGTGGCCCAGCTGCTGGGCGAGGTGGAGACCAAGGCCGCCCGCACGCTGGTGCTGGAGCCGGGTGCCTACCCGCCGGCAGTGGTTCTGGCCAACTTCAAGGAGAAGGATGTGGACACCCTGCTGGATCTGATGAAGCAGGCACAGGTCACCGTGCCGCTCAAGGCTCTTGTCACCCCCTCCAACCGCAATTGGGTGTTCGGCGATCTGCTGGCCCACCTGCAGGAGGAGCACGCCGCTTTTACCGCCGCAAAGGAGAACCACACCGTATGAAGACCCGCGCAAAACGTTTCGTCAGCGCCCTGCTGGCCGGGGTGCTCTGCCTGAGCCTGCTGGCAGGCTGTGCCTCCAAGAAGAAAGAGCTTACCCGCTATTCCACCGTTTTTTATGATGTGTTCGATACCGTAACGCAGGTGATCGCCTACTGCGAGAGCGAGGAAGAATTCAACACCCAGATGGATGCCCTGCACGCAGACCTTATTACCTATAACCAGCTGTATGATATCTACAACGATTACCCCGGCGTGACCAACGTCAAGACCATCAACGACAATGCCGGCAGCGCTCCGGTGGAGGTGGACGACCGCATCCTCTCCATGCTGGAGCTGGCCGACCAGATGTACCAGACCACCAACGGCAAGCTGAACATTGCCATGGGCAGCGTGCTGAATATCTGGCACAATTACCGCGAAGCTGCCGAAGCCGCCGAGATGGATGCCGACAACAAGCTGCCCACCATGGAAGAACTGGAAGCAGCCGCCCAGCACTGTGATATCAACAACGTGATCATCGACGCGGATGCCAGGACCGTTTATCTGGCCGACCCGGAAATGTTGCTGGATGTGGGCAGCGTGGGCAAGGGCTACGCCGTGGAAATGGTGTGTCAGGCTGCCGAGGCCCGCGGCCTGACCAGCGCTCTGGTGAGCGTGGGCGGCAATCTGCGCGCCATTGGTGTAAAACCGGACGGCAGCCAGTGGACCGGCGGCGTGGAAAACCCGTGGAGCTCTTCGGATGTATACACTTCGGATTCCATGCTGGACGGTGCCATCAACATGAGCGATATGGCCCTTGTGACCAGCGGCGACTACCAGCGCTACTACGTGGTGGACGGCAAGCGCTACCACCACCTGATCGACCCGGACACCCTGTTCCCCGCCGCCTACTTTAACGGCGTGACCGTGCTGTGCAGCGACTCCGGCCTTGCCGACTGCCTGACCACCGGCCTGTTCTGCCAGCCGCTGGAGGACGGGATGAAGATCGTGGAAAGTCTGGACGGCGTGGAAGCCATGTGGTGCACACCGGATCAGCAGGTCATCACCTCTTCCGGCTGGGATTCCCATTTGAAAAAATAACCCTTAAAACGGCAAAAGGCCGACGCAGTGCTGCGTCGGCCTTTTGCTGTTTTATCAGATGGTGAACTGCACCACACAGAATGCCGCGTAGATGCACAGCAGCGCAATGCCCTGCGGGCGGCTCAGCTTGCCCTTGAAGAGCGCGGGCAGGGTGAGCAGCAGCATCACGGCGAACATGACCGGGAACTCCAGCACCAGCGATGCATTGTGGCCGAAGAGCAGGGAGTTCTGCGGAATGCTAAAGGGTGCCACTGTGGCGGAAACACCGCTCACCAGCACCAGATTGAACACGTTTGCACCAATGACATTGCCCAGCGAAAGTGCACCGTGGCCCTTTGCCAGCGAGGTGATGGCCGTTACCAGCTCCGGCAGCGAGGTGCCCAGTGCCACAAAGGTGAGCGCGATCACCGACTCCGGCACGCCCAGTGCCTGTGCGATCAGGGTACCGTTGTCCACCAGCAGGTTGGCACCCACGGCAATGAGCACAGCGCCCACGGCCAGCAGACCCAGCTCCTTGGCAAAGGATGCATTTTCGTCCGGTTCTTCCTCTTCTTCCGGGGCGGGGGCGTTCTTCATGGCCATCACGTTGCAGATGATATACGCTACGAACATGGCCAGAAGGATCAGGCCCACCGGGCGGGAGAAGTAGCCGGTGGTGTAGGCCACACCGGCATAGAAGGCCGCTGCCACAAAGAAGAACAGCACCGGCGTGCGCAGGCTCTTGGGGTCTACCTTGCCCGGCTTTACCGCAATGGTGATGGCCGCAATGAGCGATGCATTGCAGATGATCGAACCGATGGCGTTGCCATAGGCGATCTCGCCGTGGCCGGTAAAGGCCGAGGTGGTGGAGACCATCACCTCCGGCAGGGTGGTGCCGATGGACACCACGGTGGCACCGATGAGCAGCTCCGGCACATGGAAGCGGCGGGCAATGCCCGTGGCACCATCCACGAACCAGTCACCGCCCTTGATGAGGCACAGCAGGCCCACGATGAACAGCAAAACAGGAATGAGCATAGTTTTCTCCTTTTGTTTTTGGCAGAGCAGCAATAAAAAAGAGGCCTTTATTACATCCTGCCCAAAAATGGGAAAGTGTAATAAAAGTCTCAAGCTTCCGGTGACACAGCGGGCATTTCTGCCGGGATGTCGCTGCGCCACAGCGCACCGTTTTTGCAAAACGAGCGCCCTTTACTCCCTTTTATCCAAAAAATATTATACCGGTTTTTGCACCAAAGTGCAAGAGGAGCGTTGAAATTTCATCCGGCCTTGGCTACTTTCTTCGCGTTGGGATAGATGCGCTCCATGCGGGCATCGTCAAAATGCGCATCCAGCAGCATATCGATGCTGCTTTTGGGCGCTTCACCGCTGGTGCGGGCATCGTAGCGGGCCAGCGCCAGCGCACTGGTGAGCATGTTCACCGCCATGAATACGGCCAGCAGGACGGTCATCCATGGGCGGACGCGGCTGCGCACCTTCTCCATGCCTCTGAGCACCAGCGGATAGCCGTAGCGCATCCATATCACCGCCGCAATGCCCCAGAAAAAGCAGTACAGCAGGTTGATGCGCCCGCCCAGATTGAACTTGAACTTGCTGTAGTCCCAGAACACGGTGCCGAACAGCAGCTCGGTGACGGCGCTGCACACGTATTCGTACACACCGCCCATGACGGTGCCGAAGGCAAACAGGTAGCGGTCGCTTTTGTCCTTTTCCTGCCGCAGCAGCACTGTAGCCATCACCAGCGCCAGACCCCACACCACGCTGAACGGCCCCCAGACCAGACTGGAGCGGCTCATCCACACGCCTGCCGTCACGCGGCAGAACACCGTCTCCACCATGTCGCCCAGAAACGCGCCGATCACGAACAGCCACAGCAGGTCGGACACGCTGAGAAAGTTCTTTTCCCCCTTCCGGAGCGCAGTCTGCTCCTGCCGGGCCGCAGCCGGGTAAGCATACTGGATGCGTTTTTCAATGTAAAGCGCGATCCTGCGGCGCAGCGTGTCCGACCGCTCCCCCAGTCTCTGGTTGAGCTGCTCCAGCATCGGGTGCCGGGCCGCATACTGCTGCACCAGCACCGCCGAACCGATCTGGTCCAGTACCGCCACCGTCAGCGAGACCCATACTGCCGGGCGCAGCAGCCAGACAGGGATATGCGCGCACAGCTGCAGCAACACATTATTGCCCCACAGCACACTTGCCGTGCCCAGCGCACCCCACAGCAGCGAATACTGCAGGCACACATAGCCGTTCAGATTGATTTTTTTTCCGGAATAGTCCCACCACTTGCGGCGGTGCAGGCGTTCCAGCAGCTTGGCGGTGATCCATTCCATCACCGTTGCCGCCATCATACAGGCAAAGAACAGGTAGACCGGCTCGGTGCGCAGGTCGCCGAAACTCACGGCCAGCAGCACGCCGGTGGTACCGTAGATAAAGCAGAACGGGCCTGCCGCCGCACCGCGGTTGGCAAACCTTCCGCCCCGGATGGTCGCGACTACCGTCTCAGCCACCCAGCCCAGAAAGGAATATACTAGATAAATAACACCCAGAGTATAGAAGTTCAGCGTCATAAGGTTCCTTTCGCTTCCAGTTTTTTTCTTACTGCATTGATTGTACCTGTTTTGGGCGCTGTGTACAAGAGCCGTGCAGAAATTTTGTCACTCTGCGACGCGGCAGGCTCTCCGGGCATCTCTGAAAAGACGAAGATCCAGCCTGTTGCTTTGTTTTCAGATACATCTTAGAAAAAGGCCCTGCCATCCCGAAGGACAGCAGGGTCCAAAATTACAGCTTGAATTTACAGAGCGGAATCACAGCTGGCTCTTATACAGCTCCACGATCTCCTCCACGCTGGTGTCGCGGGGGTTGCCGGGACGGCAGGCATCCGCAAATGCGGACTCGGCGAGGAACTGGATATCCTCTTCCTTCAGGATGCCGTGCAGATTTACGGGGATGCCCACGTCTGCGCTCAGCTGCTTGACGGCGGCGATGGTTGCGTCAGCGGCTTCCACATCGTTCATCTCATCGATGCCCACAACGCCCATGGCCTTGCCCACGGCGCGGTAGCGCTCACCGGCAACGGACTTGTTGTACTCCAGACCCACCGGCAGCAGGATGGCGCAGGCCACACCGTGCGGGGTGTCATACAGAGCGGACAGGCCGTGTGCCATGGAGTGCACGATGCCCAGACCCACATTGGAGAAGCCCATGCCGGCGATGTACTGGCCCAGAGCCATGCCCTCGCGGCCTTCCGGGGTGTTCTGCACTGCGCCGCGCAGGCTCTGGCTGATGAGCTTGATGGCTTCCAGATGGAACATATCGGAGATGACGCAGTGACCCTTGGTAATGTAGCCCTCGATGGCGTGGGTCAGAGCGTCCATGCCGGTGGCAGCGGTCAGGCCCTTGGGCATGGAGGACATCATATCGGGATCGACCACGGCGATCTCGGGGATATCGTTTGTATCCACGCAGACGAACTTGCGCTTCTTCTCCACATCGGTGATAACGTAGTTGATGGTGACCTCGGCAGCAGTGCCGGCGGTGGTGGGAACAGCGATGGTGAACACAGCGTGCTTCTTGGTGGGAGCAACGCCTTCCAGAGAGCGGACATCCGCAAACTCGGGGTTGTTGATGATGATGCCGATGGCCTTTGCGGTATCCATGGAGGAGCCGCCGCCGATGGTCACGATGCAGTCAGCCTCAGCAGCCTTGAAAGCGGCCACGCCGTCCTGCACGTTGGCGATGGTGGGGTTGGGCTTGATCTCGCTGTAAACAGCGTAGGCAAAGTTTGCAGCATCCAGCAGGTCGGTGACCTTCTTGGTGACGCCGAACTTGATCAGGTCGGGATCGGAGCAGACGAATGCCTTCTTGTAGCCGCGGGCGGTCAGTTCGGGAACGATGTTCTCAATGGCACCGTGGCCATGGTAGGAGATGGTATTCAGAACGATGCGGTCAGCCATAGTTATTTTTCCTCCAAATCTCTTTTCCGCCGCTTTCCGGGCGGAGCTCTCTGTTTTTCAGCATAGCACATTGTCAAAAGCTTTGCAATGTGAAATTGTTTGAATTTATTGTAAATTTTTATCAATGTGCAGTGTTTTATGGGCACTTTTTCAAATTTCCCACAGTTTTATGGTGTTTTTTCTTTTTCCCCTTGACAAACAGAGCAAATCGTGTATTATTGTATCAAGCGCTTAATACAACAAGACAAGGAGATGATACCATGGGCGAACAGTTTGATGCCAGCCGCCCGATCTATGCACAGCTTGTGGAACGGCTGAAGGCCCGGATCCTGGCCGGCACCTACCCGCCGGGCGGGCATCTGGATTCGGTGCGTGATCTGGCCGCAGCCGCCGGGGTGAACCCAAACACGATGCAGCGGGCCCTTGCCCAGCTGGAGACGGAAGGGCTGGTGCGCACCGAACGCACCGCAGGCCGCTATGTTACGGAGGATACTGCATTGATCGAACAGCTTCGCGCCGACACCGCCCGGACGCTGGCGTCGGATTTTCTGGAAAAGATGCGCGGCATCGGCTACAGTCCCGCACAGGCGGCCGCGCTTTTGGAACACTGGGACGCAAAGGAGGACCGCAATGAATGAACTTTTGAGCTGTGAAGCACTGACCAAGTGCTACCAGAAGGATAAGACCGCACTGGAAAATGTAGACCTGCACATCGGCTTTGGCCGCATCGTGGGGCTGCTTGGCCCCAACGGCAGCGGCAAGACCACCCTCATCAAGCTGGCGAACGGTCTGCTGCAGCCCAGTGCAGGCAGCATCCGGATCGCCGGCATGACCCCCGGGCCGGACACCAAAGCCATCGTGTCCTATCTGCCGGACGCCGACTGGCTGCCGGACTGGATGCGTGTGGAGCAGCTGGTGGAAATGTTCCACGAATTTTATGCCGATTTTGACCCCGCTAAGGCAAACGAAATGCTGGCCCGGCTGGAACTGGAACCGAAGGCGCGGCTCAAGACCCTCTCCAAGGGCAGCAAGGAAAAGGTGCAGCTGATCCTTGCCATGAGCCGCGCCGCAAAGCTCTACCTGCTGGATGAGCCCATTGGCGGCGTGGACCCTGCCGCCCGGGACTATATCCTGAGCACCATCCTGAACAACTACAGCCGGGATGCGACCGTCATTCTTTCCACCCACCTCATCGGCGATATCGAGCCCATTCTGGACGAAGCCGTCTTTTTGAAGGATGGCCGGGTGTTCGCCCACCGCAATGCCGAAGAGCTGCGCGAGACCGAGGGCATGAGCGTGGATGCATATTTCCGGGAGGTATTCAAATGCTGAAACAGCTGTTAAAATATGAATTCAAGGCCACCGGCCGCACCTACGGCGGGCTGTATCTGGCCCTTGTTGCGCTGGCAGTGCTGAGCGGCTTTTCCCTGCGCAGCTCTTCCAAGGACGACTTTGCATCTCTGCTGCTGTTCGCCTACATGGTCGTAGCCGTCGCGGTGGCAGTGGTGTCTGTGATGACCATTGTGACCCGCTTCACCCGCAATCTGCTGGGCCGCGAGGGCTACCTGATGCACACCCTGCCGGTGACGGAAAGCCAGCTCATCCTTTCCAAGCTGATCTCCAGCGTGGTGTGGATGCTTTGCAGCAGCATCGTGGGTATTTTCTCCTTTGCGGCGATGCTGCTGGCTCTGTCTCTGAACAGCGCGGCCCTGCAGCAGCTGCCGGAGCTGTGGCAGAAAGTGGTAGAGATCTTCCGAGAGATCTTCCGCATGACCGGCAGCTCCGGGTGGCTCTGGCTGATCTTTGAAACGCTGAATGGGCTGGTGGCACTGGTGTCCAGCATCCTGTGCATCTATGCCGCATGCATGATCGGCCACCAGTTCAAAAAGCACATGGTCCCGGCCGGTATTCTGGCATTTTTCCTGCTGTCCTTCCTGCAGAACTGGCTGAGCTCCGGTGTCAGCAGTGCCGACATGCTGCAGGCTGTTTCCGATCCCACCCTTGGCGGTGTAGATGTTTCCATCGCTGCGCCCAGTGCGTTCACCACCCTGTTCGGGCTGGCGGTCAGCATTGCCTTTGCCGCAGGGTACTTTCTGCTGACCCGCTGGCTGATGGAGCATAAGCTGGATCTGGAATGATCTTAATGTCCTCCGCTTTCGCTCTGGGCATTTTCAGCGAAACTACTTCTTAATTGCAATTTGTAAAAGGCCGAACCATAAACTTCATCTGATACAAAAAACATCTGCAAGCTGCCCCATTCCGGGCAAAGCTTGCAGATGTTTTTCTTGTTATAAAGTGTTCAGCACTCGTCGTACTGCTTTTTCAGGTAGTTCAGGCATTCCACCGCGTTTTCCGGGGTGGTGTTCTCCAGCGTTGCAAAGATATAGGGCTTTTCCTGCTTTGCAAAGCGCAGGATGGTGCGGTAGTCCTCCATACCGCCCTGTCCTGCACCCGTAGCAGCCAGCTGGCCGCCCGCATCCTTGCGCAGGAAATCCTTAAAGTGGATCATGGCGATGTCCTTGCCCAGAAGCTCGATGGCCTCGGCGAACACTTCTTCGCGGCGGTCCACATTTTCCATGTTCAGCAGGTTGACGGGGTCGAACAGGATCTGCAGGTTCGGGCTGCCGATCTCGTCCAGCACGGTGCGGGCGCGTCTGGCATCGTACACGATGTGCTTGACCACCGGCTCAATGGCAATGGTCACGCCGTACTGCTCGGCGCAGCGCACCACCGGCTTGAAGTTCTTGATAAAGGTAGAAAGGGCTGCATCGCTGCGGCACTCCGGACAGAATTTGTACTCCGCGTTGGGCGCACCGGTCTCGGTGCCCACCATGCCGCAGCCCAGCAGGCTTGCAAAGCGGATGTGCGCATAGTATTTTTCCTGAATGGCGTGCAGGGCATCCGCATCCGGGTGGGCAAGGTTCAGGTAGTTGCCCAGCACGGCAATATCGATGCCGTTTTTCTCAAACAGATGCCGCAGATACAGCGCATAGCCGGGGGTCAGGGCGCTGGGGGTGCAGGGCAGCTCCTTGAAGGATTTGCTCAGAGCCACATGGGCGCAGGTAAAGCCTTTCTGGCGCACCAGCGGCAGCACCTGTTCAACGGGCAGCTTTTCCGCGTCATGCAGACGCAGGCCGAATTGGATCATGGAAAACCTCCTCCTTTCCCGCACAACACGCGGGGTTGCATTGACCTTATTATACACGAAAGCTGCGTTCCATGGAACAGCCTGAAACAAAAAAGAGCATCACTTTGCATCCTCAACGGATACAAATGATGCTCTTTTTTCAGATCTGGTCCTGGCAGATGCGGCTCATTCTCAGCGCCGGTACTTTGCAGCGGCCTGCAGGCGCTGCATCGCACGGTCGAGCGCGATCTTGCTCTGATAATATTCATGCATGCTCTGCTGATGCTGCAAACGCTCCTCGGCACGGATGCGGGCAGCCTCGGCACGGTTCTTGTCGATATCCTCCGGACGCTCGGCGCTGTCCACCAGCACCATCACGTAGGCAGGCGTCACCTCGGCAATGCCGTCGCCTACCAGGATGTCCCGGCTTTCACCGTTCACCTCAAAGTGCAGGATGCCCATGTGGATGGCCACCAGCACCGGGCTGTGTCCGGCCTGTATGCCGTACACGCCATCGCTGATGGGCAGCACAAGGTCTTCGCAATCGCCCTGATAGTACTCACCGCTGGACGCAGTGATGTTCAGCATGAACTTGTTCATCAGACGGCACCGCCCTTTTCCTCAGCCAGCTTTTCCGCTGCCTTCTGGCGGGCATCTTCCAGCGTACCAACGTTGAAGAACGCCCACTCCGGCAGGTCGTCGGCCTCGCCGTCCACAATGGCGGCAAAGCCGCGCACGGTATCCTGCAGGGGCACATACTTGCCCTTCAGGCCGGTAAAGTTCTCGGCCACAGCAAAGGGCTGGGACAGGAACTTCTGCAGCTTGCGGGCGCGGGCGACGGTGAGCTTGTCGTTCTCGTCCAGCTCGTCCATGCCCAGAATGGCGATGATGTCCTGCAGCTCCTGATAGCGCTGCAGAATGGACTGCACCTTGCGGGCCACGCGGTAGTGCTCCTCGCCCACGATGTCTGCTTCCAGAATGCGGGAGGTGGATGCCAGCGGGTCCACGGCCGGGTAAATGCCCTGCTCCACGATCTTACGGGACAGCACGGTGGTGGC
>OKSA01003248.1_pt1 | contig 12202 bp, 9 predicted proteins | sample 1601181 | NCBI WGS metagenome assembly OKSA01 (sample SAMEA3541538, study PRJEB24748) | human gut metagenome | biome: human gut; feature: human-associated habitat; material: faeces | place: China | collected 2012 | reverse complement strand
CCGCCGTTGGGGCTGGAGTCCTTGTCATAGCGCCAGCAGTTGGACTGGAACACGGCCACCACCTGCGGGTCCACGATGGTGTAGTCGATGGCGCCGTCCTTGGTGGTCTGGAAGTCGCCCGCCGCATGCAGCCAGGTATTGTGGTTGAAGGGCACCTTCACTTCGGCGGCACCCAGGCCCACCATGATGGGCGCATACAGCACCAGCTTCTTCACCATCTCGGGATGACGGGCCACGAAGCGGCTGCTGGTGACGGTGCCCCAGCTCCAGCCCAGCACATCCAGCTTCTTCTGGCCGGAGACCTTGAGAATCTCGGCCGCGGCGGCCGCGGCATCCTCGGCGGCATAGTCGGAATTGGGCATGAAGCCGTCTTCCACTTCCTGGGATTCACCATAACCGGCCACATCGAAGGTCCAGACAGCGAAGCCGCGCGCGGCAAGGTAGCGGGCCAGGCTGTAGTCGGCATAGTTCACGTCGAACTCATGCGAGGAATAGGTCAGGCCGTGCACCAGCAGGATCTGGCGCTGGGGCTGCGTCCCGGCCACGGCCAGACGCTGCAGATGCAGGGCGACGCCGTTGCGCTCCAGCGGGAAGGTCTGGATCTGGTATTCCGTGGCGGCATCAGCACGGGCCTGGACCGTGGCGACCTGAAGGGAAAAAAGCAGCACCTGCAGCATCAGCAGGCAGGACAGAAGTGAACGGATCATGGTTCCCCCCGTGTCCGCTCCCCGGATCATCCCCGCAGGAGCGGCCTTGGATGAAATGTGAAAGATGTGAGCTTTTGCGGCTGAAACCCCTTTGCAGTCGCAAAAAAATTTTATAGCATGGTTTAATATTTGTAAACAACGGCGTATTCAGTTTAATGCGAAGACGCCGGGAGGCACGCGGCTGCGGCCTCTTTTCCGGGAGGGAACATGCTGGATTTCTTGAACACGGTTTCTGGGTATGTCTGGGGATGGCCATTGATGATCCTTCTGGTCGGCACGGGCCTGTGGCTGACCTTTTCCCTGCGAGCCCTGCAGTTCAGTCATCTAATCCACGCATTCACCCTCATCGTCCGCAAGACCCCCGACAGGAAGGCCCAGGGCGACATCTCCAACTTCGAGGCCCTGATGGTGGCCCTTTCCGCCACCGTGGGCACCGGCAATATCGCCGGTGTGGCCACGGCCATCTACATCGGCGGCCCCGGCGCGCTGTTCTGGATGTGGATGACCGGCCTTGTGGGCATGGCCACCAAATACGCCGAGGCCGTGCTGGCCGTGAAATACCGCGTGCAGAACGAGAACGGCACCTTCAGCGGCGGCCCCATGTACTACATCTCGCGCGGGCTGGGCTGGAAATGGCTGGCCACGCTCTTCGCCTTCTTCGCGGCCATCGCCACCTTCGGCATCGGCAGCATGGTGCAGTCCAATTCCGTGGCTGACGCCCTCAACCACAGCTTTTCCATCGCTCCCGGCATCACCGGCATCGTGCTCATGGGCCTGACCGCCGCCGTCATCATCGGCGGTGTGCGCAGCATCGGCCGCGTGACCGCCCTGCTGGTGCCCGTCATGATCGCCCTCTATGTGCTGGGCGCGCTGGCGGTGATCCTCATGCACATCACCGAGATCCCCGGCGTCCTGGCCATGGTCGTGTCCAGCGCCTTCCAGCCTGTGGCGGCCACCGGCGGCTTTGCCGGCGCCACGGTGATGATGGCCATTCGTCTGGGCGTGGCCCGCGGCCTGTTCTCCAACGAATCCGGCCTGGGTTCCGCTCCCATCGCCGCCGCGGCCGCCCGCACCAGCCAGCCCGTGGTGCAGGCCCTCATCTCCATGACCCAGACCTTCATCGACACCCTGGTGGTCTGTTCCATGACCGGCCTGGTCATCCTCGTCACCGGCGTCTGGACTTCCGGCAAGAACGGCGCCCCCCTCACCTCCTATGCTTTCGAGACGGGCCTGCCCGGCGAACTGGGCGGCCTTATCGTGACCATCGGCATCATCCTCTTCGCCTACTCCACTATCCTCGGCTGGAGCTACTACGGCGAAAAGGCCATCGAATACCTGCTGGGCAGCAAGGCCATCATCCCCTACCGCTGGGCCTTCATCATCTCCGTGGGCCTGGGCGCGTCCATGAAGCTGGATCTGGTCTGGACCCTGTCCGACATCTTCAACGCCCTCATGGCCTTCCCCAACCTTATAGGCCTCATCATGCTGACCCCGGTGGTCAAGGCCGAGACCCTGGCCTACCTGCGTTCCCTCAAGAAGGAACCGGCCTCCGAAGGATAGCCCCCGAAGCAGGGGATCCCCCCTCCTCCTGCCTGCTCCATCACGCAGCGGCATCCGTCATATCCTGCCGCTGTCCGCCTTCCGAACGGAAAGCCCCTGCCCTGCGGGGGCTTTCTTCCGTCCTGTGCCCTGCAAAATCTCCGGGCGCCGCGGCAGACCGAAGACCGGGCGTCTGCCGCGCTGCCTGCGCCCTCAGTCCCGGCAGCCTTTTGTCATCCCGAGTGCCTGCCCCTGTTGCCGCGAACAGACTTGCCTGCTGACCTCCGCCTGTCCGTCACGGGTGTTGCCGGAGGCCGGAGGACGCAGCACATGCCCTGTGCCCTCCGCCCACCTGCCCCTGCTTTTCGGAGGCCGTCCCAACGTGCAAAGACGCTTTCCGGCTCTGCACCTCTCCCTCTTGACCATCTGCCGTTCAGGCCCGCGTCGCCTGCGCTCCGTGCTCCTCTCCGGGATGCCCGAGCAGGCATCAGGAAAAAAGCGGCTTTCCCCGCCGCTATGGGGAGATTTCCCCATGTAAGCTCTTCCTCCTGAGAGCCATTCCTGTCCGCATGCGGGTGTGGCAGATGTTTTTTGTGAAGAAAATAACGAATAAAAGCAGTCACCTGTACCGCATCTTCCGGCCGCAGACCGCTGATGGAGCCAATTTCAGGATTCTCCTGATACCGGCCGCCCCGCCGTACGCGTAGGGTAAGGCCATCAAAAGGAATGCATGTGGGGCACCGCCCCACCAGACAGTAAAGGGGGATCACATGGCGCGCAACGCACTTGCAACGACGGCCCGTGCCGTCAAAGCCACTGCCGGGCAGTGGCTCGTTCTGTTTTTCCTGACCTTCGTCCTGGCCTGTCCGGCCATCAGCATGGCGGCCGATGCCGCCGCTACGGCTCCTGCCGCCCAGACGAACGTCGTCACCGTGGCCGATGCCCAGGATACGGCCGTGACGCCTTCGCCGGTGGCCGCCACCACGGGCGACGTGCAGACCGCCCAGGTCGTGGACAACCATCCGTGGTGGTTCTGGCCTGTGGCGCTGCTTTTCTTCTGCTTCATCCTCGGCATCATCGCCGTTATGGCCGGTGTGGGCGGCGGCGTGCTCTTCGTGCCGCTGGTCTCGGGCTTCTTCCCCTTCCATCTGGACTTCGTCCGCGGCGCGGGCCTGCTGGTGGCCCTGGCCGGTGCCCTGGCTGCCGGTCCCGGTCTGCTGCGCCGTAACTTCGCCAACCTGCGTCTGGCCCTGCCCGTGGCCCTCATCGCCTCGGCCTGCTCCATCGTGGGCGCCATGCTGGGCCTGGCCCTGCCCACCGACATCATCCAGACCTGCCTTGGCGTGACCATCCTGGGCATCGCCGTGCTGCTCTTCTTCTCCAAGAACTCCGTGCGTCCCGTGGTCAACAAGCAGGACGCCGTGGGCCTGGCCCTGGGCATGAACGGTGTGTTCCTTGAGCCCAGCACCGGTGAAGTGGTGGACTGGAAGACCCACCGCACCCTGGCCGGTCTGCTGCTGTTCATCGTCATCGGCATCATGGCCGGTATGTTCGGCCTGGGCGCCGGCTGGGCCAACGTGCCCGTGCTCAACCTGCTCATGGGCGTGCCGCTGAAGGTCAGCGTGGGTACCTCCAAGTTCCTGCTCTCCATCACCGACACTTCCGCCGCCTGGGTCTACCTGAACCAGGGCTGCGTGATCCCGCTGATGGCCATCCCGTCCATCGTGGGCCTGATGCTCGGTTCCGTGGTGGGTGTGCGCCTGCTGGCCAAGGCCAAGCCCAAGTTCATCCGTATCATGGTCATCGCCGTGCTGTTTTTCTCTGGCGCCAAGGCGCTGCTGAAGGGCCTGGGCTGGTAAGCTGCCGGGCATGAAGGAGACAGAAAAATGAACAAGAATGACATCCAGGCTTCGCCCGCGCAATTGCGCTATGCCGATACTCTGTTCTATGGTTCCCTCATCGGTTTCGTGATCATGCTCATCACCTACGTCCTGTACGTGACGGGCATCCTCACCCCGCAGATCCCCCTGGACGACCTGCCGCGCCTGTGGACCGGCAGCGCCGCCGATTACCGTGCCGCCGGCAGCATCCCGCAGGGCTGGGGCTGGCTGGCCCTCATCGGCAAGGGCGACATCTGCAACTTTGTGGGCATCATCATCCTGGCGGGCCTGACCATCGTCTGCTTCGCCCAGCTGGCGCTTTCCCTGGCGCGTCGCAAGCAGTGGCTGCTGTGCGTCATCGCCATCCTCGAAGTGCTGGTGCTGGTGCTGGCCGCCTCCGGCATCCTGGTGGGCGGCGGGCATTAGGCCGACGGAGCACAGGCCGCGCCGTTCCTGCGCGGGAGGTCGCATGTTTTCTGCAATCAAAGCGTATTTCGGGCATCTGCTGGAAGTGCCGGACGCCGTATCACCAGCGCGTTACCGCTCACTGCGGCGCATCATGACCATCCTGATGGTCACGGTGTCGGTGACGCCGCTGCTGATCCTCACCGGTATCAACCACGCCCAGTACATGAGCACCCTGGAACGGGAGATGGAGAACCCGCTCTACGCCATGGTGCGCAAATCGCAGGCCTCGATGGAGCTTTTCCTCGGCGAGCGGGCCTCCACCGTCAGTCTGATCGCCCATGCCTACAGCTTTGACGACCTGACCAACGAGCAGACCCTCAACCGCGTCTTCCTGGCGCTCAAGAGCGAGTTCCAGGGCTTCGTGGACATGGGCCTGGTGGATGTGAACGGGCGGCAGGTGGCCTATGTGGGCCCCTACAAGCTCAAGGACGCCGACTACGCCGGACAGCCCTGGCTCAGCGAGGCCCAGGTCAAGGGCCGCTACATCAGCGACGTCTTCCTGGGGCTGCGCGGCTTCCCGCACATGGTCATCGCCGTGCACCGCATGGAAGAGAGCGGCCGGGAATGGACCCTGCGCGTGACCATCGACACCTCCCGGCTGGAACGCCTGGTGGCGGCCGTGGGCCTGATGCAGGATACCGACGCCTTCCTCTGTGACAGCCGGGGCGTGCTCCAGACCAACTCCCGTTTCTACGGCAAGGTGCTGGACAAGCTGCCCCTGACCCTGCCGCCCCAGTCCTTCGAGACCACGGTGCGGCCCTGGAAGGACGACAGCGGCCAGGATCTCATGGTGGCCTATACCAGCCTGGCGGGCACGGACTTCATGCTCCTGGCCGTCAAGCCCACCCTGGACATCTACAAACCCTGGACGGCCCTGCGCAGCGAGCTGCTGCTGGTCTTCTGCGGCGGCATCGCCATCATCGTGCTGGTCTCGCACCTGCTGATGAAGCATCTGGTGGGACGCCTGCAGGCCAGCGACGAACGCCGCGTGGCGGTCTTCGCCCAGATGGAACACAACCAGAAGCTCTCCTCCATCGGCCGGCTGGCAGCCGGGGTGGCCCACGAGGTCAACAACCCCCTGGCCGTCATCAACGAAAAGGCGGGCCTTGGTCTCGACCTGTTGCACATGAGCGGCAACTTCGAGCGCAAGGACAGGCTCATCAGCCTGCTGGAGGCCATCGAGAGCACCGTGGAACGTGCCCGCGGCATCACCCACCGTCTGCTGGGCTTTGCCCGGCGCATGGAGGCCAACCGCCAGGAACTGAGCGTGCCCGAAGTGCTGACCGAGACCATGGGCTTTCTGGAACGCGGCGCCAAGAACCGCGGCGTGACCATCGGCACGGACTTTGCCGAAGGCCTGCCGGACATCGTGTCCGACCGCGGCCAGCTGCAGCAGGTCTTCCTCAACATCATGGGCAATGCCCTGGATGCGGTGCCTGACGGCGGCAAGGTGGACATCGCCTGCAGCCGGATGGCCGACGGCGGGCTGCTGGTGCGCGTCACCGACAACGGCAAGGGGATGAGCCCGGAAGTGATCAAGCACATCTTCGAGCCCTTCTATTCCACCAAGAAGGAGAAGGGCAACGGTCTGGGCATGTTTATCACCTACGGTATCGTGCGCCGTCTCGGCGGCGAGATCACCGTGGACAGCACCGAAGGCAAGGGCACGACGGTCAGCATCACGCTGCCGCTTACACCGCCGGAACGTCCTGTGGAGGCTTGAGATGGCACTGCGTGTATTGTTGGCCGATGACGAGAAGGAATTCGTGGAGACCCTGGCCGAGCGTCTGGATCTGCGCGGTATCGAAGTACGGGTGGCCCTGGACGGCAAGGCGGCCCTGACCACCCTGGACGAGATGGCGGCCGCGGAGGCCCTGCCCGACGTGATGGTGGTGGATCTGCTCATGCCCGGCATGACCGGGGACGCCGTCCTCCAGCAGGTGCGCCAGAAGTACCCCGGCCTGCCGGTCATCGTGCTCACGGGGCATGACTCCGTGGACGATTCCGGCGACAGCCCCGTGGCCAGTGCCTTCGCCTGCCTGACCAAGCCGCTGAGCCTGGGCATGTTCCTGGAAACGCTGGAAGCCGCGGCCCGTTCCGGCGGCACCGGCAGCGACAAGGCCAGGGGGGCGTAGCATGACCGATTCGCAATGCATGGGACGTCTGCTGGCTTCGGCCACGCACGACATGCGCAACGTGCTGGCCGTGATCCGCGAATCCGCCGGACTGGCGCAGGACATGGTGCAGCTGGCCGCCGGGGCCGACAAGCCCGCCGACCCGCGCGTCATCAAGGCCCTGAAGGAAGCCCAGCAGCAGATCCTGCGGGGCGCGGCCCTGGCCGAGTGCATGGAGTACCTGGCCCAGGTCAGCCACAGCGAGAACGAGAACGCGCCCTGCGACCTGGCGCGTGTGGCCAGCACCTTCTGTCTCATGGCGGCCCGCCGGGCCCGCGCCGTGCAGATGGTGCTGGAATCTGCCGACAGCGAAGAACCCGTATGGTCCGCCGTGCCCGCCCTGGCGGTGCTGCGTGCCCTGCTGGACATCTTCGACCTGTGCGCCTCCGTGGGCGGGCAGGTGAAGCTCCGCTTTTCCGCCGGTCGCCAGAACAAGGTGGAAGGCATCATCATCGAAGTTTGCGACGGCGCCAATCGCGACATGGCCCTGGCGGCCCTGACGGGCAGCCCCCTGCTCAACGCCCGGCCCCGGCCCGGCTGGCAGGCCCTGCTGATGCCCTGGCGCGATCCGGCACAGCGCTTTTTCCTCTCCATTTCCGCCTGCGGGAGTGAAGACTAGAACGACATTTTTCCCGGCATCACCGGGTGAAGGAGAATGGCATGAGCAAGGAAGAGATCAAGATTCTGCTGGTAGACGACGAAAAACAGTTTGTGGACACGCTTGCCGAGCGCCTTGCCATGCGCGGTTTTTCAGCGCGCGTGGCCTATGACGGCCCGCAGGCCCTCAAAGCCGTTGAAGAGCCCACCGACGTCATCGTCCTGGACCTGCGCATGCCCGGCATGGACGGTTTCGAAGTGCTGCGCAGCGTCAAGAAGAGCAACCCCCAGGTGCAGGTCATCATCCTGACCGGTCACGGCGGTGATGCCGAAGAACAGACGGCCTACCGCATGGGCGCCTACAACTTCCTCAAGAAACCCATGGACATCGACGAGCTGCTGAACAGCATCCGCATGGCCTACCGCGACAAGGTGGAGAACGCCATGGTGGCCGTCAGTCTGGCCGAAGGCGGCGATTTCGACGCCGCCCAGGATGTCCTCAACGAAAAAGACCTCCTGGCCGAGCACAAGCTTTAGGCCGCCATTGCCCCTGTCCGGCGGCAGCACCGCCGGACAGGAAAGATCCCGCACGCTCCGGGCGTGCATCATGTTGACGCATTGTCGCAAGGGGGAAAGACGTCATGCGTGTACTCATCGTCGACGACGAACAGGCCTTTGCCGAACCGCTGGCACAGCGCCTGGAGCTGCGCGGTATCGAGGCTGCCGTGGCCGGCGATGCGGAAACGGCCCTGGGCATGCTCTCCCGGCAGGAATGGGATCTGGTCTTCCTGGATGTCTGCCTGCCGGGCATGGACGGCGTCTCCCTGCTCAAGCTCCTGCAGGAACATGAACCGCGTCCCGATGTGGTCATGCTCTCCGGCGCCACGGAGATGAGCCAGGCGGTCAAGGCCATGCGGCGCGGCGCGCTCAACTGGCTTGCCAAGCCCGTCTCGCTGGATGCGGTGCTGGAAGAATGCCGCAAGGCCCGGGAGCGGGCCGAGTCCCGGCGCCAGGCCCGGCGTCTGGCCGAAGAGGCCCGCCTGCGCAGTCTGGGCCGCATCGCCGAAGGTGTGGCCCACGAAGTCAACAACCCCCTGAACATCATCGTCCAGGCCGCGGGCCTCATGGGCGACAGCCTGGACAGCCCCGAGGCCGAGGCCCTGCCCGACATCGAGGACCTGCGCGAGTCCCTCAAGGCCATCGTGACCCAGAGCATGCGCGTGCGCGAGATCACCCGCAAGCTGCTCATGGCCGGTGTGGGCCTGGACCCCCGCAGCGCGCCCATGGACGTGCAGGCCGTGGTCTTCCGTGTCCTGACCCTGCTGCAGGGCCGCATGGACAGCCTCAAGGTGACCTGCCGGCTGCACTTCCCGCCGGAATGGGGCGAGGACGCGCCCCGTCCCCTGGGCTCCGCGCTGGAGCTGGAACAGATCTGCCTGCATCTGGTGGAGAACGCCCTGGACGCCATGCCCGAGGGCGGCACGCTGGACATCGGCGCCCGGCTGCTGCCCGCCGATGACGACGGCACCACCTGGTACGAGCTTTCGGTGGCCGACAGCGGTACCGGTATCGCTGACGACATCATGCCCCATATCTTCGAGCCCTTCTTCACCACCCACCGTCAGGCGGGCCGGGCCGCAGGCCTGGGCCTTTCCGTGGCCACGGGCCTTGCCCACGGTCGCGGCGGCCAGATCACGGCGGCCAACCGTCCCGAAGGCGGGGCCCTGTTCCGCCTGCTGCTGCCCCTGCCCGTCAGCGAGAGCCGGAGCGAGGGCAACGAGTGAGTGCCTCCCGCACCGCATTTTTCCCCAAGGCCCCCTCTCCGGGCCACGGCCGCTCCGGCGGCCCCAGCGATCAGCCACACCCACACAGTCCCTGCAGGCCCTTCGGACCGGCAGGGACTGTTTTTTACGACTGCCCGGCACGGCTTTCTGCCGCCCTGACGGCATCCTGAAAAAACGCCTGTCATCCCGCTGTGTTGTCTGCCCGCATCCGGTCGATTCCGGCAAATGCGCCCGCGGGGCATTTTTTTCTTTTCAAACGGCCTCAAGGATGCTACACAAGCGCAGCGTGTGGCGCTCACCCCGCTTTGAGGGGCCTTTTTTCCATCCCGTTTCTCCGTGCGCCATGCCCGCCGCCCCGTGCGGCCCCATTTCCGCAACAACGGCCCGTCATGGCCGAAGGGAGACCCATGTCCTCATTACCCTGCATCGTTCTGGTGGGACGCCCCAACGTGGGCAAGTCCACTCTGTTCAACCGCCTGATCCGCAGCAACCGCGCCATCACCCATGACCGTCCCGGCGTGACCCGCGACCGCATGGAAGGTGTGGTCCGCCGCAAGGGCCATCCTGATTTCGGCATCGTGGATACCGGCGGCATCACCCTGGATGCCCATGCCATGGTCACCGAAGGCCCCGAAGGCATCCGCGGCTTCGAGTCCGACATCCTGCGCCAGGCCGAGGCGGCCATGAAGGACGCCTGTGCCGTGGCCTTCGTGGTGGACGGCCGTGACGGCCTGCTGCCCCTGGACGAATATCTGGCGGCCCACATCCGCCGCATGGGCCTGCCCACCCTTTGCGTGGTCAACAAGGTGGACGGCATGGAGCACGAAGACACCATGCTGGCCGAATTCCACGCCCTTGGCTTCCCCATGCTGGCCCTTTCCGCCGAGCACGGGCACAACATCCGCGCCCTCACCGAAGAACTGGCCGACCTGCTGCCCGATGATTACGAGGCCGAACACGAGCCCCCGGCCCTGCGCCTGGCCATGCTGGGCCGCCCCAATGCGGGCAAGTCCTCCATGATCAACGCCCTGGCCGGTGAGGAACGCATGATCGTCTCCGACGTGGCCGGCACCACCCGCGACAGCGTGGACGTGCGCTTCGAGCGCGACGGCCAGGATTACGTCTTTGTGGATACCGCCGGGGTGCGCCGCCGTACCAAGATCACGGACATCGTGGAAAAGTACTCCGTCAACGCGGCCCTCAAGTCCACCACCAAGGCCGACGTGACCCTGCTGACCCTGGACGCCACCGAAGGCGTGAGCCAGCAGGACAAGCGCCTCATGGATCTGCTGGATACCCGCAAGATCCCCTTCATGGTGCTGGTCAACAAGTGCGACCTGGTGCCCGCCGGTCAGCTCAAGCAGCTGCTGCAGAACGTGAGCGAGATGCTGGCCTTCTGCAAGCATGTGCCCATCCTCACGGTCTCGGCCCTCAAGGGCACGGGCCTGAACAAGATCCTGCCCATGGCCCGCAAGATCCATGAGGAATGCGCCATCCGCGTGCCCACCGGCCAGCTCAACCGTGCCATGGAAGAAGTGCTGACCCGCCACCAGCCCCCGGTGGTCAAGCGCGTGCGCGCCAAGTTCTTCTATCTGACCCAGGCCGAGTCCCAGCCGCCGACCTTCGTCTTTTTCGTCAGTGACGCCGACCGCGTGCCGGAAAGCTATGCCCGCTATCTGGAACGCGCCCTGCGCCGCATCTTCGGCATCACGCATGCGCCCATGCGCCTGCACCTGCGTTCCAGCCACAAAAAATCACAGTAGATATGTGGCCGTGCGGGGGAGATGGATTTGTGTGTCCATCCGGCAAACCGCATTGACAGGAATCAGATAAAGATGCAATAGAAAGGGCTTATACTGCCGCAAGGTAGACGTCGCTTTGCTGTTGTGCGACGCCCGGCAGTGCATGGAGTCTCTCAAGGAGGGAGAAAATGAAAAAGTGCATGACCTGGCTCATGGCCGCGCTGTGCAGCGTTGCCGTTGCGGCTCCTGCCATGGCCGCCGACACCATCAAAATCGGCGTGCAGGGCGCCCATTCCGGCGACCTGGCCTCGTACGGCGTCCCCAGCCTCAATGCCGCCAAGATCGTCATTGAAGAAGCCAACGCCAAGGGCGGCGTGCTGGGCAAGAAGATCGAACTGGTGTCCCAGGACGACCAGTGTAAGCCCGAACTGGCCACCAACGCCGCGACCAAGCTGATCTCCGACAAGGTCGTGGCCATCATGGGCCCCATCTGCTCCGGCGCCACCAACGCCTCCCTGCCCATGTATGAAAGCGCCAACATCATCAGCATCTCCCCCACGGCCACCACGCCTGCCCTGACCCTGGAAGGCAAGCACCCCCTGTTCCTGCGCACCGTGGCCAACGACAATGCCCAGGCCCAGCTGACCAGCAGCTACATCATCGAAGTGCTGAAGGCCAAGAAGGTCGCCTACCTGCATGACAACGGCGAATACGGCAAGGGCTTTGCCCAGCAGAACCGCGGCATCCTCGAAAAGGCCGGTGTCGAGACCGTCCTGTTCGAAGCCGTGACCCCCGACGCCGTGGACTTCTCCGCCGTGGTGCGCAAGCTGCGTCGCGCCAAGGCCGACGTCCTGATCTTCGGCGGCTACCAGAACACCGCCTCCAAGCTGGTGCAGCAGATGCGCCGCGACCGCGTCAAGACCCCCCTCATCGGTCCTGACGGCGTGAAGGACGAGACCTTCCTCAAGATGACCGGCAAGGACAGCGAAGGCGTCATGGCCTCCTATCCCAAGGATACCAGTACCCTGGCCATGTACAAGCACGCCCGCGAAGCCCACGTCAAGCAGTTCGGCAGCGAGCCCGGCTTCGGTTACTACAACGCCTATGCCGCCACCCAGGCCCTCATCAAGGCCATCGAAGTGGCCGGCAGCACCGAGACCGACAAGATCATGGCCGCTCTGAAGAGCACCGAAGTGGACACCCCCCTGGGCAAGATGTCCTTCAACAAGGCCGGTGACGCCACCGGTCTGGGCCTGTCCGTCTACGTGGTGAAGGACGGCAAGTTCGTCGAAAGCGACCACAGCATCACTC
>OKSA01003241.1_pt1 | contig 12233 bp, 8 predicted proteins | sample 1601181 | NCBI WGS metagenome assembly OKSA01 (sample SAMEA3541538, study PRJEB24748) | human gut metagenome | biome: human gut; feature: human-associated habitat; material: faeces | place: China | collected 2012 | reverse complement strand
ACTGATATAGAAGCAACAATTATATGCGAAAGAGATTCTCATAAAGGCATAATTATCGGAAAACAGGGTAGTATGCTTAAAAAGATTGGAAGCAATGCAAGATATGAAATAGAACAAATGCTTGAAATGAAAGTTAATCTTCAGTTATGGGTAAAAGTTAGAAAAGAATGGAGAGACAGCGATTTGTTATTGAAGAATTACGGATATAAGGCACACGCGATCCATGATAACAGTGCGGCATTTTATGATCGAGATCTGGTATTCTCACAGCTTGGTTTTGATACATTTACAACAAAGGAAAGTATGAACATCAAGAAATGGACAGAAAATGGATGGGCAAAAGATCAGATCCTGACCGGGTGTATTATGGATAGTTTGAATTCTACGAAGGGACAGGATTATGTTTATTGTATTTCTGTACAGGGACATGGAGATTATCCAACAACACAGATCATCGAGAATCCAGAGATCACGGTTGAAGGAATTGAGGATGAAGCACTGAAGAATAAATATACTTATTATGTCAATCAGGTTTATCAGATGGATCAATTTGTCGGGGAACTGGTCAAAGCATTACAACAGCGTGGAGAACCAACGATTCTTTGTATGTATGGAGATCATCTTCCAAGTTTGGAGATCGAAGATGAAAATCTGACATATGGAAATAAATATCAGACAAGTTATTTTATGTGGGATAATATTGGATTGAAGAAGAAGGACGGAACGATCGAGGCGTATGATCTTGGGTCAGAAGTTCTGAATAAGTGTAATATCCATACAGGACTAATGAACAGTTTTCACCAGACAAGAAAAGGTACAAAAAATTATCAGAAAGACATGAAAGAGCTTCAGTATGATATGTTGTACGGAAAACAGTATGTATGGAATCAGGAGAATCCATTTAAGGCAACGGATCTTCAATTTGGAATCCGGCCGCTTACGGTGACAAAGGTATATGAGACAAAGGACAGCATCTTTATTGTAGGAAACAATTTTACGAATTTCTGTCAGGTATTTAATGGCGATGTAAAGATCAATACAACCTACCATAACGAACATCTTTTGGAGGTATCGAAGAAAGATCTCAAAGACGGGGATACGTTTAAAGTGAGTATCGTCAGTAAGGCTCTAAGGGTACTAAGCAGTTCAAATGAGTATGTTTATCAAGAAAAAAGTGAAAAATAACGCAAAGATGCTTGTATAACGCGCAAATCTTATGCTATAATAGGTGAATGTTTGTGAAATTACAAAAAAGATAATAATTTTTAGGAGGATCTATACAGATGAGTTTGCAAGTGGAAAACTTAGAACATAATATGGCAAAGGTAACAATTGAAGTTGAAGCAGCGAAATTAGATGACGCTATCAAACAGGCTTTCAACAAGAAAAAGGGACAGTTTAATGTACCTGGATTCCGTAAAGGAAAAGTACCTTTCCAGTTGATCGCAAAAGAATACGGAGTTGAAATCTTCTATGAAGATGCAGCAAACATCTTAATTCCAGACGCTTATGCAGAAGCTATGAAAGATACAGATTTAGAGATCGTTTCAAGACCAGAAATCGATGTTACTCAGTTAGAGAAAGGTAAAGACTTTATCTTCACAGCAACATTTGCATTAAAACCAGAAGTAACTTTAGGAGACTACAAAGGAATTGAAGTACCTAAAACAAGAGTTACAGTGAAAAAAGACGAAATCGAAGAAGAATTAAAGAAAGTTCAGGAACAGAACGCAAGAGAGATCACAATTGAAGATCGTGCAGTAAAAGACGGCGATATCTTAACAATTGATTACTCTGGATCTGTTGATGGAGTGAAATTTGAAGGTGGAACAGCTGAAGATCAGACATTAGTTATCGGATCTGGAGCATTCATCCCAGGATTTGAAGAACAGTTAGTAGGAAAGAATTTAAACGAAACAGCAGATATCAACGTGACATTCCCAGAAGAATATCATGCACCTGATCTTGCAGGAAAAGATGCTGTATTTACAGTAACAGTAAAAGCAATCAAAGAAAAAGAACTTCCAGAATTAGATGACGAATTCGCAGCAGAAGTATCTGAATTTGAAACATTAGAAGATTACAAAGCAGATATTAAAGAAAAGATCCGCGATAGAAAGAAAGAAGCAGCTAATACTGAAAGAGAAAACAAGATCGTAGATGCAGCTGTAGAAGCAGCTACAATGGATATTCCAGAAGCTATGATCGAAGAACAGGTTCAGCAGATGACAGATGAATTTGCTCAGAGATTAAGCTATCAGGGACTTTCTATGGAACAGTATTTAATGTTCTCTGGAATGGATGCACAGAAATTCGCAGATGACTTAAAACCACAGGCAGTTAAGAGAATCGAAACACGTCTGGTATTAGAAGCAATCGCGAAAGCAGAAGATATCACAGCAAGCGAGGAAGACTTCAAAGCAGAACTGGAAAAGATGGCAGGAATGTATCAGATGGAAACAGAGCAGCTTGAAAAGATCATTCAGGGAGCTCAGAAAGACCAGATGATGGATGACATCGCAGTACAGAAAGCTGTAGATTTCCTTGTAGGTGAAGCAAAATAAGCAAGGCATTTTATAACTTTATGTTCTATTTGACAGACATAAATAAACTGCCTTAACTATCATTAGGAGGATGCAAGGATGAGTTTAGTACCTTATGTCATTGAACAAACAAGCAGAGGAGAAAGATCTTATGATATTTACTCCAGACTGCTGAAAGAAAGAATCATTTTCTTAGGAGAAGAAGTGAATGATGTCACAGCAGGACTTGTGGTTTCTCAGTTATTATTCTTAGAATCAGAAGATCCAGATAAAGACATCAATTTATATATCAATAGCCCTGGCGGTTCTGTAACCGCCGGAATGGCAATCTATGATACGATGCAGTATGTGAAGTGTGACGTATCCACAATGTGTATGGGAATGGCTGCCAGCATGGGAGCGTTCCTGTTATCTGGTGGAACAAAAGGAAAACGTCTGGCTTTACCGAATGCTGAGATCATGATCCATCAGCCATCTGGAGGAGCACAGGGACAGGCAACAGAGATTGAGATCGCAGCAGAACATATTCTTAGAACAAAGAAGAAATTAAACACGATCTTAAGCGAGAATACAGGACAGCCATACGAGACAATCGTCAAGGATACAGAACGTGATAACTGGCTCACTGCACAGGAAGCACTGGAATACGGCCTGATCGATAAGGTTATGGAAAATAGATAGTGATAGAATAGTGGGGTGATCTGGTGGCAGGTTATAATGACGAAAAAAAAGTATTAAGATGTTCTTTTTGCAATAAGACACAGGACCAAGTCCGCAAACTGATCGCGGGACCAAAGGGTAAGAATGTTTATATTTGTGATGAATGTATTGACATTTGTTCTGAGATTATTGAAGAAGAATTTGAACAGTATGCAGAGAATGACGGAGAGATCAATTTACGTAAGCCAAAAGAGATTAAAGAATTTCTAGACCAGTATGTTATTGGACAGGATGAAGCAAAGAAAGTACTTTCCGTAGCTGTATATAATCATTACAAAAGAATTTTAATGGGTGGAGACTCTGATGTAGAATTGCAGAAGAGTAATATTTTAATGCTTGGACCAACAGGTTCAGGAAAAACATTATTAGCCCAGACATTAGCAAAGATGTTAAATGTACCATTTGCGATCGCAGATGCGACTGCTCTTACAGAAGCAGGATATGTTGGTGAAGATGTTGAGAATATTCTTCTTAAGATCATTCAGGCAGCAGATTATGATATTGACCGTGCACAGTGTGGAATCATCTATATTGATGAGATTGATAAGATCACAAGAAAGTCTGAGAATACATCGATCACAAGAGATGTCTCTGGAGAGGGTGTGCAGCAGGCATTATTAAAGATCATTGAAGGTACTGTAGCGTCTGTGCCGCCACAGGGAGGAAGAAAACATCCTCATCAGGAATTTATTCAGATTGATACATCCAATATCCTGTTTATCTGTGGAGGAGCCTTTGACGGATTAGAGAAGATCATCGAATCAAGAATTGGCAAGAAATCTATTGGATTTGGAGCAGATGTATTTGGGCAGAAGGAAACAGATCTCGGTGAGCTGTTAAGACAGGTATTGCCAGAAGATTTTGTGAAGTTTGGTCTGATTCCAGAGTTTATTGGACGAGTTCCAGTGAATGTATCTTTAAATCCATTGGATGAAGAAGCCTTAGTGCGCATTTTGAAAGAACCAAAGAGTGCTCTTGTGAAACAGTACCAGAGATTGTTCGAGATGGATGGTGTGAAACTTACGTTTGATGATGATGCATTAATTGCAATTGCCAAGAAAGCATTAGAACGTAAGACAGGTGCCAGAGGACTTCGTGCGATCATGGAAGGTGTGATCATGGATTTAATGTACGAAATCCCATCACAGACAGATGTATCAGAGTGCCTGATCACAAAAGATGTCGTAGAAGGTAAAGAAAAACCAATGATCGAACATTCTGGAGTGAAGGTGAAAGCCGCAGTGCCAAAGAAACGGGTAAAGACAAGCAATCATGGTGAGATTGCATAGATAGATTAGCCGAAATAAAAACTGCTTTCATGCAAGAGATTCTTGTGTCAAAGCAGTTTTTCTTCATGTCTGATGAAATTTACAGACAAATAATTCAGAAATGAAAGGAAGACTTGAATGAAAAAAACACTACCAATGCTTCCACTGAGAGGCAAGTATATATTTCCGAATACAGTCATTCATTTTGATGTATCACGAAGCCGTTCTGTAAAAGCAATTGAAGAAGCTATGGAACATGATCAGATGATCTTTTTAAATAATCAGATCGATCCGACGGCAGAAGATCCAGGAATTGAAGATTTATATCGTGTAGGAACACTGGCAAAGATCAAACAGGTTGTAAAGCTTCCAAAGAATATTTTGAGAGTTTTTGCAGAAGGATTATTTCGTGCAGAGCTTTCTGAAACTGTTGAGTACGAACCATTCTATAAAGTAGGGGTTTTATATGATCATGTAGAACAACAGTCATTTGAGGAATTTGAAAGAGAAGCATTTCTTCGAATGATCAAAGAAGCATTTGAAGGTTATGCGAAAGCCTGGCCACATTTGGATCAGAATATAGTAAATTATATTTTATTATTGACAGATGTGGAGATTCTGGTGGACGAACTTGCAACACATATTCCATTTTCTTATCCAGAGAAACAGAAACTTTTGGAAGAAATGGATCTAAAAGAGCGCTGTGAATTAATGCTTGTCATGCTGCAGGAAGAACTAGATGTTCTGAAATTGAAGCAGAAGATCCAACAGAAAGTTAAAGTGAATATTGACAAAAATCAGAAAGAATATGTGCTGCGAGAGCAGATCAAAGTGATCCGTGAGGAACTTGGAGAGACGAATGTAGAAGATGAAGCGGATGAATTTATGGAGAAACTTAAGAATCTAAAAGCATCCGATGAAGTCAAAGAGAAGCTCAAAAAAGAGATATTGCGTTTTCAAACAATGGGAAATCAGACACCAGAAAGCTCTGTGTTAAGAACTTATATCGAGACAATGTTTGAAGTTCCATGGGAAGAGATGAGCGAAGATTCCACAGACTTAGATCATGCACAACAGGTGCTCGATCGAGATCATTATGGAATGGAAAAAGTCAAGGAACGTGTTTTGGAATATTTAGCAGCACGTGCTATGAGTGGAAAGAAAGATGCAGCGATCCTTTGTCTTGTAGGACCTCCAGGAACAGGAAAGACATCTATTGCCAGATCAATTGCGAAAGCAACGAACAAAAAATATATTCGTTTATCTCTTGGCGGCGTCAGGGATGAATCAGAGATCCGTGGACATAGGAAAACTTATGTTGGAGCGATGCCAGGACGTATTGTTGAAGCATTAAAGAAGGTAAAAGTTAGAAATCCGTTAATGTTATTGGATGAGATCGATAAGACAGGGAAAGACCAGAGAGGAGATACCGCGTCTGCACTGCTTGAAGTATTAGACCCGGAACAGAATGAACATTTTACAGATCATTATCTGGAAGTTGCATTGAATTTAAGTGATGTCTTATTTGTTGCAACGGCCAATGACCTTTCTACGATTCCAAGACCACTGCTTGACCGTATGGAGATCATCGAGGTATCAAGTTATACAGACAATGAGAAGTATCACATTGCGAATGACTATCTGGTAAAGAAACAGATGGAAGCAAATGGATTAAATGATACACAGATTCACTGGAAGGAAGATGCCCTGAGATTTCTGATCACAGATTACACAAGAGAAGCAGGGGTCAGAAACTTAGAGAGAAGAATTGGACAAGTTTCGAGAAAGGTGACAAGAGACATCTACCAGAAGAAACACAGAAAAGTAACAATCACAAAGAAAGTGATCAAAGATTATCTTGGAAGACCTGTTTATGAATGGGAAAAAGACACACTAAGAGATCATGTCGGAATTGTTCATGGACTGGCTTGGACAGCTGTTGGTGGGGTGACATTAAAGATTGAAGTAAATGTTATGCCGGGAAAAGGAGCGGTTCAGGTGACAGGATCCCTTGGAAATGTCATGAAAGAGTCTGCACAGGCGGCGATCAGTTATATCAGAAGCCAGAGTAGAAAATATAAGATTAAACAGGATTTCTTTGAAAAACATGATATACATATTCATATTCCAGAAGGAGCTGTGCCAAAAGACGGACCATCTGCTGGAATTACGATGACAACAGCCGTTTTGTCAGCGATCACAGGTAATAAAGTCTGTGGAAATCTGGCAATGACAGGGGAAGTTACGATCCGCGGAGATGTTCTTATGATCGGTGGATTAAAAGAAAAGCTTCTCGCAGCAAAACGGCTTGGAATTACAAAAGTACTTGTTCCAAAATCAAATGAAAAAGATGTCAAAGAGTTTGAAGAGGAAGTTGTCGAAGGACTTGAGATCGTTTATGTAAAAACTATGACACAGGTGATCAAAGAAGCATTTGTACATTAGATCGAAGGAAATAGAAACTGGAGGCAGTGATGAATTACGAAGAAGCAATGAATTTTATACAAAATACGAATAAATTTGGAAGTGTTTTAGGACTTGATAATATCAAAGAATTATTAGAAAGACTTGGAAATCCACAGGATCAGCTTAAAGTGGTTCATATTGCCGGAACCAATGGAAAAGGATCAACACTTGCATTTCTTGCAGGAATCTTCAGAGAAAGTGGATATCGTGCGGGGAGGTATGTCTCCCCGGCATCTTTTTGCTACGAAGAGAGATTTCGCATCAATGAAGAGAACATTTCGAAAGAAGATTTGTGCTTTTATATGGAAAAAATAAAGAAAATTTCAGAAGAGATGGTAAGAGACGGGATGTCACATCCGACAATGTTTGAGATTGAAACGGCACTCAGTTTTCTTTATTTTCTCGATAAAAAAGTGGATGTTGTGTTATTGGAAACAGGAATGGGTGGCAGACTTGATGCAACGAACGTAGTTAAGAAACCGATCGCGGTGATCATTGCATCGATCGGAATGGACCATATGCAGTTTCTTGGAGACACGATAGAAAAGATCGCAGCAGAAAAAGCAGGGATCATAAAAGAAGGATGTCCAGTTATTTCATATAACAATCAAGAATCCGTAAACGAAGTGATCAAGGAAAAAGCAAAAGAGATGCACTGCAAGGTTACTTTTGTAAATTCGGAAGGGATTCGTGTGTTAAGTGAATCTTTAAATGGGGAGAGCTTTTCTTATCGCTCATCTGATGGAAGATGGTATGAAAAGATAGAAATCCCGCTTCTTGGAAGACATCAGATCAATAATGCTGCCTTGGCATTAGAAGCATTGAACACGATAAGAAATTATTATTGTATCAGTGAATTTCAGATAGAAGATGGATTACGCAAAACAATCTGGAGAGGCAGGATCGAGATCTTAGAAAAGGACCCACTGGTCATTTGTGACGGAGCACATAATCCGGATGGAGCGAAAAGTCTGTTAAATTTTTTACAAAATAATTTTACAAATAGACGATTAATCTATATAATGGGAGTGTTATCAGACAAAGACTATGAACAGATGATACAGATCCTTACGCCGATGGCAGCAAAAGTTTATACGGTAGCACCAGATAATGCGAGGGCCTTATCAAGCAAGGATCTTGCAGAATGTGTAAGAAAATATCATCATGATGTAGAAGAAAGACAGAGACTGAAAGAGTGTCTTGAAGAGGTAAAACAACAAGCAGATAAAGAAGACGTGATCATAATCTGTGGTACATTATCATTTCAGAATGAATTAAAATGGAGGATAGAAACAGTGGAAAGATTCCAAAAGATCGTATGGCATGAGAAATACAAGGAGACATACGAGAGACTACAACAATTAGAAATAGATCGAAAGTTTTGCGGTCATGATATAGAACATTTTTTGTCGGTGGCAAGAATCAGTTATCTGATGATCCTTGAAAAAAGACTTCCTGTGTCCAAAGATATCATTTATGCGACTGCATTGCTTCATGATCTTGGGAGAGCTGATCAGTATGAAAAGGGAATTTCTCACGAGGAAGCGGGAGCGATTCTTGCCGAGGAGATCTTAACGGACTGTGGATATACCAGAGAAGAGAGAAAGTTTATGACAGATACGATCTTAAGGCATAGAGATATGAAAGAAGAAAGCGAAAGTTTTGCATCTATCTTTTATCATGCAGATAAACTTTCAAGAGATTGTATCCACTGCAAAGCAAGGCAAGAGTGTTATTGGCCAGAAGAAAAGAAAAACAACAAGTATATATACTAGGAGAGATGCTATGATTATTGGAAATAAGACATTTGATACGAAACATCATGGATACATCATGGGAATTTTGAATGTGACACCAGATTCATTTTCAGATGGAGGAAAATATGATCATTTAGATGCGGCACTAAAGCATGCTGATGAGATGATCAGAGATGGAGCAGCGATCATTGATGTTGGAGGAGAATCTGCAAGACCTGGATACACGTTGATCTCTGATGAAGAAGAGATCGCAAGAGTCACACCTGTGATCGAAGCATTAAAAAAGGAATTTGATGTGCCAGTATCCCTAGATACTTATAAATCAGGAGTTGCAAAAGCAGGAATCGAGGCTGGAGCAGATCTGATCAATGACATCTGGGGGCTTAAGTGGGATGGAACTATGGCTGCAGTTTTAGCAGAAACAGGAGTTGCTTCTTGCTTGATGCATAACCGTAAGGATACAGATTATAAGGATTATTTAAATGATGTGGTAGCAGATTTAGATGAGACGATGAAGATGGCAAAGGAAGCTGGAATCAAGAAAGAAACGATCATGCTGGATCCAGGAATTGGATTTGCCAAGGATCTTGATCAGAATTTAGAGCTTATGAACCATCTGGAGTTATTAAATCAGTGGGATGTACCAGTTCTTCTTGGAACATCTAGAAAATCCATGATCGGTTTAACGCTGGATCTTCCATCAGATCAGAGAGTAGAAGGAACTGTGGCAACAACGGTCAGTGGATATATGAAAGGATGCAGATTTTTCAGGGTTCACGATGTTAAAGAAAATATGCGTGCGATGAAGATGATAGAAGCAATTTGTGCAAAATAGGGAGAACAGAGGATGGATCAGATTACAATCAAAGATTTGGAAGTTTATGCAAATCATGGTTTGTATAAAGAAGAGAAAGCACTTGGGCAAAAATTTCTGGTATCTGCAATTTTATCGCTTGATACGAAACTTGCAGGTGTCAGTGATCAGATGGATTATTCCGTTGATTATGGTAAAGTATGTCATAGGATCAAAGAGATCCTTACAGAAAATGACTTTAACCTGATCGAATGTGTGGCTGAAACAGTGGCGAAGAAATTATTACTTGAGTTTTCATTGATCAGAAAACTAGAGATTGAAGTAAAAAAACCATGGGCGCCGATCGGATTGCCACTCGACTATGTTTCAGTGAAGATTAAAAGAGGATGGCACAGAGCGTATCTTGGAGTAGGATCAAATATGGGAGATCGTATGGAATACATTAATCAGGCAATCAATGCGATCGAGGTACAGGATGATACAAGAGTTGTTCATGTTTCCAGTCTGATCGAGACCAAGCCATATGGCGGTGTGGTACAGGATGATTTTTTGAATGGATGTATTGCTATTGACACATTAAAAGAGCCAGAAGAACTGTTGGACTTTCTGATGGATGTTGAAGCACAGGCGGGAAGAGTCAGAACAATTCATTGGGGACCAAGAACATTAGATCTTGATATCCTGATGTATGATGATCTGGTGATGAATGAGAGAAGACTGACGATTCCACATAAAGAGATGCACAAGAGATTATTTGTATTAGAACCATTAGAAGAAATCGCCCCATATCTGATGCATCCGCTTCTTGGACAGACGATCACGCAATTAAAAGAAAAGATAAAAGAGGAACAGTAACTTATGAGAGATTTGACGGAGATAAGGCAGCAGATCGATCAGATCGATCAGAAAATGCTTGCATTATTTAAAGAAAGAATGGGATGTTCTGCAGAAGTTGCAGAGTATAAAAGAGGAACAGGAAAGGCAATTTATGATCCTGTTCGTGAAAGACAGAAAATTGATGCCTTGACAAAAGACGAAGATGAACTTATCATTAAAAAGTCTGTCGAAGAGATGTTTCTTCAGATGATGAGTATCAGCCGAAGATATCAGTATAGTCTGTTATCACAAGAAGATGCTTATATTGATCAGACATTTGAAGAAGTGGAAGCACTGGATATCAATGAAGATACCAAAGTTGTATATCAGGGAATTCCAGGGGCATATCAGGAACAGGCAATGGTACAGTATTTTGGAGAGGATGTCAAGAATTTTTCTGTACCAGAATTTAAAGATGTTGTAAAGACTCTAGATCGAGGAGAAGCTGATTATGGAGTATTGCCAATAGAGAATACTTCAGCAGGAACAGTCAGTGGAATTTATGATATGATCCTTGACTATGACATTTGCGTCGTGGGAGAAGAATCTGTAGATGTAAGGCATGTATTGGCTGCAATTCCTGGAACGAGCTTAGATAAGATTGAAAAAGTATATTCTCATCCACAAGGATTGATGCAGTGTAAAGGATTCTTGGATGAACATCCAGACTGGGATCAGGTAAAAGTTGCAAATACAGCGATCAGCGCAAAGAAAGTAGCAGATGATAATAAGCCTGTGAAAGCTGCAATCTGCAGTGAACGTGCTGCAAAGATGTATGGACTTGAGATTTTGAAACGTGAGGTGAATGATGAAGGAAATAATACAACAAGATTTGTGATCATGTCAAAGAAGAAGCAGTACAGAAAAGATGCGGGCAAAGTCAGCATCAGTTTTAGCGTGCCACATGAATCAGGATCTTTATACAATATTCTGACGCATTTCATGTTTAACAATGTCAGTATGAGTAACATTGAATCCAGACCACTTCCAGGAAGAAAGTGGGAATACGGATTTTATGTGGATGTGATCGGGAATCTGGATGATCCTGCGATCCGTAATTCCCTTGCAGGAATTAAAGAAGAAACCAAAGATTTCAAAATCTTAGGGAATTTTTAAGAGAGAATGAAAAAGAGAGAAAAAGGAAAAATAACTGGGGAAATACAAACGAATGGAAGGTAAGGTAAAATGACACAGACAAATGGTGAAACGAAATTACAAAAATTTCACAGCGTCATGCAAAAAGTTCTGAAATATGGAATTGTTTTAGCATTGATCGCATTTATCGTATTGGTTTTGATGAACAAAGACCAGTTTTCCGAAAAAGTTGCAAAAGGAACACCAGAACATAAGCTGACGAAGATTGAAGTGACAGATGGTGATAAGGTTGTTCAGAAATTTAAAGCAGTTTCACATACGATGGAACGGTTGGATATCATGATCGACCGAAACGAACAGACAGGAAGAGCTGGAAGTATTGATCTGAATGTAAAAGACAGTAAAGGAAAATCTATTTTCCACATTACTCCAACACTGTTAGAGGTTGACGGACTGACAGATATGAAAGCAACGATGCGTCGTACTTTGCGTAATGAAAATAAATGGTACAAAGTAGTCGTGAATCAGAAGTTGAATAAAGGGGAAACTTATACGATCGAGATAACAGGAAAGGGTATTAAGGCCGAACGCCCATTATATCTGTATACATCAAGCAATATGGGGAAAATCTATCAGTCAGCTAAATTAAATGGTGTAACTGACCCAGAACAAAAAAGAAAAATTATTGGTGAAG
>OKSA01003240.1_pt1 | contig 12239 bp, 7 predicted proteins | sample 1601181 | NCBI WGS metagenome assembly OKSA01 (sample SAMEA3541538, study PRJEB24748) | human gut metagenome | biome: human gut; feature: human-associated habitat; material: faeces | place: China | collected 2012 | reverse complement strand
AAAAAATATAAGGATGACGGTTTCTGGAAAGAGAATCAATACTTCACTGTATATTCTGAGACAACCGCCTACCGTTATCGAATCTTCTCTTATGAGGATGCAGTCAATGGCGGTGATGTATACAAAGTAGGATACCAGCCGGGCGAAGAGTATCAGAAATTTATCGACCAGATGATAAAAGATTCCGATGTTGATACAGGAGTAAAGCCGCAGACCAGTAACAAGATACTGACACTTTCTACCTGTACAGGGAACGGATACAGCAAGCGGCTTGCCATCCATGCAGTCTGCATTGACGCACAAACTACAGATGAGTCAAAATTAAAGGAAACAGGAAATTAACTATGAAAATATCCAAAAGTATGTCGAAAAAATATCCAAAAACATGTTTTTGGATGAGCGTGTAGATGTATCCGGTATCGAGATTGAGAATGTTGTGGCAGTACGTTATGAATGTACACAAAAAGGCTCAGGCAATAAATGGCCATCTATGAGAGAATTCAAAGTATCCACAACACCGGAGACAGGAGTTGAGTTTACGAAAGAAGTCATCCGTACACAGGACGGATGGGCTCCATATCAAGGAGAAGAAAGTAACTTGATTGACGAAAATACACAGACATCAATCTGGTATAATGTAAGACAGAATGGAAATCCGGCAAATACTACAATCAAAGGTGACTATGTCGGAGTGAAATTATCACAGCCAATCACGTTAGGTAAAATTGATATTTTACAGGGTAAGAATGACAATGATGGTGATTACTTCAAGAATGTAAAATTGCAGTATTCAGTAAATGGAACAGACTGGAAGGATATTCCGGGTGTAGAGCCGTTTAAAAATACAAGACATATTCAGGTAGATCTTTCGGACAAAAACATCGAGGCACAGTATGTTCGTCTGGAAAATCAGGAAAATCAGGAGAGCTGGATTGCTTTCAGAGAATTTGATGTAGATGCACGTTATGTACGTCTCATCAACAAGACAGATGCGAAGAAAACATTCGATATTCAGAAGTTGTCATTGAAGACATTTGAGATTTATGAAAAATCACTTGTAGCTGATCAGACAATGTTTGCAATCGGTGAGGCGGCAAGCAATCCGGCAACAAACCTGTTTGACGGAGACCGCACGACACAGGTTATCTATCAGGGAAGCCAAAATCAGGGCGCAAAATTTGTCTATGATCTGGGACAGACAATTGACCTGAAGACATTGAAAGTAGTATGTAGAGACAGTGAGATTGATTTCCCACATCACGCAAAGATTTCAGTATCAACAGATGGTCAAAAGTGGACAGATGTGATGACAATCGGTAATCAGGATAAAGAAAATGAAGGCGAAGCTTCAAACGAAGATAATATCAATGATGTACTTCCGTTACATGAGACTTCTTACAATGCAAAATTGGAAGAAAATATCAACCAGAAAGCTCGTTTTATCAAGTTTGAGATTACAAGAACAAAAGTAGGTTCAGATAAATGGGTGAGATTCCAGGAATTTGAGATCAATGGCGGTGAGTATATGCCGACAGTGAACGACCCGACATTTGAAAGTGACTGTCTGGATACAAGAAACGGAAAATATGCATACATGGTAGATGCTGATTTGTCTACAGCATTTGTTCCGGCAAAAGAAACAGGAACATTGAACTATACAGTTTCTGACAATAACAATGTCAATGTGATTAAGATCATTCAGGGAGCAGACGCAATTTCCAATGCGACTGTAAAAGCCCGCACATTGAAAAATCCGGACAAATGGATTACACTTGGAACGCTTGCACAGACAGTAAGCAGGCATATGATGCGGCAATTGCAGCAGGTCAGAAAGTATATGACAGCGAACATGCAAGCAAAGGAAGCGTTGACAGCGCAGTACTTGCAATTAAAAATGCAGTGGCAGACAAAGAGTTGAAAGGCGATATGTCAAAATTGCAGGCAGCATTGGACAAGGCGCTGAAAGATTCTGAGAACTACACAGCAAGAACATGGCGTGTATACAGCAACGCAGTAAGTGCGATTGAAACAGCAATGGAAAATGCGGATAATACATCAGTAGCAGATGTAGAAAAATTACTTGCAGATTTAGAGGCGGCAAAATCAGCGCTTGTATACAATCCGTCTGCAATGGAAGAATGTATGCTCGCAGTGCAGGCAGAAAATGACTTTATCAATGCAACAGATAAATCTATCTATACAGAAGAGTCTTGGAATAATTTTGTTGCGGCAAAAGAAGCAGTGGAACAGCTGATTGAAAAGAACAAGACAACACCGGTACACCCATCAGAATTTAAAGATGCATTGAAAGCGTTGAAAGATGCAAAAGAGGGATTGACTTTTGTACCGGTAGCACCTGTATCAAAAGAAGTGTTGTCTGGATTGATTAAAACAGCGGAAGGTTTAGATGCACAGCTTTATACAAAAGACAGCTATCAGGCATTGACAGAAGCACTTAACGCTGCAAAAGCAGAATTTGACAGAACAGACAGTACAGAGGAGTCTGTAAAAGCGGCTGTTGACAAATTAGATGCAGCGATCAAAGCGCTTGTGACAAGAGCAAATGGTGAGGAAGTGAAAGCTTATATCAATGGTATTGAGTTGAAAGATGCCTCAAAATACACAGAGGAATCTTACAAGGTATATAAAGATGCATATCAGAAACTTTGTGGAGTATTAGATCGTCTTGACAATGTTTCACAGGAAGAATATCTGAAACTGAGAAATGCATTTGAGACAGCGGAAGCAAATCTTGTGGAGAAAGATGCTGCTAAGCCAGAACAACCAAAACCAGATAAACCACAGCAGGATCAGAAACCAGATTCGGATGACAAGCATGAAGTTCACACAGGTGACACAACAGAAAGTAGTCTGCCAATGGCATGGTTGCTTGCAAGTGTTGTCGCAGTGGGCGGAATATTGATCAGCAAAAAGAAAAGAGTAAAATAGTGAATTCTAACGAGGGAGAGCGGTATGCTCTCCCTTTTCAGATGCTGAAATGTATGTTAGAATAGGGCAAAGCATTGACAGAAGACAGGAGTGTGTAGATATGGACCAAAAGTGGGATATGGAGATTTTGTCAGTTGAAAAGTTTGCGGAAAGATACGAGGAATTATTTCATAGAAGTTTTGAGTCAAGCAAACTGCATTACATTCGTTTCTGCAAGGCGGAAAATTGGAGTCAGGCAGTGGAGGGGACGTTTGCAATTCCGCAAAAAGAACATTTACGAGGAGAAAAAACAGCATTTGGATACTGTGTATTACCGAACCGATTTATTTTTATTGAGTACGAGACAAAGATAGAACCGATGCTGAGAGAGATGAAGGACTATCCGAATATAGATGCGGCATCTCCGTTGCAGTTTCTGTTCAAATTTATGGAATATCTGCTGGAAGATGATATGATTTTTTTGCAAGGATATGAAGATAATTTGGAGGATCTCGAGGATGAACTGTTAAATAACAATCTGGAAGATTTTAACCGCACGATTCTGGCTATCAGAAAAGAACTTTCTGTGCTGAGTTCCTATTATGAACAATTATCCGATATGGGAGAGACGCTAAAGCAGAATGCGGCCGAGCAGGGGGCTGAGAAAGAAGAGTTATTATTTTCTTTGTTATGTGAAAGGGCGGGACGGTTTTATTCGACTGTCCAGGAATTGAAGGAGTACTCCATGCAGCTTCGGGAGATGCATCAGACACAGGTGGATATCAGACAGAATGAGATTATGAAATTTCTCACGATCGTGACAACCATATTTATGCCACTGACACTCATTGCAGGATGGTATGGTATGAATTTTGTCCATATGCCGGAGCTTTCATTGCGGTATGGATATGTGGTTATTTGCGGCATCTGTCTGCTGATTGTGTTGATTGAGATATGGTTCTTTAAAAAGAAAAAATGGTTTTAGAAAATAAGGAGAAAAAGATGGGAATAGAAATACAATTTTTAGACTGGCTACAGACGTTACATAGTCCAATAGTTGATAAAATGATGCTTGGGATCACGCACCTTGGAGATGCGGGAATTTTTTGGATCGTGTTGTCGGTCATTCTGCTTTTGATCCCGAAAACGAGAAAGAGCGGATTGATCGTGGCAGCGGCATTATGCATTGATGTCATTGTGTGCAATGGAATTTTAAAAAATCTGTTTGCCAGAACGAGACCGTTTGATGTCAATGAGGCAGTGCAGCTTTTGATTACAGCGCCAAAAGATTTTTCGTTTCCGTCAGGACATACGGCTGCATCTTTTGCGGCGGTTGCGGCGCTTTATTTTGCGGGGAAGAAAAAGCTTTGGAAGGTCTCGCTTGTGCTTGCTGTTTTGATTGCATTTTCACGAATGTATCTGTATGTGCACTATCCGACAGATATTTTAGGCGGAGTGCTTGTCGGGCTTGGAGCCGGAGCGGCAGGTTATTATCTTGTTATCACATTGCAAGAACGAATTGGAAGGAGGAAGAAAAATGGCTCAGACGAACTGTGAGAGTTGTATGAATTACGAGTATGATGAAGAATATGATTACTATGTATGTATGAAAAATCTGGATGAAGATGAGATGTATCGGTTTGTTCGGGGAGAATTTCGGGATTGCCCGTACTATCAGTTCGGAGACGAATATCAGATTGTGAGAAAACAGATGTAAAAAGGCTGTGTGCAGTGACACAGCCTGACACATTCTGAGACTTATAATTCATCAATCATTTTTTGAAGACCTTCATAGAATCTGCCAATATGAACGCCGTCGATTATGCGGTGATTGACTTCCACGGACATTCCGAGTGTCTCACGACCGTTTTGGGCCATGATCTTTCCCCAGGTGATTCGTGGAATCATATCATCGATATCCAGATTACGTTCATGGGTACATCCGGTAAGGTCAAGCCACGGAAGACAGGACATATAGATCAGCTCGTCGCCTTCTTCGGTCTGGTCAATAAACGTCGTCTGTGTATGACTTTTTTCTTTTGCAATACGGCAGAATTTTTCCATGGAATCCTGGCAGCGGACAGTGACAATATAGAACTGTTCACTGTCTTTTTTTATATCTGTAAAACTTGGAATCCGCTCTTCTAAAAGTGCAACTTTTCCATCATGGATTGTATAGCGGAAATTTTCCACTTGATTTATCGCTTTTGTAACCAGGTAGGTCAGTGCATAATAGAAAGAAATACCATGGCTTTTGGTGTATTTGTGAAGCTGCGTGACATCCACACGGAAAGTTGTACTGTAAAATGGATGATCCACAGTAGAAAAAAAGTCAAATAATTCTGCTCGTGACCAAATTAATTTGTCAATATATTTCATAACAACTCCTCCTGAAAATATTTATTATATTATAAAACAACAAAAAAGAATGTTCGATAAATAAATTTATTGTCAAAGTTGACAATGTATAATAGCGGTAGTATCATCGAAAGAGGAAAGAATAGAAAAAAGAAGCTAAGATGAAAGAGAGGTTATGGTGAAAAAAGGAATCAAACAGTTTCTTGCAGGGATGTGCGCAGTGTTGGTCATGCCGACCGGAACTGTACAGAATGTGCTTGCAAAAGAGTCGGAACAGGCATTGCCGGTATCCGCGGAAAAGTCGATCAATCAAGAATTGAAATTATGGTATACTTCGCCGGCTAAGATCGACACAGCAGAAACAAATGGCGGCGAGTGGATGCAGCAGTCCCTGCCTTTGGGCAATGGAAATCTGGGAAATCTGATTTTTGGAGGGATTGCAAAGGAAAGGATTCATTTTAATGAAAAGACGCTTTGGACAGGTGGACCTTCATCAAGTCGTCCAAATTATCAGTTCGGGAATAAGGCAACAGCGTATACCGATACGGAGATTGAGGAGTATCGAAAGCTTTTAGATGACAAATCTACAAATGTATTCAACGATGACAAAAGTCTTGGCGGTTACGGAATGGGGGCAAAGATTAAGTTCCCGGGAGAGAATAATCTGAACAAAGGAAGTTATCAGGATTTCGGAGATATCTGGCTTGATTTTTCCAAGATGGGAATCAATGATAACAATGTAAAGGACTACCGCAGAGAGCTGGATATTCAGACCGGAATTGCGGCGACAGAGTTTTCTTGCAAAGACGTGACATATAAGCGGGAACATTTTGTGAGTAATCCGGATCAGGTGATGGTGACAGAGCTTTCTGCATCTGAAAAAGGAAAACTTGATTTGAATGTAAAAATGGAGCTTAATAATAGTGGTTTAGAAGGGAAGACCACTTTTGATGAAAAGAATCAGACATGTACGATCGAAGGAAAGGTAAAGGACAATGATCTGAAGTTTTGCACAACGATGAAGCTCGTTCTGACAGGTGGAAAACTGAGCGCAGATGAAAAGAATCAAGTCTATCAGATTCAGGATGCAGATTGCGTGATGATCGTGATGGCGGCAGAGACGGATTATAAGAATGATTATCCGACATATCGGGATAAGAACAAAGATTTGAAAAAAGTAGTCGCTGACCGTGTGAACAATGGAACGAAGAAATCCTATGATGAGTTGAAGGAAACACATATCGCAGACCATCAGGGATTATTTGACAGAGTAAGTCTGGATTTGGGAGAACAGCGCACATCAGTACCGACGAACCAGCTTGTGGATGAATATCGAAATGGAAATTATTCGCATTATCTGGAAGTGCTGGCATTTCAATATGGACGTTATCTGACAATCGCAGGTTCAAGAGGAACACTTCCAAGTAATTTAGTTGGATTGTGGACAGTTGGCAACTCTGCGTGGACAGGAGACTACCATTTCAATGTGAATGTACAAATGAATTACTGGCCGGTTTATGCAACGAATCTTGCAGAATGTGGGACAACGTTTGTAGATTATATGGATAAGTTAAGAGAGCCGGGACGCCTGACTGCGGAGAGAGTGCACGGAATTGAAGGAGCAGTGAAAAATCATACCGGATTTACCGTACATACAGAGAACAATCCGTTTGGTATGACAGCGCCGACAAATGCACAGGAATACGGATGGAATCCGACAGGGGCTGCATGGGCAATCCAAAATCTTTGGTGGCATTATGAGTTTACACAGGATGAGGCATATCTGAAGAATACGATTTATCCGATTATGAAAGAGGCAGCTCTGTTTTGGGATTCATATCTCTGGACATCGGAGTATCAGAAAATTAACGATGAGAACTCGCCATATAACGGCCAGAACAGACTTGTAGTTGCACCAAGTTTTTCAGAGGAACAGGGACCGACAGCAGTTGGAACAACTTATGACCAGTCGCTTGTGTGGGAGTTGTACAATGAATGTATCAAGGCAGGAAAAATTGTCGGAGAAGACGAAGCACTTTTGAAATCATGGGAAGAAAAGATGCAAAAACTGGATCCGATTGAGATCAATGATACAAATGGAATCAAGGAGTGGTATGAGGAGACACGTGTCGGACAGAAGAACGGTCATAACCAGTCTTATGCACAGGCAGGAGATCTTGCAGAAATCGAAGTTCCAAACAGCGGATGGAATATCGGACATCTGGGAGAACAAAGACATGCATCTCATTTGGTAGGTCTGTTCCCGGGAACATTGATCAACAAAGACAATGAAGAGTATATGAATGCGGCAATCCAGTCTTTAACAGAGCGTGGAGAATACTCTACCGGCTGGTCAAAGGCAAATAAGATTAACCTTTGGGCAAGGACAGAGAATGGAGAGAAAGCATATACACTTTTGAATCATCTGATTGGAGGAAATTCTTCCGGGCTTCAGTACAATCTATTTGATTCTCATGGTTCCGGCGGTGGAGACACTATGATGAATGGAACTCCGGTATGGCAGATTGACGGTAACTTTGGCCTGACATCCGGTGTGGCAGAGATGCTTGTACAGTCACAGTCCGGATATACACAGTTTCTTCCGGCAATTCCAAGCGCATGGGAAGAAGGAAGCGTACAGGGACTGAAAGCAAGAGGCAACTTTACAATTGGAGAAAAGTGGGCAAACGGCGTGGCGGAGACATTTACGGTATGCTATGACGGAGACAAAGAAAGCAGTACATTTACAGGATCTTATGAGGATATCACTTCTGCAAAAGTATATGCTGATGGAAAAGAAATTGAAGTGACAAAAGAAGAAGAAACAGGTCGTATTTCTTTTGAAGCGAAAGCAGGAAAGACGTATACAATTGATATGTCTGAGACGAATGTGGAGGAATTGAAAGAGAAGGCAACAGCATTTTTAAAACAACTCCATCCGGATCTGATCAAGATTAAAGAAGAACTGCAGTCGGCGATTGACCGTTCTTCAAAAGAACTGGGAAGTATTCTGACAAAAGCAAAACAGATGGATCAATTATACCGCACATATCTGCAAGAAGCAGAGAACGTATATTATCTGACTAATCAGGAAGGGCTTGCCTACAATGAGATTGATACTATTTACAATCAGTTGAGAGAATTGCGCAATACGTTGCTGGAAAACACAGGGGATATGGAATACTATCAGAAGGCAGAAAGTCAGCTTACTGATACCGCGGCACAATTAGAAAAACAGATGGAGAACCGGGTGATTTCATTTAGTAAAGATTCCGGAATCATTGGGGAGGACCGGACGCTTACTTTGAGTAAGAGTGAGAATGCTAAAAATTATGAGATCCGCTATACAACAGATGGAAGTATTCCGAGAAAGACATCAGAAAACTACGAGAAACCACTTCAGTTGAGTGATCAGGAGGACACTGTTGTCAGAGCAGCATTGTTCTATAAAGAGCAGAGAGTCAGTCAGGTATATACAAAGAAATATATGACAGAAGGTATTTCCGTTAAAGATTTGGTAGCATCCCATGAAAACCATTGGGGAGATACTTATGCAAAAGAGAAGATGATTGACGGAAATCCGGCGACAAGATGGGCATCAAAAGGTGTAGATACTTCCAAACCGATGGAGCTCACATTGACATTTGCAAAAGCAGAGCTACTCAGCCAGATGAAATTTGACCTCTTTGTGTCAAGAAATAATGCGATTGGTGCATTTGAAATTCAAGCGCTTGTGGATGGAACCTACCAGACAGTGTACGAAGGTACAAAGATGGGGGATATCAATGATAAGGTGGGAGATGTAGATGGAAACAGCGAAGGGTATCATGCATATTACTTAGCGGAATTTCCGGAGATCAATACGGATTCTGTAAAAGTGATACTGAAAGCAGGATTCTTAGGCGAACCATCTCTGTATGAGGTGACACCACTTTGTGCAGGTGTTCCGGCAGATAAAGCTGGTGACGCAGCAGAATTGGAGAGCATGATTGGATTGGCAGAGGAAGCAGACCGTACATCAGACTATTATGTAAATGCACCGCAGGAACTAAAAGATGCATTTGAAGAAAGCATTTCAGATGGAAAAGAAATGTTGAAAGCATCACAGGATTTGATGGATTCCAGAACCGAATTTTTATCAAATAGATATGACCGTCTTGGCTTTGGGGAGACAGATAAATCGGCGCTGGAGACATTGATTGCACGGGCAGAAGAAGCGCTGAAAGGCGAGTATACAAATGAGTCGTTGTACCAGTTAAAGAAAGTGCTTGCGGAAGCAAAAGAAGTTTTGGCTGATGAGAGTGCAAAGCAGCCAACAGTCGATCAGACAGTGCAGAAACTGCAAAAAGCATTAGATAACTTGGAACAGGGAGGATTTGAAGAGATACAGGTTCCTTCAGGAGAGCTGCAAGGCTCTGACAAATGGATTCAGGCAGGTAAATTCAAGGCGACAGCAGATGACAATGCGGGACCGTTGACGTATGAATTTACCGGACATTTCATACAGGTTCCGACTGTAAAAGGAGATGACCACGGAGTCATTCGGGTGACGCTTCAGGATCAATCCGGAAAACAAATTTATCAGGAAGAGATTGATACATATGCGCAAAACCGAGTGGAAGGAACAGAGCTGATGCAGGAGGAATTTGCAGAAGGCTCGTATACGATTCAGTTTGAGCGAGTGGGAAAAAGCACACAGGCACAGGATAAAAGAGGCTGGGTTGAGGTTGGCGCACTGACGATTCGGAAAGAAAAGAAAGAAATGGTGGATAGATGCAAGCTTGAAGAAGAATTGAAGCTTTGTGAGGGTCTGAATGAAAAAGAGTATACAACAGAAAGCTGGACTGCGCTTCAAGAAGTTGTAAAAAGTGCAACAGAACTTTTGAAAAAACCAGATGAAGAGACCTGTACATCTGAGATGAACGATAAAGCAGCGGAAGTAGAAGCGGCAAGGGAAAATCTCCAGAAAGTGACGGTAGATATATCGGAACTGAAAGAGGTCATTAAGACAGCGAAAGCAATTTCTTCGGAGGGATACACAAAAGAAAGTTTTGAGGCACTGCAGCAGGGTATCAGAGAAGCAGAGGTATTGTTAAATGGCACATATACACAGGATGAGGTAAATGAAAAGACGGCCATTTTGAAACAGCGAATCAGCGGACTGCGTGCGGATAAGACTGCACTTCAAGAAAAGTATGATAAGATTAAAGATATGACACAAGGTCAGGCGACGGATGAGTCATGGAAAGAGTTTACAGGACTTAGAGAACAGGCGAAAAATGTATTGGACAATCCAAATGCAACACCGAATGAGGTATCTGAAATCTTAGAAAAGCTGAACAAATTTGAATTTACATACAAGGATAAAGAGAGCGGAGAAGAAGATAAAAAGGATCCGAATCCGGGCACTTCGGGAGATTCCGAACAACAGGGAACTTCTGATACATCTCACAAAAAGGAGAGTGTAAAAACGGGAGACACTACAGCCATTGCTGTTCCAGTCGCAGGAATTGTGGGAGTAGCAGTATTGTTGTATGTGATGAGAAAAAGACGAAAAATAGAATCATAATATGTAAAGCGGCTATGAGGCAAACTCACAGCCGCTTTCATTATACGTTATATCTGATAGCAATACGCTCCATTTTCTTTGACTCCATAAAAATCGGCAAAGGAAAGATGGAAAATATCTTGTTCTTTTCCGGATAAATCAATCTGATTTTTGATTAAATACTGATAAATACCGGAATAGTCAATTTTTCCCTGTAGTAAGATGCTGTCAAGCTTTCCATCTCTGATGATGGCACGTCTGTAATTGTGAGCATCTTCCTCCTCAAGCACGATATCGCCTTCCTCGGCAACACCGCGACCGAGGGAGAGTGTGACGAGCCCGTAGAAGTTCATTGTGTTTTTCATGGCGTAGCGGTCTGTGTATTCCGCCTGTATTCCGCACATATTGAGCGCAGCAATCTGTCCCTGCTTCATTGCATTTGGCCAGATTCCGGAAAGACCGGTTACATCTCCTGCCGCATAAATATTCGGGCAGTTTGTTTCCATGGTATCAGAAACCTGAATAAAGCGGTCTACATGAATTGGAGTATCAAGGGCACATTCCACGGCAGGGCGGACACCGGCTGCAACGATCACCAGGTCGCAGTCAATTTTCGTTCCATCATCAAGGAGAACAAAATCAATTGCGCCGGCTTCGTTCATATGTGTCTCTGATGCTTTTTTGCCGAGAAGAAATTTGCAGCCATGTGATTCGAATAAAGTTCTGTACGCATTGCCGGCGGTCTCATTCAGCTGGATCGGAAGAATGCGGTCTGCCATCTCTACAACGGTTACATCTTTCCCCCGCTCTAAAAATGCGTATGCAGCGTCCATGCCGACCAATCCGGAACCAACTACAAGGATACGGTTCGCCTGATCAGCAAGAGACCGGATTGCCTGCGCATCAGACAGGTGACGAAGGCCAAAGACATTATTAGCTTCCCGAAACTGTCCGACCGGAGGAATAAAGCTGTTTGCTCCGGTTGCAATCAGCAGACGGTCATAGGAACAGCAGGTGTTATCATTGAGAACAACGACCTGTTCTGCGGTGTCGATGGTGCGGACAGAGACACCGTTTCTCCATTGAATCCGATAAGTCTCAAAAAAGTCCGGCTCTACAAAGGACAACGTATCCTCATTACGCTCATGACTCAGATAGCGGTGGAGCATACAGCGGGAATGTACATGCTCATCCGTTGAAATCATTGTGATAGCAGCATCCGGGTCATTTTCACGGATTGTTTTTGCGGCGGTGATACCGGCAGCGCCGACTCCGATAATTACATGAATCATAAAGACACCTCCTCAACATAGATTGCTTTCTTTGGACAGGATTTCACGCAGTTTGGCTTTGCATCGTCCTTCATACAAAAATCACATTCGACGACTTTTGTATGGGTTGCGGT
>OKSA01003236.1_pt1 | contig 12257 bp, 12 predicted proteins | sample 1601181 | NCBI WGS metagenome assembly OKSA01 (sample SAMEA3541538, study PRJEB24748) | human gut metagenome | biome: human gut; feature: human-associated habitat; material: faeces | place: China | collected 2012 | reverse complement strand
AACACGCTCCGAAGCCGCATCTGGGATATGGTATTGTTTCTTTTTTTCTGGCTCTCGCAAATCCACAGCTCGTAAGAATGGGAATTCTCCAGAGGGATACGGCTATCCATGGAATTAAATTCTAAAGGATTGACCATATACAGATTTTTATTTAAACGAAGACCATAGATTTTAGGACAAACAAACCTCTTATTTTTAACTGATTTCTGGGATGATGTTAGACAGACACTGAAGAAATATCTATTGTTAAACTGCGAATTTAGATTAAACAGAAAAAAGAAAAAAGGATATATTCCAGATGCGGCTTGGGAGCGGATGGAATATATCCTTTTTTCTTTTTTCGTCTACACCAAATCTACAAAATCTACAAAATCAACAGTCCATAAATGAGCATAAAATATTCTGGGAGTTTTCCTTCTTCTACCCACTGTAATTCCTGATTCAGATACTTTGTTACCGTTTTGCCAACATTTCCTCCTAATGATTCTATCGAATAGCGCATTTTATCCTGAAAACGGCAAGGTTCACCAGATGAGCGTGTGCATCCTGCATTTTTACAATGCAGACAGGCACCACTACTTAAAGAAATACTTCCGGAATATTTCTGTTCTAATTTCAAGATTTCCTCTTCTAATTCCTCTTTATAAGGGCGAAGAAATTCTTCTGTTACTTTCCATTGTTCATTTTCCACATAGGACTTACTTGTAAGTTCTTTTGGCAGATATAATTTTCGTCCCATAATTTGAATTTTACGATACTTATTCCAATAATCCTTCTCCACATCAAATGTATATGGTGGACAACACCATAGCTTCCCATAGTTTGAACATTCCTTGCAAAATTCAAGAAACGTCGCAACATCCACACATTCTTTCACATATTCTTTCATAGGAACTTCTACCTGAAAATTTTCTATCTTTTCAGCAGCATATTTCTTCTCTTTCATTGTTTTCCCCCCATTTTACTAACATTTCCATAATAACGATGTATTTTCTGTAAGAGATTTCAAGTCGAGCAGCCTGAAAGAGGTAGGAGTCTTCTCGACTGAGATAAACCTTTTTATAAAAAGACTGTCGAATTTAACTGATTTGCGGGATTGGGTCAGGATTTAATTTTAGCATCTAAATCAAAGTAGAAGTCTACTCCATTTTCTTTATTTGCTACTCCAAAGTCCTTTCCATGTGCTTTCATTGTTGCTGCTACGATAGATAGACCGATTCCGTTTCCTCCGTATTCTCTCGTTCGAGCTTTATCAACTTTATAAAACTTAATCCAAAGTTTATTGAGTTCTTCTTCTGGAATACATTTACCATCATTATATACATGAATACGAAGGTTACTATCCATACGTTCAAACCAGATTCGAATCGTACCATTTTCATAAACGTGATTCAATGCATTTGACAAATAGTTACTAAATACTTCTTCAATCATTAATTCATCAGCCCAGGCGTATACCGGACCTTGTTCTTCAAAGAGAACCTTATTATTCTTCTTTTTGAAAAGTATCTGTGATGAATTGATCTTATTTTGAATCATCTGACACACATCAAAACGCTGCATGCTGAGCTGATTATTGCCAAATTCAATCTGATTGAGCGTGAGAAGCTTTTTGACCATTGCATTCATTTTTTTCGCTTCGTCTGCGATTACTTCACAATAGAAGTCCTTGCTTTCTTCGTCATCTGTAATATTTTCTTTTAAGCCTTCTGCATAGCCTTGAATCAGGGCAATCGGTGTTTTTAGTTCATGACTGACGTGGGAGAGGAATTCCTTTCTCATATCATCAATCTTTTCTTTTTTCTCAATATCCTTCTTCAGTTCCAGGTTTGCCGATTTTAAATCTGCGATTGTCGATTCCAGCTTTTCCGACAACTGATTCATTGAATTGCCCAGTTCTCCTAGTTCATCATCCTGCGTGACTTCAACCTTTGCATCAAAATCCAGATTTGCCATTCGATTGGCAACAGATGCCATATTTTTAATCGGCTTTGTAAAGCTGGATGCAAAAATAAAAATAATCAGACTTCCCAGTATGATGCCAATCATTCCGATATATATCATGAAGCGGCTGCTGATATCTGCACTGGCCCGTATTCCTTCAATTGACACGCGCATGGCGATTAAATAATCGTTATCTGTAAATCCAAAGAGATAAATACCATTCTGCCCACTGGCCTGATCTTTTAACTGTGTTACGAAATATCCTTTATTTATCAGTGTAGAAAAGTTATTCTCCTCTGTCCTTTCCCATGGCAGGATATGCTTTTTATTATCTCCCCAAAAATAGTTTCCCTTATTACCAAGGATAACCTGGCTTCGAATTTGATCAAGGTAACCAAGAATCTCTTCGTACGTTTTACTTCCGTCTATCAGATTACTAAATATTACATTTTGACTATAATAATAGTTACTGGACTGCGCTATCATCATCTTTATATTTGTCTTATTGGAAATCTGTTCCATTTCCTCATCAATGGTATCCTGATCATCTTCATTCTTTAAGATATTCTTGACTTTATTAAAAGTCTCCACGATGGATTCTTTTTCAGATGACACATAATATTTTTCTGAAAATGTATGATTCAAAAGCCATGTAAATACAATGACCCATCCTACAATCAGAATCAATATTGATGTCATCTTAAATCGTATTGAATTTCTCATACTGTACTCCTAACCATTCAAGAATGCCTCGGCATTCCTGCTGCAAGATGCCACCTTACTTAATCTACCTCAAACTTATAGCCCATTCCCCAGATTGTCTTGATATACTCTCCCTTTTCACCCAGCTTACTACGCAGCTTTTTAACATGAGTGTCAATCGTTCTGGCATCCCCAAAATAATCATAATTCCATACGTTATTAAGAATCTTTTCTCTTGAAAGTGCTACTCCCTGATTCATTACGAAATAGTTCAGTAATTCAAATTCTTTAAAACTTAATGTAATCTCCTTTCCATCAATTCTGACTTCGTGTGCTGCGATATCAAGTTCAATACCGCCCGCTTTCCGTATTTCTCCTGTAGAAAGGTTATTACTTCTTCTTAAAATTGCCTCAACTCTGGCAACAAGGATCTTTGGACTGAATGGTTTGGAAATATATTCATCTACTCCAAGATCAAATCCATTAAGCTCATCACTCTCCTCGCCCTTTGCAGTCAGCATGATAATCGGAACCTGTGAATACTGGCGAATTTCTTTTACTACATCAAATCCATTAATTTTAGGCATCATTACATCACAGATGATTAAACTGATGCTTTTATCCTTAAAAAAGATATCCAGGGCTTCTTCGCCATCTGCGGCTTCTACAACTTCAAAGTTCTTCTTTTTTAGGAAATCCTTTACCAGTTTTCTCATTCTGCTCTCATCATCTACGATCATTATTTTTAATTTATCCATGAAAAAGCCTCCCTCATTCTTGCTTAATTTTCTTTTCTTCTATATCATACACTAATTTTCTGAAAATTGTATGAAAAAAATACAGAAAAAATATGAACAGAAAAAAAGAATCCCTTTTACAGGATTCTTAATCTGTTGCTCGCCACCTACAGAGGTGGGAGTCATCTCACATCTGATATATCTAATGTCTTCCTAACTTTCGTAAAAGATTAACGATAGCAAGAATAATTTCTCGAATGACTGCAAATATAGCAAACATTAGTAAAAATCCTGCAAGTCCAAATACAATATCTGCGAAATCCATTGTTCCGGTACCGGAAAGCTTCTGTCCGATCTCAATAGCAAAGGTTATAACAACAATAACTGTGAATACATAAATAAATGCAATCGCAAGGATATGATTTTCACTTAAAATCTTAAATAGCGGATAGATTATTGCTAAAATCAGCATACCTATAATCCCGATTACAAGGAAATGCAGTTGTTTATCTGTAAAGTTCTTCTCGTAGGCATCATTCAATGACAAAATATAATTATGTATTCTGGCAATAAAGATGACCATTCCTTCTAACATTCGTTCCATAATTAATCTCCCCTTATAAATAGTAACCTGCTTTGATAAAATTCAAAATATCAAAAATTCAAAAAAGCAGGCCGAAACCTGCTTTTACTATAATACACTTTCTCTATAGGGTCAAATACTGTCTTTATAAATATTTACTTATTTATCCCATTTGGTAAGATGATATGTACGAATCACTCTGCACAGATCATTCACATAAGAACCAGATGTAGCGTATCCTCCCTTTTTAATTATCTGAAGCTGCTTTTTATAACTCTTTGTCTTCGTCAATCCTGCATATCTTTTTCTGCTTCCGCTCTTCGCCCCTAAAAGATAGGCAGAGTGATCTTCAATAGAGTCTTCCACACAGGAATACTTACGGAACTTTGCTTTGATAGAATATCTGCCGCTGCCTCCGTATTCATATGTAGACTTCTTATAATAGTTGATTCCATCCCATGCAGAACCAACCCAGTTATTACCGGATAAACTGATCTTCATTCCAAAAAGATTATTCCCATTCTCTGCTAATGTAGACTGACCCCATCCGCTTTCCAAAATAGCCTGTGCCATTGTTACAGAAGCAAGAATTCCTGTACGTTTGTAGTTAGCCCTTGCAAGAGGTCCGATCGTATCAATAAACTCATTCTTATCCACACTTCTTGTCTGTGTCGCAGATTGTTCAATTCCATTACGAAGCCCCAGTGTTACCAGGCGCGCATCGCTGCGATAACTATATTTTAATCCAAGGAAAGAAGCTGCCTGCTTTGCAGGAACAAGAAGATCTCTTACATTACTCCGCTTATATGTAACAAAATATGGCTTAACTTTTAAGCTCATCTTCTTTCCATTCACCTTTGCATACTTCTTATTCGCATAAAAAATAACCTTTCGTCTTCCATGTCTTAATGTAACTTTATTTCCATCTGCTGCATAAGCTGCATGGATTCCATTATCAGAAAAAAGCGTTTTGCATGGTACAAAAATATCAGAACCAATCTTAATAGATGGTGCTGCTGCATTATCCGCCATTGTTACTGCTGTTCCTCTGTACTTCACATTAATGATGGTTCCTTTTAAATTCGTTGACTTGCCTGCACGAATTACCGGTACTTTCGCTGCGGATACCGGCTTACTAAGAACGAATAACCCACACAGAAGCAAGAATGTAAATAGTGTCTTTTTATGTTTCAATTGTAAACTCCTCTCGCAATAATTGTTGTGTAAATATATATTATTTGTTAACAACTTGTTACAAAAGGCATTATACATTTAAAATGTGTGCAAAATAAGACTTCTTTACTTTTTCTTTTTCCAATTTGTCCCTATTACAAAAAAGCTGTAGTGGGTATTGCATCTTTATGTAAATACTTTCATACCCCTACAGCTTTCTATATCTGAATCTAAATATTAAATCTGCTCTAATGCTTGGGAAAGATCTGCAATTAAATCTTCTGCATTCTCTAAACCACAGGAATAACGAATTAAGTCTGGTTTTACGCCACATGCTTCTAACTCTTCATCATTCATCTGACGGTGTGTTGCACTTGCAGGATGCAGACAACAGGTTCTCGCATCTGCAACATGTGTTTCAATTGCCGCGATTTTTAAATGTTTCATAAAATTCTCTGCTGCTTTTCTTCCACCTTTTACACCAAAGCTTACTACACCACAAGAACCATTTGGAAGATACTTTTCTGCCAGTTCATGATAAGCATCTCCTTCAAGACCACAGTAATTTACATAGGTAACTTTTTCATGCTGCTGTAAGAACTTTGCAACTGCCAGTCCATTTTCACAATGACGTTTCATACGGACATGAAGACTTTCTAATCCAAGATTTAAAATAAATGCATTCTGTGGGGACTGCATTGCTCCGAAATCTCTCATAAGCTGTGCCGTTGCTTTGGTAATATATGCTCCTTCAAGGCCAAAACGCTCTGTATAGGTTACCCCATGATAGCTGTCATCTGGTGTACAAAGTCCTGGATATTTATCTGGATATTTCGTCCAGTCAAACTTTCCGCTGTCTACAATACAGCCTCCTAAGCCTGCGGCATGGCCATCCATATACTTTGTTGTGGAATGTGTAACGATATCTGCGCCCCATTCAAACGGACGGCAGTTTATCGGCGTTGCAAAAGTATTATCTACGATTAAAGGTACCCCATGTGCATGTGCTGCGCTGGCAAACTTCTCAATATCTAATACCGTAAGTGCCGGATTCGCAATGGTCTCTCCAAAAACCGCCTTTGTGTTTGGCTGAAAGGCTGCATTCAGCTCTTCTTCTGTACAATCTGGGGAAACAAACGTAAAATCAATTCCCATTCTTTTCATTGTTACTGCAAAAAGATTATATGTTCCACCATAAATAGAAGATGAGGATACAATGTGGTCTCCGCACGAAGCAATGTTAAACACCGCATAAAAGGATGCTGCCTGACCGGAAGAAGTAAGCATTGCCGCACTTCCGCCTTCTAATTCACAAATCTTTCTTGCAACCGTATCATTCGTAGGATTCTGTAATCTGGAATAAAAATATCCCTCTTCTTCTAAATCAAAAAGACGACCCATTGCCTCACTTGTCTCATATTTAAATGTTGTGCTCTGTATGATCGGAATCTGTCTTGGCTCACCATTACCAGGTGTATAACCTCCCTGTACGCACTTTGTTCCTAATGAATATTCCTTCATTCGTTTTCCCTCCATAAAATATTAAATGCTATTAAATTAAAATTATATGTGAAACAGGCACCGACTTTTCCACATCATAATAAACAAAGAAATCCTGCGGTCCCCGTCCAGCTTTATAAACTCTCTGATAGATCGGATAAAACAATACATCTTCGTATTGTTCTACCTGCTGCCTGTAAAACAGGTCATGTTCTGTATGTCCTTCATCACCATAAACAGTAAATGCATGGGAAAATTCTTTTTTGAAAGCTTCAAGGCCTTCAAAATCTCCCTTTTTTTTCAACACCTTTGCATAATTATATAAAAGAAACAGCTTTGATACCGGTTTATAAATCGTCCCATCCTGTGTCATGATCACTTTTGGTGCTTTTCCATCATATTGAAAATTCTCTGTTCCAATCTTTCTAAGCTGCTCTATTCCTTCTTCTAACTTACCTGCCAGCAGCAACACAACAGACTGATACGCCCGGCAAATATTAATATAAGGCACATCATGCGGCAAATGATACAGACACTTCTCTATTAATTGTTCATTCCAGTGAATATATTCTTCCATCAGTCCCAAACGATCTTCCATCCCTCGTTCTTCCACAATATAAGGGAAAAGGAAATGGAGCATTTTCTCATACATGACCGCATCCCGGTCATCATAATGAATGCGGCGGATATAGGTATCATACTGCTCCCGGTCAAATACTTTTTCTTCTAAAAAATCCATTTTAAAAATCTCCTTCACAGGCATAGCTTCCAAGAATCTTTAAATACTCTGTTTCCTGGGAAAGCTGGTATAGTAATGCACGTATTTCTTTTGTATCAATATTGGCATTCAGCTCAGCAAAAAACTTATAGTTCCAGCTATTATCCTTCCAAAACGGACGGGAATGAATCTCCGTCAGATTGACTCCATAATCAGAAATCATAGATAAAATACTGCTGATACTTCCGCTGTGATTCGGACATTCAAACATAATCTTTACACGATTATGCGATGGCAGTACAACAAGCGTATCTACAAAAGTAACGACTTTACGGCGCACGCCCCCGTCTTCCTGCACTTTACAATGCGTGATATACAGCTCTTTTTCTGCAAGCAGATTATGAAGTTCATCTGATACTCCGATTCCAACTTCCTCAATAATACCGATTCCCGCATCTGCCTTGCCTTCTTTAATATAATCCGCCACTTCTTCATAAGAGGCTACCGTAATCACCTTATCTTTTGAATAGTCTTCACAGGTATATAATTCTTCTCTTACCATTGCCGGTTTTAGGATTACCGCAGGCACCTTCGTATATTCAAATGGAAAACACTGACGAAGCTCTAATGTTCTTCCATATTGATACTTACGGCTTACTTCCATAATTCTCTTGATCAATGCTGTATATTCTCTTACTAACTCCGGCTTCATTCCTTCTGTCTGTTTCTTAATAATGACTTCTTCCCTGTCCGGTTTATAAATTTTATCTTCTGTTTTCGCTTTAATACAGGCAACCTGATCTGCCAGAGTCATACGTTCTACGAAAAGTCTGCGAATCTCTCCATCTACGCGGTCAATATTCTTTCTTACATCTGATAAATCCATATCTGTTTTCGTTCCTTTCTTTTACAACTGCTTAATCACCCTCTGTCACTTCTCCTGTAAAACTCAAACGCAATACAGTTATTAATCACCACTTAGAAAAGTGGAAGTCCTCTCAACTGAGATAAACAAAAACAAGGAATCTGTTTTGCAACCGACTCCCTGTTAGTATATCATAATTCTTCTTATTTGGTTATGTATAATTCCCGCTTTCTCATAAATTCAAGAATGTCCCGACATTCTTGCTGTCTGATATAGCAAAAAATCATAACACATTTTACTACGATACTCCGTTCATTTACAAAATCAATTCATACGATAAAGCGTTTCTACTGCCTTATCTTTAATAAGTAACTTTGCATGTTCTGACAGATAATATCCCTCAAGCCTCTGGTTTGAACATTCTGCTCCATATTCTTCTGCTGTAATCATAAAAGTGATTATCCTTGAATTATCCATCTCTATCGGAAATTCTACTAACAAAATATATTCCTCTGCATCTTTATAAAGACTTGACAGAATAAAATAATCTTTATTCAAAAGAGAACAAAAATCAATCAGATTACGGAACTCTTTAAAAATCAGCTTCTGGGCCGGAATATGTGGTTTTACCGCCTGTTCTGACCCACTCTGTTCCGCTGCTTTAGAAGATACCATATCTTTAGCAGAGTCTTTATGCATTTCTGAAGCTACATTCTGTGCCCCTGCCTTCTCTGCACCCTTTTCTTCTTCTTTTTCTGTTGTATTTCCCATACATACATCATGGAGATCTTTTGCTAAAGCCTCAAACTCCCGTTCCTTTTCTTCTCCGCTCATAGAGTAAATACTATCAATCCGGTCATCAGAAATCCTCTCTCTTAATGCCGTCGTCATCTTCTTAATCTGATCTAAATCCCGGTCAATCGCTACATCCTGAAAGGTACAACTGATCGTAATGAGAAACTGTTCTGAGGGTAATGCTCTTGCAATATAATTCTGTACACCATTATCCGTATTCCAGTTAATATAATTCTTAGAATTCGCGATAATCGCATTAAGAAATTCTTCCATCAAATCATTATCCGAACTCAATTCATTTAAATCAAAACCCATCTGCCCAATCTCTTCTTTATTAATAAGGCACCTTATCGTCTCATCATCTATTTTCCAAAAAAACATAATATCCCTTCTTTCAAGGCCATTTGCTTTGCCTAACTTTATTATACAGATATTATTAGCCATGTCAATAGTCGAGTGCCAATCTAAAAAGAAATCCTATCATAAAACGCTTCTGCTAACTTCTTATGTGCCTCCGGCATCAGATGTAAAGAATCTACTCTTGATGACTCCACTACCTTTGCCGCATCAAAGAAAATACAACCATACTTTTTAGCAATTCTCTCATATAAAACAGAAAGCTCCCTTGAACGAATAATCGCATCTTCATCAAATGAGCGTGCAAACTCTGATGCCGCAATATCTTTTCCAATCTCCGGTGGAGACACCAGAACTACTTTTGGAATATATCCCTGCTTTTCTTTTGTAAATTCCTTTATGACCTTGACCAGTTCTTCTGCCCCATCCGCAATTTCCTGTGCAGATGCATGAAACATCCTTTTTAAATCATTACTGCCAAGCATCATGATCACAAAGTCAATCGGTTTATGCGTATTAAGACAAGGCTTTAAATATCCAAGACCTGCCTTCCATGGCTCCTTTGCATCCTCAAAAACTGTTGTCCTTCCGTTGCAGCCCTCTTCTATGACCACATATTCTTCACCGAGCATCTTCTGTAATACACCTGTCCAACGTACATCTTTTGGATAACGCAAACCATTTACCGGATTATAACCGTATGTGTTTGAATCCCCATAGCATAAAATCGTTGTCATTTTAGCACCTCTTTACTTTTTATAATCTACCTTCTCTATCAGGCAAGTATGCTTTTTTATTTTTTTATCATAATTAATCCCTGCCAGAAGCAAATTCCCCTGATATTCTGATAAAGCATCTATATATTTTTTCTCCTTTATCTGTGCAATCGCACCCGATGCACTCTTATCCCACTTTAATTCAATAATCACTGCTGGTTTATCCATATGAATCTTTCGTGGTATCAGGCAAATATCCACAAAACCTTTTCCTGTTGGCAGTTCCCGTATCATCGTATAGTATTCTCTTGCAAAATAAAATGCCAGTGAAATCGTACAGCTCAATGAATTTTCATCATTATATTGGAGAATAGAAATTTCTTCATGCGCTTTATCTACTCCTGCTGCTACTTTATCTGAGTCTAAATTCCATAAAGCCTCTAATAATTTTCTTGAATTATTTATAGAAGAAATTACCTCTTTCCAATCCATTGTACTGATTGCATTATTCAAGAATGCCTCGGCATTCTTGCTGCGAGATGCGCGTCATGCAATGCATGACATACTTCTTCTGCGCATCTCTGCAATCCTGCCGGAGGCTATATCAGATGGGAGATTGGCTCCCACACTGATACTGATTTGCTACTCGCCACCTATAGAGGTGGGAGTCATCTCACATCTGATATATTCCTGAGCCACCTCTTTATTCGGAATTCTAACGGATTCTTTTTCTACATCATAAGTAAGATATCCCAAATGCACAAGCAGCGTCAAAATATCATCTCTCGTTGCAAATGTCGTCATATCATTATGAAAGGTACCTATATTAATTCTTACGCTATTGCCCGCAAGCATTTCAATGATTGCATCTTTTAAGCCGTCCATATTCATCTGAATATATATCTTAAGTGCTTCATAGGTTTCCGTCTGATTCCAGTAGTTACCAAATCTGTGACGTAACATTGCTTCCACAACTGACTTTGGATTGTAAATAGAATATAAAATATCTTCCTGTTTGTTATGGCTATAAAGACCATACCCATTATACCATGCTTTGGTTTCCTCTATACTCATTCCATATTCTACGCAAAGATTCTCTACTTCCTTTTCTGTGAAACCAAAATATTCTGCCATATTTCCAGAATCCGTCATCGAATATTCCATAAACATATTTAATGCAGAATGCGTTCCGTACTTTTTAACTGGAAGAATTCCTGTCATATAGGCAAGAGCGATGTATGCTTTATCCTTTAGCCATACCCTTAAAAAATCCAGATATTTTCTCTGTGCCTCTTCATCCTGTTTATATTCACGAAACAAGCAATCCCATTCATCAATCAAAACAATAAAGGATTGTCCCGTATAAGAGAAAATATCCTGCATGGCAAACACCAGATTGTCACAATCTACATATTCCGGATAGTTATATTTTAATTCTTTAAGCAGTCTTTTCTGAAGTACTTTAAGCATCTCATCTACATTCTGTGTCATGCTTAAAAATTCCTGCATATTTATCTTAAAAACATTATATTTATTTAAATGTGTGGAAAATGTCTCACAATGACTAATTTTTAATCCATCGAACAGTGCCGCCGAATCATAATCCTTTCCGTAATACGCCGCAAGCATATCTGCCGCCATCGACTTTCCAAATCTTCTCGGCCGGCTGATACACATATACTTTTGTTTTGTTCTAAGAGCTGCATTTGTTCTCTCAATAAGCATTGTCTTATCTACATATATTTCTGAATTTATACTTTCCTGAAATTCTATTGTCCCTGGATTCAAATAAATTCCCATAACTGCACCTCTTTTCTTAAAAATACGTTATATTTCATATTATACTTGCTTTAGTGAGGTATCGCAATAAGAGAAATACCCCTATATTAAAAACTAGTTTCTGAAAAATGACTTGACAAAAAGTATCAACAAATCAGTATCAGTGGAGGAGTCAATTTCCATCTGATATAGCCTCCGGCAGAGCGCATATCTGACAGCAAGAATGCCGGAACATTCTTGAATTTGTAACTTTGTGCTGTGAGGTTTTTGCGCGGATTTAGAGTAGCCAGAAAAAAGAAAAAATACCATATCCCAGATGCGTCTTCGGAGCGTGTTTAAGATGCGGACGAGCATCTTAAACACAGCGACTACAGAGCAGATGGGATAT
>OKSA01003224.1_pt1 | contig 12274 bp, 7 predicted proteins | sample 1601181 | NCBI WGS metagenome assembly OKSA01 (sample SAMEA3541538, study PRJEB24748) | human gut metagenome | biome: human gut; feature: human-associated habitat; material: faeces | place: China | collected 2012 | reverse complement strand
CGCAATGTCGTTGGCTTTACCACCAACTTTGGCGGGCCGTACCACTTTGCGCAGGTCCGCTCTGTGTTTCAAGATCATAACGACCATGCACGATAAATCCTGTATCAGACATTGCATCTGCAATCTCATCTAATGGCAATGGTGATGTCTTACCTGTTGCGATCAATTTTGCAGTCTCTTTACGGCTCAATGGTGTCGTCGCAGACATGATATCAATTCCGTCATCTTCATCCGGAATCTCTCTGTCATCCGGTTCCTCACTATGCGCTGGATTCACGCTGAATTCATCTTCAAAATTTGGCACTTCTTCATAAGAATTCAGACCAAGAAGATCATCATCTGAAATCTTATCTTCTGCTGTGAAAAGATCTCTTGGATTAATTACTTCATCATCCTCATCGTCTTCTTCATAACCATAGGCATCCAGATCATCATATCCTTCTTCCTCACCGAACAGATCATCATCAGCGTCTTCATAATCATCCGGCAGATCGTCATCAGACTCTTCATAATCATCCAACAAATCGTCATCAGACTCTTCATAATCATCTAAAATATCGTCTTCGTCAAACTCTTCTGCATCATCCCAGTCATACGCATCATAATCTTCGTACTCATCCTCACCGAGTCTGAGATCATCCGCAAGCTCTCCCATATTTTCATGTGGTTCTTCTTCTACCTCAAGAACTTCTTCTGAACTTACTGTTGCATCTACTTCTTCCTCTTCCGGAATAACACCTTCAATCTCATCAATCAGTTTCTGTATCTCTGGTGATAAAATTGGTTCTTCATTATTTTTATTGTCCATAGTCTCTCTTACTGCTGCTCCTTCTGAATCATCTTCATCATTGACAACTTCAGTTTCTGAGATCAGTTCCTCCACCCTAGACAAATCTTCTGATTCATCTGTCAGATCTTCTGACTCAGCTGCATCTATTTCAAGAATTTCTTCCTCTTCCGGTTCTGCTTCCCCTGCTTCAAGGATTTCTTCCTCTTCCGGTTCTGCTTCTTCTGCTTCAAGGATTTCTTCCTCTTCCGGTTCTGCTTCTTCTACTTCAAAGATTTCTTCCTCTTCCGGTTCTGCTTCTCCTGCTTCAAGAATTTCTTCCTCTTCCGGTTCTGCCTCTTCTACTTCAAGAACTTCTTCCGGTTCTGCTTCTCCTGCTTCTATAGTAACTGCATCTTCTGGGACATCTTCTGAAGTCTCCGGTTCCGGTATCAGTTCTTTCATCCCTGATGGAACTACTCGTTCTTTACTGGCTTCCTCAGCTTTCTTCTCTTCTGTCAGTTGATTCACGATCTCAAGATCTTCTACATCCTCAATTGCTGCAATATCCTCTTCCAGATCTGTCATATCCGGTTCGACTTCTTCTCCCGGTTCTGCCTGAACTTCCGGTTTCGGATTGAGTAATTGCTGCAGAGCTTCATCTAACCGCATCGTATCTCCAAGTTTCTTCTTGACTGGTTTTACCGGATTCTTACTGACAATCGGTATGGAAGCAGTATCTTTGCTAAGTGTTCTCTTATCTCCACTTGTCTCTACCGTTGCCGGCTGAACTTCTGACTCATCCTCGGAAGCTTCTATAACTTCTGCTGTTTCTACTCCTGCTTCTTCCTGATTTTCTGCTTCGGCATCCGGCTCTTCTGCCGCTTCCAAAGTAACCGCATCCGTGTCAATCACATCGGAAGTACTGTCGTTCTCCATCACCGGCTGTTCTGTCAGCCCGATTGATCTTGTATCTCCAAGTGCTTCAGCTCCTTCTGACGCAGAATCTTTTTCCTCGTCTTCTCCTAAATAGGAAGCCAGATCCGGTATTTCTTCTGTCTCTGAAGAAAGCTTCTCATATCTGTGATCATATTTCTGCTGCTGCGATGGTGACAATGGCTTATACTGCATCTTCAGTTCCATAGCCTTATAAACATACTTACCCTCGCTGAACCAAAGGATCAGATCATCACACTCTTCCAGACATTCTGTCATCATACCTGCTTCGCGATAAAGCTTCGCCAGTTCATAAGCCCACTCTTCAATATATTCTGCCTTCTTAAATTCCTCCAGAGCCTCAATCTGCTGTTCGATCGGCGCTCTCTGCGCTCTTAAGATCTGATATCTAAGGATATGCCTGTTCGGATCTTTCGGTGCAATCTGGATAAATTCGTCATAATAGTCGATTGCTTCATCTATATTCTTTGTCTTAATTGCAAGAGAACATAACTTATAGATCACCTTGCGGCTTCCTTCAGAACGGCGATATGCAAGATTCATCACATCATAGCTCTTCTGATACTCTTTTGTTTTTTCATAAATATCACTGACATTCATCAGCATCCCTGCGTTACGGACACGCTTCCAGTCAATCAGATCTGCTGCTGCCGCTGCTTTTCTGTATTCTCCATCTTCCATAAGTTCCAGCATCTCTTCTGTCTTTAACTTATATTCATACTTATCCACTGTACTCACCTCATTGTCATTGAAATATTAGTTTTGGTCTGAATGTGTCCATTAGGCACTAGCCGATACTCTTTCATTATTCTACCATATGAGGTCTGTAATGTCAAAAAAATGCACCTTCAATTCCTTTTGAAAGTGCATTTTTAGTGTTATTTAATTGTATTATTATTATAATTTTATATTTTGTATCGGAGATTATTCGCGATTCTACGTTCCTGTGAGACCTTTGTCGTCTGTTATTTTATCACTTGAATGATTTTCATATCCATTCAATACTTTATGTATTAAATCTTCTGTCAAGTCATTCCTGCTTTTATAACAAATCTGAGATTATAACATGTCCTTTCAATGTTTCTTTACACATTTTTCATTCTATGTTATATGCGGTATTTTTATTCAATACATCTATGAGTGATTCATCTTTTTCTCTTTGCTTCCAGTTTCCGTACTCTCCGATCTTTGATCTTCTTTTCTTTCTACTGGACTTTTACGCTTGGCAAAGGTCTCTTTCTTCACAGGAACCTTCACTCATCATACCACTGACATATTGATAAAAATCTGAAACTATACTGTCCATGGGACTGACCTCCTGTTGAACTTGTATTTTTAATCTAATCAGGCATCTGTTACTTTTGCCTTCTTAGTTAAATATCTTTGGGAGATTTCTTTCTCTCTTTGATGGTTATATAATAACATTCGGCGTCTAATTTGTCAATATATTCATTTGATTTTTTTATATTTTTTATTTATTATCTGCTTTGATTATAATTGTCTGAATTTTCAAACATTTCAATTAACAGATTTCTGCTCCAGCCGGCATTTCTTTTTCCGGTGTCATCAGTGCAAGGTTACCTTCTGCATCTTCTGCACAAAGCAACATTCCCTCTGAAAGTACGCCTGCCAGCTTCGCAGGTTTCAGGTTTACAAGAACCATAACTTTCTTACCAACCATTTCTTCCGGTGTGTAATGTGCTTTGATTCCGGATACGATCTGTTTTACCTGGCTTCCAACTTTTACCTGAGAGCAGAGAAGCTTTTTGGATTTCTTTACAGCCTCACATGCAATGATCTCTCCAACCTGGAACTGCATTGCTCCGAACTGCTCAAATGTGATCTCATCTTTTGGCTCAATGTCGATAACAGCTTCTTCCTCTTTCTTTTCTTCTACCTTCGGATGAAGTTCTTCAACTTTCTTCATAACCTCTTCGAGATCCATTCGCTGGAACAGGATCTCCGGTTTCTCTGTTACATGTCCGTTACCAAGCTGCTCAAGGATCTTCTTACTTGTAGAAGGCATAAAAGATTCAAGAAGTCTTGCACCTTCGGAAATGCTCTGGATCAGGTTCCAAAGTACTGTAGAAAGGCGATCCTTCTTGGATTCATCTTTTCCGAGTACCCAAGGAGTTGTCTCATCAATATATTTATTGCAGCGTTTGAACAGATTGAAGATTTCTGTAATCGCATCGGCAACGCGGAGGTCTGCCATCTTAGCATCAACTGCTTTAGAAGCATTCTCTACAACTGCTTTCAGTTCTGCATCTACATCTTCTACAACACCCTTATCTTCTACTGTTCCGCCGAAGTATTTGTTTGTCATAGAAACAGTTCTGTTTACAAGGTTTCCAAGTGTATTTGCAAGATCAGAGTTCAGACGCTCTACCATCAGCTCCCAGGAAATAACACCGTCATTCTCGAATGGCATTTCATGCAGTACAAAGTAACGAACTGCATCTACACCAAAGAAATCAACAAGTTCATCTGCATAGAGAACATTTCCTTTAGACTTACTCATCTTACCGTCTCCCTGAAGCAGCCACGGATGTCCGAACACCTGTTTCGGAAGTGGAAGATCAAGTGCCATAAGGAAGATTGGCCAGTAAATTGTATGGAAACGGATGATATCTTTTCCAATCAGATGAAGGTCTGCCGGCCACAGCTTGTTGAACTGCTCTGTACTGTTTCCGTCTGCATCATATCCGATTCCTGTGATATAGTTTGTAAGAGCATCAAGCCATACATATACAACGTGCTTTGGATCGAAATCTACCGGAATTCCCCACTTGAAGGATGTTCTGGATACACACAGATCCTGAAGTCCCGGAAGAAGGAAGTTGTTCATCATCTCGTTCTTACGTGCTACCGGCTGAATAAATTCCGGATGTGTATTGATATGCTCGATCAGGCGGTCAGCATACTTGCTCATTTTGAAGAAATATGCCTCTTCCTTTGCCGGCTGAACCGGGCGACCACAGTCCGGACATTTTCCATCTACAAGCTGAGACTCTGTGAAGAAAGACTCACATGGTGTACAGTACATTCCTTCGTAATGTCCTTTATAAATGTCTCCCTTGTCGTAAAGTTTCTTGAAGATCTTCTTAACCTGTTTCTCATGATCTTCATCTGTTGTACGGATGAATTTGTCATAAGATGTATCCATCAGATCCCAAATTCTTTTGATTTCTGTTGATACATTATCTACGAATTCCTTTGGTGTGATTCCAGCCTCCTCGGCTTTGAGCTCGATCTTCTGTCCGTGCTCATCTGTTCCTGTCTGGAAGAATACATCATATCCCTGGCTTCTCTTGTAACGTGCGATTGCATCTGCAAGCACGATCTCGTATGTGTTTCCGATATGCGGTTTACCTGATGTATAGGCAATCGCTGTTGTTATATAATATTTTGGTTTTTCTGACATTTTTCTGCCTCCTTTTCCCACAATGTGGGATTCTTTTCTCAACTTTCAGTGATTACTAATACGATTTTTTCTGGATTTTTCAGAACAAAGAATGTGCCAAGGCACATTCTTGCACTTGCGGCGGTCGTTTGCGACACCTACTTTGTACGCCGCAGCGCATATCCCTAGCGGAGCGTTTTTAATATATTAGGAAAGAACCTAATATATTAAAAAACGCCCTCCCAGGGACTTGCATCCCTGAGAAGACGAATCCTACTTTCGTGTTACCACTTCTCTTCGTTCCTTCCTCGCGGAAAGAAACCTCTAGGAGTATCTGCATTTTTGTTAGTAAAAACTGCTTTGTTGATCAAAACCACTTTGAACATTACGGCATTTCTCACTGTCGATACTCTTCGCTATAAAGGGCGAATCCCTTCACAGACTAACCCGGATCTTTTTATTCAAGATTGTTGCTTAAACAACCCACTTGATTACTCTGTTCAGGCTCATCTGCGCTGCTCAGAAGCCATCTTCATCTGTCTTCCATCCATCCCTCTCAACATCCGGCCTGACAGCCTTCAGGACTTTTCTGTAGAATCTGTTACAGACTACTCTCTTCCTCATCGCGTTTCGCTTATCACTGCTTTTCATTCCTTAAAAAGGTTAGCATAACGCGAATAGAATGTCAAGATACACCGCTTGATGATTTCTCTTTCGATTCCTCTGTTGCCCCGGCAGCATTTCCTTTTGCTTTCACTCTTGGAAATGTAATATCTACCCGGAACAAATCTCCGTCCAGATACAGATCAAATGTGCCGCCCTGCATCGTTGTAAGGCTCTTCGCAATGGAAAGTCCCAATCCACTTCCCTCCGTACTTCTGGAAATATCTCCGCGGATAAAACGTTCTGTCAGTTCGTCAGCCTGAATATTCAACTGATGCTCGGAAACATTTTTCAACGAAAACCTTACCTTTGTATCATCTGTTTTCAGAGTCGCATAAACTCTTGTTCCAGGCATTGCGTACTTGGCTGCATTTCCGTAAATGTTTTCCAGGACACGCCACATTCTTCTTCCATCGACATGCACAACAGCCGGTTCTGCTGGAAGATCTGTGACGATTGCTAGATTTCTCGCCTCGAATTTTTCTTCGAGTTCACCCTGCGTCTGCTGGATCATTTCCGACAGATCAAGATCCATATATTCCAGCGAAATATTTCCGCTGCTGACTTTCGATGCTTCTACTACATCTTCTGTCAAAGTCTTCAGTCTCTGTGCTTTCTCTTCCAGAATATTCAGATAATCCTGAACTTTCGGATCCGCTGGATCTGTCTGTCTTAAGATGCCGACATAATTCAAAATGGAAGTCAGTGGTGTTTTAATATCATGAGAAACATTTGTGATTAAATCTGTCTTAAGACGTTCGTTTTTCATTGCCTCGGCAACTGCTTTGTTAAGTCCGGTTCCGATCCCGTTGATCATCAATGCAAGTTTCTTGTTCTCCCCATGCAGTCCGTCGATTGGAATCTGATAACTCATATTTCCGTCAGCGATCTCCTGGATTCCTTTTCTCAGTCGGTTCTTCTCCATCACATTTGCAACCATGCAATAGAATAGCACTGCGTCAGCGATCAGCAGCAGAATCACCAGGAAGAAATCTCTATCCAAAAGTACGAAAAGCTGAAACAGGAAATAAAGAATCAAAAGTCCTGCTGTTTTCTTTGTAAGCTTCACATCTCGTAATATTTTCCCAATAAATATACCGAAACTTCGAAGCAGACTGTTCTCCCACAGGCTCTTTGCCTTAATTCTTCTTACCAGACTAAGATAGCCGGCAAAGAAACAGGTAAATGTAAACGCACCATATACGAACACACCCACTGATTCTCCGAGACTTAAAGTCTGCATATATACATTCGGAACATAGGATGATGGAATAAATGTATCACTTTCCACAGCACTGTATGAACTACACAACCCTGTAATTCCATCAAATAAGATATGAATTCCATCTATTCCTGCTACGAAAAAGAAATAACTTCCAATCACCCAGACAAAAATAATAACTGCTGCGGCAATCTCTGTCTTCCAGGAATCGAACTTTAACAAATACAGTTCTTCATCCTGCGGTTTTCTTCCTGCCCCCAATGTCAGCCACACTACTGTGATCAAAAAGAGTAGTCCGATGAAAATCATAAAATGCAATGCTGCTTTCATATGCGGAATATTATTCTGATACTCAATACTGTTCTGGTAAAATTGATCCTGAATCGGATATTTTGTATCAACCGCAACTGCAAAAACATCTTTCCACTTTGTTCCTCCGGAATAATAACCATAAGAACGAATATTAAGCCATTGATCAGAATAAGATACATTCATATTCGTCTTAAAATCTTTCAACTCCGGATAGATCACCATGTATTTCACAGATTTTTTAGACGCAGAAGCTATTATATTCTCTATGCTATCTCTTACATCCGCATAATTTGCATATTCTGCTTTATTTGTAGTAACTTTCTTCGTCGATTCATCTGCGTACAGATAGGTAAAATTGGTATTTCCCTCTTCCAGATAATCCCAACCGCCTTCATAATCCTGCCAGTCTTCATAGATTGTTTGCAATGCTGTGGCTATATTATCGTAAACCAGCGACAATCTTCCATTTAACTGTGGATTGTTATTTACAACCTGAAGCAGATTATCTGCCTCAACCGGTGCGTATTTCTCTATCAGAGACTGGCCAAAATTCCAGCAGTCTGTATAAAGCAGATCACCATTTTCATCTGTAATCTGAAATGTATAATATCCGGAAGTTGTAAATTCACCTGCCTGCAATCCTGCCAGGAACTGATCTCTGTCCTGTTCGCCCATCTGAAATTGAAGTTTTCCTGCATTTACAAGAGAGAAGAAATCATTCATATAATAGTAGTAATAATTTCCGTCTGGTTTCTGGCAGACGATCACGCCATTCTGTTTGTAAAGATTGTCGTTATCTGTCCCACTGTAAGTTTCGCCCCAGTTCACCAGCTCTTCCATTGTGTACGTGACGCCGGACAGATTCGTCTCAGATATCTTTCCCTTCTTCGACAGTTCCATTACATCCACCAGTTTTTTCGGATTGTAGGCGCCGTCACTTTCAAAAAGATTCTGCAGATAAAGCTTCTCCTGTACATCGTACATGTAACTTTCGACCATCTTGCTGAATTCTTCGGATTCTTCAAAAGACTGTGTATTCATCTTTTGGATCTGTGAAAAACTCATCCCCCCCGCCAGTGTCAGGAGAGAAAGCAAATTTGTCACAAGCAATGCTCCGCTAAGAATCGCCACAACAAGAACAATTGTCCTTGTCACGGTCTTCCTGTACCATTTCTTCATTGTTAATCCTTTCTTATGCTTTTTCGATTTTATATCCGACACCCCAGACTACTTTCAGGTAACGTGGGTCTTTCGGATTGATCTCTATTTTTTCTCTGATATGACGAATGTGAACTGCAACTGTGTTATCCGCACCAATTGCCTCTTCATTCCAGATGGATTCATAAATCTGATTGATTGAAAATACTTTTCCCTGATTCTTCATCAGAAGCAAAAGGATATTGTATTCAATCGGTGTCAGTTTCACAAATTCTCCGTCTACTGTCACCTGCTTGAGATCATCATTGATCTGAAGGCCGCCTACCTTATAAATTGTCTCTTTTGGCTCCTGTGCTGTTCCGCCAAGTTCGTTAAATCTTCTCAGCTGTGATTTCACTCGTGCTACAAGTTCCAACGGATTGAATGGCTTTGTCACATAATCATCCGCACCGATATTGAGTCCAAGAATCTTATCGGTATCTTCTGACTTCGCAGACAAGATAATGATTGGCAGACTGTTCTTCTCGCGGATCTTCAATGTTGCACGGATTCCGTCCAGTCTCGGCATCATGACATCGATAATCAGAAGATTCACCTTCTCCTTCTCCAAAATCTCCAGTGCTTCGATCCCGTCATACGCTTTTAAGATCTGATATCCTTCCTGGGAAAGATAAATTTCAATTGCTTCTACGATTTCTCTATCGTCATCACATACTAATATTTTATACATTTTACATACCCCTCGATAATTGCTGACACCGATAACAGCGCAGCAACATAATTATCACATGATCAAGTTCTAACTATAGTATACATGATACTTGATGGTTTTTAAGAGATAGATTGGAAAAATATTAGAAATTTCTTAAATCGACGATTTAACAATTTAAATACTTTCTATTTCTTGCACATCTTTCATCAACGTTTTATAATAAGAAACCGTGAGCCGCTTTAGAACATAAGTATAGCTGCAATCCATCAATAAAAAGGAGTATAAATTAAGAATGATTGAATTTTTGAAATCCTTCCTCTTTGGAATTGTGGAAGGAATCACAGAATGGCTGCCGATCAGCAGCACCGGACATCTGATCCTGTTGAATCAGTTTGTGAAATTAAATGTTTCTGAAAAATTCTACAGCATGTTTGAAGTTGTTATCCAGTTAGGTGCGATTCTTGCCGTTGTCATCTTATTCTGGAACCAGATCTTCCCATTTGGTGCACCGGAAGGAAGTCACACTGTCAGACGCCGTCAGGCAAAACATGCACATAGAAAAAAGAAATCCGGAAATGGAATTTTAAGTTATGTAAAGATGGATATCATTATTCTCTGGCTGAAAGTTCTTGTTGCATGTATCCCTGCGATCGTGATTGGAATGCCATTTAATGATCTGTTTGAGAAATGGTTTTACAATTACCCTTGCGTTGCAATTGCTCTGATTGTCTTCGGTATTGCCTTTATCATTGTTGAGAATAATCACAAGGGTAAACCTGCGAAGATCAACAGTATGGATGAACTTACTTATAAGACTGCATTTTTGATCGGACTTTTCCAGCTGATCGCTGCAATCTTCCCTGGAACATCCAGATCCGGTGCAACAATTGTCGGTGCTTTGATCCTTGGAGTATCCAGAACCGTTGCTGCTGAATTCACTTTCGTACTTGCGATTCCGGTTATGTTCGGTGCAAGTCTTCTGAAGCTTGTGAAGTTTGGCCTGAACTTTACCGGAACAGAAGCGGCTATTCTGCTGATCGGAATGGTAACAGCATTTGTTTCTTCTATTATCGTTATTCAATTCCTGATGGGATATATTAAGAAACATGATTTCAAAGTATTTGGATATTACAGAATTGTGCTTGGTATTCTTGTGATACTGTATGCGTTGTTTTTAGCGTAGTTTGAAAAAGACGGGTAATGATGAGTTCCATTCACCATTCCCGTCTTTTTTAACTTACTTTCACTAGAGGTCCGTTTCCTTTTACTTAATATCTTCCTCTATTATACATTCATGTTTCTTCGTTTTTTTATTGTAATTTACTCCTACAAGAAGTATGTTTCCTTTGTATTCCTCTAAACTTTTACAATATTCTTTCTTCTTAATCTGTTCAATTGCACCGTTTGCGCTTTCATTCCATTTAAGTTCTACCACAAGTGCAGGTTTTTCCTGGAATTTTTTTCTAGGAAGAAATACAAGATCTGCAAATCCTTGTCCTCCCGCCAATTCTCTGTGAACAGTGTAAAAGTTTCTTGCAGCATATAACGCAAGTGATATCGTATAACTCAATGCATTTTCATCGTTATATTGCAAATGAGATGTCTCAAAATGTGCTTGTCTTATTCCCTCTGCCACTTGTACAGGACGTTTCTGCCAAATAGCATTCAATGTATCTGCCGAATTTTTCAATGCTTTAGAAACTTCACCCCAATCCGACACGGAAACACTGCTGACGTATTCTGCTCTCACCTCATTATTTGGTATTTTCACTGTTTTATTATCATAGTCATATGCCAGATACCCAAGATGGATTAATAAAGTAAGTACATCATCCTCTGTATGAAATGTTGCCATATCATTTGTAAAACTTCCTGTATTCACTGGAACACTTTCCCCGGCGATCATGCTTAACACGTCATCTCGCAATCCTTCAAAATTCATATCAATATACATTTTTAAAGCTTCAAACGTTTCTGTCTGATTCCAGTAATTTCCAAATTTCCCAAATCGCATGCAGCTTACTACTGAACGTGGACTATAAATAGAAGGTGCTCCTTCAAAAGAATATCCGTCATACCAGCTTTTTAGCTCCTGCATGTCCATGCCATATCGTTCACACAGCTCGCTTACTTCTTCTTCTGTAAATCCGACATATTCTGCCAATGGTCCCGGATCAATCATGGAAAATTCATCAAACATATTCAACGCTGAATGTGTGCCATATTTTTTTATTGGAAGAATTCCTGTCATATAAGCAAGTGCGACATATCCTTTGTCTTTCAATAAATCTCTTAGAAAATCCAAATACTTTTCCTGCGCTTTTTTATCTGTTATATACTCTCTGAAAATGCAGTCCCATTCATCAATAATTACAACAAACGGTCTCTTTGTCTTATTATAAATATCCTGAAGAGTTCTCATTAAATTTGTTTCATCAAAGTATCGGAAATCCGGGTATTTATCTAACAAATCCCATATTACGCTCTTTTTAAGCAAGCTAAGCATTTCCTCCACATTGGAGCTTTGACTCAGGAATTCTTGCATATTAAGAAAGATCACATCATATTTATTCAAATGCTTTTCATAACTATCTGATGATGCTATTTTTAAATTTGAGAACAGCTCCCTTGAATCATACTCACACGTATAGTAGGCAGAAAGCATATTCGCAGCAATAGACTTCCCAAAACGGCGTGGACGACTGATGCAAATATAACTTTGTAATGTTTTAGCACTTCTATTTGTATATTCAATCAATCCCGTCTTATCAACATATATTTCTGAATTTACAACTCTTGCAAAAGTACTAATATCCGGGTTCAAATAATTTCCCATTTAATTTTCACCTCCATACAGTTCTCTTTCTGGCAATTATTTTTGGACACTCATGTTATTATTATACGACATAAAAGAAAGACGGGCAATGTTTTCCACACCCGTCTTCCTGGCAACCGTATAAAAATATCCATTTAGCCTACCTACATCTCATTGGCATAATAATCGCAAAACCATAATGTCTTGCCACGTTTGATTTCAAATGAATTTACATAAGCTCCTTTTCTAGTATTTTCAACTCTGTA
>OKSA01003223.1_pt1 | contig 12278 bp, 11 predicted proteins | sample 1601181 | NCBI WGS metagenome assembly OKSA01 (sample SAMEA3541538, study PRJEB24748) | human gut metagenome | biome: human gut; feature: human-associated habitat; material: faeces | place: China | collected 2012 | reverse complement strand
CACCAGCTGCCCACGCCGCCGAGGCCGAGCACGGCGACGCGGCTGCTGCGCAGGCGCGCGAGCGCGGCCTCGCCGAGGAGCATCTGCGTGCGGATGGTCTGCTCGGTCATCGCGCGTCCTCCCGCTCGAAGGTCACGACGAAGTCCGTGCCGTCATAGCCCGCCTCCGCGACCTCCCAGCCAGCCTTCTCCTCGATCTCGAGCGCGTCGGCAAGGGCGCGCGCGTCGAGCACGGTCGTGTCATAGCGCTGCGTTTTTGTCTTGATCATGGTGATCCCTCCGTGGAAACATGGAAACGTTGAAGCCCTGCTTTCAGATAGACGCAGAGCCGCCCGTCGGGCGGCGCCCGGCTTGCTCAGAGCGCAAGCCGTCGCCATCCGGCATTTTGCACGGCAAAAATGCCGGATGCATGAAATCTCATTCGAGGCGGGCACTTCGCCCCCTCGAGCTCCCCTGCTGCTCTGTCGACATGGAGCAGCCGCGCTTTCAGATAGACGCAGAGCCGCCCGGCGGGCGGCTCTGTCGCATATCTTTCGCGTGTCTGATTTATCCGACGTACTTCATGCCCTTGAGCTCGGTGCTGGTCCAGCCGTCAAAGAACGTGTCCTCCCAGGCGTTGAAATCATCCGTGCGCAGCGCCTGATCGCCAAGGTAGTCGCAGTAGCGCTCGCCCTGGCCGACGTAATACACAAGGTGATAGCCGCAGTAGGAATCGCTCTCGTTAAAGACGATGCCCACATCGCCCGGCTTGCGCGCGGGATCGAAGCAGAAATCGTTGAACTCCTGCACCATCTGGCCCTTGTAGACGTTCTCGTACAGGCCGCCCTTCGTGTTCGAGCCGCTGTCCTGGCTGAAGGAGTTGGCCAGCTGCGCGAAGTCGTCCTCGGTCTGGTCGCTCTGCTCCCAGCGGGCGTAAACATCGTCGATCGCAGCCTTGGCTTTCTGCTTTTCCTCGTCGGAATACGTGCCGTCGCCGTCGCTGTCCTCCGCCTTGATGAGGATGTGGCGGACGTTGACGGTGTTGTAGGCATTATCATCGCGGCTCTCGAAGAGCACGACGTAGTAGCCGCTGTTTTCCTGCTCCACGACGGTCACGTCGTTGGCAGTGCGGTCGGCGCTGTAGAGCCAGTCGGCGTACACGGCGGAGCTGAAGTTCGAGCCCTTGGTATTGGCGTTGTCCGTGACGCTCGGCGCGGTGCTCGTGCCGTCCTCGGACGTCTTGGCGGGAACATTGGCCGTGACGGCGGCAGTGAAGCTCTCCGCGTCATGCGTGGCGGCAGCGATCTTGTCGGCCGTGGCCTTGGCGGCCGCCATCGTGGCGTCCGTGGTCTTGGAGGTCGCGTTGCCGTCGTCGTCCGTGCTGTCCTCGGTATCCGCCTGGACGAAATAGTACTGATAGTTGAATGTATCGCAGCTGTTCTTATTCTCGGCGTAGCTGGCCGCGATCTCCTCGGGCGTATAGGTGTAGCTGTCATACTGCTGCTGCGAGTACTTCGTGGCGAGCTCGCTGCGCTCGAGCATATGGCGCACGACCTTTTTGGTCACGCCGTTGCCATAGGCCGCCTGCAGATACTTGCTGACGGAGTTGTACTTATACTGCTTGGCAGTGAGCTCGAGGTAGGAAAACTGCTCGTCGATCTCATGCTGATCGTCCTCGTCGAGCGTGACGCCGGCCTTCTGCGCGGCATCGCACAGCGCCGTGACCTGCACCAGATTCTTTTCGGCAGCATCCTTGAAATAATCGTCCCAGGTGTCGAAATCATCGCTGATGCGGCACTCCTGCTCATCGAGCGCCTTGCTGGTGTCGAGGCCAACGTAGCTCAGATAGCTGCCGTACTGGTTGCAGAACGTGAGGTAGGCGGAGCGGTAGGCATAATTGACCTCCGCCGAGGAATACTTCACATCGCCGACCTGCAGCGCGGGGCGCGCGGTGTAAAAGAGACTGGAGTTGCCGATCAGGATGGCGGCAACGAGCAGCACGACGATGATCGAGCCGACCGTCCACTTGATCTTGCTTTGCTTGCGCTCTTTGGCTTCCTTCTGCGAGGCGACCTGGCGGCGCTCCGTACCCAGCGCACGCTCGTCTGTGCGGCGCTTTTTGTCCTGGGATGCACTCATTCGTGATTCACCTTATCCTTTGAAAATAGTGTTGCCCGCGGAGACAGGCTCCGATTACGGAAAATATGCATAGATTATAGCGCAATCGGCCAATGGTTTCAAGTTCTTTCTATTTCCACGGCGCGGGTTCGTGCATTTTTTCGCACCGCAGCGCATAGAATGGCCATATGCGAATTCAACGGGAGGTGAAAACACATGGGCCAGGACCTGGACGACTGGATCTTCGGCGGTCAGAGCGCCGCTCCGAGCGACCGCTGAACCGAAGCTGCTGCCGCTGTGCGCCGACGGACACGCACGGCGGTTTTCCTTTTGCGCGCCGCCGCAGAGGATCTGCCAGCGCCCCGCGTTGCAGGGGGCGTTGGCGCGAGGCAGGAAAATTCGGCGTTTTTGCCGAACATTCTGTCTGATTTTTGTTTATTAAATCATTGACAAAAAGAAAACGAACTGCTATACTGTAGCCAGAACCAGAGAAGAGCAGCAGCCCCTCACGAGGGGCAGCGCCTTTAGAATACAGGTTCAGCGGAATCGACGGAGGTGAGTCCGATGTACTGAATCGTCCGGAAGCAGACAGGGTTCTGTGACTCCGGAGTCGGCACGCAGTGGTGCGGAATCTTGCATACGCATTTCCCTTCACAGCGGTCGGAGTCCGCGTGCAGCGCAAAGGCCTCTGCACACGGCGGGAAAACGAAACAAAAAGGAGGTTCGGGTGATGGAACCGAACACGGCAGGATAGCCCCTTGTTCCGAGGTTGGAGCAAGGGGCTATCTATTATTCTGCGCAAAGCGCAGAATAATAGATAGCCTCATTTTCGATCAGGCGTCCTTGTCTTCATGCTTAATAGTTTACATAATTCTAATTTACATAATATTAGAAATTCCATTGCGAAACAACAACTTACCTATCCTGTCACTGTGCACTACAAAGCGTTTTCTGTAAAAAATGATTTGCTTTTGTATCCAAACAGTTTACATAATTCGGTTCACATAATCACAATTCTTCGCACAGCAGTGCGATCACTGCTGTGGTGCAGCCGGTCAGGATGCTCAGGTCGGCCGCGTTCCAGATGATGCGCCGGAAAAACGGGATGACCGCCCGCGGCAGGTACACATAGTCCGTGACCGACCCGCGCGCCCAGCGCTCGATGAGATTGGCCAGCGCGCCGCCGAGCATCAGGCCCATGCCGATCTGCAGCGCTGTGCCGCCTCGGCGGCAGGCGCACACGGCCGCCACCGCCGCGAGCGCTGCGGCGGACGCAGTCTGCAGCGCGGCGGCCGCTCGCGGCTTTCGTGCAAACTTGCTGCACAGCAGGCCGCGGTTATGCGCCCGGCGCAGCTGCACGCGCTGCCCGATGCGCAGCGGGAAGGTCTCGGCCGGCAGCGCGTTGATCTTCCGGCGGATAACCGCCTCGGCTGCCAGCACCGCTGCCGCCGGCACAATGGTTTTCCACATGGCGCTCCCCTCCTCGGGTCAGAGATGTCTGCGCGCATTGTAGCACAAATGCGCCTGTGTGAAAAGGTTCACAGGAAAAGTTTCCGTTTTGGGGTTTACAGGCGCGGCGGGATGGTGTAAGGTGTTTTCAGAGAATTGTAGTATAGATACGGATCAAGGTCGAGAAATTTTAGTCAAAAAGGAGAACCTCACAACATGGAACTGACGCAAAACCCGTCCGTACTGGAGCTGGTGCGAAAAACTGCCGAACTCACGACCCCGAAAGAGATCGTCTGGATCGACGGCTCGGAGGCCCAGCTCGAATCCCTGCGCAAGATCGCCGTGGAAACCGGCGAGCTCATCAAACTCAATGAAGAAAAGCTGCCCGGCTGCTATCTCAACCGCAGCGACGTCAACGACGTAGCGCGTGTCGAGGGCCGGACATTTATCTGCTCCAGGACCCGCGAAGAGGCCGGCCCCACGAACAACTGGATGGATCCGAACGAGATGAAGGCCAAGCTGCACGAGATTTTGCGCTGCGCCATGGCTGGCCGCACGATGTACGTCATCCCCTACTCGATGGGCGTGATCGGCTCCCCGTTTGCCAAGTACGGCATCGAGGTCACGGACTCGATCTACGTCGTGCTGAACATGGCCATCATGACGCGCATCGGCACGAAGGTGCTCGACGCGCTCGGCGACAGCAGCGACGTCATCCTCGGCGTGCACTCCAAGGTCACGCTCGACCCCGAGAACCGCTACATCGTCCACTTCCCGGAGGAGAACAAGATCATCTCCGTCAACTCCAACTACGGCGGCAATGTGCTGCAGGGCAAAAAGTGCTTCTCGCTGCGCATTGCCTCCGTGCTCGGCCGCCGCGAGGGGTGGCTGGCAGAGCACATGCTCATCCTCGGCATCCAGAACCCCAAAGGCGAAGTGCGCTATGTGACGGGCGCGTTCCCGTCTGCGTGCGGCAAGACGAACCTCGCCATGCTCATCCCGCCCGAGGGCTACCGCAAAAACGGCTGGAAGTGCTGGACCGTCGGCGACGACATCGCCTGGCTGCGCGTCGGCCCGGACGGCCGTCTCTGGGCCGTGAACCCCGAAAACGGCTTCTTCGGCGTTGCCCCCGGCACGAGCGAGAGATCTAACCCGAACGCGCTTGCCTCCACGAGCAAAAACACCATCTTCACGAACGTCGTGCTCAACGAGGACGACATGACCGTCTGGTGGGAGGGCATGACCAAGCGGCCGCCCAAGGGCCACCTGCGCAACTGGAAGGGCGAAGTGTGGGACGGTAGCGACGGCACGCGCGGCGCGCACCCGAACAGCCGCTTCACCGCTCCGGCGGAGAACTGCCCGTGCATCAGCGAGGAGTTTTTCAAGGGCACAGGCGTGCCGATCAGCGCGATCATCTTCGGCGGCCGCCGCGCAAAGACCGCCCCGCTGGTCTACCAGTCCCGCGACTGGGCGCACGGTGTGTTCGTCGGCGCAACGATGGCGTCCGAGACGACGGCCGCCGCGACCGGCGCTGTCGGCGTCGTGCGCCGCGACCCGATGGCCATGCGCCCGTTCTGCGGCTACAACATGGCCGACTACTGGCAGCACTGGCTCGACATGGGCGAGAAGCTGCCGAACGCACCGAAGATCTTCAACGTCAACTGGTTCCGCACGGACGACAACGGCCGCTTCCTGTGGCCGGGCTTCGGCGACAACCTGCGCGTGCTCGAGTGGATCCTCAAGCGCTGCTTCGACGAGGTGGGCGCGGACGAGACGGTCATCGGCTATGAGCCGAAGCCCGAGGACATTGACCTCGACGGCAGCGGCGTGACGGTCGAGACGCTCAAGGAGCTGCTGACGCTCGACGCGCAGAGCTGGCGCGAAAACTGCGCGGGCATCCGCGAATACTTCGAGCAGTTCGGCGACAAGCTGCCGCACGAGCTGCGCGAGGAGCTCGAGGCGCTGGAAAAAGCGTTTGCCGAGTAAACCGTACAGAAAAACAGAAAAATCCCGCTGTCCCATCGGACAGCGGGATTTTTTTGCGTGCGCCAAAAAGCCCGGCGAAGCGGTCCTCATTGGAATTAAAACAGCAGCGACGCCGCGCCATACGTCACGACGGCGACGATGATGCCGGCCGTGACGACGCCGAGCGCAATCGGCGGAAAGGCCTCCTTGACGCGCATCTCCAACATGGCCGCGATGAGCGAGCCCGTCCACGCACCGGTGCCCGGCAGCGGAATGGCCACGAAGAGAAACAGACCCCAGAAGCGCGCGCGGCGCACGGTGTCCGACTTTTTGAGCGCGCGCTGCTCCATGCGCGTGACAAAGCCGTTGAGCCGCTCGCTCTTCGTGCGCAGCCAGGCAAAGATCTTGCGGATGAAGAGCACGATGAACGGCACCGGCACGAGGTTGCCGAGGATGGACACCGCGATGGCGATGCGGTAATCCAGGCCGTGCGCCACGCCGATCGGGATCGCGCCGCGCAGCTCGAGCACCGGCACCATGGAGATGAGGAAGGTCATAAAAATCTTCCCAAACAGGCTGTTCCAAATCTTCAAATTACAAATCCTCCAAAAAGTTGCGTCAGCGGCGGAAGCGGACGATCTTGCCCGCGCCGTCCAGAAGCGGCTTGCGGTTGAGCAGGAGCAGCAGCAAAATGCACACTGCCTGCGCGATCTTCCAGCCCGGAAGCTGCAGGACGATGAAGAGCGTCTGCACCGTCAGCAGGATGCAGTTTTCCGTGACGCCGACAACGTAAAACCGGAACGGGATGAACTTGCGCGCATCCACCGCCCGGATAACAAACACGACAAAATAGCTCACACACGTGGCAATGGCCGCGCCCTGCACGCCGAGCTTCGACGGGATGAGCAGGAAGTTGAGCGCGATGTTGAGCAGCGCGCCGATCATGGACGTGACGAACGTGCGCTTGCTGCACTTTTCGACCATGTAGACGCTGCCGAGATAGCTCACGAACGCGGAAAAGACCATGGCCATGCCGAGCACCGGCACATACAGCCACGCGCCGTAATACTGCTCGGTCGTGAGCACGTGGATCTCCGGCACGGCGAAGGCGATGATGCACGCGCCGGCGAGGAACATCACCGACTGGAACGAGCACCAGACCTTCGAGAAGAAGCGGATGTGCTCGCGCCGGCTGCCCTGCGCCTCGGACACGGCGGAAAACTGCCACGCCTCCATGAAAATGCTCGACACGAGCGACAGGATCGTCGGCATCTTGTACGACACGGCGTAAATACCGTTGGCGTCCACGCCGAGGTAGGCCGTGACCATGTAGCGGTCGGACACGCTCGTGATCCACCAGAACACCGTCGTCGGGATCATGGGGATGCTGTAGGCCAGCATCTCGCGCGCGGCCGCCCAGCCCGGGCGGAGCATGAGCTGACGCCAGAGCCGCTCGCGCACGAACAAAAGCAGCGTGCACGCCAGATCCGCCAGCGCGACGGAGAGCACATAGCCCGTGATGCCCATGCGCAGGCCGACGAGGAAGAGCACATTCAGTCCGATGACGAGCACGGTATTGATCATGCCCTGCACGGCGTAGAGCGCCGTGTGTCCCTCGGCGCGCACAAACTGCGCGCACAGCGAGTGGAAGCACGAGCACATCGTATAGAGCGCGATCAGCCAGAGGAACCCGTCAAACTGTGGGAAGAGCCCCAGCAGCGGCAAAATGGCCACGAGTAGCACAGCGCCCGCCAGGATCGTATACACGCCGACGGAGAAAATGTTGCGCCGCTGCTCGGTGTGGTCCACGGCGAAGCGGAACACGCCGTCCGTGATGCCGAGGCTGATGAGCGGGAAGAGCAGATTGGCCGTCTGCGTGATGAGGTCGGCGGTGCCGTAGTCCGCGGGGGTGAGATAGCTCGTGTAAAAGCGCACCATGAAAAACACCAGCAGCTTGCTGCCGAAGGTGCCGAGGCTGATGAGCATGGTGTTGGACACGAGGGTTTTATATTTATTGTTGCTGTTCGACATAGGCGTACCTGTGTTTCTGCCCGCGCGAGTAAAAAATTCCGCCAGTCTGGCAGGCGCGGACATAGCCAGTATAGCACAGTTGACGCGAAAGCGGGAGCTCTTTTTGCGGATCGCGGCGAAAAAGCGCACCCCGCCACACAAAAAGCCGCCCGCGCAGAGCCCCGCGCGGGCGGCCAGACGGTCAGTGCGTATAATAAGCGAGCGCCGTACTGTCGGCCACGATGGCGGCGCAGTCTCCGGCCGAGAGCGCCTCGAAGCAGGCCTTCGACCCGCCGGTGACGCGCTGAGCCGCGCCGAAGGCTTTCATGAGCTTCTCGTCGGCCGAGAGGGCGGTCATGTACGTCTCGTCCGTGCCGAGCAGGACGGTCGTGCTCTTGAGGCTGCTGGCCGTGCGGTATTTCGAGTCGCCGCGCACGATGAGCTGCAGCTCATTTTCGAGATACGGCGCGGTGAGCGTCATCTTCTGCTTTTTCTTGTTCTTGCTGTCCTTGCTGTCGGTCTGGTCGAGCACCATGCCGCCCCAGGCACAGTCGACATTACCGCTTGAGAGCTCGACATAGGCGTTCTGGTTCGAGATCGGCTGATACTGCAGCGTCCAGCCGAGGCGGGCGCAGACCGCCTGCGCGAGCTCGACGTCAAAGCCGCTGTAACCGTCGCCGTCGGCGTAGCTCATGGGAAAGCGCTCCTCGTTCAGGCCCATGATGAACGTACGCTGCGGAATGTCGCCGAGCGCGTCGAGCGCATTGGCATCGCTGTCAAAGGTCGTGTTGTCCGTGCCGAACCACTTGAGCGCGAGGCTGTGGATCGTCCCGTCGGCCGCGAGGACCTTGAGCGCGGCATTGACATACACCGCCGCCTGATCCCCGTCCCGAAAGCCGATGCGAAACTGCTCCGTACCGAGCGTCTTGACCACGCGGTAGCTGCCGACCGTCTTGCTGCACGCTGCGCAAGAAAAACACAGCGCGAGCGCAAGCAGCAGCGCCGCAATCCGTTTTGTATGCTTCAAGGGAAGCCCTCCCAAATGAAAAATCAAAAAAGCGCACCGGAACCCGATGCGCTTTTTATCATACCGAATCTTGCACGGCGGTGCAAGAGGGAAAAGCTGAATTTTCTCTTACATTTTTGTCACGGCCGCTCATTGTAGCGCGCGAGGAACTGCTTCGTGCGCTCCTGCTGCGTATCGCCGAAGACCGCCTCGGGCGCGCCCTGCTCGACGATGACGCCGCCGTCCATGAAAATGACCTTATCAGCCACGGCGCGGGCAAAGGCCATCTCGTGCGTGACGATGACCATGGTCATGTGCTCCTCGGCGAGCGCGCGGATGACCTTGAGCACCTCGCCCGTGAGCTCGGGGTCGAGCGCGGAGGTCGGCTCGTCGAAAAACAGGATCTCGGGGTTCATCTCCAGCGCGCGGGCGATGGCCACGCGCTGCTGCTGGCCGCCGGAGAGCTGGCACGGATAGGCGTCGGCCTTGTCGCCGAGGCCCATCTTCTCGAGCGTCTTGCGCGCGGACGCCTCGACCTCCGCGCGGTCGCGCTTCTGCACGCAGATGGGCGCGTCCATAACGTTTTTGAGTACAGAGTAGTGCGGGAAGAGATTGAACTGCTGAAAAACGAGGCCGAAATAGTTGCGGATCTGCTTGAGCTCCGCCTTGTCGGCGTAGACGGCGGCGCCGTCGTCGCCCGTGCGCGCGGCGTAGTGCCCGTCAAAGCAGACCTCGCCGGAGTCGATGCGCTCGAGCAGCGTGGCGCAGCGCAGCAGCGTGGATTTGCCACTGCCGCTCGGGCCGATGATGGCCACGACCTCGCCCTTTTCGACGCTCAGGCTGATGTCCTTGAGGACGTGCAGCGTCCCGTTATTAAACGACTTTTTGACGTGATTGAGTTCCAATACGCTCATGACGGCACCTCCTTATTTGTAGTAGTCCATGCGCTTTTCGATCTTGCCCATGACAAAATCAACGATGGCATTGAACACGAAGTAGAACACGCCCGCCACAAGGAACGGCATGAAGCTGGTCTGGGAGTTTGCGATCTGCTTGCCGATGGTGAACATCTCCTGATAGGAGACGGTGAAGGCCATGGACGTGTCCTTGACGAGCGTGACGACCTCGTTGGTGATGCTGGGCATGATGCGCTTGACGACCTGCGGCAGAATGATGCGCAGGAAAGTCTGCGCCCTGGTGTAGCCGAGGACGTTCGCCGCCTCATACTGCCCCACGGGGATGGACTCGATGCCGCCGCGGTAGATCTCGGCAAAATAGGCGGCGTAGTTGATGGCAAAGGCGATAACGACGGGGATGAGCTTATTCTTGGCGACGGCCGTACCAAAGAGGTAGTACGGGCCATAGGTCACGGCGAGCAGCTGCAGCATCAGCGGCGTGCCGCGCAAAACCGCGATCACAAAACGGGTCACGCTGGAAACGACCTTGTTCTTGCTCATGCGCAGCAGCGTGATGAGCATGCCCAGCGGGAGCGAGAACAGGATCGTCAGAAAGAAAATGGCGCAGGTCTTGCCGAGGCCCTCGCTCATTTTCATGATCATCGTAAGTAAAGTCATAAAGGATCCTCACTGTTACGCACACGCTCCCGGCGGCCGCAAAAGCCTCCGGGAGACGTGATGGAATTTCTGTCGTGCTTACTTGTTCAGGTAGGTCAGGTTGTTGACGATGTCGGGATACTTCGCAGCGATCTTCGCGTAAGTGCCGTTGTCAACCAGCTGCTGCACCGCACCCTCGATGGCGTCGCACAGCTCCTGATCGCCGGAGCGGAAGGCAATGCCGTACTGCTCGGCGCCCAGCTCCTCGTCGAGGATGGTGAAGCCGGCGTTTTCCTGCGCATAAGAAGTCGCCACGGGCTTGTCGACGATCACGGCGTCCACGGCGCCGCCGCCCAGCTCGGTGAAGCACTTGAGGAAGCTGTCACAGGTCGTGAGCTTGCCGAAGGTCTTGGCCAGGCTCTCAAGGTCGCCGCCCTCGGACAGGAGGGACTCGCCGGAGGTGCCAAGCTGCACGGCCACGTTCTTGCCGGCCAGATCCGCGGAGGACTTGATGTCGCTGCCTTCCTTGACCATGATGACCTGCGTGTTATCGTAGTAGGGCTTGGAGAGCACATAGCCGGCATCCTTCATGCTGTCGAGGATGGTCATGCCGGACCAGACACAGTCGCACTCTTTGGCATCGAGCTGCACCAGCTTCTGATCCCAGTTCACACCAAAGACCTGCAGGTCCCAGCCGATCAGATCGCAGGCGGCCTGAGCGATCTCCACGTCAAAGCCGGTGTACTTGCCGTCGTCGCCCAGATAGCTGAACGGCGGGTATTCCGGATCGACGCCCATAATAAAGGTTCTCTTTCCGTCGGCGGCGGTGTTGCCGTCGTCCGTCTTGCTGCCGCAGGCGCACAGCGCCAGGCACATCACCAGCGCGAGCGCCAGCGAGATCACTTTCGTCATCTTTTTCATGTCGGTTCTCCTTCGTCATATTCTCAAAATTTTGTTTTGCTTGTTAGCACGCTGTTATATTACCACATTAGCACGATAAAGCAAGACCTTTTTCAAATTTTGTTGTGCGGATGCTGCACAACCGTTTTTGCCCCCGCGCATGCCACGCCGCTCTTGCATTCGGGGCGCGAAACGGGTAAAATAAAGTTTTGTTGTTATTCTAATAAGAATCCGGAGGGATCTCGTCATGCGTTATGACGCCGGAAGCTGTGACGTCGCCGTCGTCGGCGCGGGCCACGCGGGCATTGAGGCCGCGCTGGCCGCCGCGCGGCTGGGACTGGACACCGTCTGCTTTACCATCAATATGGACGCCATCGGCAATATGCCCTGCAACCCCGCCATCGGCGGCACGGGCAAGGGCCACCTCGTGCGCGAGCTCGATGCGCTCGGCGGCGAGATGGCGCGTGCAGCCGATCGGGCCTGCATCCAGTACCGGATGCTCAACCGCGGCAAAGGGCCGGCCGTGCACTCGCTGCGCGCGCAGGCCGACCGGCGGAAGTATCAGGCCGTGATGAAGCACACACTCGAGCTGCAGCCGAACCTGCGCGTCAAGCAGGCGGAGGTCGTGGCCGTCGAGACAGAGGACGGCCGCGTCAGCGCCGTCGTGACGGCAAACGGCGCCGTGTACCGCTGCCGCGCCGCCGTGCTCGCCACGGGCACGTATCTGCACGGGTATCTCCGCCCCGAGACGGCGCGCGGCATGTCCGTAGGCCAGCGTCAGCGTCTGCGGATTGATATGTCCGTCGTCGCCGCAGAAGGCGGCGCCCAGGATGCCGTCAAGATTCAGATAGGGCCAGCGCTCATGTATTCCGGCGGGCGTCATCATCACAGAGGGGATGTCGAGGCTCTTCTGAAGCGTGACGTTCTTGTTAAGCTGCTCCATGCACGAATCCGAGTAGGCAACCCACATATAGCCCCACTGCGTGAATTCAAGCTTCATCCCCGTGTCGAGCTCCTCCTCAAGCGTCGGGAAGACGGAGAGGTTGTACTTCGCCATACGGAGGTTGACCTCGGTGCCGAAGTGCTGGCGAAGGCCGGCCGCGGAACGGCCCGAACCGCCCGATGAGAGATATTCTTTTTCAAAGAGGACCGTTTTCACTCCGGCCTTCGCAAGTTCATAGGCGGTAGCTGCTCCATGCACACCGCCGCCAACAATTATTACATCAGCAGTTTTTATCGTCATGGCACATTACCTCCCTAGTCTTCGTCGGCCAAGAGCATGGCCTTTACCGGCTTCAC
>OKSA01003222.1_pt1 | contig 12279 bp, 9 predicted proteins | sample 1601181 | NCBI WGS metagenome assembly OKSA01 (sample SAMEA3541538, study PRJEB24748) | human gut metagenome | biome: human gut; feature: human-associated habitat; material: faeces | place: China | collected 2012 | reverse complement strand
ATATTAACGTTGTAAACGTTTTTCGTGCGAGTATCGTGTTAGGAACGCCGGGCAGCGGGAAGTCATACGCAGTAGTAAATAATTACATAAAACAGCAAATCGAGAAAGGTTTTGCGCTCTACCTGTATGATTATAAGTTTCCTGACCTTTCGGAAATCGCTTACAATCATTTGCTTAACCACTTGGACGGCTACAAGGTCAAGCCGAAATTTTACGTTATCAACTTTGACGACCCACGCAAGAGCCACCGATGTAACCCTATAAACGCCAGCTTCATGTCGGACATTGCGGATGCTTATGAAGCCAGCTACACGATTATGCTTAACCTCAATCGAAGCTGGATAAGCAAGCAGGGCGACTTCTTCGTGGAAAGCCCGATTATCCTGCTTGCAGCCATTATTTGGTATTTGCGCATCTATCAAGGCGGCAGGTATTGCACGTTTCCCCATGCCATAGAACTGTTGAACAAGAAATACGCTGATGTATTCACGATTTTGCGCAGTTATCCCGAACTGGAAAATTACCTTTCCCCGTTCGTGGACGCTTGGGAAAGTTCGGCAGTTGAACAGTTGCAGGGGCAGATTGCCAGTGCAAAAATCCCGCTTTCAAGGATGATTTCACCCGCCCTTTACTGGGTAATGACGGGCGATGATTTTTCACTTGACATCAACAACCCGAAAGAGCCTAAAATACTGGTTGTCGGCAACAATCCTGACCGCCAAAATATCTACTCGGCAGCACTGGGATTATATAATTCCCGTATCGTGAAGCTGATAAACAAGAAAGGTCAGCTTAAAAGTTCGGTGATAATAGACGAGTTGCCAACGATTTATTTTCGTGGGCTTGACAACCTGATTGCTACTGCCCGAAGCAACAAGGTGGCGGTTCTGCTGGGCTTTCAGGATTACAGCCAGCTTACCCGTGACTACGGGGACAAGGAAAGCCGGGTGATACAAAATACTGTGGGCAACGTGTTTAGCGGTCAGGTAGTCGGTGAAACGGCAAAAATCCTTTCCGAGCGTTTCGGAAAGGTGTTGCAGAAACGGCAGAGCATGACAATCAACCAGCGGGAGAAGTCCACCTCTATAAGTACCCAAATGGACAGCCTGATACCCGCCAGTAAAATATCCAACCTCACGCAAGGCATGTTCGTGGGTGCTGTGGCGGACAACTTCGATGAACGGATAGAGCAGAAGATTTTCCACTGCGAAATCGTGGTGGACAATGAAAAGGTGAAGCGGGAAACCGCCCGTTACGTGAAGCTGCCGCAGATAATCGACTTCACCGACAAGGACGGCAACGACCGGATGCAGGAGGAGATACAAGCCAACTATGACCGCATCCGGCAGGAAGTCCGGCAGATTGTCGAGGACGAGATAACCCGGATTAAGAACGACCCGGAGCTATGCCATTTGATAAAAGAGGAAGAATAGCTGTATATAATATAATGTATGGAGTGAAGAACAGCCGATGTAGCTTTACGGTTGTTCTTCATTCTGTTTTTTTGTGCGGTAGGCTTCAAAACGCACTAATATTTCGTGCAGGTTCTTCAATGTTTCCACAGCCTTGCCTATCGGCGGCATATTGCTTTTGTCAAAGGTCAGTTTCTTCAAATCGGTAGTGTACGCCGTAGCCACTTCGGGTAACGCCATGACCGCTTCGGCATCCTTGAATATCGGAGCATCAGCCAGCGACAAGTGCGAACGGGAGTTTTTGTTTAGCCCGTCCTCTATCGTCACCCGGTACATGGCATCCAAGAAATCTTCCGAATGTAGGTAATCGTTATATCCCTGATTGTGGTAGAGTGCCGACAAGTCGTAAACGTCACGGATATGCTTTGCCAGCAGTGCGGCTGCATCCTCATTGTAAGACAGCTTTACCAGCCTTGAAACCTTGTCGCAGATAGTCTTTCGGGGATTGATGCACTGCGTTTCAAAACTTCCCAGCCCGTAGGTGCTTATCAGTTCCTCTTGCCCGATGCTTTCAAGAAAGGCGGTCACAATCGGTTTGATAACCCGCTTGTCCGCCGGGTAGAACATCAGTTTTTTGTCCGGCAGGTCACAGGATTTTATCTCTACTTCCAAATGCTCTTTTAGTCCCACACCCTGAAATACATTGTCATACGAGAAATACAGTTTGCGGTAATTACCGCCCGTTTCCGACAAATCTTCCTTGTATATGTCACTGTTAAGTTCGGCTATATATTTGGAAAGTTTCTTGTTCAATGTCTTTTCAGCCTGCTTGGACGCACCTTTGTCACCCGTGAACACGAACAAGTCCAAATCTTCCGAGAAGCGTTCTATCAGCCCGTAGGCTTTGGAAAGTGAAGTCCCGCCTTTGAAGTAGGTCTTATCCGCATATTCGGACATGGAAATATCCCGCAGTATCTTCGATACCCAGTAATCCTTTTCCACGTGCGACTGCTCGTAGCCGAAATGTTCAGCCGCCAGTGCGATGATTTCCTTGAACGCTTCCTTGTCCGAATGTAAATTCATATTTCTGTCCTATGCCGTTTTATAATCCAAGTTGAACCGTGTCGTGGGAAGAATGGTCTTTGCCATTTCTGTTTGCAATACGGTTTGTCTGATGTCGCCCAGTATGTCCGCCACCACCTTTCTGACACGTGGCGGGTAACTTTTCGCCAAAGATACGATTTTTTCCAGTTCCGGCAGGCTGTACCCGTTGAAATATTGGCTCTTGACCCGGTTGTAGATGTCCTGCCCGGTTGTTCCGGGTATGCGCTTCATGTCCTTTATCGCATCGAGCAGCCGCAAGTACGGGACAAGGCTTTCATCCGGGTAGTCCATGCAGTAGGCTTTCACGCACTCTATATCCAAGTTCTTGAAACGGAAACGGCGAACCGGGTTAGGAGTGGCTATCGTTATGGTTGTGGCAACCTGTTCGGTCAGCCCCATTTTGTTATAGATGTAAGCCCCCGTGATATAGCCGTTCAGTTTTTCAGTCAGGTAGCGGAACTGTTCATCCTGATAGACTGGCAGCTTTCCCAGCCCCAGCACTGATTTCTTGGGACGGTAGTACGCCCCCTTTTCAACCCGTACCAGTACCCCTTTGCGGCTCTGTTCGGAGAGCAGCACCGCAACATTGGCGGTCTTTTCCGTTTCAAACGATAAATCCCGGAACGTGAATATACGCCCGGTATCTATCCGTTCAATCTGCCCAAGTATCTCTTTTCTGAATGAAGCCATATTTATGTCCTTTGTTTCTATATGCAAAGATAGTATATTATGTAATCACCTGCAAAAACATAACAAAGATTTTGCCGAAGATGTTTTCTTTTTGTCGTGTCACCTGATAATAGGAGAATAACGGAAACTCAATCAAAGGCTTGCCATACGCTTCATAAACGCTTCACAAATGGCTCACAAGTATAATGCGATTTTTGTAAAACTGTTGATTATAAGCCGAAAACAATATATACAAATGGCTCACAAATGGCTCGTTTAAAGCAAGCGATTAACTTCGGTCTGTACCCGTTTTAAATCTCCAACCAACAGTTGGAGATTTACCGCACCCGGATAATTTCAAGCTCCGCAGGACAGATTCGGGCATCCCTTGCCCCCGTTTTTAGTCGCTATCTGTAGACTGGACTATTATTATACCATTCAATAATCAAATCATTATCGTTATTATGGACATTTAAAGTGAAAAAGATATTCCTATAATGATTAAAGCAATAGATGCAAATATGTATCTATATCTTTTTGTAGAAAACATTGCTCCTATACAAGAGATAGATACAGCAAATTGCATACATTTTAAACTTAACTCTGTAGTCTTAAATATACACATAGACAAAAAAGATAATGCCAAAACAAATAGTATAGCATTCAATATATATTTCAGTTTCATATTCCTTTGATTTACATTGACCTTATTAGCAGTAGCATATAAATTGCTCATCCTAACCCAATAACCAATCCTATACAAAAGAACAAGGTGAATCTCTTTTCCTTGTGTTTCAGCCCATAGACCAGCCCGATAATAGCACATAAAGGAATATTAGATGAATCTGCATTTTTTCCTTTATTTACAAGGTATTTATGACTTTCTTTGCTCAATTTGCAAATCTCACGGTTCTCATTGTTCTGTTGTAGCATACATTTATGCAACTTAATGTTCCCATGATTCAGTTTAATCTATTTTCTCTAATTCAATTGTAGCTACTTTCTCTTTATCTGGACTAATTTCATTCTGTATAATGGTTATATGTTTTTGGGTATAGCTTTTGATAATCCAAGGGGCTCCACCCAAATATAAAGCATTGCTATTAAATGTGATATATTTCCCTTCTATTGTATAAGTAATATCAATTTCATCGTAACCTTCCCAATTTACTTTCCCTTTCCGAGTATCTACAAATTGCATACCGACCCCCATATTTTGTACTGTCCAAGCCTCACAATGCCCTGTTCCACGCCATGAAGTCTGATAAAGTGCTTCGGGGGTTAATTCATTTGTCTGTTCATTATCATCGTCGCAGCTTATAAAGCTGAATGTACAGAGGAATAGCATAAGTATTCCAAGAATTTCTTTTGTTTTCATATTCTTTTTTTTAATCTCTTGTTTAACTCATTCAATCTTTATTTTGTCTCTTCGTTGAACCAACCAAAGATAAGACAAAGATAAAAAGAAGAATTCTTTGGCAGATTAAGATACTCTTGGAATATTGTTATGAATGTAAATTTCTAAACCTATGTTTATTTTTTGTTGTCAAAACTTTGCTTGCGTCTGATTCGGCTCATGTGTATGGGTGTAATTTTAAGGTAGGATGCTATTTCTTTTAGTGATACCATTTGAAGGATTGCAGGGCATTTTTTTAAAAGTTGGAGGTAACGCTCTTCCGGTGTGAATCTGAATAAATCCAAATAACGTGAATATGATTGGAAAAACATCTGTTCGGCTGCAATACGGGCTATCCGTTGGTTTTCATTATTTTCCTTGAATTTTTGCTGTAAGAATGTAGAAGAACAGATGTAAATCTCGCACGGGATTATCGCCTGTATATTCAATTCTGATTTCATGCCATATAAGCAAGTGGGATAATCGGCTATAAATTCATTTGGAAAGGAAAAACCGACATTATACGGCTTGTTTTCTGTCCGGTTGGTGCAACTGTATTTGACTACGCCTGATAAGATAAACCCGAAGAAAGAACAGGCATCACCTTCATGGAGAATAAACTCATTCTTTTTATAATGTCGTAACTCTCCATGTTTCAGACACAACTCCTTGAAGAAGTCTATGTCTATGTTACTCATATATGAATTGAATTCGGCTATCATTTGTATATAAGAGAAATGTATAAAAAATATCTGAATTTCCATGTTTGGAGTTTAGTCTGTTTTTTGTCTATATATCCAAACCGTACTAAACTTTTTTCTGTTGACTGCAAGATATAAGTACTGGCGAAAAGAGTAAGAATAAAAGGTATTTCTTTTTGACAGTATTACTTTTAATAATTTGAGGAGGAAATAATACTCTAAGTAAAGGCTTATTCTACCGTCCGAGAGCTTATTTTGCTCCAGCTTGGGGTTTTCTTTCGTTTTATTTTCTAACATTGCCATTGTTTAGAGGTTTTATCTCGATTTAGGTGCCGTAACCGGGTAATTACACTAAATAGTTGATTTTCTTTTGTTTTCTGCGGATGCAAAGGTACAAAAGAAAATGATATTTCAAAGTGTACTGAATAACAGAAAATGGCAAAAATAGAGAAAAACAGAAAATATTCAAATGACTGATAATAAGAAAGATGAATTATTTTTATTCTATAATCTCCATGTCTTGTATCGGCATTGGGTGGTAAAGAAGCAATAGATAACATCCATATTCTAAAAACTATTCCCTACATAGAAATGTCACTCCAATCTATCGGGGATTTGAAACGAGTGCAATAACAGATTACTAACGAAGCGCGATGACGCTTAAACAGTGTTCCCCGCTAATCCATTAAAGGGTTCACATATGGTTCATACTCGAATGATTTTCTTTTGCAAAATATGCAAATTACTTGAGTTTTAGCTATTTCAAAAAACGACCAAAGGGTTCACAAAGGGTTCATCGAAAGAGAGTGAAATCATTCACTCTCTTTTTTTATGCCCTTTTCAATTCCGCAACCAATGGTTGCGGAATTTCATCCCACCCGGACAAATCGGGACACCGCAGGACAAATTCGGACAGCCCTTGCCGCCCGTCCAAATATAGCATATTTAGTCGCTACCTTTGGGCGGGACTATTCCCGTAACCACTAAAATTCCAATTATTTATGGCAAACAGAATGACCCCGCCCGCAGAGGGGCAGGAAAAAGACGTGCTGCTGGTCTTGGATAAACAGCAGGGAAAGGTGAGTGCCGTTAAGGGTATCAACAAGGAGGGCAATTTGCAGACCGTGCCACACACTACCGGACACGGCGGCGAGTTCATGCAGGTGGACAAGAACAGCGATGTGTTCAGCAACTTCATTTCCAACTTCTACCGCAAGTATCAGGACACTTCCGGGCTGGAACTGTTCAGCGTCAAGGCTTCCGAAGCGGAGCGGGACGCAAAGGCAATCGAGGAAAACCACCGCAACCCTACACCGGAGGGCGACAAGCGGGCTGAAATGCTTCGAGTTCCGAAGCCCGACTTCCACGAGTTCAAGCAGGGCTACCGCTTCGACCCGGCAAAAATCGACTGGGAGAACCTGAAAAAAGTCGGCATCACCGCCGACACCCTGAAAAACACGAAGGACTTCGACCGGGTGATGCGTGGCTACAAGTCCCGCAACACCTACACCGTTTCGGGGACGGTGGGCGGCTTCTACCTCAAACCTACCGATGTCAAGCTCTCTTTCTATCAGGCAAAGGACGGCACGGTAATACCCAAGCTGCACGGCGTGCAGCAGGACGAAAAGCTGTTGCAACGCCCGTTCCATGAACACGGGTTCACCAAGCAGGAACAGGGCAACTTGCAAGGCACTGGCAACTTGGGCGGCATCGCTGAAATCAAAGACCCGAAAAGCGGCGAGCAAATCCCCGTGTTTGTCAGCCGGGACAGGTACACGCACGAACTGGAATACATGCGGGCTGACAAATGGAAATGCCCCGATACAATCTGTAACGTGCAAGTCAGCCCGGAACAGAAAGCCGCCTTTGAAGCCGGGCAAGCGGTGAAAATGGAAAACCTGCAATTCAGGGACGGCACGAAGCGCAGTGCCTATTTGCAGGTCAGTGCGGTGGAGCGTGGCTTGGAGTTCCTGCCCCGTGCCGCCGTCCAGTTCTTGCAGCAGGGACAGCAGCCCGCAGAACAGCAGGTAGCCGGGATAAAGGACGGAAAGGGCGTTGAGTTCAACGGTCATGTGCAGCCCGGCGTACAGGGCAAATCCCCCGACAAGGTGCAGCCGAAAGACGTTACCCCCGCCGCCGAGAGCCGGACGCAGGTAGCGGTCAATTCGGGGGGCAAGACCAACGAAGCCACCAAGCAGGGCAAAGAGCCGCTGAAACAGGCTCAGGACAAGCCCACCGCCAAGCAGAAAGAGAAGCAGGACAAGGCGCAGGACAAGAGCCTGAAAGCGGACAAGCCCAAGAAGTCCAGAGGAATGAAAATGTAGTACCCACCTTAAAAAGTAAAGAATTATGATTGCATTGATAGCAGAGAAGCCCAGCGTGGCAAAGGACATCGCCCGCATCATCGGTGCGACCGGGCGTAATGACGGTTATCTTTCCGGCAACGGGTATATGGTGACATGGGCGTTCGGCCACTTAATCCAGCTTGCCATGCCGGAAGCCTACGGCGTGGCGAACTTCCGCCGGGAGAGCCTGCCCATACTGCCGCCCGATTTCCAGCTAATCCCCCGTCAGGTGAAAGCGGAGAAAGGCTACAAGGCAGACCCCGGCGTGCTGAAACAGTTGAAAGTGATAAAGGAAGTGTTCGACCAGTGCGACCGGATTATTGTCGCCACCGATGCCGGACGTGAGGGTGAGTTAATCTTCCGCTATATCTTCCATTACCTGAATTGTCGGAAACCATTTGTGCGCCTGTGGATAAGCAGCCTTACCGACAAGGCAATCCGTGAGGGGCTGGATAACTTGCAGCCGGGAGAGCGTTACGATAACCTCTATTTCTCTGCCAAGTCCCGCAGCGAAGCGGACTGGCTGATAGGGATAAACGCCACCCAAGCGTTGAGCGTTGCCGCCGGGCAGGGGGTGTTCTCGCTGGGCAGGGTACAGACACCCACGCTCGTGATGATATGCAGCCGCTATTTGGAGAACAAGAATTTCGTACCCGCCAAGTTTTGGCAACTCAAAGCGGCGACTGCCAGCGGGGGAATAAATTTTACCGCCCAATCGACCGCCAAGTGGGAACAGCAGCCCGAAGCCATAGCCGCCCTGCAACGGGTAAAGGATGCCGGGCAACTTGTGGTTAAATCCGTTGAGAGGAAAGAAGCCTGCCAAGAACCGCCGCTTTTGTACGACCTTACCACGCTGCAAAAGGAAGCGAACACGAAGCTGAACTTCTCGGCTGACAAGACGCTTTCCATAGCGCAAAGCCTGTATGAAAAGAAAGTGATGTCCTACCCGAGAACCGGAAGCCGCTATATATCGGAGGACGTTTTCGATGAAATGCCGGAGCGTGTCGCCCTGCTGGGGCAATACCCCCGCTTTGCCGGGTATGCCGCCGGGCTGGACGGCACACCCCTGAACCGCCGCAGCGTGAATGACGGCAAAGTGACCGACCACCACGCCTTAATCATTACCGAGAACCTGCCCGGCGAACTTTCCAAAGACGAGCGGGCGGTTTACGAGCTGGTAGCCGGGCGTATGCTGGAAGCCTTTTCGGGCAAGTGCGTGAAAGACGTTACCACCGCCATATTGTCGGCTGGAGATACCGACTTCACGGTAAAAGGGGCTGTGATGAAAGTAGCAGGCTGGCGTGCCGTGTTCGGCGAGCAGGAAACGGGCGGGGACGAAGAAGCCGCCAGCCTGCCGCCACTTCAAGAGGGCGAAAGCCTGCCGATTTTCAACGTGGAACTGTTGGAGAAGCAGACCAAGCCGAAACCGCTGCACACGGAAAGCAGCCTGCTTGCGGCAATGGAAAACGCCGGAAAGGAACTGGAAGATGCCGAACTGAAAGCCAGCCTGAAAGATGCCGGGATAGGCACGCCCGCCACCCGTGCGGCGATTATCGAAACGCTGTTCGCCCGCCAGTACATCGTGCGTGAGAAGAAGAACCTTGTGCCTACCGACAAGGGGCTTGCCGTTTATGGGATTGTCAAGGACAAGAAGATTGCCGATGTCGAAATGACGGGCATGTGGGAAACCGCCCTTTCCAAGATAGAAGCGGGCAGCATGGATGCCGATACGTTCCGAAAGGGTATCGAGGTGTACGCCGCCCAAATCACGGCGGAACTGCTTTCGGTACAATTATCTGTTGCGGGCGGTGAAACCTGCCCCTGCCCGAAATGCGGCAGCGGACGCATCCTGTTCTACCCGAAAGTGGCGAAGTGTTCCAACGTGGACTGCACGCTTACCATATTCCGCAACAAGTGCGACAAGCAGCTTTCCGACAAGCAGATTGTCGAGTTGGTGACGAAACGCAAGACCGGGCTAATCAAGGGCTTCAAGGGCAAGAACGGCAAGGCTTTCGATGCTTCGCTGTTGCTGGACGAGCAGTTCAATGTCGGTTTTTCATTCCCCGAAAAGAAAGCGAAACCGAAGAAATAGCCTATCTTTGCCACTGAAATTTCATTGTGATAGGTTTTACAACTTATAATAATTGAAATTTTAGTGGTTGCGCCCGGCGGGAACCGGGCGCATTTTTTTTATACGCTCCCGCCAAACAGGTAGGTCGAACAGACCACCCCGTTATCCAGCACCCTGCTTTCCGAGAGTTTCCAATGTGAGCCGAATGTTTCCCCGATAAAGCCGATGCCTTTGCCCGCCATGACCGGGACGGTGTATATTGTCAGGCTGTCCAGCAACCCGGCTTTAATCAATGAAGTAAGCAGCTTACCACCGCCCACCACCAGCATGTCGGTTTCCTGTTTAAGTTCATAGACCCTTTGCAGCGGTTCTTCGGTCAGGAACTCCACGCCGCAGTCCGGCGTCACGTTGGTGTCGTAGTGTGACACCACAAAAGACCGCTTGCTTTTGTGCGGCCACCCGCCCCAGTGTTCAAAGATGTAGTTGTAGGTGTTCGCCCCCATAAGCAGGCAGCTTGCGGCGGCGTGTTCCCTTGCCGCCAGTTCCTTGACCTCACGGGGCATCCAGTCCAGTTCATAGTCCGGCGTGGCGGTATGCCCGTCCAGCGATACGGCGATGTGCGCTTTGATTTGTTCCATATTGTCAGGTATTAAAGTGATATAAATCCCTACTGTCTTTGCACGTTAGCCGCCACCTCAAAAAGAAAGCGTGGCATGACGCTGTTTCAAAGTAGAGGTACTGGCATACCCAAATGTGGAAACAGTGCAGCCACGCTATGACAAACGCATAGCATATCCTGCGCTGAATATCCCCACATTTTGAAAAGTGCCAGTTTTCTACTTTGGGACGTTCGGCGAACGTATATGTTATATATAAAGGCAATATTCCGGCAACCGCCGTCCAACTGCCGTTACTTTTTTCGTGTAACTTCTGCAAAGTTAAGCAAATACCCTGAATTTTCACGTGCAAACAGAAAAAATCCTGCCGTGTTTCACAACAGGGCAGGACACAAGCACATGAATTACACAAGTTTTATCCATACGTTTATGGACAACCTGTGTTCCATCGAAGATTATATGAACCGATGACAAAACAGCTTTGGTTCGCCGTGTCTTTGGTGATGATGTCCCTTTCCCGCATGAAGCGGATATAGCTCTTTGCGGTGCGCTCCTTGATGTCCAAGACCTGCTGCAACTGCTCGCAAAGGTCTATGTAGGTGATGCGTGTCTGCCGCCCGAAGATGTCACGTGCGACATTCACCAGTTCCCTTTCCTTGCGTTTCTCCTTTTCCTCACGGGGCTTCTCGCCCTTGTACACGTGCATCCCGGCTTCCTTGTCCCATGCAAAGAGCATCAGCGGCACGTCCAGCGGGCTTCCGTCCCTTACTTTCAGGGCTTTCACTACCGACTGGGCGGGTTCATCGTCTTTCTCTATCGAAAGGATTGTAGCCGCCTTGCGCTGCAACTCGCTGCCCAAATGCCCCCGCAGCTTCAAACCGTTGGGGACGAAATGCAGCACGCACAGAATACACGTGTTGTAGATGCCAGCCAGCCGATAAAGTTCATCTATCACCGCCACGCTTTCCGCTTCATCGTTGGCACTCTTAACAAGGTCGGCGATGCCGTCAATGACGACCAACTGGATGCCGCCGTACTGGTAGTAGAACTTATCCATGCTCTGCACAATGGCGTTCAAGCGTTCCTTGCGTGACATACCCGTCAGGCAGAACGCTTTCAGCTCATCGGGTTTGTCCGGCTGTTTGGCACGTGCCAGCAGGTTGCTTACATTCTTGAACAGTTGCACTTCCGACTGTTCGGTATCATAGAGCAAGACCGCCTTGTGCCTGCCGTTGGCGGTTATCTGTACGCCCAGTGTATCTACTTCCGCACCAGCCGGGCAGATGCAGCCCGCCACGATTGCGGCTACATAATTGCTCTTGCCCGTTCCCTCGCCCCCGGTGATGCCGAACAGGTTGCCTTGTGTTCCTAACGGAACGTCACCCGCCGAAATAATCTCTTGCGCTTTGGCGGGCGGGTTGTTGAAATCTATCTCGCATGATTTAAGCATAATCAATGTGTCGCTATACAGGTTGTCTAAAAATTCGATAAACAGTTTCAGGAAATCTTCACGGGTGTTCCCGGCTTTGAAGTAGTCGGATATGTCCTTTTCCTCTTTCGTTCCCGGAAGCGGGAGCAGCAGGCGTTTCACGCCAAATTCTTCCAATAGTTTTTCCTGCTTGCGTGAGCTTTCCCTGCCCGTCTTGTCCATGTCAAAGAGCAGGACGATGTGCTTGAAGCGGAACGTCAGCCGATAAACCAGCGTTGGCGGTATCGTCACCGTTTCACTGTTGAAGCAGATAGCGTGAAAACCATGCGCCGCCAGCGAAAGCACGTCTTTCTCGCCGCCCGTGATGAATAGCGTGTCGCCTTTGGCGGGCAGTTGCTCCAGCCCGAAACAGTAGTTTTCGCCGAAGCTGCCGCCATAGAGGAAGCGGGGCGTGGAGAACGGGCGGTACAGCTTGATGTACTGTTTGCCCTTGTAGCCGTACATGGGTTCTGCCACCGATGAAGTGTAGGTGTAC
>OKSA01003217.1_pt1 | contig 12289 bp, 9 predicted proteins | sample 1601181 | NCBI WGS metagenome assembly OKSA01 (sample SAMEA3541538, study PRJEB24748) | human gut metagenome | biome: human gut; feature: human-associated habitat; material: faeces | place: China | collected 2012 | reverse complement strand
CCTTTTCAAGCTTTATTCCGGTTCGGGTATCCACAGCCTTCCTGAATTAAATCCCAATTAAATTAACATTCCTCTCTCTTCCGCAATCTTAAGCAGTTCCCCTGCTTTCTGATTCATCTTTCCGGTTTTGACTCCGGCATTGATCACTTTTTTGCATTGTTCCATCATTTCTAATGCTTTTCGGTAGGTCTCGCAGGATATTGGCTCGTATGGTTCTTCACTGATGATCTCGGATGCGAGCAGTCTTGCGAGCTGATAGTCGCACTCGCCCGGATATAGGATTCCGGCAGCAAATGGGATTCCGGCTTTCTGAAGTTTCCGGTAAACCGGAATTCCGGTTCCACCGGATGAGAGAACGAAAACTTCCGGTTTTCCCACTACCCTTGGAAGTTCCACACTTCCAAAGCATGGATCATAATAACCATTATCAATCCCATACAGTTCCCTCATTTTTTCTTCCGTAAATATTTCTTCCGGATTTCCAAATCCTGCAATCCTGTCTCCTTTTACGCAGACTACTTTATCTGAAATTTTCTGTGCCAGATCAATCTCATGCAGGGACATGATCACTGTTATTTCTTTTTCTTTTGCCATCTTTCTTAAGATTTCCAGCAGTTCCAATTTATGCCGGATGTCCAGATAGGATGTCGGCTCATCTAAGATCATGACTTCCGGTTCCTGACAGATGGCTCTTGCCAATAATATACGCTGTCTCTGTCCATCACTGATTTCCAGGAAATTCCGGATTCCTAATTCCTGAGCATGCACAGCCATCAATGCTTCATCCACCTTGTTTTCGTCTTCCACGGAAAGGACTCCCAATCTTCCGGTATACGGGTAGCGCCCTGTCGCCACTACATCGTGACAGGTCATCAGTTCCGGTTTCATCCGTTCCGTCAGCATTACTGCCACCTTCCTGGCCATACTCTTATAAGAAAGCTTTCGTATCTCATCTGAATCTAGATAGACTTCGCCTCCGATCAGTTTCAACTGTCTGGTAACGCTCTTTAATATGGTGGATTTCCCCGCACCATTTGGTCCGATCAGGGTAACGATCTCCCCCTTTTTTATATCCAGATTGATATCACGGATCAACACCTTTCCCTGATATCCTACAGAAAGGTCTTTCGTCTTTATATAATAATCTTTCATTTCCTACCTGCCTTTCTGTCCGTGTACCATCATAAATATGACTATCGGTGCACCGAATATCGATGTCACCGTACTGATATTCAGTTCCATCGGTGCAAATGCCATCCTTGCAATCAGATCACAGATCATACAAAATACTGCACCTCCGATAAATGTTCCCGGTATCACAACCAACGGTTTCGATGTCTGCAGCGCATGCTTTATCAGGTATGGAACAGCAATTCCCACGAATGAGATCGGACCTGCGAAAGCTGTCACACTGGCAGAAAGCACACTGGACAAAAGAATCAGTGCTACCCTGAAAAATCTGATATTTACTCCCATGCTCTGTGCGTATGCTTCCCCCAGCTGATATGCCCCGATTGGTTTTGACAGAAAAAATGTAAGTACCACCGTCACACCAATTACAGTAGCGGCAACCTCTACATTACTCCAGTTCATTCCTGAAAAGCTTCCCTGTGACCATCCATGCAGATTGACAATATCGGAATCTTCCGCAAAGGTTACAACAAAATCAGTAATTGCCGAGCAGATATATCCAATCATGATCCCACCCACAAGAAGGGTTGCCATATGCGTCATTTTCCTGGACAACAACAGGATAAATCCAGTGGAAATAAGTGCACCCGCAAATGCAGCAATGATCAACGTATAAGAAGATACAAAAGCATATCTCTCCAGGAAAAATATCATTACCAGCGCTACCATCATCTTCGCCCCGGAAGAAATTCCCAGAACAAACGGACCTGCAATCGGATTTGAGAAAAATGTCTGAAGCAGGAACCCGGATAATGACAATGCGCCTCCCAGGATTGCTGCCATCAGTACTCTCGGAAGTCGTATCTTCCATATAATGTTTGCCTCTGTTCCTTCTCCGCCTCTTCGAATCAGTATCTTGCATATTTCTGCTATTGAAATATGGACATTTCCCGTATTAATATTTAAAACTGTTACAACACAGAACGCCGCTGCCAGAACCCCGAATACCAGGGTGTATCTGGAACGCCGCCTGAAATTCTCTTTCTCCATCATTTCTCCTTTTAAAAAAATCAGGTGAACACATCCAAACGCCCACCTGATTATTATACTGTATTATTTTACCCGATACAAGAATGTCATACCACTCTCATCTCCATCTGTCAGCATCAGATTGATATCCGTAATCAGATTTCCCACAATGTCCGTTGCCTGATACAGTGATTTTCCGGTGCACCACACATTTCCGCTCTTCACTGCCTTAAAATCTGCGAACAATTCACTCTTTGCTGTCAGATCTGCAATGCTATTGATCGGACTGTCGATCGATGCATTATAGATCAGATAATCTGCATTCTTTGCTTTTGCATAAAACTCTTCCATCGACAGTTCCACAGAAGCACTCTTGCTTTTTGTGTTCTTAAGATCCTGAAAAATGTATTTTCCTCCGGCAATATCGATCATCTTCGGAATATAATCACTGCTGCTTCTTACGACCACTGTTCCATCTGTATTCACAAAGAAATAAGCAACTGTTTTTCCTGTATTCTTAAAATCTTTCAGACTGCCGATCACTTCTGTCTGTGTATCAAAAAATGTATCTGCTGCATCTTCTTTGTTCAGCATTGCTGCATATGCTTTGATCCACTCCGTCCTTCCAAGCGGATGACTTTCATAACTGGAACGGTCAATAAACACCGGAATATCCAGATCTTCGATCATCTCCTGAACCTTTGGTGTATGCAGGATCATCGTGGATTCAATTGCAAGATCACAGTCCTCATCTATCAGCATTTCATAATCCGGTTCGCTGTATTTTCCTGCAAACAGGATCTTGCCGTCTTCCATTGCTTTCTTCGCATGATCAATATACCAGTCCGAAGCCTGTGCTCCCGACATCCGGATACTGTCCAGCCCATCCATCGCATCAAACAATGCCATTGCCGATGTTGCTGCAAGATAAATGTGCTCCAATGGCTGTTTTAATACCACAATTTCTTTATCCAGATCTGCCGGTTTCTTCTTACCTTCCGGTACGATCAGATACTGCCTGTCTTCGTGTACGTCCAGTAATTTATATCCTTCTTTATAATAATAGACATCAAAACCCGTAGCATATTTCAGCTTCATTGTTTTCTTATACTCAAGACCGTCTATCTTCGGAGCATGTTTTTCTGCCGCCCCTGCTTCTTCCGTCTGCTGTATTCCGTCACCTTTCAATACACCCGATTTGCCTGAGGTGCTGCACCCGGTCAGTGCTCCTGTTACCAGAAGCACTGTACCTGCAAGTACACACAACAGCCGATATGTTCTCTTTTTCATCCTTTTCTCCACTTTTTCTGATCACAAGAGCATTGTCCACACTCTGCTATCTTACGCAATCTCTATTCTGCACTTTGGCCGTCACATCCCAAAATCACCTTGTAGACTTTTTCCCATTCTTTCTGTGCATCTTTTCCTTTTTCATCTTTTGCACGGTCAACGATCACCGGAATCTGAAGAAGCGTCATCTTCTCTGTCATCTTTCGATAAGCTGTCATTTTTTTCTTTGCCGCTTTTTTGCTGCTTCTTTTTTCCGGCAGCACGCTGGATGAAAGGAGTGCAAGATTACATTTGTTTTTTACAAGTTTCTTATAATTTAATTTGCCGGACGTTCCCGCATAAATGACTTCTTTCTCAGCCATCTTTTCTTTGATAGTTTCATTCTTGCATTTATTTTTCTTCACACCGACTGTTGTCACTTTATCAAGCTGTCCCAGTTCTTCCATCAGGGAAATCGTCTTATTCGATCCTGCATAAACATGATCTGCCGGCTGTCTTACCACAATGACTTCCTTATCCAGCCCCGCCGGAATCTCTACATTTTCCGGAACAATCAGATATTTGATCACTTTGTTCAGGTACAGTGCTGCCTGCTCCTGCTCTGCCGGATTCAGTCCGCTTATTTCTGATGCTTCTTTCCATTTCTTACCGGCTGCTTTTCTTCCGGTCTTTTTATTCATATCGATCTCCAACAATGTGATTCCCTGATCATAATGATATATCTTGAAATATTTCGCATACTCGGCTTTTGTTTCAGACTGATACTCCAGGCCGATGATCTCCGGTGCTACCTCGTCCATTTTTTTGTTTGCTGTTGCCGTCTTGCTGCTGTCACTTCCGTTTGCACCGATTACCGTTACTTCTTTTCCGTTGGCTCTCGCTGATGCATTGGCTTTTGCTGCTTCGGCAATGTATACAAAAATCGTATATTTAATCTCATGTGCCGTAGACATCGCCGTTGTCATACCCACAACCGAGTTATTCTTATTCAGTTCTACCGGAATTACAAAGGATGTAGAACTTCCTGTTTTCGCACTCGGATAATATACATTTCCATTCGCTTTTACATACTGGTAATGCGGACTGCTGAATGTGATCGTTGCATATGCCTGACCGCCTGTAACCGTTACCTTGCTGCAAGTGATGCTTACCTTTCCGGTTCCGCCTGACCATGAGAAGCTGTCCGGTGTGTATACACCGTCTTTTAATCCTGTGGTACTGTTGACTCTGGCTGTTGACTTATTCAGATCAGACTCGTATTTTGATTCCTGATCCGGTTTTCCATTGTTTGTCGTATTATTTCCTGTAGTTCCACTGTTTCCATTATTGTTTTCTGCATTTCCCTGGTTATTTCCGTTGGAACCATTTCCCGGATTGTTATTATTTCCGCCCGGTTTCAATGAGCCGTTGCTCCCGTTATTACCATTCGAAGCATTTCCATTATTGCTGTCCGCAATCTTAGTCATGCCTTCTGAATGAAATGTCAGTGTTCTGGTGTCCCACTTATTACTCTTTGTCGTATGAACGGCAATTGTCATTACCTCATCCAGTTTCTCTACCGGAATCTGAAATGTATACTGCTCTGCAAGAAGCGAATCCGGAAGGATCCAGTTCTTTTCATCATCCGATGCGTTATTTACATCGCCCAGATAGATTCTGTTATAACCCTGACCGCTTAATGTAACTGCCGCCGTCATCTGTCCATTCTTTACAGTCATAACACAATCCGTAACACGGAACATCTTTCCGCCGGCTTCAGCATTCACCTGATAGGTTCCGTCTGCTATGATACGTTTTGCAGAGGCAGATGAAAATATAAGTGTACGGTCATACCATTTATCTTTTTTAATGGAATGTGCCGCAACTGCAATTCCTTTATCCAGACTTTCTACCGGAACTTTGTATGTATATTTTCCTGCCTCATCAGCCACATATGAAATGTAGTCTTTTGCTGCAGCTTCTGCCGCATCGGCTGCTGATCCCATATAAAGATAATCATATCCGGTTCCGCTTAATGTGATTACAGCATACATCTTACCTTTTTCAGATGTCAGGATACAATTCGTAACTTTGAACATCTTATTTCCAGTATCCACATCTACCTGATAATTTCCATCTGTCAGGGTTTTATTTTCTGTTTCCGATGCTGTTACCGTTACCTTGCATGTGGCTTTAAGCTCTGTTCCTTCCGCATTATTAATAGACACAGTCACCTCAGCAGTCCCTGCTTTCACTGCGGTCAGCTCAGCCTGTGTTCCGGATTTTGCAACGGTTACAATCTTTGGATCAGAAGAAGTCCATGTCATATCCGGTGCTGTCTCAGATGCTGATAATGCCGGTGTGAACTGAGGTGTCAGTTCCTGAACTTCTCCCTCTTTCATGCTGAGTTCAGATCCCTCTTTGAAACTTAATTCCGTAATAACGGTCTGATCCGGTGTGGATGGTGTCGACGGAACTGTATCTTCCGGGATTGCAATATTGATCGTATATGCAATATTTTTTCCACTCATGGAACTGGTATGTGCCATAAAAGTCATTGAACTATTTAAATTAACAGGAATCTCAAATGTAACTCCGGCCTCGCCTTCTCTCGGTTTTGCATGATATATGTTCTGGGTTCCATTCACTTTCACCCATACTTTATCATACTTAGAACTGCTAAAATTTATCCAGGCTGTTGCTTTTCCATTCTTTACGATTACTTTTTGACACTCAATCTTCACCTTGCTTGAACCACCCGAAGTCAGTTTTGCCGAAAAATGATCCGCATCAACACCATATTCTCCGTCTTTCAAAGCACCTGCCATACCGCTGATATCAGTAATGTTCTCAAATATTTCGTCTTCGCCGATTGGTTCCGTCTGTGGGGCGGTTCCGTCTTCCTGCGTATTCTGTACCTTTTCGACAGCTACCTGATTTTTCCCGGCTTCTTTTGTGACTTCCTGACTTGTATCTGTCGTCACACTGCTTTCTGTCTGTCCGGCAGCGGCTTCTGTCTCAGTCTGTCCGGCAGCGGCTTCCGACTCTGTCTGTCCGGCAGCGGCTTCCGGCTCTGTCTGTCCAGCTTCATCACTATCCTGTTTATTCTCACTCAATGTATCTCCTACAGCTGCATTCTGATCTTCCGCATACACTCCCGATACCGGTGCAACTGCCATAGACACAGCCATAAATAAGGCCAAAAATTGCTTGGAATTATGTTTCATCTTATACTCTCTCCCTACTACTTTTCTGTCAACCAAAATACCCTTCCACGAAATCATCCGTAAAAGGGTACAAAATGGCCTTGTTAATTTATTATAATTTTCTTCCATTTTTGTACAACCAATTACTCGTGGTCCGGATTTACTTCCATGTACACTACAGGCAGGTCTCCTGACTCACAGATCCATACATCAGAATCTTGTCTTCCCGTTATCCAGTGACTTTTTTCTTTTCTGATATTCCCTGCTCACAGTGACGAGTTCGCACAGGACTTGCACCTGTTTCCCTTTTCACCGGCTCTATCAATCTTATCCAGCCGGCACCTGCAGTTTTCATTCTATTTTTCTCATCTTGACTACGATACCATAAGTACCTGTAAAATGCAATTGTTAACCCAGATTCTGCTTCTGTACTGCCTCTTCGGTGCGGAATTTTTCAAATGTATGAACTACCTCTTCCGCATCAGAACCATCTACTACAAAAATCATCTTCTGATTCAGCGTAACTGTCATCATTCCCATAACTGATTTTCCATCAATGATAAGTTTATGTGCTGTATCTTCAATCAAGGTATCAGCCTCTACTTTCTGACACATTCTTGAAAATTCTACAAGCTGTTCCGGTGTTTCAAATTTTACATTCATTTTTATCATAATTAAGTCTCTCCTCTCAGGTGTATCCATCATTTTCATTACAAACACATCTGTTCATAAGAAAAATATAAATCAGTATACTACGTTTTTTTCTACTATGTAATATATTTTTTTATTTCTTAACATTGTCTTTTCACCTAGAATATATTATACTTATCTGGCATCATCCGTATTAAAGATAACTAACTATATATATATATCAATTTTATATATTATTTTGGAGGATATTATGAGTACATACGATTATTACCGTATTTTTTACCATGTTGCACAACATCACAGTTTTACAAAAGCGGCAGAGGTATTACACAATAACCAGCCGAACATTACCCGTTGTATGAATAATCTTGAGACAGAACTTGGCTGCCACCTTTTTGTCCGTTCGAACCGCGGAGTCTCACTGACGCCTGAAGGCCAGAAGCTTTTTAACCACGTTGCGATTGCTTTCGAACAGCTTGAACTCGGAGAAGCCGAGCTCAAGCGTGACCAGAGTCTTACAAGCGGACTCATCTCCATCGGAGTCAGTGAAAATGCACTTCGTATTATGCTTCTGTCCAAATTAGAAGCATTTCACAATCATTATCCACATGTAAGGCTTAAGATATCCAACCATTCCACTCCGCAAGCGATTGCTTCCCTGGAAAGCGGACTGGTGGATTTTGCAATTGTAACAACTCCACTTTCTGTTCAAAAACAGTTTCAGAAAATCTCCCTGGGTTCTTTCCGGGAAATTCTGATCGCCGGCCCAAAATACAAAGAACCGGCTTCCCGCATCTGCTCACTGGAAGAACTTACGGACTACCCTTTCGTCTCGCTGGAAAATAACACCAGCACCAGAGATCTTCATATTCAATACTTTTCTTCTCACGGGCTTCCGTTCCGTCCGGATCTTGAAGTTACATCCACCGACCAGTGCCTGGCTTTGATCCAGCACAATCTTGGTATCGGCTTCTATCCGGAGAAGCTTGCAGAAGAACCGCTCAAGCGTGGAGAAATTCTTCAGATCCATCTGAAAGAATCCCTTCCTGCGAGACAAATCTGTCTTGTACAGAATGCTTCCAGACCACAGAGCATTGCAGCGCAAAAACTAATCGAGACACTGATCCGTATCTGATGACGGATCAATGTCTCTTTTTTGTCCCTTTTTTATCTTTCGTTTCTCCGGGATTCTATATCCAGGAACATCAGCAGGAAGCTGACGATCAAAAGTCCGCAGGATACCCAGATCATATGGATTCCATAATTGGCTGAAAGATTGCCTCCGATTCCGGCTCCTACCGCAAAAAGAACTATAATTCCAAAATAATACATTGCCTGCCGCAATTGTTCCGGCTTTTTCTCTCTCAGATAGAAGGATAATGCCGCCGTTCCACTCCGTAAGTTTCCGATACACATAGTACTTGCATATGAAAATCCATTTACCTTCCGGAAACTCTGCACCTGCATCGCACAGGCAAAGGATACCAGAACAGTCGCGATCATATTTCCCCGCTGCGGAATAAATCCTACAACAAACAAAATGAGGATCTCTGCTCCCAGTATTCCTTGTCTCCAGTGCAGGCGCCTGGCATATTTGTACTTATTCTGGATCTGCTCCGCAATCAGAACACCTAAAGCAAATGCAAAAAGCGGAAATAAATATTTCAGTCCAGCCTCCCATTTTCCCGTCATGAAATTCTGGCTCATCAGCACCACATTACCTGTCTGTGCATTCGAGAATACTTCATTCCTCGTATTATAGGTATACGCATCCTGAAATCCACCCGACAAGGCCAGAAATGCACTACAGATGAATGCCTCCGACATCTGCTTTCCGGAAAATAAACTTTTCATTACTCCCATGTTTTCATCTCCTTAGAATAAAAACGGAGGATGATTCTCATACGTTCTTACGTTTTCCGATCCATCCCCCTCAGCAGACTATTATACGAAAGAATATCAAAAATGTGAAACGTATATTTGATATATCTTCCATATCTTTTTTATATATTCAATTTTATATTAAACATTTCAGACTTCTTCCGCAACTTCTTTTACAAATGAAACCTTTCTCCACTGCTTTTCTTCTTTTTTTACAATCCGCCTGTATATTTTTTCAATGCTTCCATATATGCTTTTCCATACCGGCTCAGTGCCACATCTTTCCGCACAATCGTTCCGATCCGCATATATTCGTCTACCAGAAGTGGTTTTCCAATAATATTCTCTCCATTCAGCTCTTTACTGATCACGCCGGAGCTTACCGTATACCCGTCCAGGCCGACCGCCAGATTGAAAAGCGTTGCCCGGTCTCTGACTTTGATGTTCTTATTCCGGTCCAGTGTGCTTAATATCTCTTCGGAAAAATAAAAGGAATTATAATCCCCCTGCTCAAATGACAAATACGGATACTCCTCCAGATCTTCCAGTGTCAGTGCTTCCTTATCTGCCAACGGATGCTTTGAACTGATAAATACATGTGGCTTTGCTACGAATAACTCTTCGAATTTCAGATCATTCTGACGGATCAGTTTCATGATGATCGTCTCATTCTGTGAAGAAGCATACAGAATACCTATCTCACTTTTCAGCTTCGCCACATCTTCGATGATCTCATAAGTCTGTGTCTCCCGCAGTGTGAAATCATATTTTCTCGCATCAAATTTACGGATCACATCTACAAATGCATTGACCGCAAAAGAATAATGCTGGCAGGATACGGAAAATCTCGGGTTCCGTTCATTTACATTCAGATACCTCTCCTGCATGAGGCCGACCTGATCCAGGATCTGTCTTGCATAGGCGAGAAATTCATCTCCCTCCGCGGTGATCGTCACCCCTTTATTCGTCCGGTGAAAAATCGTCACCTGCATCTCCTGCTCCAGTTCCCGGATCGCATTGGTAAGACTCGGCTGGGAAATGAACAGCTCTTTTGCCGCCTCACTTATCGTCCCCTTCTCCGCAACCATGGTAATATACCTTAACTGCTGTAATGTCATAAATTCTTCCTCCCTACAGCATATAGATCAGTGCGTTACAGATACATGCCGCAATATTACTTCCGCCTTTTCTCCCCCTCGCTACAATATACGGGGTATCTTCCAGAGTCAGGATCAGTTCTTTGGACTGTACCACATTTACAAAGCCGACCGGTACACCGATCACGAGCTCCGGACGGATTCTTCCGTCTTTGATCAGTTCATACAGGTGAATTAGTGCTGTCGGTGCATTTCCGATGGCAAAGATCAGTTTTTCGTTCAGTTCACACGCCTTTTTCATACTGGCAACAGCTCTTGTGGTTCCATTCTTCTTTGCCGCCTGTGCCACATCTTCATCTGACATGAAGCAGTATACCTGACCGCCGTACTGTGCCAGTCTCTTTTTGTTAATTCCGGAACGTCCCATCTGGGTATCTGTTACAATGGATGCTCCATTACGGATTGCTTCTTTTGCACGTGCAATTGCATTTTCCGAAAATACAAGGTTCTGCGCATAATCAAAATCTGCACTAGTATGGATACAGCGCTTGATAACCGGTGCTTTTTCCGGATCCTGCGCGCTTCTTTCTTCAATCCACTTGCTGTCCGACCATTTAAAATTGGTAATATCTGTCGTAACAGAAGCAGTTCCCGGACGTACCTCCCCCTGGTTTGCAAACGGGTCTGCCTTGTACAGCTTTCTGCCGTCCGGCGTGATAATCAGAAATTTGTAAAGCTCTCCCAGACCAACGTCCGGAATAAACGTCTTATAAATTCCGCCGGGGCCCAGCTTTTCCATCTGGTTTGCAGTCTCATTCCAGCTGTTAAACGTTCCAATCACAAAAACGCTGGCTGCGTGCGGTGCCCAGACGGCAAAGCTCATTCCTTTCTTCCCGTCTTCTACAGACTGATGTGCGCCCAGCTTTTTGTAAATATCGTAATGCGTCCCCTGAGCAAACAGATACTGGTCGGCCTCCGAAATGTATACCGTTTCCGGCACTTTCGCCGCTTTTACTGCTTTCGCTGTCTTTGCCTTTGCCATAATAACCCCCTGTTTGGATATATTTGAAACGCTCAGATAAAGTCTTTCTCCCGCAAAATAATCATGTCATCTTCATCGTAGCGTCTCCGAAGCACAATATCTATAAAGTGTCCGATCGTCTTACGGTTTGCATGAGCAATCGCCTCATCCACGATGTCACGCACTTCCCCCACCGTAACGGCATGCGAACTGGTCTGCATATCCTCGATTCTGGTATGCAGGGCGAGCCTGCCGAGCTCGTCGATCTCCTGTGTATATGCGTACTGACAGCCGTATTTGACCAGCGTTGCGCTGTCCAGCGCCGCGATATCAAACCGCGCGGTAAAGCTTTCCATCAGTCTTCCGTTTTTCTTATATAAACGGTCGATCGCCCGTTTTTCATCCAATACAAATACAATGATGCCGGTATGTTCCTGATTCAATGCGTCTGCAAGCTTCTCACATCCCTCGTTGGAAAGCTTTCCGGCTTTCTCAATGACGAGCGCGCCGTTTGCAACCTTTTCCACAAGCGCTTTTGCATCTTTTTTATTGATCAGCTCCGCGTTCACTTTGGCAACCTTGCCGGAGAAGTTTCCGTCGGACGCCTGAATTTCGCGGATCATACATTTTGTCAGTTTCAGTGTACCGGAGCCTGGCATACCGGTAATCACAACGTTTCCGGTGTACGCAGAAAGGCTGATTTCATCCAGCGCTGCGACCAGCTGGCGCATTGCGCGTTTGGTCGGGATGAACTGGGCAAAAAGCTTGCGTTCTGCCTTTGTCATGCTGCGCACACGCTCGGCTGCCTGCTGTTGAGATACTCGCTCCTGCAGCTGCTTTTCTTCTCCGGAGGTCTCCGGCTGCGGTGTAGGTGCTTCCTGACGCGATGCTTTGGTTTCTTCTGTTGCAGGCGCTCCGATCCTTTCCGGTGCGGCCTGTTTCGCATAACGCTGTACCGGCTCTGCATCCTGCGCTTCTGTTTCTGCATTCTGCTCTGTGTAGCC
>OKSA01003199.1_pt1 | contig 12352 bp, 8 predicted proteins | sample 1601181 | NCBI WGS metagenome assembly OKSA01 (sample SAMEA3541538, study PRJEB24748) | human gut metagenome | biome: human gut; feature: human-associated habitat; material: faeces | place: China | collected 2012 | reverse complement strand
CGCAGCATCACTGGCAGCCTTCAATATAGCCGAATCCTGATAAATATCTCCGATCCGAAACTCCAGCTGTCCGCTCTGACGGATTCCAAACAGATCTCCCGGTCCCCGAAGCTTCAGATCCTCCCCTGCTATAAAAAATCCATCATTCGATTTATTCAAAATCTCCAGTCTCCTGGAGGTCTCTTCCTCTTCATTTCCCTGCATAAAAATACAGTAAGACTGATATGCCCCACGTCCAACACGCCCTCTCAGCTGATGAAGCTGCGCAAGTCCGAACCGCTCCGCATTTTCTACCATCATTACCGTAGCGTTTGGCACATTTACCCCTACTTCCACTACTGTAGTAGACACCAGCACCTGGATTTCTCCCCTTGCAAACTGTTCCATGATCCCATTCTTTTCCTTGGGCTTCATTTTTCCATGGAGCATTCCAATGGTGATGTCTGATGGGAAAATCTCTCTCAGCCGTGCTGTATAGTCCGTCACGTTTTCCCCGTCTGCCCCCTCGCTTTCTTCTACCATAGGGCAAATCACATACGCCTGGCGCCCTTCCCGCACCTGCCTTTCTATAAAGGAGTAGGCTTTCGGGCGATAAGACGTGCCAACTACACAGTTCTTAATCGGGAGACGCATGGCAGGAAGCTCATCTATAATGGAAATATCCAGATCCCCGTATACAATGATCGCAAGAGTTCTGGGGATGGGAGTGGCACTCATAACCAGCACATGCGGCGCATTTCCCCTGGTAGTCAGTGCCTCTCTTTGCTTCACGCCAAAGCGATGCTGCTCATCGGTGATCACAAGGCCAAGATTCTCGTACACCACTTTTTCCTGGATCAGGGCGTGAGTTCCAATGATCACATTTGCCTCCCCGGATGCGATTTCTCCATAGATTCTTCTTTTCTCTTTCTGGGTGGTTGAGCCAGTAAGAAGAACCGGATGGCAGGATGAAATCTCCTGTTCCTCTATCAGCTTTGTAAATGCTTCAAAATGCTGATTTGCAAGTACCTCTGTGGGCACCATCAATGCTGCCTGATAGCCATTTTCCACAGTAAGGATCATTGCCAGAAAAGCCAGAATCGTTTTTCCGCTTCCAACGTCGCCCTGAACCAGCCGGGACATAAGGGTATGCCCGCAAAGGTCTCTTTCGATTTCATGCCAGGCGTTTAGCTGCGCCTTTGTCAGATGATAAGGAAGACCTTCCATAACCTGTTCTGTGATCCATACCGGCTTCATGGGAAAAGCGTTAGGAGCTTCTTCTGTTTTTCCCTTCAGGATCTGTACTGCCAGAATAAACAAAAGGAATTCGTCAAACACAAGGCGTTTTCGCGCCACCAGAAGTTCCTGCATATTGCCTGGAAAATGGACAGTGGAAATGGCATAATTATCATCTGCCAGGTGATAAAATTCCTTAATCTCATCTGGGAGAAATTCTGTCTGCAGGCTCTGTTCATCCAGGATCTGATGCATCAGCTTGATTATCAGTTTGTTTGTAAGCCCTGCAGTAAGTCCGTATATGGGCTGCATGCTGTGAAGGATTTCTTCATAAGCCGCCGGTGTGAAAATCTCCGGATGCTCCATCTCCAGATGACCTTTTTTTCTGGAGATTTTGCCACGGAAAATAAAGCAGCTGCCTTTTTTCAGAGTGTTTTTTAAGTAGGGGGCATTAAACCATACCACAGGAAGTTTTCCGGTGGTATCTGCCACAGTGATGGAGATCACCTGAAGATTACGGATCCTGTTTACATAGACTCCGGCAGTGACAGTTCCACGAACAGACACCACGGAGTTCTCCTTCAAAGAACCAATTTCCTCCGGTGCCTCATATGAGTCGTAATTTCTTGGATAATAATGGAGCAGATCATCTGTTGTAGTGATACCGATCTTCTGAAATAGTTTTTCCGTCTTTTCTCCTACTCCTTTTAGTTCCCGAAGAAGCTTTGCCACTGTTTTTCCCCTCTTTCTGACCATTCATCTCTGTTTCCGGGTCTTTCTTCATTTGCCCGAAAAGCGTTCTCATTATTTTACAACAAAAACTGCCAATTTTCCATACTTATTTCACTTTGCCCATAGCAATATCTCCTGCCAACCACTTCGACCTCAACAACAGCTTCACGGTGCGCAAAAAAACTTAATATTACCAATGAGCCTATGTTTATTGTTAAAGAAGACAGGGCGGAAATCTTCCACCCTGTCTTCCATCTCTTTATCACTCGCCGCCCTGCAGCTATTCATTAGTTACTGTTCACTCCGTGACCAGTAACGCGCTTCGCGATGCACAGAAAGACGAACCTTCTTGTGACAAGCACAAGAAGTAGCGTTTGCTGCGCAAACTTAATTCTCGGGTTTTCTGTGAACTTTGTTCACAAAAAACACCTCGCGGAACGTTATCAGTGAACAGTAACATTCATTACTCAACAGAAATAATGTAATAATAAATCGGCTGTCCGCCCATATTTACCTCTACTTCGCAGTCCGGATATGCTTCTTCCAGCTCTGCGGCAAGGCTCTCGGCATCCTCTTCTGTGGTCTCAGCACCGTAGTAAATGCTGATCACCTCAGAATCCTCGTCTACCATAGCTGCCACCATCTCTTTGGCAACATTCTCACGTCCCTTGCCTACTGCAAGAATTCCGTGATCACCGATTCCCATAATATCGCCCTCGTGGATTTCTTTCTCATCCAGTCTGGTGTCTCGGACTGCGTATGTTACCTGTCCGGTCTTCACCATGGATACAGCCTCCATCATGGCTTCCAGATTCTCTTCTCCGTTCATTTCCGGCTGGAAGCTGATCAGAGCTGTGATTCCCTGCGGAATCGTCTTGGTAGGAACTACCACGATCTCTTTGTCCTCGGTAAGGTCTCTCGCCTGGTTTGCAGCAAGTACAATATTCTTATTATTCGGGAAAATATAAATAGTATCTGCATTTACTTCAGCGATGGCATTGAGCATGTCCTCTGTACTTGGGTTCATGGTCTGACCGCCCTCGATGATATAATCTACATTCAGCTCTTTAAACAGGGTGGAGAGTCCTTCTCCGACGGAAACACTGATAAATCCGTATTTCTTATGCTCTTTGGCGGCTTTCACAGCAGCTTCCTTCTTCTCCTGTTCTTCCTGCTCCCGGGCAAGCTTCTCGGCATCCTTGATCAGCTTCTCCTGATGTTCCTCACGCATGTTATCAATCTTCATGCGGGAAAGTGCACCGTAGGTAAGCGCTTTCTCGAATGCCTGGCCAGGATGATTGGTGTGTACATGTACTTTCACGATTTCATCATCTGCTACCAGTACAATGGAATCACCAATTGATGTAAGGAACTCCTTGAAGCTGTGAAGCTCCTCATCTGGAAGAGGCTTATTCAAAAGAATGATGAACTCCGTGCAATATCCAAATTTGATATCTGCTTCTGCCTGCTGGGAAATCCTGGTCACTGCCGGACCGGAAGATACTTTCTCAAATGCAGAATAGTCGATTTCTTTTCCAAGATAACCATCAAATGCACCGCGGAAAACTTCCAGAAGTCCCTGTCCGCCTGAGTCTACTACACCTGCTTCTTTCAGGACAGGAAGCATTTCCGGTGTGCGGGCAAGTGTCTTCTCAGCATGCTCGAAAATGGCACGGAAGAAAAGCTCCAGATTCGCAGATTCCTCTGCAATCTCAGCAGCCTTTACTGCGGCCTCACGTGCTACTGTAAGAATGGTACCTTCCTTCGGCTTCATAACTGCTTTGTATGCAGTCTCTACAGCCTTCTCCATAGCAGCTGCGATCACAACTGCATCCATTTCTTTATGTCCCTTGGTTCCCTTGGTAAAGCCTCTGAGAAGCTGGGAAAGAATAACGCCTGAGTTACCTCTGGCTCCACGCAGGGAACCGGACGAAATAGCCTTGGCGAGTGTCTCCATATCAGGATCTGTAAGACTGCTTACCTCTGATGCAGCTGACATAATAGTCATTGTCATATTCGTACCGGTATCTCCATCCGGAACCGGGAATACATTCAGCTCGTTGATCCATTCTTTCTTCGCTTCCAGGTTCTTGGCTCCTGCCAGAAACATTCTGGAAAGTATCTTGGCATCTATGGTCTGTCTATCCACCACAAGTTTCCTCCTCTAATCCTAATCTATTGCACGAACACCTTCTACGTAAATGTTGATCTTCTCAATCTCCATTCCTGTAAAAGCCTCGACTTTATATTTCACATTGTTTACAAGATTATCTGCAATAGTGCTGATATTCACACCGTACGCCACGATTACATGAAAATCAAGGCGAATCTTATTATCTTCTGTGATCTTAACATTTATACCATGCTGTAAGGAATCTCTCCTGAGCAGCTTTACAAGGCCGTCCTTCATGCTGACAGCGGCCATACCGATAATACCAAAACATTCTACTGCAACGCTTCCTGCATAAGTCGCGATTACATCCGTATCAATAATGATCTGGCCAAGGCCGGAATCTATACGTCCCTTCATATGGTTTACCTCCATTAATTTGATTTTCAAAATGTATATACCATATTATACCCTTTTTTCCCCGTCCTGTCCAGTCAAAGAGGGGGCGGAATCGTCCATTTCTCCCGCTTTTTGCTCAATCCGGTAGCGCGGACGGGCCTTGACCTCGCTGTAGATTTTGCCCACATAGCCGCCGACAACACCAATGCACAGAAGCTGGATGCCGCCAAGCAGCCAGATCGAGCACACGATCGCCGTCCAGCCCGCCGCCGTGTGGCCGAGAAAGTGCGAAATGAGCGCGTACAGCAGGCCGAGAACGCTCGCCATCGAGACAAAAATCCCGAGCCGTGAGATCAGCCGCAGCGGGCGCACGCTGAACGAGGTGATGCCGTCGAGCGCGAACGAGATCATTTTTTTGAGCGGGTATTTCGACTCGCCCGCAAAGCGCTCGTGACGGTCGTAGTATACGTAATCGCTGCGGTAGCCGATGAGCGGCACGATGCCGCGCAGGAACAGATTGACCTCGCCAAACTGCGAAAGCGCCTCCAGCGCCCGCGCGCTCATGAGGCGGTAATCCGCGTGATTATAGGTGATATCCACGCCCAGCGCCTTCATCAGACGATAGAACATCAGCGCCGTGCCGCGCTTGAAGGCGGTATCGGTATCGCGCCGGTTGCGCACGCCGTAGACCACATCGCATCCTTCCCGGTACTTTTCGATAAAGCGGTCCATGGCATCCATATCGTCCTGCAAATCCGCATCCATCGAAATGGACATGTCGCAGCGGCCCCGCGCGGTCATCAGCCCGGCCAGCAGCGCGTTCTGGTGGCCCCGGTTGCGGCTGAGCTTGACCCCCTCAAACAGCGGGTTTTCCTTGTGCAGGGCGCTGATCAGCTCCCAGGTGCGGTCGCGGCTGCCGTCATCCACCAGAAGGACGCGGCTCTCCGGCGAGATCAGGCCCTTCCGGGTCAGCTCAGCCATCTTTTCCACAAGCCTGCGCGAGGTTTCCGGCAGCACCTCCTCCTCGTTGTAGCAGGGGATAACCACCATCAATTTGTCGGCCATTGATCTGGGTCCTCCTTTACTGTATGGTAAACGCCGAGGAAATCACCGTCACGGCGGCGTCGTTCATCACAGCCTCCGCGCGCACGCGGTAGACACCCGGTTCAGCCGCGGTTCCGTCCTTGAGATGGCCGTCCCAGTACAGCACCGTACCCTCCGGGTTCATCTGCATGGGGCGGGTGCTCTGGCGGTGGCACAGGCGGTAGACAACCCGGTCCTCCTCATCCAAAATGCTTACGCTGAGCGCACAGGGATATTCGTGCCCGATAAAGATGCTCAGCTCACGTCCGCCGGAGGGATCAAACGTATCGGCCACGGAGGCGGTCAGAACCATATCCGTCGCGTCCGGAGGAATGCTGATGACCCGGCCGGCGTGCACCGTCAGCTTGCCCTGATCGATGGTGACCAGCTGCACCATCGCGTAGCCATACACCCCCTCGTCCAGCTCACCCAAAGTGAGGGTGCGCACCTTTCGGCCCGCGGAGATGGCGCCGGGCTGGTCGCCGTAGGCGGTGAAGCGCTCGGCCTCGTCATAAATCAGCTGGGTATGCTCAAACTCCCATTTGCCGTCGCGCTGGTAGACCACCTGATAAGCCACGCGCACCGGGCGCATGGCAATAAATTCAATGGTAATCTGCCGTGAGGAACGGCTGAGCGTGGTGCCCGAAAAGGTCACATCCATGATGGGCGCGCGGGCCAGGCCCGTAGGCAGGGGCTGGGAGACATCGTAGCGGAAGACCACAAAATCATCCGACTGCGGATACACCTGCGGGGTGGAGGCGGCATGGTTGAGCACCAGGTATTCGTAGAGCTCGCTGAGCACCACGCAGCCGTCGCGGTTCTGGTCCGCGGGGTATCCGTAAGCCGCGCTCAGGCTCTGCGCCAGCGCCTGCGTAAAGTAGAAGGAACCCTGGCCGGCCATGCCGCTTTCGTTTTGATCGTCCACGCTCCAGTACCAGCTTTCCTCCAGCGCCCCGCTGGAGGTGAGCACCTTGAAATCGTCGCCCAGGAAGTGGACCTCCTGCGGAAGCGAGGGAAGCCCCTTGCCGATAAACGCGCCCGAATTGCACGCATCCAAAATGATTACCTTGGTGCCCAGGATGCCGTCGAAGGCCGCTTCCAGCTGCGCGGGGGTGATGCCGTTTTCGGTCTGTCCGTCGCTGAGCAAAAGCAGCGGCTCCTGCCCGCTGGCAGGATCATATACCCCGTGCGTGGACAGGTAGAGATAGCACACGTCATTTTTCCCGGCCGCGCCGAACGTCTTTTGAACCAGAGCGGTCAGCTGCTCGACCGTGGTCACCGGGTTGGGCGGGACGATGATGGCGCGGAAGGGATTGAGCGCGCCCTGAAAGACCTCCTGCATGGCGTTGACGTTGTTGGTGGAGCTGGGATAGGTATCCGCGCGGGAGACAAAATGGTCCACGCCGATGAGCAGCGCATATTCGCTGCGGCTTTGCGCATCAAGAAGCTCAGAGGCCTCGTCCTGCGTCACAGCGTCGGATGCGCACCCCGCGCGGATAGGCGCAAGGGCGAACAGCATCGCCAGCACGCAAACCAGCGTGCGCAGCCGCCTGACGCGCATGAACGTCCCTCCCCTCCCGGTTCAAGCAGAACACAATTCAACGCCTATTGTACACCATTTGTCTTCGTTCGTACAGAGCCGAGGCCTTCGCGGAAGAAGTTACAAAATCGGGCTGCGGCTGAATCCCTGCCAGAAGGCGGCCTCTTCCTGAGAGAAGGCCTGCGGATCATTGGCCGCCTGCTCCTCGGTCACGATGCCCTCCCACAGCACGCGATATCCGCCCTGCCCGTCCGGCTCGGTCACGCGCACGGACATGCGGTTGTTGCGGACCGTGGTGACGATGGTACCGGCCTGCGCGTCAATCGCCGTTTCCTGATCCATTTCGCTCACCGCGCTGCGCACAAGGCGCAGGTCCGTCCCCTCCCACCGGTACAGCCAGTAGCGGTGAAGCCCGCCTGCCAGGCCGTCGTCGCAGCTGGCCAGCAGGAGCGCGTCTTCGGGCAGAAGCTCGTAGTTGGGCAGGCCCGTATCCTCGCCCGCGTCCCAGGTCGCGCGCACATACGCGTTCCCGTCCCATACAAAGAACAGGACCCAGGCGTTGCTCGCGCCCCGTGCAGAGAATACCACAAGGTCGTCCACGCCGTCAAAGTTCACGTCCCGAGCGGTTACAAACGCATCTTCTTCCGTAGAAAGATAATACAGCGCCTGTCCGTTCGGCGCCTCGATGCGGTGGATATACCGGTCGGCATACATGCCATCCCGCCCCACCACCTCAGCCGGTGCGACCGCCGGCAGCAGCGCAAACGCCAGGAGCAGAGAACACAGGCGCCTCTTCATTTTCCTTTTCATTTCCTTTTATCTCCTTTGCCTTGCGGCCATATTCTCATGCGACCACGCAATCCATTGCATCAGTTCATCATCCAGTTCGGAGAAATCACGGACCTGTACATGGTGCGTATAACGCCCCGGCGCGGGGTTGGCAACTGCAAACAGCCGCGGGCTCTGCAGCGGCGCGCTCAGGCCGAAGCTGACCATCAGGCCGCCGCCGCGCCTCCGGGGGCGGGAGGCGAACAGATATCCCCGCGGATCGGAAAAGGTGATCTGCGTCTTCTGCACGCGCAGGGTGCTGGAGGGCCAGCGCGCCATGGCCTGTTCACAGAGCAGCTCGAACAGGCTCAAAGCCTGTGGTTCGCGGTCGAAAAAGAACAGGATATCCTCCGTCACCTGCGCCCCTCCCCCTGCAAACGGGCCGTTCGCCAATGTCTGTCAAACCGTTAACAATCAGTATACCAAAAATGAAAGCCTTTGTCACGAGCGCTTCGCACCGGGGATAAGTTTTACGTTTGCTACACCGAGGGATGACCCGCATGCCTTGTTTGCCAATTCCCACCTGTGGTATAATAAAGGGTACAACAAACCTGGGCGTGCCGGCCGTGCCGCCCCGATGGAGGTCTCATGAGCGACACGCACAAGCAGACGGTATTGCTGGTGGATGGGTATAGTCTGATTTTTCGGGGCTTTCACGCCCTTCCGCTGCTTACCGCTCCGGACGGAACCTATACCAATGCCGTGCATGGCTTTTTCAGCATGCTGATCAAGGCGCTGGGCGAATACCGCCCGGATGGGCTGTGCGTGATGATGGACATGCACGCTCCCACCTTCCGCCACACCCTCTACGACGGCTACAAGGCCACCCGCAAGCCCATGCCGGAGGAACTGCGGCCCCAGCTGCCTCTGGTGCGAAAGATGCTGGAGGCCATGCATGTGCGCATCTGCGAGCTGGAGGGCTACGAAGCGGACGATCTGCTGGGAACCGCCGCGCGCCTGGCCAACGAGCGGGGCATTCACGCCTATGTGCTCACGGGCGACCGTGACAGCCTGCAGCTGGTGGGCGGGGAAACGGAAATCATCCTCACACGCAAGGGCATCACCGAAAGCCTGCTGTTGGACGCGCAGGGCGTATATGATACCTATGGCTTCACCCCGGCGCAGGTACCTGACATGAAGGGCCTCATGGGCGATGCCAGCGACAATATTCCCGGCATTCCAGGTATCGGGGAAAAGACGGCGCTCAAGCTCATCACCCAGTACGGCTCGCTGGACGGCGTGCTGGAGCATGCGGATCAGGTGAAGGGCAAGCTGGGCGAAAAGCTGCGTGCCGGACGCGATCTGGCGCTGCTCAGCCGCGAGCTGGGCACCATCTGCCGCAGCGCGCCCCTGGAGATCGACTTTGACCGCTGCCGCTGGGATGAAATGACGCTGGGCGAGCCCCTTTTGGAGCAATATGGGCTCAAGACCATCAGCCGCAGCATCGCCGCCCTGCTGGGCGGAGAAACTCCCGCGCCCACGCAGGTAGAGGCGCGCAGCACCGCTGCCAGCCGCCGCGCCGCAGGAAAGGACGCCAAGCCGTCTTCCGCGCCCGCTGTAATGGCCGTGGAGCCGGAGAAGGACCTGCCCTCTCCCCCGCCGCTGGCCGGCGAACAGACGCTGACCACGGAGGAGGAAATCCGCGCGGCCGCGCAGGCGCTGCTTGCCCGGAAGCCCGAATGGCTGGCTCTGTGCCAGACGGAGGATGAAATCACCCTGCTGGCGCCGGATATGCTTTTGCGGCGCATGCCTATTTTGCACGACCTGACCGGCGCGGGCCTGTACGACGATCAGATTTACCAGGGGCTGAAGAATCTGTTTTCGCAGGCTCCCTTTGTGGTGCATGGCGCTAAGGCGCTATGGCGGCTTCTGGACCGCTACCGCCTGCCCCTGCCTGTGGTGAAGCATGATACCATGATCGCCGCTTATCTGCTGCATACGGCGCAGAAGGATTATTCCCTGCCCCTGTCGCTGAGCGCCGAGCACGGCGGGGCGGCGTTCCCCTCGCCCACCGCCTACGACGTGTATGCGCTGTTCCTCAGGCAGCAGAAGCGGCTGGAGGTGCGCGGCCTGCAGGCTTTGCTTCGGGATATGGAGCAGCCGCTCACCCGCGTGCTGTTTGATATGGAACGGGTGGGCTTTCTGGTGGATGAGGGCGTGCTCCGTCAGCTGAGCGCCTGGTTCAGCCGCGAAATTGAGGAATGCCGCGCCGCCGTGTACGCTTCCGCGGGCGTGGGCGAGTTCAACCTCAACAGCCCCAAGCAGCTGGGCGAGGTGCTCTTTGACAAGCTGGGCCTGCCCGCCCCACAGAAAAAAAGCCAGAGCGGCTATTCCACCACTGCCGAGGTGCTGGAGGGGCTGGCGCCCTATCACCCCATGATCGAGCCGCTGCTTCGGTACCGCAGGATGGCCAAGCTGCAAAGCACCTATGTCGAAGGCCTGACCAAGCTGCGCGGAAGCGACGGACGCGTGCATACCACCTTTGACCAGACCGCTACCGTCACGGGCCGTATTTCCAGCCTGGAGCCCAATCTGCAGAACATCCCCATCCGCACCGAGGAGGGGCGTGAGATCCGCCGCGCCTTTGTGGCGGGCGAGGGAAACGTGCTGCTGGACGCGGATTACAGCCAGATCGAGCTGCGCGTGCTGGCCCATATGAGCGGCGATTCCGCCATGTGCGACGCATTCCGGCGCGGCCAGGACATCCACACCCGCACGGCCGCGGAAATTCACGGCGTGCCCATGGACCAGGTCACCCCTGAGATGCGCCGTTCCGCCAAAGCCGTGAATTTCGGCATTGTGTACGGGATCAGCGGCTTTGGCCTGGCACGCAACGCACACATCACCCGGCGGGAGGCCGATGGCTTTATCAGAACATATTTTGAGCGCTACCCCGGCGTGCGCGCCTTCATGGACGCATGCGTGGAAAAGGGGCGCGCTTTGGGGTATGCCGAAACGCTCTTTGGCCGCCGGCGGGAGCTGTTCGAGCTGGCCAGCCCCAACCGCAACGTGCGCAGCTTCGGCGAGCGCGCCGCCATGAATACGCCTGTCCAGGGTACGGCGGCGGATATCATCAAGCTGGCCATGGTACAGGTGGCGCGGCGGCTCGAGGAAGGCGGTTACCGCGCGCGGCTGATTTTGCAGGTGCACGACGAGCTGGTGGTGGAATGCCCCCTCGCAGAGGCGGACGAAGTCAGCGCCCTGGTGCAAAGCACCATGGAGGGCGTGGTCAGCCTCAAGGTGCCGCTGCTGGCCGAGGTATCGCGCGGCAGCGACTGGGAAAAGGCGCACTGATTCCGGAAGGGGTGCTTTTCCGGATCCAGCATAGATAGAAAGGGGTTCTGCAAATGAAGATCATCGGTCTGACCGGCGGTATCGCCTGCGGAAAGTCCACGATCGCAAGCCTTCTGAAAAGCATGGGCGCGTCTATTGTAGATGCGGACGCCATCAACGCTCAGCTCACCGCGCCGGGAGGCGAAGCGCTGCCGCTGATTCATGAAGCGTTCGGTGACTTTGTGTTCTATCCGGACGGAACGCTCAACCGCCCCGTGCTCAGCTCGATTGTGTTTGGGAACGAGGACGCGCTGCAGCGCCTCAACGCCGCCACGCATCCCCTGATTCAGAAGCACATGCTCGAGCAGATCGAAACCTGCCGGAAAATGGGCGCGCTGGTCGTTGTATTGGATGTGCCCCTGCTTTTTGAAACGGGTCTGAGCAGCCTGGCGGATGTGACCGTGTGCGCCTCCGCCCCCGAGGAAAAGCAGATCGAGCGTCTCAAGACCCGCAGCGGTCTGGACCGCGAGCAGGCGCTGCGCCGCATCCACAGCCAGTGGCCCCTTTCGGAAAAGGAGCGCCGCAGCGACATCATCATCCATACCGACAAGCCGATGGAAGAACTTCGCCGCGAGGTGCACGCCCTCTATCTGCAGTGGAGCAACCCGGAATTCTCACTCTGAAAGGAATTGTCATGAACGTTCGTCCCGTCTTTTTCCGCAGCCCGGACGATGACGGCGCGCCGCTGGACTACAGCTATGTGCCTTCCGTCAGCGAAGGCCGGCGCAGGCAGCAGGAGCAGGCGATTCATCAAAAGGACTCGCCCTCTGCCCCCATCGTGCGGCACCGCGCCGCCCCCTACGAACGGGACGCGGTGGATATCTACGGCACGCGGGCCCGAAGAACGCCCGCGGAGCCGGAGGCCTCCACCCGCCGTACCGTGATGAAAAAGCTGCCCTCCGCAGCGGACGGCCCCGCGCCTGCGCAAAGCATCGCCTATCCCGAAGATTATGCCATCCCCGATAACCCGTTCGACCCGCCTCCGGAAGCGCCCCGGCCGCCCCGGCGCACCCGCAGTGCCCGTCCCGCCTCTCAAACCGCAGAGGGTGCCGGGCGGCCCGAATCGGACGGAACCTCTCCGGCCGCGCAAGCCGGGGTGCCTGCCGCAACCA
>OKSA01003189.1_pt1 | contig 12376 bp, 8 predicted proteins | sample 1601181 | NCBI WGS metagenome assembly OKSA01 (sample SAMEA3541538, study PRJEB24748) | human gut metagenome | biome: human gut; feature: human-associated habitat; material: faeces | place: China | collected 2012 | reverse complement strand
GGCAGGACATCACAGAGCATTGTATTATTTGATGGGCGGTGATCCGAGAATAGGTGACGCAATGGACGATGTTAAGGATGCTGACTATGCAACGCTTAATATGGATCCGCTTAGATATTTCTATAAGAAAGAAGAAATGAAACTTCCTACTCACGCAAGAAGCGGTCCGGACTGGTCAACATATTGCTCAAACTGGTATACGGCTTGGGAGAGAGATAACGATAATCATTACAGAGATAAGATTGTTACAGGAATCAATGATTTGAAAAAGTCGCCTATGCGTATGATTTCGGGTTCAAACTATGAATATGATCCCGAAACGGGTCATTTGGGATATATTGGCGAAAGTGCCGCAGGCGGTGCACACCTTGCCGTTTGTATGGGTGGTCCCGAAACTTGGTTTGAACTTGCGGAACTTTTAGATGATGAAGTGTTTAAGGATATGCTTGTTCAGTACGGCGAATTTTACTTCTTGCCGGTTGAGGAAAAAAAGAAAATTTCAAACGGTCTTTTGACCGGCAACGGATTTGTTTATCCGTATATGGCATCGGCTTTGTGCGGATATGCGGCAAGAGAAACAAATAACGCCGAGCTTGCATATCAAGTATGGCAAGTGCTTATTCATTCTTTGGCAGGCAAGGATAAGAAAGATAATTTCGATATAGGTGTTTACAAGAATTACTTTAATAATGAAAACCTTGAAGAAATGTTCTGGATAAGTACAAACTTTACTTCACAGTGGTGTCTGAATGTAATTGTTGCACTGGAACTTACTAAGGATTACATCAAAGATTCAATCAACGATTACGAATGGGCTGACTGGGTGAAATAAAGACAAATTATGTTATAAAATATTCTTAAACATATTGACAAATATAAATGTTGAGTGGTATTATATGTATATAATATTAATATAACTATATATTGATATTATAATAACTGGAGAGAGGGAGAGGTTTATGAACATGAAAAAAATGGTTTCCTGCTTGGTTGCAGGATCAATGCTTACAATGGCAGTGTCTGCTTTTGCTCAGATTCCGGAAACACAGGTTTCTACAATCGACAATGCGGCTGTTGTAGCATTCAATGGGGTAAACGCACATCAATCAATGAATATTGAGGGTGACGTGTATGCAGGCGGACAGGTCAAGTTTGACAATGCCGGTGAAAACTATCTTGACGGTGATATAATTTCATCACAAGAAGTAAGCTATCAAGACGAATATTCTGCAATCCTTAAAGACACAAACAGAAAAGGTGTGGATAAGGTTGAAGAAAATATGTCAAAGTATCTTGATGCATATTATCCCGATACTTATCTTACAGATGATTCTGTAAAACCCGAAACACCTGCTTATGAAGATGTAGAATACACATCTACACAAGGTTGGGTAGGCGTTAATGCCTGGTCGTATCCGAGTCTTCCTACCGACGAAAACGGTTATCCATATTACACAATTTCAGAAAATACATCATTTGACGGACTAAGCGTTCAAGGCGGTAAGGTTGTTATCGACACAACAAACGGTCCGGTATATGTAAAAGTTAATCAATTATCATTCTCTACTTCTAACGATAAGAAAGGTTATATTGAAGTAGTAGGCGACAATCCTGCATATCTTATTTCACAAGCTCCGGGTGAGGCTATGGTAAACGTAGTTGACACAGGTGACGGTACATTTGATTTCGGTAAAGGCGATTTGAAATGGATTATCGTTCCGAGTCAATGGGGTGACAGCTGGGTTTCAATCGGCAGTACAAGTGCAAACTCTATGATTTGTGCTGATATTTACTATGACGGTGAACCGCAGAATCTATCATTCAATGCTCCGACAAAGGGTGATATAGTTCTAGGCAGCGCACCTGTATCATTCGGTAATACATTTACTCTTGAGGGTGACATTTATTCTTACGGAACATCAAAGTTTGACTTTGACGGTAAGATTACAGGTGACATTGTAACAAAGGCTGAAACGGTAAGATTTGCAAACAGCGGTCAGTATGCTGATGAAAGAGTTACAGGTAATGTAAACGCAATCAATGCAACTTCATATGAAGTATCTTGCCATATGGTAGGTAACACTGTAACAAGTGCGGAAACATTCAACATTTACGGCGGCGGTGCTAATATTGAAGGTACAGTATATGCTCCGAAAGCCGATGTAAAGATTGGTACAACATTAGGTAACGGTATTAACCGCGGTCAACTAATCTGTAATTCACTTGATATTTACGGTGATGGTGCGGTAATTTGGGGTCATGCAGGTAATACAACTCCTGACGTAACACCTGTACCGTCAGAAGAACCAACACCGGAACCAACTGAAGAGCCTACACCGGCTCCGACTGTTACACCTGGCGAAGAAGTGGATCTTCAAGGTCTTGGCTATGCGTATATATTCGGTTATGAACCTGCTATTCAAAGAGTAGATGTAACTGACGAAGAAGGTAACGTAGTCGGCGGTAAATGGGTTGCAGAAGTTAAGATGGCTCCTGACGATGCTGTTACAAGAGAACAGGTTGCAGCTATGATTACAAGAATGGTTGACCAAAAGTACGGTACAACAGATACAGTTTATCCTGTAACAGATAACATTGCAAAGCATGAGGGTACATGGTATGTAAGAGGTCTTGCATATCTTGCTCAAAAGGGTGCATTTGACGGTGTTGATTCAGTTGAAATCGGTGCAGTTACAAGAGGCGAAGTTGCAAAACTTCTTGCATACGGTTTGGGACTGACAAAGACAGGCGAAACTGAATTTACTGATATTGCTGATTCACAGTATAAGTCATACATCGAAACAGTAGTTGCTTACGGTTATATGAACGGTACAAGTGATACAACATTTGAACCTGACAAAGTTATGACAAGAGCAGAATTCTGTCAAATGTTCAATAATGTTATCGGACGTACAGATAGGGGGCTTGTAGCTCAAGACGGTACAACAGTAACTCCTGAATTGTATTCAATCGTAGACATTGACGGTCACTGGGCAGAAGATGCTATGCTGAAGGCAACAAGTGCTTATGACGATAACGGTCTTATTGATACGGAAACAAGAATAGCTAATATCAGAAACGTACTTGATAAGTATGATTCACAAACTTGGTATTAATTAGTTTAAAAACTCCGACTTCGGTCGGAGTTTTTTTGTGTGGAAATATATTTTGTTGGAATGGTGTCACGAAACACTTTGTAGGGGCGACCATTGGTCGCCCAAAACGGAGAGTAGTGGACGGCACCATGACATCCTACAAAAGCCACCACTCAGACGGCTATGCCGCCGGCTCCCCTCAAGATGAGCCTTGTGAAATATGGCGGACAACGAAAAGCCTCTCCTTGAGGATAGGTGTCACGATAGTGACGGAGTGGTGGCGAACCATACTATTTAAACTGTAAAAATAAAAACTTATTCCTATAAATCAAAAATGCACTATGTGTAATATTGACATAGTATTTTATTTAATGTATAATATATTTAGTAAAATTTATTTTTAAGAAAAGAGGAAAGAATATGGGTAAAAAGTATAAATTTTTAGCGTTTGACTTTGGTGCGTCATCGGGACGTGCAATGCTTGCCACATTTGACGGTGAAAAAATCACTCTTGAAGAAAAACACCGTTTTTCAAACGACCCTGTTAACATAAACGGAGATTTGCATTGGGACGTGCTTAGATTATTCTTTGAAATCAAGCAAGGTATCTTAAAGTGTGCAAATTCGGGTGACAGAGATATTGACTGTATCGGTATCGACACATGGGGCGTTGACTATGGTTTGCTTGACGAAAATGACAAGCTTATCGGCAATCCTTATCACTATCGTGATACAAGAACAGAGGGTATGTATGACGAGGCATTTAAACTTGTTCCGAAAGAAGAAATTTTCAAGGAAACAGGTATTGCTTTTAACTGGTTCAATACAATATATCAGCTTTTGTCAGCAAAGCTATCAGGTGATACTTCACTAAAAAATGCAAAAACTTTGCTTATGATGCCTGACTTATTCAACTTCTTCTTAACAGGTGTTAAAAAGACTGAATACACAAATGCGTCAACAACACAGATGTACAACAGTGAAAAGTACGAATGGTCATACGATTTGTTAAAGAAACTCGGTATTCCGACAGATATTTTAACAGATGTTATATTCCCGGGTGAAATTGTCGGCAAAGTAAAACCGGAACTTGCAGAAGAACTTGGTATTGAACAAGTGCCTGTTGTTGCGGTTGCTTCACACGATACGGGAAGTGCCGTTGCTTCGGTACCGGTTGTTGACCAAAAAGACTTTATTTACATATCTTCGGGTACATGGTCACTTATGGGTGTTGAACTTGACAAGCCTAATACTTCGGACGGTGCATTCCATAACTTTACAAATGAGGGCGGAGTTAATAAGACAATCCGTTTCTTGAAGAACATTATGGGACTATGGCTAATCCAAGAATCAAGACGTCAATGGGACAGAGAAGGCGAACTTCTAAGCTTTGACGAACTTGAAAGACAGGCAAATGCGGCAGAACCTTTTGCAAGTCTTGTTGATCCGGATTATGCGGAGTTCCAAACACCGGGTAATATGCCTAAGCGTATAAAGGAATACTGTAAAAAGACAGGTCAGAAAGTGCCTGAAACAAAGGGCGAAGTTGTAAGATGTATCGCAGAAAGTCTTGCATTCAAGTATCGTCAAACTGTTGAGGGTATGGAGGACGTTACAGGCAACAAGTACAATGTTGTTAATATTGTCGGCGGCGGTATCAAGGACAAGATGATTTGTCAATTTACCGCAAACGCAACAAAGCGTGTTGTTAGCACAGGCCCTGTTGAGGCTACAAGTATCGGTAACGTAATTGTACAGGCAATGGCTATGGGTGCGATTAAAGACATCAATGAAGGCAGAAAAGTTGTTCGCAATTCATTCGATATTAAAACATACGAGCCTCAGGATTCAGAAAAGTGGGATGCTGCTTACGAAAAGTGGAAAGAAATTATTAAAAACGCATAATTAAGAATAATTCATAAAAATTCTCATAGTATTTACTATGAGAATTTTTTTATTAGAAAAGTTTGAATAAAGTTGTACACAGAAATGTGAACAATTTTTTAGAATTTTATTTAACGAAAGGAGAGAATTATATTAATTATGGAATTAGTAAAGGAGAATGTAACTGTAAATCAAGTTTCGTGCAAGGGCGACACGCAGGTGCTTGTTGATGAGGACATAATCGTACCCGATGTGAAACCCGATATACTAAAAATTTTGCAGCTTGACGCAGTATCGTGTATTACGAACAAGGAAATTACAAACGGACGAGTAAATGTCACAGGCAGAGTTGATTTGAAAATTTTGTACATACCCGACAGTGACCGAGAAAAGATAAAAAGTATTATAACGTCGTTTGACTTCACGCAAAATGTGGACAGCAAAAATATAACCGATGATATGACTGCAATTATAATGGCGAACGTGGACAGAGCCGAATTTTCGCTTATAAACAGTCGTAAACTGAGAATTAAGGTGATTGTGGGTTTGGACTATGAGGTTGTAGCCGAAAAGAATGTTGAGATAGCGGTTGAAGCGGAGGACTGCGATAATGCGGAATTGCTCAAGGAAAACGTAAAACTGCAAAATTGTATCGGACTGACGGAAACTGAATTTTCTGTAAAGGAATCAATAGAAGTTCCGAACGGTCAGACATCAATCAACGAGATATTGAAAGTCGATACAAAAATATCCGATTCGGAATATAAAGCGGTTACGGGAAAGATTGTTGTAAAGGGAGAAATAAGTGTATGCGTTCTGTATACCGACAGTGACTGTTGTATTCAGTTTATGGAAAGCGAAGTGCCTTTTACGGAAATTATTGATTGTGACGACGCCGGCGATGAAACGATATGCGATATTGATTACAGCATATCGGACGTAAGGTATCAGATTGCCGAGGATAATGACGGCGATAACAGAATTGTTGATATTGACGTAACCGTTACGGCACAGGTCAAGGCAACGGAAAATGTGGCGGTGGATATGATATGCGATTGCTATGAGCCGTTTACGAAAACTCAGCTTTTAAAGGAAGAAGTGGAACTTGAAGAAGTTGTGTCACGTCCGTCATCACAGAACACAATTCGTGAAATGGTGGAAATGGGCACGGGTACACCGTCCGTTTCCGGAGTGTATGACGTGATAACAAGACCGTATATCACAAAGGCACAGATACAACGCGGTAAACTTTTGGCAGAGGGTAAAATCGAGGCATATATTTTATATTTGACAGACAGCAACGAAAGCCCCGTTTACAGTATGAAAAAAGAATTGCCGTTCAGCTATATGCTTGACTGCGAAAGTACGTACAGTGACCTTATTCCGGAAATAAAAGCGGAAGTAAAGCACACTGCATATAATTTGAACGTGGCGGGTGAAATTGAAATCAGATGTATTTTATCGCTTAACGCAAATATAATCAGAAAAAGAAAAATCGAACTTGTGAATGAAGTGGTGACAGAACCGCTTGAAAACGGTGACAAAAACGGTATAGTGATTTACTTTGTTCAAAAAGGGGATAATCTTTGGGAGATTGCAAAACGATACGCAGTACCGCAAAGCGAAATTTTGAGGTTTAACAATATGGAGAAATCCGACAAACTTGAAATAGGAAACAGATTATTTATTCCGAGCATATAAAAAAGAGCCTGTCGACAAAATGTCGACAGCTCCAAAAGTTACATCTTATGATGTGATTTTTGAGTGTTTTTAGGGGAAAAATCATAATGGTTTTGTTTACATCTAATACGACTTCTATTTTTTAAAAATAGAGGTTGTATTTTCTTTTGTTTTGCGATATAATTAAAGTCAGAATGGAAAAAGGAAGTAGTGCTTATGAAAATTTATAACACATTAACAAGACAAAAACAGGAGTTTGTCCCTATAAATAAAGGCGAAGTTAAAATGTATTCATGCGGTCCTACTGTATATGACTATTTTCATATAGGAAATGCAAGACCGTTTATCGTTTTTGATACAATGCGCCGTTATCTTGAATATCAAGGATATAAGGTAACATTTGTACAGAATTTTACAGATATAGACGATAAGATGATTAAACGTGCAAATGAAGAAGGTATAACGGTAAAAGAGCTTGGTGAAAGATTTATTGCGGAATATTTTAAGGACGCACAGGCAATCGGTATTCACAAAGCTACAATTCACCCGAAAGCAACGGAAAATATTGATGCGATTATCAATGTTGTAAAGAAACTTGTTGATAACGGTTATGCTTACGATGTTGACGGAAACGTGTATTTCTCTACAAAGAAATTTAACGAATACGGCAAGCTTTCAAAACAACCATTGGAAGATTTGGAGGCAGGTGCAAGAATTGACGTAAACGAACATAAAAAAGACGTTATGGACTTTGCACTTTGGAAAAAGCAAAAAGAGGGCGAACCTGCTTGGGAAAGCCCGTGGGGAATGGGCAGACCCGGTTGGCACATCGAGTGTAGTGCAATGGTGAACAAGTATCTTGGCGAAACGATAGACATTCATTCGGGCGGTCAGGACTTGATTTTCCCACATCACGAAAACGAAATTGCACAGAGCGAATGTGCAAATGGAAAGCCTTTTGCAAATTATTGGATGCACAACGGATATATTAATATAAATAACAGGAAAATGAGTAAGTCACTCGGAAATTTCTTTACTGTTCGTGACATACTTAAACAGTATGACGGTGAAGTGGTACGTTTCTTTATGCTTTCGGCTCATTACAGAAATCCTATTAATTTTGATAATGAATTAATGGAACAGGCAAAATCTGCTGTTGAAAGAGTTTACACTTGCATAGACAATCTTGAATTTTTACTTCAAAACAGTGAGGACAGAGAACTTACAGACAGTGAAAAGGAGTATTCAAAAACTCTTGATGACTGCAAGACTAAATTTATTGCGGCAATGGACGACGACTTGAATACAGCCGACGCAATCGCGGCAATATTTGATATAGTTTATGCGTCAAACACCGCATTGTCAAATGAAAATAAGAATGCGAAAGTTGTTGTTGAAAAGACGCTTGACCTTATACATGAGCTTGGCGGTGTACTCGGTTTATTCCAAAAGACACAGGAAAAGTCGATAGACGCAGAGGTTGAAGAATTAATCGAAAAGCGTAACAAGGCAAGAAGTGAGAAGAACTGGGCTGAAGCTGACGCAATTCGTGATAAGCTTAAAGCTATGAATATTGAGTTAAAGGATACACCGATGGGTGTAAAGTGGAACTACATCTCAGAATAAAAAATTTGCCCACAGTGCTTGGGGAGGTAACTATGCTTACAACTAAAAAGCCGTCACAGTTTTCGCCTTTGGCGCTTGCCTATATAGGTGACGGAGTGTATGAACTTTTTGTTCGTACACGAATTATAGAAGAACACGAAAATCTTCCTGCAAACAAACTGCATAAAAAGACTGTTCAGTATGTCAAAGCACACGCACAGTCAAACAGTATAGACGCAATGCTTGAACATATGACAGATGATGAAACGGCGGTATACAAGCGAGGAAGAAACGCAAAATCGAATACAGTGCCGAAAAACGCAAATATGACGGAATACCGCAGAGCAACGGGATTTGAGGCACTTATAGGATTTCTGTATCTTTCGGGAGAAACGGAAAGACTTGACACACTTATGAATATCGCGTATGAAAATGCGTTAGATAATAATTAATTTAAGGGAGGAAATACGACACATGGATAAGAAAAGAGTCACAGAGCTGTCAATCATTGCAAACAATGTTCGTAAGCACGCTCTTACAGCCGTATACAGTGCGGCATCGGGACATCCGGGAGGTTCATTATCTGTAGCAGATGTTTTGACATTGCTTTACTTTGAGGTAATGAATGTAGATCCGAAAAATCCTAAAATGGAGGACAGAGACAGATTTGTTCTTTCAAAGGGTCACACAGCACCTGCACTATACGGTGTACTTGCAGAAAAAGGATTTATACCAAAAGAGGATATTAAGACATTCAGAAATGTAAACAGCTATCTTCAAGGGCATCCTGATATGAACAAAGTACCCGGCGTTGATATGTCAACAGGTTCATTGGGACAAGGTGTATCAGCCGCAGGCGGTATGGCACTTGCCGCAAAGCTTGACAACAAGGATTACAGAGTATATTCTGTTCTTGGTGACGGTGAGCTTGAGGAAGGACAGGTTTGGGAGCAAGCTATGTTTGCCGCTCATTACAAACTTGACAACTTTACAATTTTCGTTGATAACAACGGCTTACAGATAGACGGTGACATTTCTAAGGTAATGAATCCTAATCCTATCGATAAGAAATTTGAGGCATTCGGTTGGCACGTTATAAAGGTAAGTGCTCATAATTTTGAAGAACTTATGGCTGCTGTTGACGAGGCAAAGGCTACAAAGGGACAGCCTACCGCTATTATAATGAAGTCTGTTAAAGGCAAGAATGTTTCATTTATGGAAAATAACGCAGGCTGGCACGGTTCTGCACCTAATGAAGAACAGTACAATCAAGCAATCGCAGAGCTTGATGAAATAATCAAAGGATTGGAGGCGAGTCTGTAATGGCAAAGAAAGCTACAAGAGAATCATACGGAGCGGCGCTTGTAAAGTACGGTGAAAACCCTAACATAGTTGTGCTTGACGCTGACCTTTCAAAATCAACAAAAACAGAAATGTTCAAGAAAGCATATCCTGAAAGATTTATAAATATGGGTATTGCAGAAAGTAATATGATGTGCGTGGCAGCAGGACTTGCCGCAAGCGGAAAAATCGCTTTTGCGTCAACATTTGCAATGTTTGCCGCCGGCAGAGCCTTTGAACAGGTTAGAAACTCAATCGGATATACAAAGCTTAATGTTAAAATCGGTGCTACTCACGCAGGCATTTCTGTCGGTGAGGACGGTGCGTCACATCAATGTCTTGAGGACATCGCTTTAATGCGTTCAATTCCTAATATGGTTGTTATAAACCCTGCCGATGATATTGAGGCTATGCAAGCTGTTAAGGCGGCTATTGACCACGACGGTCCTGTATATATGAGATTCGGTCGTCTTGCCGTTGAGGACGTAAACAGTGAGGACTACAAGTTTGAACTTGGCAAGGGCGTTCAACTAAAGGATGGTAAGGACGCAACAATTATTGCAACCGGTCTTATGGTAGGTATGGCACTTGAAGCGGCAAAAATGCTTGAAGAAGAAGGCATTTCCGCAAGAGTAATCAATATCCATACAATCAAGCCTATAGACGAAGAAATAATAACAAAGGCTGCTAAGGAAACAGGTGCTATCGTAACAGCTGAAGAGCATTACATTATGGGCGGTCTTGGAAGTGCCGTTACGGAAGTGGTATGTGCAAATGCTCCTGTACCTGTTAAGATTATCGGTACTGACAGATTCGGTAAATCGGGTAAACCGGCTGAATTATTTAAGGAATACGGTTTAACTCCTGAAAATATCGTTAAGAATGTAAAAGATGCCATTGCAATGAAATAATCATTGGAGGTAAAATTATGAAAAAGTTATTGCTTGTGTTAGCAAGCTTGGCCATGATAATAGGTTTGTGTGCTTGCGGCGGTGGCAGCGGACTTTTTGCAAAGCCGACACCTACACCGATACCTGAAATCGACCCGGCGACACTTATCACAACTGATGATGTTGCACTAAATGCCGGATATACACCTGTTATTGAGGAATCAGGTACAAGCCGTAACGGTAATGTTGCGACAGTGCTTTACAGAAGTGAGCCTATAGGTCAAAATGATACTGTAACGGTTAAGGTTACACAGTTCACAGATACTATTGATTATCAAATGCTTTTCGACCAGTACGAACAGGAAAAGTCAAAACGTTCTTCTGCTGAATTGGTTGAGGGTATAGGACAGGAATCGTATATAGCGTTTCCGACTATCCATGTGTACGACAGAGGCTGTATAATTGAGATTACAGCCGGTTCGGGCAGTGACGATAACCAAAAGACTTTGCTTAAAAATCTTGCGATTACTGCGGCGGGTCGCTTGGAAAGCATAATTCCCGACAACACAGGTCAAAATAAAGAATAAAAACGAAAAGGATATTACTTTAGAGTGGTATCCTTTTTATTTTGACAATTTATTAAAAAAATTACACAAAAGGGGTTGATTTTTTTTGGTAACTATGATATAATCAAAAAATTTGACATTTGGGGCGTTTTGTGTTATAATTATGTTGTTAAGATAGTGGTTAATGAGAAAGGCGGTAAGTAAAGATGTATAGTGTCGGCGATAAAGTTGTACATCCTATGCACGGTGCAGGTACAATAGAAGAAATCAAAGAAATAGAGATTGTCGGCAAAAAACGTCAATACTATGTTCTAAAGTTTGCCATAGGCAATATGGTAACAAATGTACCGATAGAAAACAGTGAAGAAATCGGTATTCGTCCTGTTATAGAAAAGCAGGAGGCAAAAAAGGCACTTCAATATTTTCGTGACGCGGAGCTTGAAGATGACGCGAATTGGAATAAACGTCAGAGAGATAATCTTATTAAGATTAAGTCGGGAGATATTTATCAAGTGATTTTGGTATTGAAAGAACTGATGTACCGTGAAAAAATAAAAGGTCTTTCAACAAGTGAAAGAAAGACTCTTACCAGTGCAAAACAGATTGTTGTAAGCGAACTTGTCCTGTCGGAAGTTGCCGATGTGAGTGATATTGAAAGCATTTTAAACGATACTGTTGACGCGTTGGTTTGATATGTGATTAAAAGTGCAGAGCTATGTTTTATGGCTCTGCTTTTATTTTGAAAGGATATATTATGAAAATAACAGCGGTTATAGTTGCAGGAGGCAAAGGCACAAGAATGGGTGCCGATAAAAATAAGGTTTTTCTTAAAATATTAGGACGTGAAGTGCTTTATTATACAATTTCGGCATTTGAAAAAAATGATAAAATTGATGATATTATAGTTGTCACAGGCAAAAATGATATAGAAGAATGTCAAATACTTGTTGACAAATACGATATAAAAAAGGTATCATATATAACAGAAGGCGGTGCGACACGTCAGGAGTCTGTTATGAACGGACTGAAAAAAGCCGAAGGTGATATTGTGCTTATACACGACGGCGCTAGAGCGCTTGTGACAGATGATGAAATTAATAATTCTGTTGCGGATTGTATAAAATTCGGTGCGGCGGCGGTCGGTGTTAAATGCAAGGACACGCTGAAAAGTGCGGACAGTGACGGTTTTATAGCAGGAACTGTTGACAGAGAAAAAACATTTATGATTCAAACTCCGCAGGTGTTTTATCTGGATAAGATACTTGATATGCACCAAAAAGCACTTGACGAAAATTTTGTCGCTACTGACGATTGT
>OKSA01003185.1_pt1 | contig 12383 bp, 9 predicted proteins | sample 1601181 | NCBI WGS metagenome assembly OKSA01 (sample SAMEA3541538, study PRJEB24748) | human gut metagenome | biome: human gut; feature: human-associated habitat; material: faeces | place: China | collected 2012 | reverse complement strand
AAAATTTTAGAAAAATGTGAAAAAATTTTTGAAAAACTATTGCAAAATTAAAAAAGTTATATTACAATTTAGTTGAAGTGGAGAAAAGTGGTACAAAGTGGTAGGAAAGTGAAAAGAGGTGAAGACCATTGCTAATGGGTGAATATGAGCATTCTCTAGATGCTAAAGGCAGATTAATAATGCCAGCCAAATTAAGACAAGACATCGGAGACAAGTTCGTCATAACAAAAGGTTTAGACGGATGTTTATTTGCTTTTTCACAAGAAGAATGGTTAAACTTTGAAACAAAACTAAAATCACTTCCACTATCTGACAGAAATGCAAGAAATTTCGTAAGATTTTTCCTATCAGGAGCAACAGAATGTGAAATAGATAAACAAGGAAGATTTTTAATTCCTAATAATCTAAGAGTAGCAGCACAATTAGAAAAAGAAGCAGTAATAATCGGAGTTGGAACTAGACTAGAAATTTGGAATAAACAAAACTGGGAAAAATGCGATGAAAATATTTCAGTTGATGAAATTGCTGAAAATATGACAATGCTTGGTATATAACTTGCAAAAGTTTATATAAATCGCAAAAGATAAAAGTACAAAAGATTATTACTGAAGATAAAAATATAATTCACAAAAGATAAAGTTACTAAAGAAAATTTTACAAAAGATAACTAAACTAAAGATAATATAACAAAAGAAAATTGTACAAAAGTTAAAAATAAAAAATACAAAAGAAGACTAACAAAAGATAAAATTACAAAAGAAGATTTTACAAAAGGATTATAAAATACCAAAAGATAAATACATAAAACTAAAACAGCTGGTACAAAATGCCAGCTGTATTTGATTAATTTGTAATTTTAAGAGGTGGAAAATTGGAATTTAAACATAAACCAGTAATGCTTAGTGAATGTATCAAAGGTCTAAATATAAAACCAGATGGAATATATGTTGATGGTACTTTAGGCGGAGCTGGACATAGTAAAGAAATAGCAAAAAGACTATCAAAAGATGGATTACTTATTGGAATAGATAGAGATGATGATGCATTAAAAGCAGCAAAAGAAAACTTAAAAGAATTCCAAAATGTAAAATTTGTAAAAGACAATCATGATAATATAAAACAAATACTAGAAGATTTAGAAATTGAAAAAGTTGATGGAATCTTACTAGATTTAGGTGTTTCTTCTTATCAATTAGATGAAAGAAATAGAGGTTTTAGTTATTTAGGTGAAAATGAACTAGACATGAGAATGGACAAAACACAAGAACTAACAGCACAAAAGGTTGTCAATACTTATTCAGAAGAAAAACTTGCAAATATTATTTATGAATATGGAGAAGAAAGATTCTCAAGAAAGATTGCTAGAAATATTTGCATAGAAAGAAAAGAAAAGCCAATTACAACAACTAAACAGTTAGTTGAAATTATAGAAAAATCTATTCCTAAATCAAAACAAAAAGAAGGGCATCCTGCTAAAAGAACATTTCAAGCAATTAGAATTGAAGTTAATGATGAAATAAAACCATTATATAATACAATAAAAAATTGTATAGATTGTTTAAATGATAATGGTAGATTATGTGTTATTACTTTTCATTCTTTAGAAGATAGGGCAGTAAAAAATGCAATGAATGATGCAAAAGGAAAATGTACATGTCCAAGTGATTTACCATATTGTGTATGTGGAGCAAAATCATTAGGAAAAATAATAACAAAAAAACCAATAGTAGCAACAGAAGAAGAATTAGAACAAAATTCAAGAAGCAAAAGTGCAAAACTAAGAATTTTTGAAAGAGTATATTAGAAAAAAATACAAAAAGAAGAGAAAAGAGGTGAGAAAAACTTATGGCACAAGCTAGATACCAATATGGTACAAGCCCAAGAAAAATAGATCCAGATTATGAAAGAAAAGGTAAAAAAACTAAGAAAAATGAAAAAATAAAAATAGTTGAAGATTTACCAAGACAACAAATAAAAGTATCAAAACAACAAAAAAAGAAACAATTTCAAATGACAGTTACTGTTATTGGATTATTTTTGTTACTTTTAACCATAAGTTGTAGAAACTCACAAATTGATAAACAATTTAATCAAATTCAAAATCAAAAGAAAGAATTAGCATCAATTCAAAAAGAAAATGAGCAACTAAAAGTTAATATTCAAAATAGTATTAATTTAAGTAATATTGAGAAATTAGCAAAAGAAGAATTAGGAATGGAAAAATTAACTAATAAACAAACAGTATATGTTTCATTACCTAAAAAAGACTATGTAGAAGCACCTACAGAAAAAGTTGTTATTGAAAAAGAAATGAATTGGTTAGAAAAATTATTTAATAAATTCTTAAAAAAATAATAGTATATTTTTAATAGCCTCTAATAATATTTATTAGAGGTGTTTTTTATGGTTCAGACTAGTTTAACAAATAAGAAAAAAATGAGAAATATGTTATTTATTGTGTTTTTAATAATTGTTATATTAATTGGAAGATTAGGATATATTCAACTTATACAAGGAAAAGAATTATCAGAACTAGCATATGAACAACAAACTTTAGATAGAGCAATCAATCCTAAAAGAGGTACAATATATGATGCTACTGGTACAGTTTTAGCTCAAAGTAGTACAGTTGAAACAGTAACAGTAAATCCAGGAAACATATCAGCAGAAAATAAGGAAAAAGTAGCAAGAAAACTGGCAGAGATTTTTGAATTGGATTATGAAAAAGTCTTAAAAAAGGTTTCAAAAAGAAGTTCTATAGAAACAATCGCAAAAAGAGTAAATAAAGAAAAAACTGATCAATTAAGAGAATGGATGGAAGAAAATAAGATAACTGTTGGAATTAATATAGATGAAGATACAAAAAGATATTACCCATATAATAATTTTGCTTCTCAAATAATAGGATTTTGTGGTTCTGATAATCAAGGGTTAGATGGAATAGAAGCAAAATATGATAAAGAATTATCTGGCACAAAAGGAGCGATAAAAAGACATACAGATGCAAAAGGTGGAGAGATAGGAGAAGAAGGCGAGAGTTATATTTCTGCAATAAATGGAAATGATTTAGTTTTGACTATAGATATAAATATTCAATCAATAGTAGAAAAATATTTGAAGGAAGCATGTATAGACAACAAATGCACAGATGGTGGGAATATTGTAATAATGAACCCACAAAATGGAGATATATTAGCAATGGCGACATATCCAAATTACAATTTAAATGAACCATATGAAGCATATACAGATGAATTAAAATCTGCTTGGGATACTATGAGTCAAGAAGATAAAACAAAAAGTTTACAAGCGGTTTGGAGAAACAGAGCAATTACAGATACATATGAGCCAGGTTCTACTTTTAAAACTATAACATCTTCTGCAGCAATTGAAGAGGGCTTGGTAACGGATATAGATAAAAGTGGTCAATTTGCTTGTACTGGTGGAATTGAGGTAGCAGGAGTTAGAATAAAATGTTGGAGATATTATAGACCACATGGAGCTGAGAGCTTAAGACAGGCATTAATGAATTCATGTAACCCAGTATTTATAGGATTGGGACAAAAAATGGGAGTTACAAAATATTATAGTTATCTAAGAAGATTTGGATTATTAACCACAACAGGTGTAGACTTGCCAGGAGAAGCAGGAAGTATATTTTTGGTGGAAAATAAAGCTGGTCCAGTAGAATTAGCGACAATAAGTTTTGGTCAAAGATTTGAAATAACACCATTACAATTAGTAACAGCAGTATCTGCAATTGCAAATGGTGGAGATTTAGTACAGCCAAGAGTTGTTAAGCAAATTGTAGATAGTAAAACTGGTGAAAAAAGAGATGTTGAAGTAAAGAAAAAAGGCAATGCAATATCAAAGGAAACTTCAGAAAAGGTATTGAGTATGATGGAATCAGTAGTTGCTGAAGGAACTGGTAAAAATGCTAAGGTTGCTGGTTATAGAATAGGTGGAAAAACTGGAACTTCAGAAGATGGCGTTAATACAGGTAAATATGTTACATCTTTTATTGGTGTTGCTCCAATTGATAATCCTCAGTTGGTAATGCTTATAACTTTATATAATCCAACAGGAGAAGGTGGACACCAAGGAGGTGGTGTTGCAGCACCTCTTGCTGGGCAAATTTTTAGGGAGATTTTGCCTTATATGGAGATTAATCAAGGTAATGCTGATGAGGTTGAACAGGTAGAGCAAGTAGTAACTCCTGATATTGTTGGAAAAAGTATTGCTGAGGCTGAGAAATTGCTTAAGGAGAATGGATTGGAGTTGGTTTTGGAGAGTGAGGTAGAAGATACTGAGGCTTTGGTTAAGGAACAGGTTCCTAGTGCGGGGATTGTGGTGAAGAAGGGGAGCAAGGTTTTTGCAAAATGAGTGAAAAAAATGTTTAAAAAGTCTATACAAATGTGTGATTTAGTTATATAATGTAGGAAAATTATGGGCAAGATTTTGGCTATAAGACGTATTAGTTTGAAAGGATGATTCTAAATGGAATTAAAGAAAGTTTTATTAGGAATTGAAGGGATTAAGGCTAGAGGTAATCTAGACTTAGATATTGTAGGAATTGAAAAAAATTCTAAAGAAGTTAAGAAAGGGTATATGTTTATTGCTATCAAAGGTTTTTCTGTTGATGGACATCAGTTTGTTGAGAGTGCTATTGAAAATGGTGCTGTTGCAGTTATGCTGGAAGAGGGGTGCGATTTGAAAGCTCTTAAGATACCAGATGATGTAACTGTTCTTATGGTTAAAGATACAAGAGAGGCTTTGGCTATTTGTTCTGCTAATTTTTATGGTAATCCATCAAGAAAAATGAAGTTGATTGGTGTTACTGGAACAAAGGGTAAGACTACAACTACTTTTATGATTAAAGAGATTTTACAAAGATCTGGTAAGAAAGTTGGTTTGATAGGAACTATTGCAACATATATTAATGATAAAAAGATAAAAGATAGTGATAGAACTACTCCAGAGAGTTTAGAGTTACAACAAATTTTTAAAATGATGCTTGATGAAGGTGTTGAGGTTGTTGTAATGGAGGTTTCTTCACAAAGTTTGAAATTACATAGAGTAGATGCTTGTGATTTTGATTTAGTATTATTCACAAATTTTTCAGAGGATCATATCAGCGAAAAAGAACATCCAGATATGCAAGATTATTTTAATTCAAAATTAAAATTATTTAAAATGTGTAAAAATGGAATTGTTAATGTTGATGATTTACATGGTGCTAAAATACCAGGACTATTTCCTGAAAGTAATATAGTAACATATGGTATTGATAATTTTGCAAATGTACTTGCAAAAGATATAACAATAACAAATTCATATGTTGATTTTAAAGTAAGAATAACAGATAGAAATGAAAGAATAAAAACTGGAATACCAGGAAGATTTAGTGTATATAATTCATTAGCAGCTATCTGTGTTGCACAAAAATTTGGAGTTTCTCCAGAAATAATAAAAGAGGCTTTATTAGAAGTAAGAGTACCAGGTAGATCAGAGTTAGTTGATAATAAAAAAGAACTAACAATTATGATAGATTATGCACATTCTCCAGAAAGTTTGCAAAATATATTACAAGCAACAAAAAGTTATACAAGAGGAAGAGTAATTAGTGTATTTGGTTGTGGTGGAGATAGAGATAAAGGAAAAAGACCAATAATGGGTGAAATCTCAGGTAAAATAGCAGATTATACAATTATTACATCAGATAACCCAAGAACAGAAAAACCAGAAGATATAGTTGAACAAATTGAAACTGGTATAAAGAAAACAAAAGGAAAATATGAAGTTGTAGTAGATAGAGTTGAAGCTATTGAAAAAGCGATTAAAATGGCTAATAAAAAAGATATAATAATATTAGCAGGAAAAGGTCATGAACCATATCAAGAAATAAATGGTGTAAAGCATCCATTTGATGAAAGAATTATTGTAAGAGAAATAATTGATAAATTAGATAATAAATAAAAAAACGGAAGAATAAAAATAGAAAGGTTTGATAAAATTGGATTTTGAGATAAAAATATTACTTATAACTTTTGCAATCTCAGTAATTTGTGGAATAATAACAATACCAATATTAAAAAAATTAAAAATAGGTCAAATAGAAAGAGATGATGGACCAGCATCTCATTTAAAGAAACAAGGAACACCAACAATGGGAGGAATAATAATGATAGTTGCAATAATTATTGCAACTGTTGGAGCTTGTATATTCTTTTCAGTAACAAATAATCAAGAATTGATTAAAAGATTAATTCCATTATTAATAATAACAATAGCATTTGGAATGATTGGTTTTATAGATGATTTTAAAAAACTAGTTTTAAAAAATACAGATGGATTAAAACCAAAATATAAAATGTTAGGATTACTAATTATAGCAGTTATATATGTATTGTTTTTGGTTTATGGTTTTAACTTAGGAACAGATACATATATTCCAATATTTAAAATATATATTAATATACCAGTATTTTTATATATACCACTAGCGGTATTGGTAATACTTTCTACTACAAATGCAATTAATTTAACAGATGGAGTTGATGGATTATCATCAAGTGTTTCTTGTTTAATTATAACATGTTTAACAGTAATAGGAATTAGTAACCAAATGTATGAAGTTTCAATATTTGGAAGTATAGTAATTGGTGCGACTTTAGGATTTTTAATATTTAATTTACACCCAGCAAAAGTATTTATGGGAGATACAGGGTCACTTATGTTAGGTGGAGTAATTTCATCAATTGCATTATATTTAAAAATGCCATTATTATTAGTAGTAATAGCAATAATACCAGTATTAGAAGCATTATCAGATATAATTCAAGTAATGTATTATAAAAAAACAGGAAAAAGAGTATTCAAAATGGCACCATTGCACCATCATTTTGAATTATCAGGATGGAAAGAAAATAAAATAGTTGTAGTATTTTCTTTAATAACATTAATTGCCTGTGCAGTAGGATTAAAAATAATATAATACAAAAGTAAAAAAACTCGTTAGGAGGATTTTAAATGGCGAAAAAGAAAAAAGAAAAAAGTTTTTCAAGTTTCTTAAATAATCCAATAGATTTTACATTAGTAATAACCATTCTATTTCTTTTGGGAATAGGCTTAGTTATGGTGCTTTCAGCAAGTTCACCATCAGCTCTTTCTGAAAGTGGAAATAGTTATTCATATTTTTCAAAACAATTGCTTTTTGCAATTTTAGGATTATTAGCAATGGTATTTATATCAAAAATAGATTATAGATTTTATCAAAAATTTTATAAACATGCATGGATTCTTTCTGTTATTTTATTAGTAGCAGTAAAATTAATAGGAACAGAAGTAAATGGAGCAAAAAGATGGATTTCTATAACAAAAACACTTTCATTCCAACCATCAGAACTTGTAAAATTTTTAATGATAATATTCTATGCAGCAATTTTGGTAAAAAATAGAGATGAATTAAAATTATATGGAAAAGGTTTTATAAAACATTTTCTATATTTAGTCCCAATAATTGGACTATTAATATTAGAACCACATCTTAGTGCATCAATGGTTATAATTGGAATTGTTAGTATTATGATGATTGTTGCAGGATGCAAATTTAAACACTTTGTACTTACAGGATTAGGAGCTGGATCACCGCTTTTATTTGCGGCTATAGCATTTTCACCATATAGACTAGAGAGATTTGTAACATTCTTGGACCCTTGGAAAGATGCAACAGATAGTGGTTGGCAAGTTATTCAAAGTTTATATGCAATTGGTTCAGGAGGACTATTTGGAGTAGGGCTAGGAGATAGTAAACAAAAATATTTATACATACCAGAACCACACAATGATTTTATATTCTCAATATTAGCAGAAGAATTAGGATTTTTTGGATGTGCAGTAGTTTTAATATTATTTGCAATATTTATTTGGAGAGGAATTTTAATTGCAATGAAAGCACCAGACATGTTTGGTAGCTTACTTGCAACAGGAATTACAGCTTTAGTTGCAATACAAGTTATCATAAATGTAGCTGTTGTTACATCATCAATGCCAGCAACAGGTATGCCTTTACCATTCTTTAGTTACCGGTGGAACGGCACTATTTATATTACTGTGTGAGATGGGAGTATTATTAAATATTTCAAGAGCGGGAGCAAAATAAAAAAATATAATTTAAAGCATTAAAAAGGAGATTATTATTATGAGAGTAATAATTGCAGCAGCAGGAACAGCAGGTCATATTAATCCAGGTCTTGCAATTGCAAATAAAATAAAAGAAGAAGAAAAAGATTCAAAAATAATATTTATAGGAACTACAAGAGGATTAGAAAATGATTTAGTCCCTAGAGCAGGCTATGAATTAAAAACAATTGATGCATATGGTTTAAGCAAGAAAATATCAATAGAAAATATCAAAAAAATGTATAAAACATTAAAAGGCTATGGAGAAGCAAAGAAAATAATAAAAGAATTTAAACCAGATATAGTAATAGGTACAGGAGGGTATATATGTGGTGCAACAATTTCGGCAGCACATAGTTGCCGAACTTTTCGGGCGTCTTCGACTTGCGCCGGGCCCACAGATAGCTCAGATACGCCCCGACAGTGGTCCCGATACCGGGCACGATGCCGACGATGGAGCCGATCACGGTCGAACGCCCGATCGTGGGCAGGCACATCTTGAATTCCTTGCCCGTCATGCGGTTGTCGTCAGGATCGGAGCTGACGGGCACCTGCTGCATCGCCCCCTTCCCGTTGAGCCGCTGCCGGAAATAATTTTCCGCCTGCAGCAGCACTTCGGAAAAGGCCAGCAGGCCGATGACCATGGGCATGAGGCTGATGCCGTCAGAAAGTTCGATGATCCCGAAGGTGAAACGCAGGGTACCGTATTCCGGGTCAGTGCCGACAGTGGCCAGCAGCAGCCCCAGGGCGGTGGACAGCAGCCCCCGCAAGGGGTCGGCCGTGGCAGCCACGGAGATGACGACAAGAGAGAACAGCACCACCATGCTGTATTCCGGCGGACCGATATGCAGGGCGACAGCGGCTACCGGAGCAGCAAGGAAGATCAGCACCAGGTCCGACAGGGCATCGGCCGTGACCGAAGAAAACAGCGCCGTCTGCATGGCCTTGCCGCTCTTGCCCTGCATGGCCAGCGGATGACCGTCGAAGGTGGTGCACATGGCCTGGGGCGTCCCCGGGATGTTGAACAAAATGGCGGGAAGGGAACCGCCAAAGTTGCCGCCCTTGGAAAGGCCCATAAGCATGGCGATGCCGGGGATGGGCCCCAGGTAATACGTGAACGGGAGCAGGAGCACGATGGCCATGGTATCCGTCAGACCGGGGATGGCCCCCATGATGGCCCCGCAAAAAACACCGACAAATGCCCAGAAAAAATTCTCCCAGCAAAGGACAAGATCCAGGGCACCCATGAGATTCTCAAGCATATTCCGCTCCGGGAAAACGATCAGCTAAAAAAGAAGGCCGGCCGGCAGGGGATACTTGAGCAGCTGGACCACGATGATGTAGATCCCGCCAAGCAGCCCGCATGTCGTCAGAGATATCCTCCAGAAGTTCCTTTCTGCAAAGAACAGCATGTACAAAGGACAAAAGACCGCACTCGAAACAAAGAAACCGATCTTTTCAACACAAAGCAAAAAAACGATATAACTCAGGACAAGTACCAGGATCTTGACGGCAAGGTCCTTCGAGATGTCGGAACCTTCCCGGAAAAAGGCCAGGGTGATCCGCCGCCCCTTGTTCCGCAGGAACATCAGGGCCGCAGGGATGGCCACAAGGATCACTGTCAATCTGGGATAAAACGCCTGTTCTTCTCCGACGACCTGCTGCGGGATAATCCAGAACCACAGCAGGAGGCAGGCAAACAGGAACAGGCCCCCGATAAGGCGGTCGACAGACATCGCTTCCTCCATCTTGTCCCGGAGGCGGGGCCTCCGGGACGGTTGGCTGCTCTACTTCTTGCTCCCCTGCTTGTTGTACTTCAGCATCTCCTGCACGGCGATGGTGGAGTTACGGGAAAATTCCCGGTATTCCTTGCCGTTGAGGAAAGCAGGGGTAAAGCCTGCGGCGTGCATCTTGTCCAGGAGCTCCTTGTTCTGCATGACCTTGGCCAGAGCCTGTTCCCACTTGAGCCGGATGGCTTCCGGCGTCCCGTTGGGGAAAGCAAAGCCGTACATCAGCGACGTGGCAAAGGGGGCGCCCATATCACGCAGCTTGGGCACATCGGGGAAGAAGGGGACTTCAGCCGTGCCCAGGTTGGCGATGATGATCAGGTCCCCCTTGCGGGCGGCCTGGAAGCCGGCCGTACCCGTACCGAGGTCACACACATCGATGTGATCGCCCAGCAGATCCGCCGTGGCCGGGCCGCCGCTCTTGTACATCACCTGGTTGAACGAGACGCCTTCCTTGATGCCGGCAGCCTTGACCACTTCCAGGCCTTCCTGGCTGGCACCGTGCCCGATGGCTACTTCACCGGGATGGGTCCGGGCATATTCCACCAGCTCCTGCCAGGTCTTGTAGGGCTTGTCGGGCCGGGTGAGCAGCAGGCGGTCGTGAGGCATGTACGCCCCCACGAAGGCGATCTTGTCCATGTCATAGGCGGGCGCGCCCAGAAAATACGTGGCGACGAACGCATTGCCTATGGAACCTCCCAGTACCGTATACCCGTCGGGACGTGCCTTGAGGCCAAAATTCAGGCCCGGGATGCCGCTCCCCCCGCCTTTGTTGACGATGACCAGGGGCTGGCCGATCTCTTTGGACAAATAGTCCGCCACCATCCGCACAGTGATGTCGGCGGCTCCGCCCGGAGCAAACGGAACGATACAGGTAATGGCCTTGTCAGGGTACTCCGCCCGCGCGGGCAAGGCACCCAGCATAAGTCCAACTGCCAGAATCAGACCAAGAATCTTTTTCATACCTGTCTCCTGTATAATGCAGGCCGGAACACAATGTCCCCGCTCTTTAGGGGCTTAACGAAGCAGATAGGGAATATTCACATACAACGCCTGTTCAGGGCACTCCACCTCGCACGGCAGACAGAACCAGCAGTTGCGGTAATGGCCGGTCGGCCCGCCGCAGGAAAGACAGCGCGAGGCCTCGGTACGGGCCTGCTCCGCGGTGAAGACGTCCGTCGTCTCCGCAAAATCGCCCTTGCCCGTGCACACATGACCACTGCCCTGCTGCCGTTCATGACGGCAGGGCTCCGCGATGTCCAGAACATAATCATCAATGAAGGGACCGGGATAGCTGCGTTCATAGTACAGGTCGCTGCCTTCCAGCAGGCGCAGAACAGATGTGGCCGCCTGCCGCCCCGATGCCATGGCCCGAATGGCGGAAGAAGCGCCGCCCACCATGTCCCCGGCAACGAAGAGGGGCTTTTCGCCTGCCTGCAGGGTGACGGGATCGACGCTGACGCCTCCCGCAAGGGATGCGAGCTGCCTGTCCGGCTGCTGGCCGATGGCCCAGATGATGGTATCCGCCGGGAAGGCCCGTTCCTCATCAGGATCGAAATCGGGATAGTCCACGCACTGGCCGGGCAATTTTGCCATATCGTGACGGCAGTACAGTGTCAGCCCGCCTGCGTCAGTGATGCGTTCCGGGGCCCAGGTAAAGGCAAAGCGCACGCCCAAGGCCCTGGCCTTTTCCAGGTCTTCGCGATCGGCCTTGAAGTCGTCCACCGTACGGCGATAGACGACCAGGACCTTTTCCGCACCGCAGCGGACCGCCGCCTGGGCACAATCCAGCGCGACATAGCCGCCGCCCACGATCACGTAATCGTATTCCTTGCCGATCTTCTCATGCCCCTTGAAGAGGTGATCCTTAAAGGACGACATTTCAAGCCAGCTCAGCCCTGTCGTTGTGGGGAAACGCTTCACGTCACGCATATTTTTTACCTACCCTCAAATAGAAGTTGTCTCTTCTGCGTAAGGCCGGGGAGCCCGGCCCTCCCTCAAATCCGTTTTCCGTCAGCGTGCCTGCAGCACGATGCGGGCATCCGCCACGGCAAGCCCCTTTTCCCAAGCGAACACGGGGTTCAAATCGACCTCCGCGATGTCGCGCAGTTCGTCCACCATATGCGAAATCAGGCAGGCGGCTTCCGCCAGCGCTTCCAGATCGCAGGGCTTGCTGCCGCGGGCGCCCTGAAGCATGGCAAGGCCGTTGATCTCGCGCACCATCCGGCGGCAGGAAGGCATGTTCACCGGCGCCACGCGGAAGGATACATCTTTAAGGATTTCAACAAAAATACCGCCAAGGCCGAACATGACCGTAGGCCCGAAGGTGCTGTCCCAGCTTGAACCGATGATGCATTCCACGCCGCCCTTCAACATGGGCGTCAGCATCACGCCGAAGATATTGGCATCGGCCTT
>OKSA01003169.1_pt1 | contig 12439 bp, 6 predicted proteins | sample 1601181 | NCBI WGS metagenome assembly OKSA01 (sample SAMEA3541538, study PRJEB24748) | human gut metagenome | biome: human gut; feature: human-associated habitat; material: faeces | place: China | collected 2012 | reverse complement strand
TGGTTATCCCTGCTTTTGAAAAGATAACCGAGCAGACATTACCACAGGCGATTGCATGGGAAGGAGTCCTTTTTGGAACTGGCTTCAGTATCTTATGTATTGCTGCAAGTTATGGACTCAGTGCAGTACAGCTTCGCATACTTCTGAAAGAAAAAAAGAAGAAAGTTCAGAAAAGAAGGGGAAAGTACAGGAAGATCGTCCGGTTCACGCCGGGAAGAGTTTTACTTCATAAATGGCAGATGCATCGTGTGCGTAAGAGTGTAGAAATTGTTCTTCTGGCAAGTGCTTTGCTGATCGTGGGATTTGGAAAGATGGAAATATCAACCAGACAGGAAGAACTGAAAGTATATCAAAGGCTGACAGGAAATGGATACTATTTGAGTACAATGGAGATTACGAATTCTCCGGGAATTTCCAGGCAGACAGTTGATAAACTGGAACAGGTTGCCGGAGTAACTTCTGTAGAACAATATCATAACAATGAAAAAGAGGAGTTCTGGATTGATCTGTCAGAATATGCTGAAAGCGAGTATTTTCAGAAAGTAGTCGAAACATTGGTGGCATATCTGAATGAGACATCAATAAAGGAAAAGATATCTATTGAGAAAGTAAGATTGTCTTTGCTTACAATAGACAGATGGCAGGATATACAGCGTTTTCTGAGAAATCTGGATGAAGGCAGCCTGACAAAAGAAGAATTTGAACAGGGAGATTTTTGCATTCTGGATCTTACAGAGTTGCAGGAATATGACGGAAAATATCTGAGTGCATTCAGCCCGGACGGACAAGGAATATCAGAAGATACGGTACAGGTTGGTGATGAACTTCCGGTTTATACATTGAATGAGAATGGAAGCAGAAACGAAAATCCGATTCCAGTAACAGCGATTTTACGTGGCATGAAGGAAGAAGATGTGCGGAATCCACAGATAGGTGGATCTGGTATATCGATGATTGTTGGAAAGAATTTCTGGAAGAAATTTGGGAAAAGCAGAATTATGGAATATGATCAGATTGTAAAAATTCTGGTATCGGATGATGCGGATGCGTATGATACGGAAGGGCATATTCTAAGTATTTTAAAACAGGGAACAGCTGTAAATGTGCAGAATAACCATGAAGAGTATAAGAAAATACGTCAGGAATTGTATTCTTTTATAGGAATGTACAGCATTTTTGCAGTGTTTTACATGATTCTGATTTCCATAGTTTTGTATCAGATGTTTCTTGCGGAGAAGCAGGAAGAAAAAAGAGAATGGGAAATCTTACAGTCACTTGGAATGGAAGAAAAGTTTCGGAAGAAAATGCATCGGATAGAAGTTCTTTGGATGATGGGATGCGCAGGAGTGATTGGAGTTTTTACGTTATGGGGTGTTTGCCGACTGATATAGAGGAGGCTTCAAGATGAAGAAAACCTATATCCTATATTGCTGCATAATCAGCGTTATTCTAATGCCGTTCAAATGGTTTGCACCGGAGAATATGACGGATTTATCGGAATGGGGATTGAAGTGTATTTCCAATCCGGTTGGAATCGAGTTGCTCATTATTGGTGTTCTGCTGATTCAGGCAAAGCGCATAGAAGCAAAAGAACGGATTCAGATGGGAATTGGATTAGTGGCAATAAAAAAGACTGTCAAGCCATAAAAGCTTCACAGTCTTTTCACGTCCCTGATCAGAATCGAACTGACGCACCCGCCTCCGGAGGGCGGTGCTCTATCCACTGAGCTACAAGGACATTTACTAATATAGCACTTGCCCAGAAAAAAATCAAGAAGAAATTTCGAACAGGACAAGTAAAACGGGATGAACAGAATAGCAGCCGAAATACCATTTGAAAGTGATTTGATACACAGAGTGGGCATCAGCATAAAGCAATTTTAATGCAGAAAAAGAATAAATAATCGCTTCGACAAAACCAGTCAAAACAAGTCTTCCTTCGCTATTGACGTAAAAGCGGGCATTGCGTATGATAGGTGGCAAAGGAGGAAATGCCATGTCGGAAGAAAAAAGGATGCCCGTCCTTACAGGTCAAAAGAAACAGATTTTCTACACTGGTCTTGTGTATCTGCTGGTCTGCTTTATGACGGCGGGAGTTACCGTTTTTCTTACGAAAGAGAAAAAAGATGAGGTAAAAGAAGTAAGTGCAGTTGTTACAGAAGAGCCAAAAGTAAATACCGGATACGCAGCGATGGAAACCAATCCACTTCTGGAGAATCGGGACGAAGAGCTTGCGGATGCAGTAGAAGCATACTATCAGGAACTTTCCGGAAAAGAAGCCTATGCCGAAGCATACGATGGGATTGCGATTTACACGAAAGACGGCAAAGCAAAAGGCAGCAGGATCCTGTATGTACGGTACAATATGAAGATCCGTGGAATTTATACTGAAGTACCGGGACTTGAAACCTTATATGCGGTCAAGGACAAAGATGGAAAATTCGATATTCAGGCAGAGATCTCTGACGAGCAGATTCAGACGATAATTGAAGAAGTTTCCGCACAGACAGATGTGCAGGAGCTGTTTGCACAGGTAGAAGCGGATTATGAACAGGCACTTGGTTCAGATGCAATGCTCGCACAGGCGGTGGAAGATCTGAAAAATGCAGTGGATCAGTAACACTGTAAATACAGCGAGCCAGTAACGTCTGAAAAAAGCGGTAAAGTCTATGAAAAAATGTTGTGCGTCAGCAGAAGTGGATGCTGTCTTGCTAAAAATTCATAAAGAATGCAGAATTTCAGGCAACATCCAGTCTCCGGATTGCGATTTTCTATTGCGCTTACATAAGGATTCAGATATAATAAATAAAGCGGCGCAGGCAAAGAGTCTGCGCTAACGTTTATGATGAAAAAGAGAGGAACGATCGATACTATGAAGAAGATCCTGGATCTGATTACAGAAGAAATGGAACAGGCATTTGCAGATGCCGGATACGAGAAAGAACTGGCGCGTGTTACACTTTCCAACCGCCCGGATTTATGTGAATATCAGTGCAATGGTGCGATGGCAGGTGCAAAAAAGTACCACAAAGCACCGATCATGATCGCAGAAGAAGTTGTGGCAAAGATTCCGGAGAACGGATATATCAGCGGAGCAGAAGCAGTTAAGCCAGGTTTCATCAACCTGAAGACCAACCCGGCAGCAGTCGCAGATTATCTGAATCAGATGGAAGCAGACGAAAAGCTCGGCGTGGAAGAAGTAGAGAATCCAAAGACAATCGTCATTGATTACGGCGGACCGAATGTGGCAAAACCGCTTCACGTTGGGCATCTCCGCTCCGCGATTATCGGGGAAAGCGTAAAGAGAATCACCCGTTTTATGGGCAATAAAGTGGTTGGTGATATCCACCTTGGAGACTGGGGATATCAGATGGGACTGATCATCACAGAACTGAAGAAACGCCAGCCGGATCTTCCGTATTTTGATGATAATTTCACCGGAGAATATCCAAAAGAAGCACCATTTACCATCAGTGACCTGGAGGAAATCTATCCGGCAGCGTCCGCTTATGCAAAAGAGCATGATGATTACAGAGAAGAAGCACTGGATGCGACCTTCCAGCTGCAGAGCGGAAAGCGCGGTTACCGTGCAATCTGGGATCACATTATGAATGTGTCTGTGACAGACTTGAAGAAAAACTATGCGAACCTGAATGTTGAATTTGACCTCTGGAAAGGGGAATCTGACGCACAGAAATACATCCCGGATATGGTGGAAAGACTGAAGAAGGAAGGCTATGCGCATATTGATAATGGAGCACTCGTGGTAGATGTCAAAGAAGAGACTGATACCAAAGAGATCCCACCGTGTATGATCCTGAAGTCCGACGGTGCAGCACTTTATGATACCACAGACCTTGCAACACTGGTAGAGCGTGAAGAACTGTTCCAGCCGAACGAAGTTATCTATGTAGTTGACAAACGTCAGGAACTGCATTTTGTACAGATATTCCGCTGCGCGAAGAAGACCGGCATTGTAAAAGAGGATACAAAGCTTACTTTCCTTGGATTTGGTACGATGAACGGAAAAGACGGGAAACCGTTCAAGACCAGAGAAGGCGGCGTTATGCGTCTTGAGAACCTGATCCGCGAGATCACAGAAAAGATGTATGAAAAGATCACAGAGAACCGTACAGTATCGGAAGAAGAGGCAAAAGCAACAGCGAAGATGGTCGGAATGGCTGCGATCAAATACGGAGACCTCTCCAACCAGGCAGCAAAAGACTATGTATTCGATGTAGACAGATTCACTTCTTTTGAAGGAAATACAGGTCCGTACATCCTGTACACCATCGTTCGTATCAAATCAATCCTGAACAAGTACAAAGAATCAGGAAAGAGTATGGACGATATCAAGATCCTTCCGGCTACAAGTGAGAGCGAAAAGGCTCTGATGCTGGAAGCTGCGAAGTTTGGCAGTGTGATGGAGAATGTATACGAAGAACTTGCACCACACAAGATCTGCGCATATATTTATGATCTTGCAAATGCATTTAACCGTTTCTACCATGAGACAAAGATCCTGGCAGAAGAGGATGAACAGAAGCAGAAGAGCTACATTGCCCTTCTTACACTGACAAGAGACATTTTGACAACCTGCATCGATCTGCTTGGATTTGAAGCACCGGAAAGAATGTAAAAAGGCAGAAGCATCAGAAGTAATGACAATACGATAAAGAGGCGAGGACATATGACAGAGAAATTGTTTTACACAGACAGTCACCTGCAGGAATTTACTGCGGAGGTTGTGTCCTGCCGCCCGTGTGATAACGGATATGAGGCAGTTCTTTCAAGAACTGCCTTTTTTCCAGAAGGCGGCGGTCAGGCAGCGGATACCGGAGTGATTGACGGGATCAGAGTATATGATGTACAGGAAAAAGGAGAACAGATCTTTCACTATCTGGAAGGAGAACTGGAAGAAGGAAAGACCGTGACCGGTCAGATCGACTGGGATAAACGTTTTTCACGGATGCAGCAGCACAGCGGAGAACATATCGTATCGGGAATCGTCCATGCACGTTTTGGATATGATAATGTGGGATTCCATTTGAATGATGAGCTGTGCACTCTGGACTTAAGTGGTCCACTCACGAAGGAGGAGCTTCGCGAGGTGGAAAATGCGGCAAATGAAGCGGTATTTGCAAATGTACCGGTTCAGATAAGTTATCCGTCCAAAGAAAAATTGAAGACGTTGGATTACCGCAGTAAGATAGAGATTGACGGACAGGTGCGTATCGTGACGATACCGGGATATGACGTGTGTGCCTGTTGTGCACCGCATGTGTATTTTACCGGAGAGATCGGTCTTATCAAACTGGTGCAGAGTCAGAATTATAAAGGCGGTATCCGGATCACTATGCTGTGCGGAAGAAGGGCACTGAAGGATTATCAGCAGAAAGAAGAAAGCGTGAAGGCGATCATGGGAAGCCTTTCAGCGAAGGAAGAATTGATTGCTGAGGCAGTTGAACGCGTAAAAGAGGAATGTACACAGCTGAAGAGTGAACTTGCAGAGACAAGATATCAGATTCTTGAAGCACAGGCAGAAAAAATTCCGGATGGACAGAAAAAGGTCTGTATTTTTGATAGCAAATTAAGTGGGAATGAACCACGTGAGCTTATGAACCTTGTACTGAAAAAAGGAACAGAAGTGTGTGCGGTATTTGCGGGAAACGAAGAGAGTGGATACCGTTATGTGATCGGCAGTGAGACAGAGGATGTGCGCCCGTACAGCAAGGTCCTCAAAGAGCAGTTTGATGGAAGAGGCGGTGGAAAACCGGTCATGGTACAAGGCTCTGTAAATGGCAGTGAAGAGGCAATCCGAAAAGTTTTTGAGTAAGAGAAGGCGGAGATGAAGAATGCGAGACAGGAAAACAGGGAGAATTATCTGGTATTTGTTCAGTGCGGTTCTGGTCAAATGGGGCGTTGAGATTGCAGTCGCTACATTTGCCCTTTCCTGTGGTCTGCACAGCAACATGGGAATCGGGGCGATATCTTCGATCATTACGATTCCGATGATTGGGTGGATTTACAGGAAGGATCAGGGACGTTACGAAAAAGAGCAGGTATCCTGGTGGAAATATAAAGCCGCTTCCGGATACGGAATGTGGTTTGTCATGCTTCTTGGCGCAGTGACTGCATGTGTGGCAATGAATGATATTGTCATGTTGATGAATATGCAGAAGATCAGCAGAGTTTACCAGAGCATGGAGCAGACAATCTACAGTGCGCCACGCTGGCTTCAGATGGTGGGAGCCGGAATGCTGGCTCCGATTGCGGAAGAACTTGTTTATCGGGGCATGATCTATCGGCGGATGAGAGAGAGCCTCACAGCCATGCAGGCAGGTGTGTTTGTGTCAATCCTGTTTGGAGTGGGGCATGGTAATCTGCCACAGGGACTTTACGCGATGGTACTTGGATTTCTGCTTGCCGGTATTTATGAGAAATTCCGGAATATTGCAGCTCCAGTCCTGTTCCATATTGTTGTGAATATTACGTCATTATTGCTTTCGTGGTATGGAGGCTTTGAATGGATCCTGGGAACAGAGGGAAAAGCAGTTGGAATTACTGTACTGGCTACGTTGATTACTGTTATAATTTATGTAAAAATAAAAAATATAAGACAGGAAATACGATAATTAACTGAAAAATACTGGAAAAGTTCGCGAAATAAATAATATCTGACAATTTCTGTATAATTAGGGGTTTACTTTTGCAGACAAATGCTGTATAGTGTTAAATCATAAAAGCAACAACAAAACCGTTTTACAGAAAGGGCAGGTTATATGAGCGTAATACAACAAAATACAGAACAAGGCTTATACAGCCCTGATTTTGAGCATGACAACTGCGGTATCGGAGCTGTTGTGAACATTAAAGGGCAAAAGAGTCATGATACAGTCGCAAATGCGCTGAAAATCGTAGAAAATCTTGAACATAGAGCTGGCAAGGATGCCGAAGGGAAGACAGGAGACGGTGTAGGAATACTGTTACAGATTTCGCACAAGTTCTTTACAAATGTCTGTCGTCCCCTCGGCATCTTTTTGGGTTCTGAGAGAGATTACGGTGTGGGAATGTTTTTCTTCCCACAGGACGAACTGAAAAGGAATCAGGCAAAAAATATTTTCGAAGTTATTGTCGAAAAAGAAGGACTGAAATTCCTTGGATGGAGGGAAGTGCCGATCCGTAAAGAGATACTTGGAAAGAAAGCACTCGAATGCATGCCGTGCATTATGCAGGGATTTATCGAACGACCGAAAAAAGTAAAACAAGGACTGGATTTTGACCGCAGACTTTATGTGGTAAGAAGAGTCTTTGAACAGAGCAGTGATGATACCTATGTAGCATCCCTGTCAAGTAGAACCATTGTTTACAAAGGAATGTTCCTTGTAAAACAGCTCCGGATGTTCTTTGAAGATTTGCAGAACCCGGATTATGAATCTGCAATTGCAGTTGTACATTCCAGATTCAGTACAAACACTAATCCAAGCTGGGAAAGAGCACATCCGAACCGTTTCATCGTACATAACGGAGAGATCAATACCATTCGTGGCAATGCAGATAAGATGCGGGCCAGAGAGGAAAACATGGAATCTGAGCATCTGGAAGGAGAACTTTATAAAGTCCTTCCGGCAATCAATACCGCAGGTTCCGATTCTGCCATGCTGGATAACACGCTGGAATTTATGGTGATGAGTGGTATGCCGCTTCCGTTGGCAGTTATGATCACTATTCCGGAGCCATGGGCACAGAATGCAACGATGTCACAGAAAATCAAGGATTTCTATCAGTATTACGCAACTATGATGGAGCCATGGGACGGACCGGCATCCATCCTGTTCTCAGATGGAGATATTTTAGGAGCCGTACTTGACCGAAATGGACTCAGACCTTCCAGATATTACATCACAGATGATGACACACTGATCCTTTCTTCTGAGGTTGGTGTTCTGGATATCCCGCCGGAGAAGATCGTAGTCAAAGAAAGAATCCATCCAGGTAAGATGCTTCTTGTTGATACCGTTCAGGGGCGTGTCATCGACGACCAGGAACTGAAAGAAGAATATGCGGCAAGACAGCCTTATGGCGAATGGTTGAACAGTCAGTTGGTCAATTTAAGCGATTTAAAGATCCCGAATCAAAAAGTACCGCAGTATTCTAGAGAAGAATGCCAGAGACTGCAGAAAGCATTTGGATATTCTTACGAAGAAGTGAAGACTTCGATTTTAAATATGGCAATGAATGGAAGCGAAGGAATCGGAGCCATGGGTATCGATGCACCACTTGCCGTTCTTTCTGAGCAGCATCAGTCTCTGTTTGGATATTTCAAACAGTTATTTGCACAGGTAACGAACCCGCCGATCGACGCGATCCGTGAAAAAATCGTGACTTCGACAACGGTATATGTCGGAGAAGAAGGAAACCTTCTGGAACAGAAAGAAGAAAACTGTCATGTACTAAAGATCAACGATCCGATCCTGACAGATACCGATCTCCTGAAGATCCGTAACATGAAAGTCGACGGTTGCCGTGTGGCAGAAATTTCTACTACCTATTATAAAAATTCCAGCCTGGAAAAAGCGATCGATTATCTGTTTATTCAGGTAGACCGTGCGATCCGTGAAGGTATGAATATTCTGATCTTAAGCGACAGAGGTGTGGATGAATATCATATTGCAATCCCGTCCCTGCTTGCAACCTCAGCGGTTCACCAGCATCTGGTAAGAACTAAGAGAAGAACAGAGGTTGCCATGATCCTTGAGACCGGAGAACCAAGAGAAGTACATCATTTTGCAACCCTTTTGGGATATGGTGCATCTGCGATCAATCCGTATCTTGCACATGAATCGATCAAACAGCTGATCGATACAGATATGCTTCAGAAAGATTATTATGCAGCAGTCAATGACTATAATGAAGCTGTTATAAGCGGAATTGTCAAAATTGCATCGAAGATGGGAATTTCCACGATCCAGTCTTATCAGGGATCCATGATCTTTGAAGCGATTGGATTAAAACCGGAATTCATTGAAAAATATTTCACCGGAACTGTCAGCCGTGTCGGTGGTATCGGACTGGAAGAAATTGCAAAAGATTATATGGCAAGGCATTCCGAGGCCTTTGATCCGCTGGGACTTTCCGTAGATCTGACGTTGAACAGTGTGGGACAGCACAAGTCGAAGAGCGGTGGTGAAAAGCATCTGTACAACCCGAGAACGATCCATATGCTCCAGCAGTCTACAAGGCGCGGGGATTATGAAATGTTCAAGCAGTACACACAGATGGTTGATGAAGAATCCAAAGGAATCACACTCCGTGGACAGATGGACTTCAATTATCCAAAGAAAGGAGTTCCGCTTTCAGAAGTAGAGAGTGTGGATTCGATCGTGACCAGATTCAAGACCGGTGCAATGTCTTACGGATCAATTTCAAAGGAAGCACACGAAACCCTTGCCCTTGCAATGAATGCACTGCACGGTAAGTCAAATTCCGGTGAAGGCGGAGAGGATATCGAGCGCCTTGGAACCGACAGAGGCTCTGCGATCAAACAGGTTGCCAGTGGACGTTTTGGTGTTACAAGCAGATATCTTGTCAGTGCAAAAGAGATCCAGATCAAGATGGCGCAGGGAGCAAAACCTGGAGAAGGTGGACATCTGCCGGGGGGAAAGGTTTACCCTTGGATAGCAAAAACCAGACATTCTACGCCGGGTGTGGGACTGATCTCACCGCCGCCGCATCACGATATTTACTCGATCGAAGATCTGGCACAGCTGATCTATGACTGTAAAAATGCAAACAAGGATGCAAGAATTTCTGTCAAACTGGTATCTGAAGCCGGTGTCGGAACGGTTGCAGCTGGTGTTGCAAAAGCTGGGGCCGGACTGGTTCTGATCTCCGGTTATGACGGAGGTACAGGAGCAGCACCGAGAAGTTCTATCCATAATACCGGACTTCCGTGGGAGCTTGGACTTTCTGAAACACATCAGACACTGATCCAGAACGGACTGAGAGAAAGAGTCCGTATCGAGACAGACGGTAAGCTGATGAGCGGCCGCGATGTGGCGATCGCAGCACTTCTCGGAGCAGAGGAATTTGGATTTGCGACGGCACCGCTTGTAACCATGGGGTGCGTAATGATGCGTGTATGTAACCTGGATACCTGCCCGGTCGGAATTGCAACCCAGAATCCGGAACTGAGAAAGAGATTTGCCGGAAAACCAGAATATGTCATCAATTTCATGCGTTTTATCGCGGAAGAATTAAGAGAATATATGGCAAAACTTGGCATTCGTACTGTGGATGAACTGGTGGGAAGGACAGACCTTCTGAAAGTGAGAGATGTGCCGACATCCAAACGTGCCGCAACACTGGATCTTTCCAGAATCCTCAATAATCCGTATGCAAAAGAGAAGAAAGGCATGATCTTCAATCCGAAGAAAGTCTTTGATTTTGAACTAAATAAAACACTGGATGAAAGAGTTCTGGTAAAGGAACTTCTCCCGTCACTGGAAAAGAAACAGAAGAGAATCCTGGAGCTGGATGTAAAAAATACAGACCGTACATTCGGCACAATCTTCGGTTCTGAGATTACAAGACGTTATCCGGACGGACTGGAAGAAGACAGCTATGTGCTGAAATGTAAGGGCGCAGGCGGACAGTCATTCGGAGCATTTATACCAAAAGGTCTGACACTGGAACTGACCGGTGACAGCAATGATTATTTTGGAAAAGGACTTTCTGGTGGTAAACTGATCGTTTATCCGCCGACTGGTGTGAAATTTAAAGCTGATGAAAATATTATTATTGGTAACGTAGCGCTTTATGGTGCAACAAGCGGAAAAGCCTATATCAATGGTGTGGCAGGCGAACGTTTCTGTGTCCGTAACTCCGGAGCAACAGCAGTTGTAGAAGGGGTCGGTGATCATGGATGCGAATATATGACTGGTGGACGGGTTGCAATTCTTGGCAAGACCGGAAAGAACTTTGCAGCAGGTATGAGTGGCGGTGTTGCTTACGTTCTGGATATGGACAGTGATCTTTATACAAAAGTCAACAAACAGATGGTTAATATCGAAAAAGTAACATCTAAGTTCGATGTATCTGAATTGAAAGGTATGATCGAAGAACATGTAGCAGCAACCAATTCCGAGACGGGAAAAGAAATCCTGGATCATTTCAAAGAATACCTGCCGAAGTTTAAGAAGATCATTCCGCGTGATTACGAGAGAATGCTGACCCGCATCCTTCAGCTGGAGGAAAAAGGTCTCAGCAGCGAACAGGCAAAAACCGAAGCATTTTATGCGATCAAAGAAGGAAGATAGGAGGCCAAAAACGTGGGAAAAGCAACAGGATTTATGGATTATGACAGACGCGATGCAGAGTGCGAATCTCCAAAAGAGAGAATTAAGCATTTCCGGGAATTCCACACGCCTCTGTCAAAAGAAGAGCAGGAAATACAGGGCGCCAGATGTATGGCATGCGGCGTCCCGTTCTGCCAGGCGGGACAGATGATCGCAGGGATGGCAAGCGGCTGTCCTCTGCATAATCTGGTGCCGGAGTGGAATGACCTGATTTATCACGGCAACTGGGAAGAGGCATATTACCGGCTGAAAAAGACAAACAATTTTCCGGAATTTACTTCCAGGGTATGCCCGGGACTTTGTGAGGCGGCATGTACCTGCAACCTGCACGGAAGCCCGGTGACGACTAAAGCAAATGAATATGGGATTATTGAAAATGCTTATGAAAAGGGATATGCAAAAGCATGTCCGCCGAAAGCGCGTACCGGCAAAAAGATAGCGATAATCGGTTCCGGACCTTCCGGTCTCGCAGTCGCAGATCAGTTAAATAAACGAGGACATCTGGTAACAGTATTTGAGCGGGAAGATAAGCCGGGTGGACTTCTCCGCTATGGAATCCCGAATATGAAGCTGGAAAAACAGTTCATCGACCGGAAACTTGCAGTAATGGAAGAAGAAGGCATCCGTTTTGAAACTGGCTGCAATATTGGAAAAGATAAGAAATCTGCAGAACTTCTGAAAGCGTTTGACCGGGTGGTGCTTTGTTGCGGCGCATCCCATCCGCGTGATATAAAAGCACCCGGAAGAGATGCAAAAGGAATCTACTTTGCAGTAGATTTTCTCTCTTGCGCAACGGAAAAAGTGGTCGGCGATGTAAAGAGCTTTTCCGTATCGGCAAAGGGAAAAAACGTTGTCGTCGTTGGGGGCGGTGACACCGGAAATGACTGCGTAGGCACATGTATTCGCCAAGGCTGTAGCTCCATCACCCAGCTTGAAATGATGCAGAGACCGCCCGAAAGCAGAAGTACATCTAATCCCTGGCCTCAGTGGCCGCGCATCTTGAAGACAGACTACGGTCAGCAGGAGGCTATTAGCGTATTCGGCAAAGACCCACGCATCTTTCAAACGACGATAAGTGAAAT
>OKSA01003162.1_pt1 | contig 12455 bp, 8 predicted proteins | sample 1601181 | NCBI WGS metagenome assembly OKSA01 (sample SAMEA3541538, study PRJEB24748) | human gut metagenome | biome: human gut; feature: human-associated habitat; material: faeces | place: China | collected 2012 | reverse complement strand
TGTAAGGGGGGATGTTCTCTTTCCTCGGAAAGAGAACATCCCCCCTTGTCGCATCCCCACACGGTGTGGGGCCCCCTCACACCCTACGGTGCGACAATATGAACCCCCGCCGTGTGCGGCTGATACCCCGACCCAAGGCTCGCGTAATACTGCACCGTCACGTCGGCGCTCTTGCCGTCGTCCGCGATCACGGCGTCCAGGACGTCTGCCTTTTCATCCACGCTGACCCAGCCGCGGCGATAGCGCGGCAGCGTGAGTCCCTCCGCGCCTGTGATCTCCGCGATGCGGGATGTGCCGTCCGACTGCTGTTCCAGCCGGTAGCTCACGCCGACCGTCGCCAGAAATGTCTCGTTCCCCTCGATCCCGACAGGGGCGAAGTACGTGCGCTCCGCGCCGTCGCCCTCCGTCCAGTCGGTGAGCGAGGTCTGCTGCGCGCTTCCCTCGCGCGTGACCGTCACCTTACGCTCGCCGCTCTTGCCGGAGACCGTCGCAATGATCGACACGCCGTCGGCTGCAAAGGCGAGGCCGCTGATCTCCTCGCCGCTCGCAAGATCGAGCGCGGCGAGCTTCGTTCCGTTGAGCGCGTAGATGTCGGACCAGTAGGAGTAGACCGCAGTGGAAAGGTCATCTCCTTGCCAGATAAGGTTGTTGCCGGGGAAGGTCTTAAGCAGCGTGCCGTCTATGGCGTTGAACACCACATAGAGGTCGTTTTTCTTCCCCAGACGTCCCGTCACCACAAGGTAGTTACCCACCGTCTCGCTGCCCTCAAAGCCGCTGAGCGACGGGTATTGCCCGGCAAAGTCCCAGCTCTTTTTGCCGAAACTGACCGTCGTGCTGTCCAGCGTCGCCGTGAGCTTTCTCGGCGATACGCAGTACCAGCGATACACCTCGCTCGTCAAAATGAGCTCGCCATCCTGCCAAGCGACAAGGAATTCGCTCTGGGCTATCAGCGCATTGACGCGCGCGGCGAACGCTTCCTCCGATTTGCCCCACTCGCCGTTCTGGCCATCGGTCGGATTCAGATAAATGCCCGCGTTGGCATTTTCCACAACGTGACAGCTGCCGCCGTCATAGGTGTAAAGTCCATAGTAATAGCCGTAATAGCTGCTTCTGCCCTGATATTTGCCCTCGATCAAGTGATACAGCAGCAGCATGTCGCGTCCGTTTTCGCGGCAGAGGAAGTAGACGTCGCCCTCCGCCATGCGCTCGCGCATCAGCTCCTCGCCGTTGTCATCGATGATGCACAGCTCATAGACGCCGAACGTGTTCTTGCATACGATCCGCTCCGCTCTGCCGTCATTGTCGAGGTCGGCGGACGCCAGCGCCCTGCTTCCGTCGCTCTCCGACGGTTCTGCGCAGCGGATGACCGTGCCGTCGCCGTAGGAATGCAGCTCAGCGTTCAGCGTGGAGAACAGCAGCTCGCTCTTGTCTAAAAGCCTGTTGACCTCGTCCGCGAATTTCCGCGCCTCGGCAGGCCATGAATCGGCGGAATCGGAATTTACGCTGAAGCTCACCGAATTCTCCGCCAGCGTGGTCGTCTCGCTTCCGCTGAGCAGAAAGAGCCTATAGGAATACGACGCCTCGCCCTGATACATCGTCGGCTCGTAGCACAGCAGCGCCGTCTTGACGCTGTCGCGATAGAGGAAATAGCTGCTCCAGCCCACGTGCGCCAGCCCCAGCTCCGCGCTCCAGAGCTCTTCGCCGCTCTGATTGCTCACCCGCAGCCGGTACGGCTCCTGCGTGGAAGTGCCGGTATAGGAGATCACTTCCTCGATCCCGTCGCCGTTCAGGTCAGCGCGGGTCAGCTCGGTCGCGCCGCCGTTCAGACGGACGATCCAGCGGTAAGGATGTGCCCCGCTGTAGGGAAGTCCCCCGCTGCGATAGCCCATCACGAGGTAAAGACTGCCGTCCTTCTGCTGTAATAAGAGCCACTGGTCCATCGCCGTGAGCTCGTCCTGACGCCTGATCTCCGCCATCGGCACTGTCGCATTGACGTCCTCAGCCGTTCTCGTGCCGCGCCAGGCATGGGCGTTTTCTCGGCGCAGCCTCGCAGCGCTCGTGCCGTTCCAATCTTCGCCGCTTCCGCTGCGGAACAGCCAGTCGAAGTTGCTCACGGTCAGGTCGATCTCCTCCCACTCCGAAAAGCGGTAGCTGTATCCTCTCGCCGCCGTCACTGTACCGTACAGAATACCGGTCATGTCCGTGCCAAGTGCGGAGGAAAGCCACAGCTCGGGCGTGGACTTCGTATTGGCAAAGGTCTCCTCATAGCTGGTTTCCCAGACGGAATCCTCGAAAACGGCCTCGCCGAGCGTATACACCCCCGTTGTCATCCCATAGAGTGCATACGACAGCCGGTCTGCCATGTCGATCGGACTTGCCGAATCGCCCTTTAGCACATAGTTTTCCCATTCCGCCTGATTCTCGACGTCCGCATCAAAAGTATCGCCGTCGATGATCAGATAATGGCCCACTACGCTGCCGACAGCATGCACCGTGCCGTCGTCCATCGTGAGAAGGAACCACACCGGCAAGCCGGCGTAAACCGTCTCCGGTTTTTCGATATATGTGCCGCGGCTGCTGTTGATCAGTTCGACTGCCTGTGCCATTTCTTCCGTATCGAGTTTTTTATACTGCCGCGCCTTCCCTTCCGCCGGAACGTAGAGCTCGATTGACGCAACGTCCGCCGCATTCAGCTTCTGCGCCCAGACAAGGCTGCCGCGATCCGACTTCGGATTCGTCAAAAAGCACACGGCCACGATCACGACCGCGAGCACCGCCGCGGCGGCGACCCAAAACGCGGGCTTTTTGTAGTGCAGCGCGCTTTTCACGCGCGTTTTGATGTTCCCCTCGCCGAATGCCAGCGGGCAGGCCGCGACGGCTCTTTTCGGCGCGGCGCAGGATAATAGTGCCTGTGAATAGTCTGCGCGTGCCGCACCGTCCAGCCCCTTGACGACTTTTTCATCGCACGCGAGCTCGATGTCGCGGCAGAAGAGGATGTAGGCGACCCACACCAGCGGGTTGAACCAGTGCAGCGCGAGCACGAGGTAGCCCAGCACCTTCCACCAGTGGTCGCGGCGGGCGAGGTGCGCGCGCTCGTGCGCGATGACATACGCCGCCGTCCCCTCGTCCATGTGCATGGGAAGATAAATGTTCGGCTTCACCACGCCGAAGACAAACGGAGAATCGACGAATTCGCTCTCGTAGATGTTGTCGCGCAGTAAAATGGCCGTTGCGAGCTTTCTTTTCAGCTTTCCCGCGCTCACGAGCGCGTGGACGAGCAGCGCCACCATACCGGCGAGCCAGAGGACGCTGTAGATGTTGAAGTCCACCTGCGCCTGCTGGCGGCTCACGCCGACGGGGACCTCCGCCGCCGAAGGCAGCGTCGGATTCGTGACGATGTCAAGCGTCGCCTGCTCGTAGAGCACCGGTTCGCGCGTTTCGGTCACGATCTCGCTTGGGATGGTCTCGGCGCTCGGGATGAGCGAGAGCGCGCTTTCAATCGAAAACAGGCAGACAAGCCGCAGCGCGACCACACCCCAGAGAAGCGGCATGACCCACTTCGGCGCTTTTTTGAGGACAACCCGCAGCACGAGCGCCGCCAGAATGAGCCAGCTTGCGCTGATGCTGAGGTTCACGAGCTTCAAAAAGACGTCATCCATGATGATTCTCCTTTCGATAAAGGTCGATCATTTTCTGCACCTCGTCAAGCTCTTTGTCGCTCACGTGGCTCGACTTGGCAAACGCGGCGACGAACGCGGGCAGCGAGCCGTCGAAGCGCTTGTCGAGCAGCTCGTCGATCTCGGCGGTCTGCGCCTCGTCCTGTGAGATGAGCGACGTGACGACAGTATTCTCGTTTTTCAGCACCCCGCGCTCAGAGAGCCGTTTGATGACCGTGTAGGTCGTCGTCGGCTTCCAGCCCAGGTGCTCGGCGCAGAGCGCGACCAATTCACGGCTCTTGACCGGCTCGTGTGCCCACAGAATTTGGCAAAAGCGGTATTCGCTCTCAAAAATTTTCGGCGTTTCCATCGCGTTACCTCTCTAATCCGTTAGAGTTTATATGTACACTAACAGATTAGAGCATTTCTGTCAAGCCCTTTTGCGCTCAAATTTAGTTAAGTCTTACTTGACAAGCATCTATTCCCTCCTTATAATAATTCATATCGCACAAAAAGCTCCGCGCAGGAGCTTTTTTTATGTTTGGAGAAAGAGAGAATCGTCCCATGTCGAAAAAAGCCAATCCCGCGGCGCTGCTGCCGATCTTAGTGTTCCTTGTCCTGTATCTGGGCCTCGGCCTTGTCTTTGAGTATGTGCTCAAAATCCCGATGGGATTTTATTCCATCCCCATCGTCGTCATCTTCCTCATCGCGCTGCTCGTAGCCTGCTGCCAGAACCGCGCGCTGTCGTTCGACGAAAAGCTCACGCTGATGGGCCGCGGAGTCGGCGATAAGAACATCATCACGATGCTGCTCATCTTCTTAGCCGCGGGTATGTTCGTCGGCGTCGTGGGCCGCTCGAGTGCGGAGAGCGTTGCGTACTTCATGCTCTCGATCATCCCGTCGAAATTCGCCGTGGCGGTGCTGTTCGTCGTAAGCTGCTTTGTCTCCACCGCGATGGGCACGAGCGTCGGCACCATCACGCTCATCGTCCCCATCGCCATCCCCATCGCCGCGGCGAGCGGCTATTCCCTGCCGCTGTGTGTCGCGTCCGTCATGGGCGGGGCGATGTTCGGTGACAATCTGAGCTTCATTTCCGACACGACCATCGCCGCCTGCAACGGCCAGGGCTGTGCGATGAAGGACAAATTCCGCGAAAATTTCCACATCGCCTTCCCCGCCGCGCTTGCGTCGCTCGCACTCATCCTCGTGCTGACGCTGAATGCGGACGTGCACCCCGCGCCCATCCCTGCCTACAATCTCATTCAGATCATCCCCTATGTGCTCGTGCTCATCGGCGGCATCATCGGTATCAATGTCTTTATTGTGCTGCTCATCGGTATCGTATCGGGTGCAGTCATCGCGCTTGCGACCGGCGCGACGGGGCAGACCGGCATCCTCGCAGTCAAGGCCCTGCTCGAAAACATGGGCAGCGGCGCGGCCGGGATGTTTGAAACCTCGATGGTCGCGATCTTAGTTTCCGCCATCTGTGCGCTGATCCGTGAGTACGGCGGCTTTGAAGCGCTGCTCGGCTGGATCAGAAAGGCGTTTCGCGGCAAGCGCGGCGGCCAGATCGGCATGGGCCTTCTCGTCGGCGCGATGGACATTGCCACCGCGAACAACACCGTCGCCATCGTTATGGCGAACCCCATCGCCAAGGAGATGAGCGAGGAATACGGCATCACTCCGCGCAAGGCCGCATCGCTCCTCGACACGTTCTCCTGCATCTTCCAGGGCATCATCCCCTACGGTGCACAGATGCTCGTCGCGATCTCCGCGGCGCACGAGCTGGGCTACGCCATCTCCGCGTTCGACATCATCCCAAACCTCTTCTACCCCTATCTTCTGGCGGTGAGCTCATTCTTCTTCATTGCGATCGACAGCAAAAAGAAGGCGTGACTGATGGTTGACCATAATCTTCTTCAGCGCAAAAAGCTCTTTCTTTTCGACCTCGACGGCACGCTGTACTTGGGCGACCGGCTCTTTGAAGGCGTCCGCGAGCTGTTCTCCGCCATCCGCGCACGCGGCGGGCAGTACCGCTTTCTGACGAACAACTCCTCGCGCAGCGTGGAGGCCTACGTCGAGAAGTTCACACGCCTCGGCGTCGCGACGGAGGCGGGCGATTTTCTCACCTCGGTCGACGCGCTGATTCACTATCTCCGCGAGCACGGCGGAGAAGACCGACGCTATTACGTCTGCGGTACGGAGTCGATGAAATCACAGCTCCGCGCGGCGAGCTTTACCGTCGCAGAACGGCGTGAGGACGCGAACGCGCTCTTGATGGGCTTCGACACCGAGCTGACATTTCAAAAGCTGGAGGACGCCTGCATCCTGCTCGGACAGGGCGTCCCCTACCTTTCGACCAATCCCGACTGGGTCTGCCCCACGGCCTACGGCTTCGTGCCCGACTGCGGGAGCGTGTGCGAAATGCTCTGGCGCGCGACCTCCCGCCGCCCCGTCGTCATCGGCAAGCCCGAACCGCTGATGCCGCAGCTCGCAATGCTTGAGGCGGGCGTTTCCGCGCAGGAAACACTGCTCGTGGGCGACCGCATCTACACGGATATCGCCAGCGGCGCGAACGCGGGCATCGACACGCTGCTCGTTCTCTCTGGCGAGACGAAGGAAGAAGACCTCCCCACCGCTGACCCGCAGCCGACATTCGTTCTGCCGGACGTCGCCGCACTGCTGAACATCTTAGAATCTTAAAAAGGAAGACCTATGGCAAACATCATCGAAATCCACGATTTTTCCGATCCCGCGCTCGACATCTACGCGCGCCTGACCGAAAACCAACTGCTCAATCGCGCGGATCCCGACAACGCGCTCTTCGTCGCGGAAAGTCCGCTCGTCATCGGCCGTGCGCTGGATGCGGGCTGTGAGCCGGTGTCGTTTCTGATGGAGCGGCAGCATACGCAGGGCAAGGGGCGCGAAATTCTCGCCCGCTGCTGTCAAGATATTCCGGTTTACACCGCTGATGAATCCGTGCTGACACAGCTCACCGGCTTTCACCTGACGCGCGGCATGCTCTGCGCCATGCGGCGGCCGAAGCTCCCAAGCGTCGAGGACGTCTGCCGCGATGCGCGGCGCCTCGTCGTGCTCGAAAACGTGATGAATCCGACGAACATCGGCGCGATCTTCCGCTCCGCCGCCGCGCTCGGCATGGACGCGGTGCTGCTCACGACTGCGGGCAGCGATCCGCTCTATCGCCGCGCCTCGCGCGTCAGCATGGGAAATGTGTTCCTCATCCCGTGGACCTACCTGCCCGAAAGCGGCGACTGGACGCAGCTGCTGCGCGATCTCGGCTTCCGCACCGTCGCGATGGCACTGCGCAACGACTCCGTACGGCTCGACGATCCGCGCCTTGCCGCCGAAGAAAAGCTTGCCATCGTCATGGGCACGGAGGGTGACGGGCTCGCATCCTCGACCATCGCGAGCTGCGACTACACGGTCAGGATCCCGATGTACCACGGCGTCGACTCGCTCAATGTCGCCGCAGCGAGCGCCGTGGCGTTCTATGAACTGGGACTTCCCCCGCTGAACGAAAAGGAGGACTGACATGCTGAACAATACCGGCTTCGACCTCTGGGCCGACGGCTATGACAAGAGCGTCGGCCTCTCCGACGAGAACGACCGCTACCCCTTTGCGGGCTACCGTGCCATGATGAACGCGCTCTATCAGCGCGTGCTCGCGCAGAGCGGGCATAACGTGCTGGACATTGGCTTCGGCACGGGCATACTGACCTCGCGGCTCTACGAGCAGGGCTGCCGCATCTATGGGCAGGACTTTTCCGCGCGCATGATCGAACTGGCGCAGGCAAAAATGCCGGACGCGCGGCTCTATCAGGGCGATTTTTCCAAAGGCCTTGTGCCCGAGCTTTACGCACAGCAGTACGACGCCATCGTCGCGACCTACTCGCTCCACCACCTGACGGACACGCAGAAAATCGGCTTTCTGCGCACACTCCTGCCGCTTTTGAAGCAGGACGGCTGTCTTTTCATCGGCGACGTCGCCTTCCGCACGCGCGAAGAGCTCGAAGCATGTCGAACTGCGGCAGGCGCGGATTGGGACTCAGATGAAATTTACTTCGTCTACGGCGAGCTCCGCCCCCACTTCCCCGCGCTGACGTTTGAATCCTTCTCCCACTGCACCGCACTCCTGACGCTGCGAAAATAATTTCCCTGGAAATATGATAAAAAGCCTCTGTATGGTCAACCCATACAGAGGCTTTTCTGTGAAGCATTATTCCTTTTCAGTCGTTCAAATGGTCGAGGATCGCCGCGATCAGCTGCTCCTTGCCCGTGCCCTTTTCGGCAGAGAACGGAATGACGAGCTCATCGTCGCGCAAACTCAGCGTCTCGCGAATTTGGGCAAGATTCGGCTCGATCTCGCGCGCTTTGAGCTTGTCGAGCTTGTTCGCCACGATCACGACGGGACAGCCCGTCTGCACGAAGTAGTCGTGCATCGTCACGTCGTCAGCCGTCGGCTTGTGCCGCGCGTCGACGATCTGCACACCGAGGTGAATGAGCCCCGCAGACTGGAAATAGCTCTCCATCAGCTTGCCCCAGCGGTCGCGCTCGGTCTTGGAGACCTTGGCGTAGCCGTAGCCCGGCAGGTCGACGAGGTAGAGCTTGCCGTCGATCTTAAAGTAGTTGATCTGCGAGGTCTTGCCCGGGGACGCGCCCACGCGGGCAAAGTTCTTGCGGTTGACGAGCCGGTTGATGACGGACGATTTGCCGACGTTCGACCGCCCCGCAAACGCGAGCTGCGGCATCCCGTCGCGCACGAACTGCTTTTCCGACGCCGCCGAGAGGATGAATTCGACCTTGTTGAAGTTGATCGCCATGGTTTTCGTTTCCTTTCAGCTCATTTCGCCCGCACGCAGCGCGCCATGCGCGCTCTCCTGCACGGGAAGATAGCCCTCATGTGCGGCGGCGGTGCATTTTTCGGGCAGCACCAGCGCCTCGGCAAAGACGGCGTCCACCGTCTCGACTGGCACAAAACGCAGCTTTTCGCGCACCAGCGGGTCGATCTCGTCGAGGTCCTTTTCATTCTCCTTCGGGAGAATGACCGTATGTACGCCCGCGCGCAGCGCGCCCATTGTCTTTTCGCGCAAGCCCCCGATGGCGAGCACACGGCCGCGCAGCGTGATCTCGCCCGTCATGGCGACATCGCGGTGTACCGCCTGCCCCGTCAGCGCGGAGAGCACCGCTGTCGCGATGGCGATACCGGCGCTGGGTCCGTCCTTGGGGATGGCTCCCTCAGGGAAGTGGATATGGATGTCCTTCGTCTTGTAGAAGTCCGGCGCGATGCCGAGCTCCTGCGCCCGCTGGCGCAGGCACGAGAGCGCCGCGCGGCAGCTCTCCTGCATCACGTCGCCCAGGTTGCCCGTGAGCTCGACCTTGCCGCTGCCATCCATCACGCCGACCTCGACGGGCAGAATTTCGCCGCCCACCTCGGTCCACGCAAGGCCGTTCACCACACCGACAAGGTCCTTTTCGGGAATCTTCTCCTGTGCAGCACGCGGCGCGCCGAGGAAGTCCTTGATGTTCTTCTCTGTCACGGTGACTCGCTTTACATCGCTTGTAGCAAGCTGCTTTGCCGCCTTGCGGCAGATCTTGCCGAGCTGACGCTCAAGCGAGCGCACGCCGCTCTCGCGCGTGTAGAGCGCGATGGCCGCGCGGATGGCGCTCTCGTCCACGCGCAGGCTCGAGGCCGTCAGCCCGTGGGCCTGACGCTCCTTGGGCAGCAGGTGCCGCTGCGCAATCTGCACCTTCTCCTCGTCCGTATAGCTGGGAATTTCAATAATTTCCATGCGGTCGAGCAGCGGGCGCGGAATGGTGTCGAGCGTGTTGGCCGTCATGATGAACATCACGCGGCTCAGATCGACGGGAATTTCAAGATAGTGGTCGCGGAAGGCGTAGTTCTGCTCGCTGTCGAGCACTTCGAGAAGTGCGCTCGCGGGGTCGCCGCGCCCGTCGCTTCCCATCTTGTCGACCTCGTCGAGCACGAGCAGCGGATTCATCGAGCCGCTGCGGGAGATAGCCTCGATGATGCGGCCTGGCATCGCGCCGATGTAGGTCTTGCGGTGGCCGCGGATGTCCGCCTCGTCGCGCACGCCGCCGAGTGACAGCCGCGCGACCTTGCGGTTCATCGCCTTGGCGACCGACAGCGCGATCGACGTCTTGCCGACGCCCGGAGGGCCGACGAGACATAAAATCTGCCCCTTCGCCTCGGGGTTGAGCTGGCGCACGGCGATGAACTCTAAAATGCGCTCCTTGACCTTCTGCAAGCCGTAGTGGTCGCGGTCAAGAATCTTGCGCGCGGCGTCTACGCTGGCGCGCTCCTTCGTCTCCTCGCCCCAGGGCATTTCCATGCAGGTGTCGAGATAGTTGCGCAGCACACTCGCCTCGGCGCTGCCGAACGGCTGCTTGGCGAGCTTGTCCACATCTTTCAGCAGCTTGCGCTCCACTTCTTCGCTCAGGTGCGCCTTGCTGATCTTCTCGCGGTACTCGTCGAGTTCTTCGTCCTCCCCGCCCTCACCGATCTCGTTCTGTAAGACCTTGATCTGCTCGCGCAGGACAAAATCCTTCTGAATTTTTCCGACGCGGGAGCGGACCTTGCTTTCAATGTCCTGCTCCATGGCGGTAACTTCGATCTCGCGGCGCAGAATCTCGTTCATGCGCTGCAATCTCGGCAGCGGGCGCAGCTCGTCGAGGATATCCTGTTTGTCCTGATAGCGCAGGTTGAGCTGCTGGGCGATAAAGTCAGCGAGATAGCCGGGATCGTTCGTCGATAAAATGGCGGCGTAGACATCGTCCGGCAATTTCTGCGCGAGCTCGGCATATTCCGTCACGCTGGCGTAGGTCTGGCGCAGCATCGCCTCCGTCCGCTTGCTATGGCGCGAGGTGGCCGGCTCATCGATGAGCTCGACCTGCGCCTGCAAAAACGGCTCGCGCTGCCACAGCCGCTTGAGGCGGGCGCGGCACGCGCCCTCCATCATCACGCGCAGCACGCGGTCGGACACGCGCAAGATCTGCGTCACGCGCGCGACCGTGCCGATCTCGTACAGGTCTTTTTCCTCCGGCTGCTCCACGCCGATCTCGCGCTGGGTGACGAGAAAGATCTCCTCCCCGTTTTCCATGGCGCGCTCAAGCGCGTGCACGGAGATCGGACGCTCGAGGTCAAAGCTCGTGTTCATACGCGGGAACACATTGAGCCCGCGCATGGCAATGACCGGAAGATTTTTTGTTACAGGTTCCATGGGGTTTCTCCTTATGAAGCGGAGTCTGCCGGCAGCGACGGCTGCGGCGCCTCCCCTTCTTTCTCTGTGCGGTGGGAAATTTTCGGCTGTTCCGTCCCCTCCACGCAGCCCGGCGTGATGGTCACGCGGTCGATCGTGCGGTCGGACGGGATGTCGTACATCACGTTCATCAGCAGACCCTCCATTACCGCGCGCAGGCCGCGCGCGCCGATCTTGCGCTCGATGGCCTTGTCGGCAATCGCTTCGAGCGCCTTGGGCTCGAACGTGAGCTCGGCGTCGTCGTAAGAAAACAGCTTTTGATACTGCTTGACGAGCGCGTTTTTCGGCTGGGTCAGGATCTTGACAAGGTCGTCGCGCGTCAGCGCGTCGAGCGCCGTGATGACCGGCAGTCTGCCGACCAGCTCGGGGATGATGCCGAACTTCAAGATATCGTGCGGCTGCACCTCGCGTAAAATCTTGCTTTCATCCACGTCGTTTTTGCTCTTGAGCTCCGCGCCGAAGCCCATCGACTTGCGGTCGAGACGGCTCTCGATGATCTTCTCGATGCCCTCGAACGCACCGCCGCAGATGAAGAGGATGTTGTGCGTGTCGATCTGGATGAACTCCTGATGCGGGTGCTTGCGGCCGCCCTGCGGCGGGACGTTGGCGACCGTGCCCTCGACGATTTTCAGCAATGCCTGCTGCACGCCCTCGCCGGAGACGTCACGCGTGATGGAGGTGTTCTCGCTCTTGCGGGCGATCTTGTCGATCTCGTCGACATAGATGATTCCGCGCTCGGCGAGCTCCACGTCGTAATCCGCCGCCTGAAGCACTGCGTATTCTCTTTCGGTCATGCCGTCAAAGAATAGTGCTTGCAGGAGCTGTTTGTCCAAGTCAGATAGCATCCTTATAGCGGAATACAGTGCCTTGATCGGAGCATTTTCAGCGAAGATGCTTTCGGGATTGAGGCTGTTGTCGATAAATTCTCTGAAGTTTTCAAACGCACCGTCATTGCCTCCGATCAGTTCGCTGAAAAGCGTTTCGTTTGCGCGGTGCTTATCATCGTTTTTCTCAATTCGCCACTCCCCGCGGCGAAACTCGTTGTAAACCTCCTTGGTGGCCTCTACTTTCTCATACTGAGAAGTACAGGTGTTAAAAACAGTAAGTGTATATGTTTTTGCCATTTTCGTGATCTCCTTTGAATTTTTGAATTTGAATTGAAAATCAAAAATTCGGAGATCACGGATATTTAGCTATATATGGCTGCCATGCTCTGTCGGGCACAAAAACGCACTCACCATAATTCGCCAGCTTTTGGCATGTGCAAAAATTTGAAGAACATTGCGCGGCAACGCAGGCCTGCGAAAGCCAAAGTTTTATCATGAAAAAAGCCCTTTCCCAAACGGATTCGGGAAAGGACTCGCATCATCGTATGAAGTGAATCGTGCAAAAAAAGCACCGTCGAAATCAGAATCTCAAGAGGATATGGTATCCTTTTTTGATTCCGGCTTCATACGGTGCTTGGCAGTCTAATCTTTCGATTTCCTCCGCTTGCGCGATT
>OKSA01003155.1_pt1 | contig 12468 bp, 10 predicted proteins | sample 1601181 | NCBI WGS metagenome assembly OKSA01 (sample SAMEA3541538, study PRJEB24748) | human gut metagenome | biome: human gut; feature: human-associated habitat; material: faeces | place: China | collected 2012 | reverse complement strand
TGTAGGCGAGCTTGAACTGCACGTCGTCGATCAGATTGCCGGAGATGCCGTCGCCGGATGTATTTTTCGAATATGCAAAAACCGCAGAGGAGAAAGGCTTCAAGGTTATCATTGCAGGCGCAGGTATGGCAGCTCATCTGCCGGGTATGTGCGCAGCTATTTTCCCAATGCCGGTCATCGGAATTCCGATGCATACCACATCGCTTGGAGGTCGTGATTCCCTGTACTCCATCGTACAGATGCCGAGCGGCATTCCGGTAGCAACCGTTGCCATCAATGGCGGTGCCAATGCCGGAATCCTGGCAGCAAAGATTCTTGCAACTTCCGATCCGGAACTGCTTGCAAAACTGAAAGCATATACACAGGAAATGAAAGAGCAGGTTGAGGCAAAAGACGCAAAACTGCAGGAAACAGGATACCGTAACTACAGTAAATAAAAACAAAGGACAAGGGAGGTTCACCATGGATTACAAGAACGCAGGAGTAGATATTGAAGCTGGATACAAATCAGTAGAATTAATGAAAGAGCATGTAAAGAAAACCATGCGCCCGGAGGTATTAGGCGGCCTTGGCGGTTTTTCTGGCGCTTTTTCCCTGGCAAAAATCAAAGAAATGGAAGAGCCGGTACTGCTGTCGGGAACAGACGGCTGCGGAACGAAAGTGAAGCTGTCGATGGTGCTTGATAAGCATGACACGATCGGAATCGATGCTGTGGCAATGTGTGTGAATGATATTGCCTGTGCGGGAGGAGAACCACTGTTTTTCCTTGATTATATTGCATGCGGCAAGAATGAGCCTGAGAAGATCGCATCAATCGTAAGCGGAGTGGCAGAAGGATGTCTTCAGTCGGGAGCGGCGCTGATCGGAGGCGAAACGGCGGAACATCCGGGACTTATGGCAGAAGACGAGTACGATCTTGCCGGATTTGCGGTAGGAGTATGCGATAAAAAAGATATGATCACAGGAGAAAATCTGTCTGCCGGAGACGTTTTGATCGGAATGGCGTCTACGGGAGTTCACAGCAACGGATTTTCACTTGTAAGAAAAGTATTTGATATTACAAAAGAATCTCTTGATACATATTACGATGAATTGGGATGTACTCTCGGAGAGGCGCTTCTCGCTCCGACAAGAATTTATGTGAAAGCGCTTAAGAGTATTAAAGAAGCGGGAATAACGGTGAAAGCATGCAGCCATATTACAGGCGGCGGTTTCTATGAGAATGTTCCGCGTATGCTGATCGACGGTACTCGAGCGGTGATCGAAAAAGACAGTTATCCGATCCCGCCGATCTTCAAGATGCTTGCAAAAGAAGGCGATATCGAAGAGCAGATGATGTACAATACGTTTAACATGGGACTTGGAATGATCGTTGCCGTTGATCCGGCAGATGTGGAGAAAACTCTGGAAGCGATCAAAGCGGCAGGAGATGCGCCGTATGTAGTCGGCCGCATCGAAGCGGGAGAAAAAGGAGTAGACTTATGCTAAAGGTCGTTGTGCTCGTATCCGGAGGAGGTACGAATCTGCAGGCGATCATTGACGGCGTAAAAGGCGGCGTCATCAGGAATACAAAGATCGTCGGAGTTATCAGCAATAACAAGAATGCATATGCGCTTGAGCGGGCGAGAGAGAATCACATCCCGGCAAAATGTATCTCGCCGAAAGATTATGAATCCAGGGATGTGTTTAATGAAAAACTTTTGGAAGCCGTCAACGAGTACGAACCGGATCTGATCGTTTTGGCAGGATTTCTTGTTGTTATCCCTCCGGAAATGATCGCGGCTTACAGAAACCGGATGATTAATATTCACCCGTCGTTGATTCCGGCGTTTTGCGGGAAAGGATATTATGGATTAAAAGTGCATGAAGCAGCGCTTGCAAGAGGTGTTAAAGTAGTCGGCGCGACCGTTCATTTTGTAGATGAAGGAACCGATACAGGGCCGATCATCCTGCAGAAAGCAGTAGAAGTTGAGCAGGATGACACACCGGAGATGCTTCAAAGAAGAGTGATGGAGCAGGCAGAGTGGAAAATCCTTCCGGAAGCGATCCATTTGATCGCGAACGGAAAAGTGCATGTTGAAAACGGACATGCTTTTATAAAAAATTTATAGAATGTCGAAGCATTAAAAAATGACCGCCGGGACGAAAAAACCGGGCGGTCATTTCGGAACGTAAAACGGTTTGTACAGACAGGAGGAATCTATCATGAAAATATTGATCGTCGGAAGCGGCGGAAGAGAACATGCCATTGCGGCAAGTGTGGCAAAAAGTCCCAGAGCAGATAAGATATACTGCGCGCCCGGAAACGCGGGAATTGCAGAATACGCAGAGTGCGTGGACATCGGAGCAATGGAATTTGAAAAACTGGCAGAATTTGCCAAAGAAAAAGAGATCGATCTTTGCATCGTCGGAATGGATGATCCGCTTGTCGGAGGTCTTGTGGACGTATTGGAAGATGCGGGAATCCGTACGTTCGGTCCAAAGAAAAACGCCGCTATTTTGGAAGGATCAAAAGCGTTTTCAAAAGATCTTATGAAAAAATACGATATTCCTACGGCAGGATATGAGAATTTTACAGATCCAAAGGAAGCAATCGCCTATCTTGAGAATGCAAAGTTCCCTATCGTATTGAAGGCAGACGGACTTGCACTTGGTAAAGGAGTGCTGATCTGTCAGAATTTTGAAGAGGCAAAAGAAGGCGTAAAGACGATCATGCTTGACAAAAAATTCGGCACAGCCGGAAACGAGATGGTCATTGAAGAGTTCATGACAGGTCGCGAAGTATCTGTTCTTTCATTTGTAGACGGAAAGACGATCAAAACGATGACAAGCGCGCAGGATCACAAACGTGCCGGTGACGGTGATACAGGGCTGAATACAGGCGGAATGGGAACATTTTCACCAAGTCCGTTCTATACAAAAGAAGTAGAAGAATTTTGTGAAAAATATATTTACCAGAGAACGGTAGATGCTATGGCTGCAGAGGGCCGCCCGTTTAAAGGCGTTATTTTCTTCGGTCTGATGCTTACAGAAGAAGGACCGAAAGTGTTGGAGTACAACGCCCGCTTCGGAGATCCGGAGGCTCAGGTTGTGCTTCCGCGTATGAAAAATGATATTTTGGACGTTGTTGAAGCATGTGTGGACGGAACTCTGGATCAGATCGATCTTCAGTTTGAAGATAATGCGGCCGTGTGCGTTGTGCTTGCATCTGAAGGCTATCCGGTTCAGTACGAAAAAGGCTATCCTATCACAGGTCTTGAAGAATTCAGTAAACATGAAGGGTATTACTGTTTCCATGCAGGAACAAAATTTGAGGACGGAAACATCGTGACAAACGGAGGCCGTGTGCTTGGTGTAACTGCAAAAGGCGCTAATCTGAAAGAAGCAAGAAAAAATGCCTACGCAGCGACAGAATGGGTACAGTTTAAAAACAAATATAAGCGTAATGATATCGGAAAAGCGATAGATGAAGCTTTTTCTGACGGTCAGTAATGCAAAAATAAAAGAAAATCCATATTCAGAATGACTGCAATCCCCCTTACTATTTAGAAAATGATAGTAAGGGGGATAGTTTTTTGTATATGGTTTTCAAAATAGGAATCTTGCTTATGATATAGCTATACTATCTTTTGAATCCTCCACCCGGAATTAATCAGAAAAAAACAGTACAAAACAATGCAAAACAGAAAAACATAAAATAATACATAAATATTCAGACAAATATTGACAAATATATATTTTATGATATTATTTAATTAAATTAATAAATGTACTTAAATAAAAGAAAGGAGAAAAGTATGAAAAAGATTTCTGTGGTGTTGATTGCGGCGTTGGTCGTATCTTTGCTTTTTGGATGTGGAAAGAGCGACGATGCGAAAGGTACAGGGAAAACAACTTTGAGCGTTTGGTATTGGGGAGAACAAGAAGTGCCGGGATATAAGGCGTATATGGAAGAGATGGTAAAACGGTATGAAAAAAAGAACCCTGATATTAAAGTGGAAGCTGTTCTTCAGGAAAGTGATAATCTGTATACGGCATTTCGTACGGCAGAGGCGGCAGGGGAAGGTCCGGATATTCAATATATGTGGGGCGGAACTCAGGCAATGGAAGATGTTTGGAAAGGAAACGTAGCTCCGATTAGTGACTATATTTCTGAAGAAGAACTCTCGGTTATTCCGAAGTCGGCATTGGCTCAGACGAATTGGAACGGGAAACAATGGGGAATCCCGGCATATGGATTTACATATGGGATTGCCTATGATAAAGAAGCAATGCGTACTGCCGGAGTAGATCCGGAAAATCCGTTTACTACATGGGATGAATTTTTAGAGTGTTGTGAGAAATTAAAATCATCAGGAATTACGCCGTTAGGAATGGGGTTAAAAGACGGATATTTACCGGCGTGGATCGGGATTTTTTTGGGACAGCAAAATATGGACAGCGTGAATGATATGATTTCCCTTATGAGTGGACAAGAAAGCTTTACAGATAAAAAATACTCTGAATGGCTGGAAAAAATTGCAGAGCTGAAAGAAGCCGGATATATTAACGAAGATATACTTTCATTAGACTTATATCAGGGGCAGCAGTTGATCGAAAGCAAAAAAGCGGCAATGACACTTCATACACAGCCGTATGCGGTATCATTGGAAAAATCATTAGGGTCAGATCAGATCGGTTTTGCAAAAGCGCCAGTATTCGGAACCGGAAAATTTGCGGATTCAGTTGCAACTCCGAGTCAGGTATATGTAATACCAAACAGTGCGAAACATAAAGAAGAGGCGGCAGACTTCTTATTGTTTTTACAGGAAGAAGATAATATTAAATATCTGTATGAATCGGCAAATGCGATGATGCCGAATAATAACTTTGATGAAAGCTGGGTATCCAGCGAAATTGACAGAAAAGTTTTGGAATGGCAGAAAGAAGACAATAATTTTTGTTATCAGTTGTATTTTGCACCTATGTTTGAAACAGATGGTCTGATTCCGACGGTACAGAAGATGTTTTCAGAAGGGTTAGCGCCAAAGGATGCAGCGGTGGAATTAGATGAGGCACTCGGGAAATGTATGGAACAAAATCCTGAGGTTCATGATGCGTTTTTAGAATGGAGTGTAGAAGAATAGTTCTGAAAAGAGGAAAGCCTCTGTTTCAAAGGAAGGGATTGATATGAAAACGAACAGGATGAAAAAGTTCACGCCGTATTTCTATATATTACCAACCTTTATCATTTTGGCGGTTGTAATTGTAATTCCGATTATTTATGTTATTATCCAAAGCTTCTATACGACCTTTGCAAATGAGAGTGTTTTTGTAGGTCTGAGAAATTATAAGATGGCATTTGAAGACGAACTTTTGCTGACTGCGTTGAAGAACAACTTGAAATTATTTTTATGCGTTCCGATATTGACAGTGCTTTCACTTGCCATTGCATCAATTTTATATAACAAAATCAGAGGGTGGAGGTTTTACAGAAGCGTTATTTTTATTCCGTACATACTGGCAATTCCGGTTGTGGGCATTGTATTTTCATATTTACTGCAGTACAACGGAGTTATCAATTCTATTTTGCGGACAATCGGGTTGGAGAATATGGCGTTGGATTGGTTGGGAGATCCGAATTTGGCATTCCCGAGTGTGGCAATAGTTATTATGTGGAAGCAGATCGGTTTCGGAGTTGTTTTGTTTTTGGCGAGAATGATGTCAATAGATAAAACATTGTATGAATCGGCTGATGTAGACGGAGCTACATGGTTTCAGAAATTTATGCACATTACCGTGCCGCAGACAAAATCGATTATTGAATTTTATGTGATCATCACTCTTATTGAAATGTTGAGTTGGGTGTTTAATTTCATTTATGTCATGACGGCAGGCGGCCCGGGAAATAAGACGCTTGTGTTGGAATATTTGATTTATAAGAAAGCGTTTGGCGGTGGTGATTTCAATATTGCAATGGCGATCAGCGTAGTACTTCTTGCTATTGCGGCAATATTGATTGTAATACATCAGATTGTTATGAGAAAAGAGGAGTGAAAGAATGAAACGAAAAAGAGGAGGAATAGTCTCCCAGCTATTGATGATTTTACTTGTGGTCGTTATTATCTTTCCGTTATATTTTATGACAGCGAATTCGTTTAAAACGCATGAAGAATATGTCAATAATATGGCAGGCCTTCCGCAAACATTTACAGTACAAAACTTTGTGGAAGCTTTCCGGGGAAAACCGTTCGGACAATGGTTTATGAATAGTTTGATTCTTACAGTTGCAGCGGTTTTTATTACGGGAATCATTGCACTGCTGGCAGGATATGCCTTTGCAAAGATGAGGTTTAAAGGGAAAAAAGTGTTGTTCAACATGATCGTTCCGCTGATGTCTGTTCCTCCGGTTGTTATGATTATACCGCAGTTCCGGATTATTAAAATATTGGGTCTGGTAAATACACGTGTTTCTGTGATATTAATATATATAGGAATTATGTTGCCTATGACGATATATTTGATGAGAAATTTCATGAAAACAGTACCGGATTCTTTGTTAGAGGCAGCGGAGATTGACGGGTGCAGTAAGCGGAAGGCGTTGACAAAGATTATGATTCCGCTGAGCGTTCCGGCGCTTATTACTTCATCACTTGTAAATCTTGTATGGGTATGGAACGAGCTGTTGATTTCGCTTGTTTTTCTTCAGAAAGAAGAATTGCGAACCTTAATGGTAGGGATTACTTTATTTAAAGGACGTTTCACATTAAATATACCTGTTATTATGGCAGGGTTGGTTATTGCGACAGTGCCGATCGTGTTGATATATATATTTGCGCAGAAATATCTTGTTGAAGGTATGTTGGCAGGTTCGGTCAAAGAGTAAGAAATAAAGGGGGATATGCTTTGAAAATCTATAATCCGACAGATATAGGAGATCGAAATAAACTAATGATCTTACGGCTGATAAAAGTATATGATGGAATTTCCAGACAGGAAATTTCAAAAAGGATGCATTTAAGTGCACCGGCGGTAAGTAATAATGTAGCGGCCTTGATCGAAAACGGGATTGTATATGAAAACGGCTGTGACGATACGAGCTTGGGAAGAAAGCCGAGACAATTAAGTTATAAAGGAGACCTTTATTATGTGATTTCGGTTGAATTGATGCCTAAAAAAGTTCGTGCAGGTATTGCAGATCTGTACGGTGAAGTTCAGCAGTGGACAGAAAAGGAGATCATAGTAGAAAACGGAGTGGACGAGGTTCTCGGGCAGTTGGATTCTGCGATAGACGAGTTGCTTGAAAAGCGAAAAAAGGATGTAGATGTGATTGCGATCGCAGTAGGTGTTCCTGCGCTGACAGGCCAGAATGATTTAAACGATCTCTTTGGAACATATTTGCCGGAATGGAAAAATGTCGATTTGAAAGAGCATATTTTACAGAAATATAATGTAGAAGCGATTATTGTAAATGACGTTGAATTGGCGCTGATCGGAGAACGTGAAAGAGGCGTAGGAAAAAAACAGACGAATATTGTTTACATAAAATACGGAGAAGGCTTTGCGGCAAGGGCGATTGTGGACGGATATCTTCTAAAAGGAAATAATATGGCGGCGGGAGAATTAGGTTATTATCTAGAATCATTGGAAGAGATGACAGATGAGTTTGTATGTCCCGGACGATTTGAAAAAAAGGTGTGTCAAAATATTTTCTCAGAATGCGGTGAAAAAAACGGCTTGTCAGATCTTATTTTGCGAGCTGAACAAGGTGATGAGGCGGCAGATGCCATTGTGAAAAAAATTATAAGAAAAATCGCCGTTGTCATCGCCAATACCGTATTGATGTTAAACTCTGAGATGGTGATATTAGGCGGAGATTCAGAAATTTTTACAGAGGAAAATATTGTTGAGATCAAGAAAATATTAGAAAAAGTTTGTCCGTTTGTTCCTGAAGTCGTAACTTCAAAGTTAGGCGCAGATGCTCCGATCATAGGTGGGATAAAAGTTGCATTGGATTATGCGGAAGAGCAGATCATTATGCTCTGGAAATCATAGGAGAATGATATGGAGGCATATATGGACATATTACTGAAAGAAAGACTGGTATCTTATTATGAAAAACATATTTTAGAAGATGTGATGCCATTTTGGGATCGGAGGTGCATAGATAAAGAATACGGCGGATATATTACTTGTTTTGACAGAGAAGGAAAGATGACAGATGATAAGAAATATATTTGGTTTCAAGGGCGTCAGCTATATATATATTCACTGCTTTATAACAAAGTACGCAAAAAGAAGGAGTGGTTGGAAAATGCAAAGCATGGTTTTTCATTTCTTGTAAAATATGGGTATGCGGGCGATGGAAGATGGAATTATGTATTGGACAGAAAAGGGAATGTTTTGGAAGGTACAATCTCAATATTTTCTGATTTTCATGTTTTGCAGGGGGTGGCAGAATACCTTAAAATAGAAGAAGTAAGAACGCCGGAAAATATGGAACTTTTAAAAACTTGTTATGAAACGATGGAAAAAAATGTATTTGATCCATGGTTTAAAGAAATATATGAAAATACATGGAGCCCGGTTTTTATATGGCATGACATGTATCTGACATGTCTGTCTACAACGGAAACATGTGCGGAAGTATTGGGGACGGATGTTACAAAAAAACTTTTGAATGAATGTGTCGATAAGATTGCTAACTGGTTTGCAAATGATGAATATAACGTAGTGTTTGAAGCGGTTACAAGAGAAAATAAAATTGATATTGAGTCAGACAAAGGCCGCTTTATTAATCCGGGACATATGCATGAATCAGCATGGTTTCTTATGAAGGCAGGAGTATTGCTGGAAGACAAGCAGATTACTATGCGCGGTATACAGATTGCCCGTTGGGCAAATGCCGTCGGAAAAGATGAAGAGTATGGTGGAATTATTTCATATGCAGACGCATTGGGGGAAACACCTCGCCCGATCGACTGGTTTAAAGAAACGAACTCTTTATGGAATGAAAAAGTATGGTGGCCGAATGCAGAGGCGTTGACAGCTTATGCACAGGCGTATTGCTATACGAAAGATAGTTATTTTCTTCAAGAATTTTTAGATCAGCATAATTATTGTAAAGAAAAGTTTTTTGATTCACAATATAAAGAGTGGTTTGAACGACTGGAATATGACGGAACCGTAAAAAACAGTGCAAAAGGAACACCGTGGAAATGTGCGTTTCATCTTGTGAGAGCGCTTGTGTTTACATTAGAAGCATTTTCGGAAATGGAGGCGGTATAGTGTATTTTCTGGGGATTGACGGAGGGGGAACAAAAACTGATTTTTTACTGTTAGATGAAAACGGAAAAACGATTGCACAGCGCAAGATAGGAACTATTTCTTATAAGCACGTTGGAATGGATTATGTGACAGAATTACTGAGAGAAAATATAAATCAAATATTAGACGGGAATGATGCCTATATATGTCTTGCCTTTCCGAATTGGGGAGAATCAAGAGTAAATGATGAACGCTTTTTATGCCGGATTGACAAAATTACAGATAGGCCGATGAAAATTGTAAACGACAGCGCCGCGGGATGGGCAGGATCTTTGGGATTAGAAGAGGGGATCAATCTTGTGGCAGGAACAGGTTCGATCGCTTATGGACAAAATAAGTTTGGCACAGAAGCTCGTGCGGGCGGATGGGATGATGGTTTTTCTGATGAAGGCTCTTGTTATTGGTTGGGAAAGAAAGCGTTGGAGCTGTTTTCAAAAGAGAGTGACGGAAGGGTAAAAAAAGGAAAGTTACTCGAGATTTTCCGATACAATTTTAATTTAAAAAATGACTTTGACCTTATAGACATTTTTGATGAAGTGTATAAAAATAATCGTACAAAAACAGCTGAACTTCAAAAATTGCTTTTACAGGCAGCGATGCAAGGAGATGAAGAAGCAATACGTTTGTATGAGGCTGCGGCAGAAGAATTAGCGCTGATCATAGGCGCTGTTTATAGAAAACTGGAATTTTCGGGAGACACGATCGTATCTTATTCAGGTGGATTGTTTCATGCAGGAGATTTTATATTAAAGCCACTGGTGCGGAAGCTCGAGGAAAATGGAATTTGTCTTTGTCCTCCTAAATATTCGCCTGTACAGGGAGCGGCGCTTTTGGCGGCGAGAGAATATAGCAGAGACGGTGAATTTTTATCACGAATAAAAGCAGGCTTAGAATAAGAAAAAGAGAATATCCGCGGCAGATTGCGATTTTTTGCTGCGAGATATTCTCTTTTATTTTATATTATGTTTATAATTATTTTGCCGGATATTTTTATTTGGTGATAAAATCACAGACATAATTTCTATTATGTGTTATTATACTTATATAATGTGCAATGAAAATTATAAGAGAGTAAGATCGACACATAAAAACAAGAGAAAAACAGGAGGAACGATTTATGAGATTAAAAGATAAAGTAGCGATTATTACAGGAGGAAGCCGTGGAATCGGATTTGCGACAGCAGATGCATTTTTAAGAGAGGGTGCGAAAGTTGCTGTTGCGGCGAGCAGTGAAAAAAACGCGGAAGCGGCAGTCGAGAAGTTAAAAGCGATTCATCCGGATGCAGAAGTGGTAGGGATCAGTCCGAACCTCGGAAGTTTTGAAAGTGTGAAAGAAGAATTTGATAAAGTAGAGAAACAGTTCGGACGTATTGATATTTTGGTGAATAATGCGGGGGTTTCCGAGAGCACTCCGTTTACATCTTATACAGAAGCTGATTTTGATCGTGTGATCGATCTGAATGTAAAAGGTGTATTTAACGCAACACGCGCGGTAGTTGACGGAATGATTAAAAATCACAGCGGGGTTGTCCTGAATACGTCTTCAATGGTAAGTATTTCCGGTCAGCCGAGCGGATTTGCTTATCCGGCGTCTAAGTTTGCGGTAAACGGTACGACGATCTCTCTGGCAAGAGAGCTTGGGCCAAAAGGAATCCGTGTCAATGCAGTTGCTCCGGGAATTACGGAAACAGACATGATGAAAGCCGTTCCGAAAAACGTGATCGAGCCGATGATCGCACAGATTCCGCTTCGCAGACTCGGACAGCCGGAAGACATTGCAAATGCATTTGTATTTCTTGCATCTGATGAAGCGTCCTATATTACAGGCGTAGTTCTTAGTGTAGATGGAATGGCGCGCGCGTAAATATGGCGTTGCAATATTGTTTGCAAAATAATTTACCGGGAAGGGATTCCTTTTCATATATTTGAACATGTGCTAATATAATATCTCAGCGGAAGTTGTTCCGTTGAGATATTTTAAATTTCTGGGATGGTGAATATATGGCGCGTCAAAATGAGCGGAAAATGAAATTATATATGGAAGCGGGTCTGGCGGTACTTCTTGTTTTAACGATTGCACTGGCATCAGTATCAGGGCGGCTCTCTTCGCAGGCACATGAGAAGGACAAGAATAAGCAGGAAGCGGCTGTACAAGGAGAAGCGGAAGTTTACGAAAAAAACAAAGGAAATGATCAAGAGAAAAATGAAGTGAAAGACCAAAGGGAAAACAACGCTCAAAATACAGCGGGAAATGCTGAAGAATCACAGGAAACGATCGCTGACGGACAGTATCCGATTATGGGAAACAGCCGCGTAACAGTTGATGAGATGGTAGATTATTTTCAGACGGCAGGAAAACCTTATCCGAAAGAAGCTCTTTCCAAAGGTGGAGCAGAGTCTATAGAAGTGTTTTGCAGGATGTATTATGATGAAGCGGTGGCAGAAGGCGTTCGTCCGGAAGTTGCTTTTGTGCAGACGATGAAAGAAACGGGATTTTTGCAGTATGGCGGAGATGCTTCTGTCGAACAGTTTAATTTTGCGGGATTAGGTACAACAGGCGGGGGTGTGCCCGGGAACTCTTATCCTGATGTGCGGACCGGGATCAGGGCGCAGATTCAACATCTGAAAGCATATGCCACAGCAGACCCTTTGAATGGGAAGTGTGTAGATGATCGGTATGAGTATGTAAAAAAAGGAACGGCTCCATATGTGGAATGGCTGGGGCAGCAGGAAAATCCTGAAGGGCTTGGCTGGGCAACGGGAGATAACTACGGATATGATATCGTCCGAATGATCCACGATATGAAGAAATAGAAATATTGTTAGCTAAAATTGTGTAAAATACACAAAAAATTGAAGGGAAACACTGTTGTTTAGCACGAAAAATTCAGTGGTTTTGTCAAGGGCAATCTCATTGAAAAACAATATGGCGAATAGTATAATATAAATAAGGTGTAAAATGGAAAATCGTAGATGGTTTAATACGGTTTTTCTTTTTTGTAATGGCGATAAGCCAAAGTCTGAGTTCGCCGAGAACTTGGCGATCGCTTACAATCCCGGAATATGCCTTTTGGCACTTCGGGGGGATTGACATGAGCCTAAAAATAAACGGAGACCAGCTATGAAAAGTCAACCATAAATTAGCAAAAAATTTCTTTTTCA
>OKSA01003154.1_pt1 | contig 12468 bp, 9 predicted proteins | sample 1601181 | NCBI WGS metagenome assembly OKSA01 (sample SAMEA3541538, study PRJEB24748) | human gut metagenome | biome: human gut; feature: human-associated habitat; material: faeces | place: China | collected 2012 | reverse complement strand
ACTATTAGGGATGTTCATAATCGGATCACTGGTACAACGCTGGGTAAGTATTTCATTTACACCAACAGTATCAGAAGTAACACAATCAGCAGGAGCATTCATTGACTGGTCAAGTCTGCCATCAGGAGCAGAAGGGATCAAGTCAGCATTGACAACATACAGTCAATTGGGGGCTTCAGCATTGGATGAAGTAAAAGTAACAACATTACAACAAAACTTGGATCAGTTAATTCCAGGGCTTGCAGCATTATTGTTAACATTACTATGCTGCTGGCTATTAAAGAAAAAAGTGTCACCAATCATAATAATCATCGCATTATTCGTAGTTGGTATCGTAGCACATTTAATAGGAATCATGTAAAAGAAAAGCTCGGGGGAACCGAGCTTTTTATACAGAGAAAGAGGAGAAGACAGATGGTACAGTCAATGAATACAAAAGTAGACTATACAGTAGCGGCGACATCATATCTGGGGATGGCGAACTATGGGAAGGTGATGATAGGAGACAAGGCATTTGAATTCTATAATGAAAAGAATCTCAAGGACTATATCCAGATACCATGGGAAGAGATATCTTTTCCATGATCTGGTATGGGGGAAGAATTTCAATTCTGATCGGTGGATTGGCTACGGTGATTTCTACTTTTATAGCGGTGGTAGTTGGTGCCTTCAGTGGTGTGGCACCGGCGTGGCTTGATGAAATGATCATGCGATTTACAGAAGTTTTTTTGAGTATACCAACACTGCTTCTGATCATTTTACTGCAGGCTATCCTGGGAAATGCGAACATCCTCAGCCTGTCGTTTGTAATCGGTGTGACCAGCTGGACCAGTATTGCAAAAGTAGTACGTACCGAGGTTCGACAGATTCGAAACAGCGAGTACATCATCGCAGCAAAATGTATGGGAGCAGGGTTCTTCCGTGTTTTGTGGAAGCATCTGGTACCAAACTTCTTCTCATCGATCATGTTTATGGTAGTCATGAATGTAAGAACTGCAATGATTTCTGAGGCTACCTTGAGTTTTATGGGAATTGGTCTTCCAATAGAAGTTATAACCTGGGGAAGTATGCTGTCTCTGTCAGATAAAGCACTGATGACAGGATCCTGGTGGATCATCCTGATCCCGGGACTTTTCCTGATCGCAACAGTACTTTGCTTGACAAATATAGGAAATGCCTGTAGAGAGCAGACAAACAGAAAAGAGAGTAACTTTTAGAAAATGGGGTCGCGAATTGCGGCCCTATTTTTGTGAAAAAACTGTTTGAGGTTTGAGATAGAGGGAAAGGAGTATACTTGCCCGGAGTGGGATATATTGATATAATATAGAAAGTGTTCTCTGAAAATTCTGACGATGATTTTCACGGAACAAAAAAGATAACTGTAAAATCAGCTATCAAAGGAGGAAAATAGATGAAAAGAGGAAAGGCAAAAGTATTTCTGACGTTACTGGTAATTTTGATCGCAGGTATTTATTATTATGTGACGATACCGGCAGTCAATATTCATGCTTCCGGCTTCTGGACGTTCATTCTGACGGTAATTATTTTATTACTGGCAGCTTATGGGATAAAGATGCGGTTTACCAGCTTTCAGGAAGCAAAAAACAGCAAAGTGCTCAGAATTGGAGGAATCCTGTTGGTGGCATTGGTGATTATTTTTGCAGCAGGAAGCATTTTGTCCTCACCGATTGTAAATGCAAAAAAATATCGGAATCTTCTTACAATCGAAGAACGCGATTTTTCAAAAGATATCCAGCCGGTGAATTTCAGTCAGATTCCATTGCTGGATAAAGACAGTGCAGCAATTCTTGGAAACAGAAAAATGGGCAGCATGGTTGATATGGTATCCCAGTTTGAAGTCAGTAATCTGTACTCCCAGATTAATTATCAGGAAAAACCTGTTCGTGTCACTCCATTGGTGTATGCAAGCCCGATTAAATGGCTGACAAACCAGTCACAGGGAATCCCGGCATATATTATGATCGATATGACAACTCAGGATACCAGCCTGATAAAACTGGACAAGCCGATTCGATATTCGGAGGCAGAATATCTGAACAGAAACATTTACCGTCATTTGCGGTTCAGTTATCCGACATATATTTTTGATCAGCTGAGCTTTGAGATTGATGATGAAGGAGTTCCTTACTGGATCTGTCCGGTACGGGATTATACAATCGGTTTATTTGGCGGCGCGACGATAGGAAGAGTGGTTATCTGCAATGCACAGACAGGAGAGTGTCAGGATTATGCACTGAAAGACTGTCCGGAATGGGTGGATCGTGCCAACCCGGCAGATCTTTTGATCCAGCAGTATAATTATTATGGAACTTTGGTCAATGGATATATCAACAGTATTTTCGGACAGAAGGGATGTCTGAAATCTACAGATGGATATAACTATATGGCTATGGAAGATGACGTATGGGTATATACCGGAGTGACTTCTGTCAGTGGAGATCAGTCGAATGTGGGATTTGTCCTGATGAATCAGAGAACCCGGGAAACCCGTTACTATAAAGTAAACGGTGCAGAAGAATATTCAGCTATGGGATCCGCAGAAGGACAGGTACAGAATCTTGGATATCAGGCTACATTTCCGATTCTCCTGAATATTTCAAATGAACCGACATACTTTATGGCATTAAAGGACAGTGCAGGACTTGTAAAAAAATATGCGATGGTCAATATTCAGAAATATCAGAATGTTGCGATCGGAGATACAGTATCGGCATGTCAGGATGCGTATATAAAGCTGTTAAATACCAATGGTATTACAGCAGGGAATACGGGTGACTCCAAAAAGATGACAGGTACGATCCGGAGAATCGCACAGAGTGTTCTTGATGGAAACTCTCATTTCTATCTGGTGCTGAATGATCATGAAGAGATTTTTGATGTACCGGTTCAGGATTTCCTTCAGGTGGTAACACTTCAGGAGGGTGACAAGGTCACAGTAGAATATCTGGAAGGTACACCGGTGTGCACGGTTTTGAATATTGCATCATAGTAGAAAAAATGGTTCAAAAGAAGAAAAGAAGTTACTGTGAACGGAGTGAACAGTAACAAAGAATATGTGTATGACAGTATTCAGCAAACTTTCCCGTGACAAATATAAATGTCCGTGATATCATTAAAAATATAAACGAAAATGACTTTTGCAGAAGCAGGAGAACAGTTCGAATATATACCTATACATATATATCAGCTGTTCTCTTTTTTATCTTTTCAAATATTAGTGTGGTGAAGTTTTGTTCGCACATGGTGAGATACTGGGATGTTATAAAATTAGCTTTTTGTGAAAGCTGTAATAGAAAATAATTGGCAAAGCAGACGAAAGTCTGTGACGCAAAGCTACAGGGCCTGTAAAATGGCAGCCAGTTGCATAAGATGATGATGTGCACTGTCTGTCTGACAGTGCTTTTTTTGAGGAATGACTTATCGGTGGCGGGGGGCACCGAACCGCAGGTCACTGAAGTGTGATAAATGGTAAAGAAGCTGATATGAGAAAAAAAGCAAAATAACAGTAAGGATGGAAGGAAAATGAAAGGAAAAAGAGGGATCGCAGGCATTCTGCTTGTGGGAATTTTGGCGGTCACCCTGACAGGGTGTAAAAACACAGACAGCAGTAAAAAAGAAACCGAAAAGCCGGTCATCACGCTCGGCAGCGACAACTATCCACCATATAATTATCTGAATGAAGATGGAATCCCGACAGGAATCGATGTAGAACTGGCCACGGAAGCTTTCAAAAGAATGGGATATCAGGTGGATGTTGTCCAGATTGACTGGGAGGAGAAAAAAGAACTGGTGGAGAGCGGAGAAATTGACTGTATCATGGGCTGCTTTTCCATGGAAGGGCGTCTTGATGATTACCGCTGGGCAGGACCATACATAGCAAGCCGCCAGGTGGTTGCTGTAAATGCGAGTAGTGATATCTATAAACTGAGTGATCTGGAGGGAAAGAATCTTGCCGTCCAGTCTACAACCAAACCGGAAGGCATCTTTCTGGACAGGACGGATGAGAGAATTCCCAAACTGGAAAATCTGATCAGCCTTGGACACAGAGAGCTGATCTATACGTTTCTTGCGAAAGGATATGTAGATGCAGTTGCCGCACATGAGGAATCTATTGTCCAGTATATGAAAGATTATGATGCAAGCTTCCGTATCCTGGAAGAACCACTGATGCTTACCGGAATAGGTGTTGCTTTTGCCAAAGATGATGACAGAGGAATCTGTGAGCAGATGGAACAGACGCTGGAAGAAATGCGTCAGGATGGCACGAGCTTGAAAATCGTTGAAAAATATCTGGATGATCCCCAGAAGTATCTGGAGGTGGATGATCTTGGATATTAAGAGAAAGAAAAAAGAAAAACGAATCCAGCTGTTCGGTGGTCTGATTGGAATCTGTGTGGCTGTAGTTTCTCTGTTTTATTTCTTTCATGCGGAGAAAGCGGAAGCAGAGAAAAGAATGGTAGAGATTGTAAATTATGTCAAAGTGCAGTGTTCCACCTACACCCATTATAATGAATCTTCGGAATCCAAAAGTCTTCTCCGTGCGATTGAAAGTGCCAGACAGATGAGTACGAATATCGATATGGAAATAGAAAACGGCGGTCAGCTAAGCCGGGATTTCCTGAAGGAAAACCTGCAGACTCTATGGGTGGATGGTATCATTGTACTGGATGCAGAAGGAAAGACGGACTGTGAATACAGCACGGATGAGTCTCTGGCTAATGAGATTACGGAGTATCTGCAAAAAGAAATTATCATGGATTTTGCCGGATATGAAGAAAGAAGCTATTCGGAACGGTTTACCAGGGAAGATGGATCCTTTATTGACATTGCAGCCTGCGCCAGAAAAGATGCACCGGGTATCGTTGCAATCTATTATTACACATCTCCTGAATTTGCCAGAAACTATACGCTGACGATACAGGGGCTTTTAAATGGCTATAGTACTCAGAAAGATGGAACGATTATTGTTGCAGACGAGGGAATCGTTGTTGCCAGCAACGATGAGAAACTGCTGGGGCAGAGTACAGCCGGTAGCGAAGCCGTTCAGGCAATGAAAAAGCATACAGACAGTCAGCACATTTTTCATATGAAGAATGAAGGAGCCGGATGTTACGGAATCATGCTGAAGCAGAGGGATTATTATATCTATGCGTATCTTCCAGACAAAGAAGTGTTTCATAACCTTCCATTAAGTGTGACAAGCGTTATTTTTCTTTATTGTCTGATGTTCAGTATATTCTGGTTCTGGACATACAGAACCAATCTGGTGCATCGGAAACAGGAACAGGAAAAAGATGAAAAATATAAAGCAGAACTTCTGATAGCAGCAAAAAAGGCAGAAGCCGCCAATGAGGCAAAAACAGAGTTTCTCCAGCGGATGAGCCATGATATCCGGACTCCGATCAATGGAATCTGCGGCATGGTCAATATGGCAGACCATTATGCAGATGATATGGAGAAGCAGACGGAATACAGGACAAAGGTGAAAGAGGCATCTAATCTATTACTGGAACTGGTAAATGATGTTCTGGATATGAGTAAGATGGAGTCTGATGAAATCGTTCTGGAAGAGATCCCGTTTAATCTGAGCAGTATTTCCAGGGAAGTATTTGTTGTGATCGAGCAGATGGCAGCAGAAGAGAATATCCAGATCGTGTGGGAGAAAAAAGAAATCATACACAGGGATTTTATTGGAAGCTCAGAGTATGTGAAACGTGTGATGATGAATATCCTGTCAAATGCGGTGAAATATAACAAAGAAAACGGATATATTTATATCAGCTACAGGGAGATTCCATCCAAACAGCCGGAAATGACAACAATGGAATTTGTCTGCCGGGATACAGGAATTGGAATGACTGAGGAGTTCCAGAAACATATTTTTGAACCATTTGCACAGGAACAGCCAGGAAGCCGCACAAAATTTACAGGAACAGGCCTGGGAATGCCTATTACCAAAAAACTGGTTGAAAAAATGGGTGGAGCCATTACTTTTGAAAGTGAAAAAGGCGTAGGGACGACATTTGTGATCCGGGTTCCATTTAAAATAGATCCGGATGCGGATAAACGTGAAGAACAGAAGGAGGTATCCGAAAAATCTATAAAGGGACTGCATATTCTTCTGGCAGAAGATAATGGATTGAATGCGGAAATCGCCATGACGATCCTTCAGGATGCAGATGCGGAGAGCTGGCAGGTGGAGAGTAATCTGACGGAACTTGGGATCACGCAGTGGGATCAGAAGATTGAAACTTTATCCGGGGGACAGAAGAGACGTGTGGTTCTTGCGAAGATACTTGCAGGAGACTTTGACGTACTTCTTCTGGACGAGCCGACGAATCATCTGGATCAGGAGATGATTTCCTGGCTGGAAGATTATCTGAGATCTTACCGTGGAACTGTTCTTATGGTAACACATGACCGCTATTTCCTTGATCGTGTGACGAACCGTATCCTGGAGCTGAGCCATGGGAAGATGTATGGATATGATGCGGATTATTCCGGATTCCTTGAATTGAAGGCGCAGAGGGAAGAGATGGAGCTTGCAAGTCAGAGAAAGCGTCAGAGTATTCTTCGGATGGAACTGGAATGGGCGAAGCGTGGATGCCGTGCGAGAACGACAAAGCAGAAGGCAAGACTGGAACGTCTGGAAGCGTTGAAAGCAGGAAAAGCACCTGTGACGGATCAGACGGTGGAACTTGATTCTGTAGAGACGCGAATGGGCAAGAAGACGATCGAACTTCATCATGTCAGCAAGCGTTTTGGGGAGAAGAAGATTCTGGATGATTTCAGTTATATTGTGCTTCGAAATCAGCGGCTTGGAATTATCGGGCCGAATGGTTGTGGAAAATCTACGATTCTTAAGATGATCGCAGGTGTGCTCAAGCCGGATGCAGGAGAGATTGAGATCGGCGAGACAATCAAGATCGGATATTTCGCACAGGAAGAACAGCATATGGATGATTCCCAGCGTGTGATCGATTATGTGAAGGATATTGCGGAGTATGTGACGACAAAGGACGGACAGATCAGTGCGAGTCAATTGTTGGAGAGGTTCTTATTTACACCGGACATGCAGTATGCACCGATCGGTAAGCTTTCCGGAGGGGAGAAGAGAAGGCTTTATCTTCTTGGTGTTCTTGCGGAGAATGCGAATGTCCTGTTGTTTGACGAGGCCGGAAACAATCTGGATATCCCGACACTTACGATCCTTGAGGACTATCTGAATTCATTTACAGGAATCGTGATCACCGTATCACATGACAGATATTTTCTGGACAATGTAGTTGACCGTATCTTTGAACTGGATGGAAACGGCGGGATTCGACAGTTTGAGGGAGGATACACGGATTATGTAGAGGCGAAGAAACGCAGATTCGGAGAGGAAAGCAAAGTTATCACAGGAAAGTCTGAAATGAAACCGGCAGAGAAGTCCACAGAAGAGGAGACGCAGGAGAAGAAGACGGGAAAGAACTGGAAGGATGGACAGCGTCAGAAGGTGAAGTTTTCGTTCAAGGAGCAGCGAGAGTATGAGACGATGGAAGAAAAGATAGCCTCTCTCGACCGTCAGATTGCCGCAAATGCAACGAATTCAGTGAAACTGCGTGAGCTGATGGAAGAGCAGGAGAAGGTAAGAGAGCAGCTCGAAGAGAAGGAAGAGCGTTGGATGTATTTGAATGAACTGGCAGAGGAATTTGGTCTGTGATGAAAAATCTCAAAAAGAGGGTTGACAAAGCCGGTTCTAGTTGTTAATATTAAGTAAGTAAAAAACAGAACGCACTCTGTTTTATACAAATCATGGAAGGAGCGAACCAGTCATCTTAGTCAGTCATAATATTTTCGCTTCCTGAAGTGAGAAAGAGAGGATACATATGAGAAGTCAGGTATTTTCACTGCTCGTAGATAACAATTCAGGTGTTTTGAGCAGAATTTCAGGACTCTTCAGCCGTCGTGGATACAGCATTGACAGTATTACGGCAGGTATGACAGCAGATCCTAGATTTACAAGGATTACAATTGTTTCATCCGGTGATGAGCAGATCCTATCACAGATTGAGAAACAGCTCCGTAAGCTGGAGGATGTTGTGGATATCAAGGCTTTGAAAGCAGAAGAATCCGTTTGCAGAGAGTTGATCATGGTGAAGCTTCGTGCGAATGCCGCACAGCGTGGTGAGATCATTTCGGTTGCAGATATTTTCAGAGCGAAGATCGTAGATGTGGAAGAAGATTGTCTGATCATTGAATTGACAGGTACACAGAATAAGCTGGAAGCTTTCCTGAATCTCCTGAAGGATTATGAGATACTCGAACTGGCAAGAACCGGAATTACCGGACTTTCCAGAGGCAGCAAGGATGTTGCATTTTTCTGATCCGGTCAGGATCGGAGAACCGCAGGGAGAGCTTGTGGAACAGATAAAGCTAGTAAAGGGCAAGACCTTTCACTATATAGGATACCCCCGAAGAGATCGGGAGCATTCTACTCTATATTTTAAATTTATTTAGGAGGAATGCAAAATGGCAGCAAAAATTTATTATCAGGAAGATTGTAACCTTTCTCTTCTCGAAGGACAGAAGATCGCTATCATTGGATACGGAAGCCAGGGACATGCACATGCACTGAACTTAAGAGAGTCAGGATGTGATGTTATCATCGGTCTGTACGAGGGAAGCCGTTCTTGGAAGAAAGCAGAAGAGCAGGGATTCAAAGTATATACAGCAGCTGAAGCTGCAAAGCAGGCTGACATCATCATGATTCTGATCAACGATGAGAAACAGGCTAAACTTTACAAAGAAGACATCGAGCCAAACCTTGAAGAAGGTAACATGCTTATGTTTGCTCACGGATTCAACATCCATTTCGGAACAATCGTACCGCCGAAGAATGTTGATGTTACAATGATCGCACCTAAGGCACCAGGACATACAGTAAGAAGCGAGTATCAGGCTGGAAAAGGAACACCTTGTCTGGTAGCTGTAGAGCAGGATTACACAGGAAAGGCTCTTGACAGAGCACTTGCTTATGGTCTTGGAATCGGTGGAGCAAGAGCCGGACTTCTTGAGACAACATTCAGAACAGAGACAGAGACAGACCTCTTCGGAGAGCAGGCTGTACTTTGTGGTGGTGTATGTGCACTTATGCAGGCTGGATTCGAGACTCTTGTTGAGGCTGGATATGATCCGAGAAATGCATACTTTGAGTGTATCCATGAGATGAAGCTGATCGTTGACCTGATTTACCAGTCAGGATTCGCTGGAATGAGATATTCTATCTCTAACACAGCTGAGTACGGTGATTATATCACAGGACCTAAGATCGTTACAGCTGAGACAAAGAAAGCTATGAAGAAAATTCTTTCCGATATCCAGGATGGTACATTTGCAAAAGACTTCCTGCTTGATATGTCTGATGCAGGTGGACAGGTTCACTTCAAGGCTATGAGAAAACTTGCTGCTGAGCACCAGTCAGAGAAGGTTGGAGCTGAGATCAGAAAGCTTTACAGCTGGAGTGATGAGGACAAACTGATCAACAACTAATCAGTTGTCTGAGATTATAGAATAAGATAATAGAAGACCGGTACTTTCAGGTTAAGACTTGGAAGTGCCGGTCTTTTTGACTGAGGTGTCGTGCAGCAGCCAGGCATCTCTAAAATGCTACGCATTTTAGAGATGTGGCGTATCCGCCACATAGTTCTAAGAATACAGAATCTCGCTCATGCGAGCATGGCTCGAATCTGTATCCTTAGAACTGCCTGGCTCTGAACGTATAACAAAAGGCGCATCTGCCATGACGGTAGCAGATGCGCCTGAAAATTCTATTCTCTATTTATAATTAAGCGATAGAGTCAACAGCTTTGGAAAGACGAGCGATCTTTCTGGAAACTGTTTTCTTGTGATAAACACCCTTGCTTCCAGCTTTGGAAATCTCAACGATTGCTGTGTGAAGAGCAGCCTTAGCAGCTTCTACATTCTTCTCAGCTACAGCTGTCTCTACTTTCTTTACAGCTGTTTTAACCTTAGATTTGATTGCTTTGTTTCTAGCAGCTTTTGTCTCTGTTACTAAAATTCTTTTCTTTGCAGATTTAATATTAGCCAATGTGTGCACCTCCAAAATATTCTATCATATGATTTTCAAATGTGATTCATGTGTTCAATAGACTCGGACACGGACGTTCTATCGAAACATACTCATTTATTCTAGTCCAACAAACGTGTTCTGTCAATACATATTTTACAAAAAATTGCTAAAAATAGGCTGTAATAAAACGAATTGTGGTTACAGTATACAAGAATCTATAACCTGACACGGAGAAAAGGGAGGCTATGATGAAAAACTACAGTGTGCGTACAGATCTTGCACTTGAGGAGAAGGAACGTTTTGCATCTGACAATGTAGAAGTGCAGGGAGTTGTTCTGGAGGAAGCGTATGACGAGGAGAATGAGATCCGGCTGACCCGTGTGGTGATCGAGACGGAGAATGGAGCGAAGATCATGGGAAAACCGACAGGCATTTATCTGACACTGGAATCTCCGGATCTGGCATTGGAGGTGGAAGAAAATAGCAGGGTATTGCAGGAACGGATCTGTGATTGCATCCGGGAATTGATTTTTCATAAAATTTCCTGTGAAGATGGAAAAGAATTAAAGATTCTTTTTGTCGGGCTCGGTAACAGAGCGGTGACACCGGATGCGCTTGGCCCTTATGTTGCAGATCATCTGGAGGTAAACCGGCATATAGTAAAAGAATACGGAAAATATGCGATGCGTACGGAGCAATTGATTGTTCTTAGTGCAATTGTTCCCGGCGTGATGGGACAGACGGGGATGGAAACGGCGGAGATTGTCCGTGGAATTGTCCATGAGACGAAGCCGGATCTGATCCTTGCAGTAGATGCACTTGCTGCGCGAAACAGCAGACGATTGAACCGGACGATCCAGATTGCCGATACAGGAATTCATCCGGGCTCTGGTGTTGGAAATTACAGGAATGCAATGACGGAAGAATCTCTGGGGGTTCCTGTGATTGGGATCGGAGTGCCTACGGTTGTTGATGCGGCAACGATCGTCAATGATACGATGGAGAATTTCATCACTGCACTGGAGCAGTCGCAGGCATTAAGGAGTACAGGAGAGATTTTGCGCTCTTATAGTGCGGCGGAAAAATATGAGTTTGTAAAAGAACTGATCTCCCCACATTTAAATGGAATGTTTGTGACACCAAAGGATGTGGATGAAATGGTTCATCAGATCAGTCATACGATAGCAGCGTCCTTGAATCTTCTTTTTTCTGATATAAATGCAGGAGAAAGTGAATAGAATGATAGAAATGAGCGGAAGGACTCTGCAATGCGTGTGTATAAGAAAAAAACAATCCGACGTATGAAATGGTATGGGGTGATTCTGGTTTTGTCAGGTATTCCGTTAGGAATTGGGATGGGCCGGTCATTGGAAGAGGGGAGAACATTTTTATTAGAAGAAAGTCAGACTTATGCGCAGAAATTGTACTTTCCGCTTTTTTCTTATCAGAAAGAACAGGAATCAGAAAGGGAAGAGATCTTCAGGCTTCCACTTCATGTGTGGATGCCGTTGGCAGGATATCTGGAAGATCAGACAGAAAAAAGGGGAAAGGAAGAACCGGCGGAAGTATTGGAAGATGAGGAGACGATCGCATGGATTCTTCAGTGTCAGGCAAATGATGAACATGCGGTAGATGAAGAGGGAAAACTGGTCGGAGCAGAGCCGGCAACTCAGGAAAGTGCTGTAGAACAGCCGGTTCCGGGAATGGATCTTTCTATTGAGCGGCTGCGTGATTTTGAATATCTGACAAGCAATCTTTATACAATAGACAGTTCTACAATGATCGGACCGGAGCAGCTTAATGTGGATGATCTTTTAAACCGGAGTATGAAGATAGATCAAAGTACAGGAGGGCCGAAAATTTTGATCTTTCATACGCATTCACAGGAAGAATTTGCAGACTCCATACCGGGAGATCCATCTACAAGCATCGTTGGGATTGGGGAATATCTGACCCAGTTATTAAATGCGGATGGGATTGAGACGCTTCATGACAGCGGAGTGTATGATATTATTAATGGGAAGCTTGACCGCAGCAGGGCATATGAGAATGCAGAAAGTGCAGTGAGGCCGATTCTAGAAGCGAATCCGACGATTGAAGTTGCAATCGATCTTCACAGAGACGGTGTAAATGAGAATACACATCTGGTAACGGAAGTGAATGGAAAACCGACTGCGAAGATTATGTATTTTAATGGATTGAGCAGGACACGGACAAATGGCGATATTGCCTATCTGTATAATCCATATATCCAGGATAATCTGGCGTTCTCCTTGCAGATGCAGATTGCATCGGAACAGTATTACCCGGGATTTGCAAGGCATATTTATCTGAAAGCTTACCGTTATAATCTTCATCTGCTGCCAAAGTCT
>OKSA01003135.1_pt1 | contig 12520 bp, 7 predicted proteins | sample 1601181 | NCBI WGS metagenome assembly OKSA01 (sample SAMEA3541538, study PRJEB24748) | human gut metagenome | biome: human gut; feature: human-associated habitat; material: faeces | place: China | collected 2012 | reverse complement strand
TTGAGCATGAGCCATGCCGCCGCGTCGATGAAGGGCTGCGGCCTGTTTTCCAGCGTCAGGAGGAGTTTTACGGCTTCAAGGACGCCTTCCTTGTCGTCTCCGCGGATGGACTGGTCGAGCAGGAGGGTCGCGTAGGTACGCTGGGCCTCGGGCGAGAGGTCCCATTGCACGGGTTCCTGCGGCGTACTGCGGGCGCACCCGGTGAGCATCTGCACGGTCAGCACGGCGCAGACCATCCCGCGCAGCAGATTGCGGACAAGACCCGCGCCGCAGCGGGAATTTCCCCGGCGGGCGTGGGATGGCGCAGCCGCAAGCGGGGCCGCGGGATGAGTGAGGCGAATGCGGAAGCTCATGAGCAAACTCTGGGGGTTGAAACACGATAACAGGGGATAACGAATACCCTAAACGGGAACGAACAACAACCGGAGATTGTGTATCCGGAACGTTGTTTTCCTCCTAGTGCGAGATCCAGTCTTCGGAGAAGTCCTGAATATCGGTGGAGAGATGGGTCTTCAGCTTTTGGAGCAGGCGTGCCTCAAGCTGGCGTACCCGTTCGCGGGTGACGTTGTAGCGCTCCCCGATTTCCCGCAGCGTGACCGGATCGTCGGTCAGGAGGCGGGGCTCGAGGATGTAGGCTTCCTTTTCGGAAAGCGAGGGGAGGATGTCGCGGATTTTGCTTTGGAGCAGTTCGGCGATTTCCATGCCCGCGAGGCTTTCCTCAATGCCCGGGCCGAGCGCGGGCAGGAAGTCCATGCGCGTGGCGCTGCCGGACTCGTCGCCGACGGTGGCGTCGAGGGACATGTCGGAGGCGTCCAGCCGCTGCTGCATCTCCACGATCTGATCCTCGCCCACGCCGAGGCGCTCCGCAAGGGTCGCCGCGTCTGGGTCGAAGCCTTCGGCAATGAGCTTCTGGCGTTCGCGGTTCAGGTTGTAGAACAGCTTGCGCTGGGCCTGCGTCGTGCCGATCTTGACCATCCTCCAGTTGTCCATGATGAACTTGAGGATATAGGCGCGGATCCAGAACGCCGCGTAATAGGAGAACTTGATCCCCTTGTCCGGGTCGAACTTGTTGACGGCCCGCATGAGGCCGACGTTGCCCTCCTGAATGAGGTCGAGCACGTTCTGCATCCAGCGGCGCTGGAAGTCCATGGCGATCTTGACCACCAGCCGCAGGTGCGAGGACACCAGGCGGAAGGCCGCGTCGCTGTCGCCGGTCTTCTGCACGCGGCGGGCCAGATCGAACTCTTCGTCCGGCTTGAGCATGGGGAAGCGGCTCACTTCGCGCAGGTAGAGGTGCAGCGAGTCCTTGCTGGACGACAGGGAAGGCAGGTGCTGCTGCGACGGTGCGGGCAGGGTATCGCCTTCGGGCAGGATGTCGGCGTCGGGGTCGAGCGCGGCCACGTCGTCTTCGGGCAGATCGTCGCCGATGTCTTCGCTGTCCTCGTCCTCGGCGTCGGTAACGTCCATGGGTTTTGCGGCTTTGTGGGCGGCGGTTTTTCCGGAGGCCTGTTTGGGAAGGATCTCCGGTTCGATGATTTCGGGTTCCACAACGGTATGATGCTCTTCAGCCGCCGTTGCGGAAGAAACCGGGGGCGCGATCGCGTCGTCGGCGGGCCCGCCGGTCGTCTGGCCGCTCTCGGCGGCCTTGGTGGAAATGCGACGGCTCATATGATTTGTACGTCCTTTTGCCATAAATCCGTTTATCAGAGTTGAGGGCGGTGGTCCGGGCTCCGGCGCCGGGCGGGCATCGTGCGAGGCACAGGCCCCCAGGGCCAGGGACAGAAGCAGGAGGAACAACAGGCTCAGGATGCGGTGCGGATGCATGACGGCTCCTTGAGGGGGAAAATGATCCCGGTCATTTATATGTTGTATCCCAGGCCGGTAGGCCTGTCCAGACGGCGGAAAGGGCGCGCCGGGAGCCCCTGTGGCGGCGACGCGGGCTTGACGTGGCTGCATTTTGCCGTATCCTCCGCGCACACGGCAGGCCTGAGGGCCCTTGCCGCGGACCTGGCGGGCCCGGCTTTTTTCCTGCTTCTTTTTCCTTCCGGGCAGCCTCAAGGCAGCATGAACGGTCCACGGGACCGTCTTTTTTCATTCACCTCCTGCCACTGCCGTCCGGCAGTGGGATGGACAAGGGACATCATGGGCAAGCAGCTGATCATCGTGGAATCGCCGGCCAAGGTGAAGACCATCAAGAAATTTCTGGGACCGCAGTACATGGTGCAGGCCAGCGTGGGCCATGTGCGCGACCTGCCGTCCAGCAGTCTGGGCGTGGACGAAGCCAACGATTTTGCCCCCCAGTACGAGATCATCGACAATAAGAAGAACGTGGTCAGCGAGCTGCGCAGCGCCGCAGCCAAGGCCGACACCGTCTATCTGGCCCCCGACCCGGACCGCGAAGGGGAGGCCATCGCCTGGCATGTGGCGGAGCTGATCCGCGACAAGGCCAAGGACATCAAGCGCATCCAGTTCAACGAGATCACCGCCCGCGCCGTCAAGGAGGCCCTGGCCCATCCGCGCGAGCTCAACCAGCACCTTTTCGATGCCCAGCAGGCCCGGCGCGTGCTGGATCGCCTGGTGGGCTACAAGATCTCGCCCCTGCTCTGGAAGACCATCAAGCGCGGCATCTCCGCCGGGCGCGTGCAGTCCGTGGCCCTGCGCCTCATCGTGGAGCGCGAGGCCGAGCGTGCCGCCTTCAAGCCGGAAGAATACTGGCTGTTCAAGGCACTGCTGGGCGCCGGGGTGCCGCCCTCCGTGCGTGCGGAACTGGCGCGCATCGGCGGCAAGAAGGCCGTGATCCGCAATGCCGAGGAGGCCAACGCCCTGGAGGCCGAGCTCAAGGGCCAGCCCTTCGTGGTGGAGAGCGTGGAACAGAAGGAGCGCGAGCGCGCGCCGCAGCCGCCCTTCATCACCTCCACCCTGCAGCAGGCCGCCAACCAGCGTCTTTCCTACACGGCCAAGCGCACCATGAACATCGCCCAGCGCCTCTACGAAGGCGTGGAGATGGAAGACGGCAGCATCACGGCCCTCATCACCTACATGCGTACCGACTCCACCCGCATCGCCGACGAGGCCCGGCAGGCGGCGCACGACTTCATCCAGCGCGAGTTCGGCAACGATTACCTGCCGGCCAAGAAGCGCGTCTACAAGACCAAGAGCGGCGCGCAGGACGCCCACGAAGCCATCCGGCCCGTGGATGTGAACATCACGCCCGAGATGGTCAAGGCGGCCCTGCCCCCGGACCAGTACAACCTGTACCGCCTGATCTGGTCGCGCTTCGTGGCCTCGCAGATGGCCGGGGCCCGCTTCCACGACACCACGGTGACCGTGGCCTGCGGCCGTACCCAGTGGAAGGCCAAGGGCGAGCGCCTGCTCTTTCCCGGCTTTTTGGCCGTGCTGCCCCGCGGCAAGGACGAAGGCGATGCCGAGCTGCCGCCTCTGGAGGCCGGCCAGACCCTGAAGCTGGAGAAGCTGGACAAGGAACAGAAGTTCACCCAGCCCCCGGCCCGCTACAGCGAAGCCAGCCTGGTGCGCGAACTGGAAGAGCAGGGCATCGGCCGCCCCTCCACCTACGCCAGCATCATCTCCACCCTGCAGGACCGCGAATACGTGAGCCTGCAGGACCGCCACTTCATCCCCACCGATCTGGGGCGCGTGGTCTGTGAGCAGCTGGTGCAGCACTTCCCGCATCTCATGGACGTGGGCTTCACGGCCGAGATGGAGAGCCTGCTGGACAAGGTGGCCGACGGCGACCAGCAGTGGGTGGACCTGATGCATGCCTTTGCCGCGGATTTCAACCCCACGCTGGCGGCTGCCGCCAAGAACATGCAGAGCGTCAAGGGCGGCCTGCCCACCGATCTGGCCTGCCCCGACTGCGGCAAGCCCCTGATGATCAAGTTCGGCAAGGCCGGGCCCTTCCTGGCCTGCAGCGGCTATCCCGACTGCCGTTTCACCAGCAATTTCCAGCGCACCGAGGACGGCCGTCTGGAGATCGTGGCCCCGCAGAAGCCCGAACTGGAAAAGGTGGGCGAGTGCCCGCGCTGCGGCAAGGATCTGGTCATCAAGCACGCCCGTACGGGCAGCCGCTTCATCGCCTGCACGGGCTACCCGGACTGCAACTATACCGCGCCCATGGCCACGGGCGTCATGTGCCCGCGCTGCGGCGAAGGCCGCATGGTGGAAAAAAGCACCAAGCGCGGCAAGCTTTTCTATTCCTGCGACCGCTACCCGCAATGTGATTTCGCCCTGTGGGACAAGCCCGTGCCCGGACCCTGCCCGCGCTGTAATTCCTCCTATCTGGTGGAGAAGCGCGGCCGCGACGGCAGCGTCAAGATCATGTGCCCCACCAAGGGCTGCGGCTATGTGAAAGGAGGCGACGATGGACAGGATGCCTAAAGCGCCGGCCTCGCCGGTGCTGGTGAGCGCCCCGGTGGATGGCCTGGGCGTACCGCTGAACCTGGAGGCCCGCGCGGCCCGGCTGCTGGACGAAGGGCAGGCCGTGGTCCTGCTGACCGTGGTGGAGCGCGAAGGCTCGGCCCCGCGTGCCGCCGGTACCCGTGCCCTGCTGACCGCTGCCGGTCTGGAAGGCACCGTGGGCGGCGGTCTGCTGGAAGCCCGTGCCGTGGAGGCGGCCAATGTCTGCCTGAAGGAAGGACGCTCCGCCCGTGTGCGCTGCGACCTCACCGGTCTTGGCCCCGACAGCGACATGATCTGCGGCGGCAGCATGGATCTGCTCTGTGAATATCTGACGCCTGCGCAGGCGCCCCTGTTCCGTGCGGCGGACGCGGCCCTGAAAGCCGGGCTGACCGGCATCTGGCTGCTGGACGTGAGCCGGGCCGATGCGCCCGAGCGCGACCTGTATCTGGATGCCCTGCCCGAAGGCCAGCCCCTGGTGGCGGGCCTGCACGAGGGCGTGGAAGCCGTGCGGCCCCTGCTGGCCGGGCGCAAGGGCCGTCCCGGCCTGGTGCGGGACGGTCTGGCGGAACGTTATGTGGAGGCCCTGGACGCGCCGCCGGTGCTGCTGCTCTGCGGCGGCGGCCATGTGTCGCTGGAGACGGCCCGTCTGGCCCATGCCGCCGGTTTCGTGGTGGACGTGGTGGACGACCGCGCGGAGTTCGCCGATCCCCGGCGTTTCCCCATGGCCCGGCGTTGCCTGACCCTGCCTGCCTTCGAGGATCTGGCGGCCCGCTGCGGCATCGGCCGGCACCATTATGTGGCCATCATGACCCGCGGCCACAGCTTCGACCGTGAGGTCCTGGCCCAGGCCCTGAAAACGGACGCCTTCTATATTGGTATGATCGGCAGCAGCAGCAAAAAAGCCTCGGTCTACAAGGCGCTGCGTGCGCAGGGCGTCAGCGATGCGGCCCTGGACAAGGTCTGCTGCCCCATCGGTCTGGGCATCGGCGCGGACACGCCGCAGCAGATCGCCGTCTCCGTGGTGGCCGAGCTCATGGCCGCCAGGGCAGGGACGCTGGGCGCTCTTCGGGCGGCCCGCTGAGATCCGGAAAGCCCCTAAAAAAGTGGCGTAAAAAATTAGTCAATTATTCCAAGTGGTTGCAAGAAAAAAGTACGGTTCGCTAACCCATTGGAATAAAAAGATTTTTCTTTATTGAACTTTAAGAGCAAGATAAGCCTGCATTTCTTGACGCATTTTGCAAAAAATGTTTAGCAGGGGATTCAAAGCCCGCTCGCTTTGCGGGCGGGCTTTCCACGTATCGGCAGTTCGCTGCTGTCCCAGGAGTAAGATATCATGACCGGAAAACAGACCATTCTGGCAACGCTGCTGTTGCTTCTCTGTTTCAGCCTTGCGGCATGCAAGGATGAAGGTGCCCAAAAAGGTCAGATGCCCGCCCCGCCGGTGGGCGTCTTCCAGGTGGAAGCCAAGGACGTGCCCTGGCCTTCCGAATTCCAGGCCCAGGCCTCCGGCTCCCGGTCCGTCGAAGTGCGTGCCCGTGTGCAGGGCATCATCGAGAAGCGTCTGTACCGTGAAGGCGAGTTCGTCAAGGCCGGTCAGCTCATGTTCCAGATCGAGCGCGACCAGTACGAGGCCGCCGTCCAGCAGGCCGAGGCCCAGTACGACAGCGCCAAGCGCGAGTGGAACCGCGTGCGCCCCCTGTTCGCCAAGAACGCCGTCTCCCAGAAGGATCGCGACAACGCCAAGGCCGCCTATGACAACGCCAAGGCTGCCCTGCGTGCCGCCAAGATCAATCTGGACTACTGCCAGGTGGTGGCCCCCGTGTCCGGTTACAGCTCCAAGGAAAGCTTCACGCCCGGCAACCTGGTCAGCAACAACTCCCTGCTGACCTACGTGGATCAGACCGATCCCATGTACATCGATTTCTCCATCGCCGCGCCGCAGCACATGCGCCGTCAGCAGCTGGCCGCCGAAGGCCGCCTGCGCTTCCCCGAAGGCAACATCTACAAGGCCCGTCTGCGTCTGCTGGACGGCAGCATGTACCAGGGCGAAGGCCAGGTGGACTTCATCGACAGCCGCGTGCAGCCCGAGACCGGCGTGGTGCAGGCCCGTGCCTCCTTCGCCAACAGCGACGGCCGGATCATGCCCGGCCAGTATGTGCGCATCTTCATGGACGGCGACGTGCTGGTCAACGCCGTGCTCATCCCCCAGAAGGCCGTGCTCATCACCCAGAAGGGTTCCTTCGTCATGACCCTGGACAAGGACAACGTGGTCGGCACCCGGAAGGTGGAGGTCAGCGAGACCATCGGCGACATGTACCTTGTGGACTCCGGCCTCAAGGGCGGGGAACGCATCATCTGTGAAGGCATGGTCAAGGCCCGCCCCGGCGCCAAGGTCAGCGTCATGGGTGACGGACAGGCCCGGAAGGGACAGGCCGCCCAGAAGAGCGATCAGAAGTAGGTGACGGTCCATGGCAGCTTCGGCAAAACCAAATATCTTTTTGCGCAGACCGATCCTTTCGTCGGTCATCTCCATCGTGATCACGCTGGTGGGCGCGCTGGCCATGAAGGCCCTGCCCATCGCCCAGTATCCTGAACTGGTGCCGCCCACGGTCAACGTGACGGTCTTCTATCCCGGCGCCTCGGCCGAGACCATCGCCGGTACCGTGCTGGCCCCCCTGGAAGTGAACATCAACGGCGTGGAAAACATGCTCTACATGACGTCCACGGCCTCCTCGGGTTCCGGTTCGGGCTCCATCAACGTCTATTTCAGTCTGGGCACCGACCCGGACATGGCCCTGGTCAACGTCAACAACAAGGTCAACCTGGCCCAGACCACACTGCCCGAGACCGTGCGTCTGCAGGGCGTGCAGGTGACCAAACGTTCACCGGCCATGCTGCAGAGCATCGCCCTGTTCTCGCCTGACGGGCGTTATGACGCCGTGTACCTGCACAACTACATGCAGGTGAACGTGGCCGACGAACTCAAGCGTGTGCCCGGCGTGGGCGACGTGACCGTGTTCGGCTACATGGACTACTCCATGCGCATCTGGCTCGTCCCGGACAAGCTGGCCAAGTACGGCGTCACCGTGGGCGAGATCGCCGCGGCCATCCAGGAGCAGAACTCGCAGTTCTCGCCCGGCCGTCTGGGCGACGCGCCCATGCCCGATAACGCCCAGCTTTCCTGGCAGATCGATACCAAGGGCCGTCTGGCCACGCCGCAGGAGTTCGGCGAGATCATCATCCGTACCGGTGAGGACAGCGCCATGCTGCGCCTCAAGGACGTGGCCCGCATCGAGATGGGCGGCAAGGACTACAGCGTCAGCAGCGAATACAACGGCATGGTGGCCCGTGCCATGGCTATCTACCTGCTGCCCGGCGCCAACGCCATCTCCACCGGCGAGGCCGTCACCGCCCGCATGCAGGAACTGTCCAAGAACTTCCCCGAGGGCATCGACTACAAGATCATCGTGGACACCAACGACTTCGTTATGGAGTCCATCAACGAAGTGGTCCACACCCTGGTGGAAGCCATGATCCTGGTGTTCCTGGTGGTGTTCATCTTCCTGCAGAACTGGCGCGCCACCCTCATTCCCTGCATCGCCGTGCCTGTGTCCATCATCGGTACCTTTGCGGGCATGTTCGCCCTGGGCTACACCATCAATACCCTGACCCTGTTCGGTATGGTGCTGGCCATCGGTATCGTGGTGGACGACGCCATCGTGGTGCTGGAGAACGTGGAACGCATCATGAGCACCGAGCACCTGCCGCCTAAGGAAGCCACGGCCAAGGCCATGAGCGAAGTGACGGCCCCCGTTATCGCCATCGTGCTGGTGCTCTGCGCCGTGTTCATCCCCGTGTCCTTCATGGGCGGCCTGGCGGGCCAGATGTACAAGCAGTTCGCCATCACCATCTCGGTGTCCGTGGTGCTTTCGGGCATCGTGGCCCTGACGCTGACCCCGGCCCTGTGCTCCCTGCTGCTCAAGCCGCACGCGCATGACCATCAGCCGGCCAAGCCCTTCGTCGTCTTCAACTACTTCTTCGGCAAGACCACGCACCGCTATGTGCGTACGGTGCGTTTCATCAAGGACCACGGCCTGATCTCCATGGCCCTCTTCGGCTGCATGATCGTCAGCCTGGTCTTCCTGTTCCGGGTGGTCCCCGGCGGCCTGGTGCCCAACGAAGACCAGGGCTACATTCTGGGCATGACCATCCTGGACGACGGTGCCGTACAGAACCGCACCCGTGACGTGACCCGCGTGGTCATGGACGTGCTGCGCAAGAACCCGGCCGTGGATACGGTCATGACCCTGAACGGCCTGGACATCACCTCCATGTCGTCCAAGAGCAACTACGGTACCTTCTTTGCCGTGCTTAAGCCCTGGAGCGAACGTACCACGCCGGAAAGCAGCGCCTCGGCCATCAGTACCAAGGTGCTGGGCGTGACCATGATGCAGCCCGAAGCCGTGACCATCGGCTTTACGCCGCCGCCCATCAGCGGCATGTCCACCACGGGCGGTTTTGAAGGCTTCATCCAGATGCGCGGTGCCGGCACCAGCCAGGATCTGGAAGCCACGGCCAATGCCTTCGTGGCGGAAGCCACGTCCCGTGACGAGAACGGCCAGCCCAAGTATCCGGCCATCGGTACCCTGCGCAGCCTGTTCTCCACCGGCGCCCCGCAGCTCTACGCCAACCTGGACCGTGAGCGCTGCAAGGACATGGGCATCAGCATCAGCGATGTCTTCACGGCCATGAACGCCACCTTCGGTGCGCTCTACGTCAACGACTTCAACTACCTGGGCCGTACCTTCCAGGTGCGCATGCAGGCTGAAGCCGATTACCGCCTGCTGCCCGAGTCCCTGCACGACATCTTCGTGCGGACCAACAAGGGCGGCATGGTGCCCCTGGATGCCATCATGACTCTGGAACGCCGCACGGCGCCCCAGACCATGGAACGTTACAACGTGTTCCCCGCCGCCCACCTCATGGGTGAACCGGCCCCCGGCTATTCTTCCGGTCAGGCCCTGGAAGCCATGGAAAAGGTGGCGGAAAAGATGCTGTCCAGCGACTACGGCCTGGGCTGGGTCGGTTCGGCCCTGCAGGAAAAGCTGGCCAGCGCCGACACCACCGTCATCTTCGTGCTGGCGCTCGTCATGGTCTTCCTGATCCTGGCCGCCCAGTACGAAAGCTGGTCGCTGCCGCTGGCCGTTCTTACGGCCGTGCCCTTCGGTGTGTTCGGCGCCCTGGTGGCCACCTGGCTGCGCGACCTGTCCAATGACGTGTACTTCCAGGTGGCTCTGGTCACCCTGGTGGGCCTGGCCGCCAAAAACGCCATCCTGATCGTGGAATTCGCCGTCGAGGCCTGGCGCGGCGGGCGCAGTCTGGACGTGGCCGCCATGCATGCGGCGCGCCTGCGCTTCCGTCCCATCGTCATGACCTCGCTGGCCTTCATCCTGGGCTGCGTGCCGCTGGCCATCAGCTCCGGCGCCGGTGCCAACAGCCGTCACGCCATCGGCACCGCCGTGGTGGGCGGCATGCTGGCCGCAACCTGCATCGCCACGCTCTTCGTTCCCTACTTCTTCCGCACCATCATGCGGATCTCCCTGAAGCTGCAGGGCAAGAAGGATCCCAACGAAGGCAAGAAAAGCTTCGATGAGGAGGAGGATATATGACCCCCCTGCTGAAAGCGGGCCTGACGCTGGTGCTGTGCCTGGCCGTCACGGGCTGCTCCCTGGCTCCCGACTATAAACGTCCCGAGCAGGACATCCCCAAGGAGTGGCGTTCCGTGGATCTGGGGCCCAGTCCGCTGAACACCGACTGGTGGACCCGCTTCAATGATCCGGTGCTCAATGCCCTGGTGGAAGAAGCCCTGAAGAACAACCAGGATCTGGCGGAAAGCCTGGCCAAGATCGACTCCGCCGCGGCCAAGTTGGGTGTAGGCACCAGCCAGCTCGCCCCCTCGGTGAGCGGCGCCGGTGCGGCGACCTCGCAGAGCAATTCCACCAAGATCGCCAACTACAACAACGTGGCGGACCGTTCCTATGTGAACTACCAGGGCCAGCTCTCGGCCAGCTGGGAACTGGACTTCTGGGGCAAGTACCGCAACAACTACACCATGTTGTCGGACGTGCTGCTGAATACCGTGGTCAGCCACGAGGCCCTGCGCCTTTCGGTGGCCAGCCAGACGGCCCAGAGCTACTTTGCCCTGCTGGCCCTGGACATGCAGCTGGCCACGGCCAAGCGCACCCTGCGCACGCGTGAGGACGCGTTCGGCATCTACACCAGCCGTTACCGTCAGGGCGACATCACGGAGCTGGACTGGCAGCGTGCCCGCGCCGAAGTGGAAACGGCCCGCTCCCAGGTGCACAGCTCCACGGTGGCCGTGGACAGCGCCGAAGCCAGCCTGGCCGTGCTGCTGGGCCGCTCGCCCCGCGACATCATGAGCGCCGTCATGCCGCGCGGCGGCGACATCAGCAAGCTGCCGGCCCCGCCCGTGCTGCCTGCGGGCCTGCCGTCCGAGCTGCTGGAGCGCCGTCCCGACGTGCGCGCCGCCGAGTATATGATCATGGCCTACAACGCCAATATCGGCGTGGCCCGTGCCGAGTTCTTCCCGTCCATCTCTCTGACGGGCATGCTGGGCACCCTCAGCGCCAGCGTGGTGAACCTGTTCAGCGGGCCTGCGGGCGCCTGGAGCTACGGCGTGACCGGCTCCATGCCGCTGCTGGACTTCGGCCGTACCTGGTATAACGTCAAGGACGCCGAGGCCCAGAAGGAAGCGGCCATCGCCGTGTACCGCAAGACGGTGCAGAACGCCTTCAAGGACGTGCGCACCTCCCTGACCTCCCAGCGTGAGGCCGACGCCATCGTGGCGGCCAGCCAGGCCCAGGTGGACAGCCTGCGCCGCGCCGCGGAGATCGCCCGCCTGCAGTACGATAACGGTTACACCGACTACCTGACCGTACTGGATGCCGAACGTCAGCTGTTCAGCGCCGAACTGAGCCTGGCCAATGCCCTGCGTGACCGCCTCAATGCCGTGGTCAGTGTGTGCATGGCCCTGGGTGGCGGCTGGCAGGATCCCAACGTCAAGCCTTCCTTCCCGGTGGCTGACGCGGAAGAGCTGGTCAAGGCCCATGACGCTGCCGGCCAGAAGGCCTCTCAGCCTGCGGCCGCTCCCGCCAAGGAACAGCCTGCCGCCAAGCAGTAGGCACGATCTTACCTCTGAAAAGACACAGGAAGGACGCTTTCGGGCGTCCTTCCTTTTTTTGTGTCCCATGTATGCAGGCCATCCCCAAAAGGGCCGAGAGACCGCATTACGGGGCAGCATGCGGGCACAGAGGGTGCCCTGCGTCGGGGATGCCTTTACAATCCGGCGGGATGACGGCTATCCTGCGTCCATGCTGCATAGAGTACATTTGTTTTTGGCTGGTCTGGCCCTGTCTGCCCTGACGGTCTCCCTTGCTCCCCTGCCGGTGTTGGCGGTGGAGAAGGGCAAGGCGGTGCAGGCCCCGGCGGGCAAGGCCGCTGCGGGCAACAGCAAGGGGGGGCAGGCCTGGAGTTTCGGCACCTCCCGCGACAGGAACAATGCCCTGTGGCATGACGGCGTGGAGACGGAGTCCCTGCGCAAGCGGGCCCTGGGCCGGGACAGGGGCAATTCTTCCAGCATTGAGCATGCCCTGCGCGAGGCCGACCGTCAGGCCAAGGCCGAGTCCCGCAAAGCCAAGGAGGCGGAACGAGAGGCGGAGGAAAAAAGCCGTCTCGGCATGAACATCCGGCGCGATGACTCCGTCTGGCGTGCCGAGCTGCCGTCGAGCGAGGCCCGCCCTGACGAGCTGCGGCCTCTGGAGCGGCGGCATGTGGTCCGGGCCTATGCCGACTTCATGGACAGCGATGATGCCTCGCTGACCATCGGTCCGGAGCTGATGCTCAAGGACGAGCATAACGAATGGGGCAAGAAGTCCCGGCCCGAGGAGAACGATCCTTCTGTGGGGCTCGGTATGCAGTTCAGTCTTGATTTTTGATGCCGTCCGGGATGTCCCGCTCCGGCCACGCCTGTGTCCAGGGAGTATGCGCGGGGGCGGGGGGACGTTTTCTGTCGGATGCAGTATGT
>OKSA01003133.1_pt1 | contig 12521 bp, 10 predicted proteins | sample 1601181 | NCBI WGS metagenome assembly OKSA01 (sample SAMEA3541538, study PRJEB24748) | human gut metagenome | biome: human gut; feature: human-associated habitat; material: faeces | place: China | collected 2012 | reverse complement strand
GGGTTTGCTATTATCGTTTGAGATGCGGTCGAAGCGGCTGCACCTACTCTTTTTTACGGCTCACACTATATACGCGTTCTTAACGTTTGTCAACAGATCATTTGCGCTTTTTCGACAAAAAAGCAGACAAAAAAGAGCGCAGAAACCGCGCTCTTTTTGATGTTTTTGCAATTTTCGGGCAAAATCACACGCTGAGCCAGTCGTCGAGGATAAGACCCTCGTTGTGCTTGGTGAGAAAGCCCACGCTCCACTCGCCGCCGAAGGCGATGAGCTTGCGGCCCTTGAAGTCCTCGAGCACGCGGGAGCCCGAGCAGAGCATCAGGTCCTTCACGTCGCACGGGCACTCGCGGATCAGGCGCAGGTGCTCGTAGGGGAGGCCGCTCATGCGCAGGTCGACGCCGTACTCGTTCTTCATGCGGTATTCGAACACGTCGAACTGCAGCGTGCCGACCACGCCGACGACCACGTCCTCAAAGCCGCTGTCGGGGATTTTGAAGATCTGGATGGCGCCCTCCTGGGCGATCTGCTCCACGCCCTTGACGAACTGCTTGCGCTTCATCGTGTCCTTGGGCGAGACGAGCATGAAGTGCTCGGGCTCGAACGTCGGGATGCCGGAGAAGCGGAACTTCTTGCCGGGCATCGTGATCGTGTCGCCGATCGAGAAGATACCGGGATCGAACACGCCGATGATGTCGCCCGCGTAGGCCTCGTCGACGATCTCGCGCTCGGCGGCCATCATCGTCTGCGGTTGGGAGAGGCGCATCTTGCGGCCGGACTGGACGTGGAAATACTCGGCGCAAGCATGCTGCAGATCTTCATCAAAAAAGCATGCAACAACTCTGTTTTTGCACGTCCGCGCGTGGTTATCTGCATTCCATCCGGCGTTACCGCAGTTGAGCGCCGTGCAGTTAAGGAAGCATCCCTGAAAGCAGGCGCACGTGCCGTTGCAATCATTGAAGAGCCAATGGCTGCAGCAATCGGTGCAGGCCTTCCAGTTGCAGAAGCTACCGGAAGCATGGTCGTTGATATCGGCGGCGGTACCAGCGAGGTTGCTGTTATCTCTCTGGGAGGTATCGTTGCTTCCCGTTCGGTAAGAGTGGGCGGCGATGAGTTTGACTCTGCAATTATTCAGTATGTAAAGAAAAAATACAACCTTCTCATCGGTGACCGCACTGCGGAAAACATCAAGATTGAGATCGGTTCTGCATACCCATATGAAGATGAGCAGCCAATGGAAATCAAGGGAAGAAACCTGGTTGATGGTCTGCCAAAGAACATGATGCTGCATCCTGATGAGGTTCGTGAGGCACTGGCTGACTCTGTCATGTCGGTACTGGATGCAATCCGCACCACCCTTGAGCGTACTCCACCAGAACTGTCTGCGGACATCATCGACCACGGAATCACCCTGACCGGCGGCGGCGCACTGCTGCGCGGTCTGGATCAGCTGATCCAAAGCGAGACCGGCATCGACGTACACATTGCGGAAGACCCGCTGGACTGCGTGGCTAAGGGTGCCGGTGCGGTGCTGGATCATGTGGATGTCCTGCATGACGTGCTGGACACCGACGGCGGCCACATGTAACACGGGCAAGGCCCACACTTGCGGAAAAAGGCTCTTTTGCGCAGCGTCTGCGCTGATTTCCGCTGCAAACAATGTCTCTTGCGCGGATGGCAGGGCTGTCCGCGCTTTTCTTATGGCATGGCATCCACCCGAAACAGGAGGGTACTCCCTTGAAGGATTTTTTTGACACATGGAAATTTAAGATACTGGTAGCCGTGGCGGTGTTTCTGGTGGGAATCATGGCCTATGCCGGTGCCAACGGACGACTGACTGCTGCCCCGCAGGAACTGCTGGGCGTGGTGCTGATGCCGCTCCAGAAGGTCACATCGGCACTGAGCGGCGGCATTGGCTCGGTGTGGGAAAAATACACCAGCATCGATGAGGTCATGGAACAGAACGAACAGCTGGAAGCGGAGAATGCTGAGCTGCGCCAGCAGATAGTGGACTACGACCGCATCAAGGCGGAGAACGAAGCCTACAAGGCGCTGGCCCGCATTCAGGATTCCAACACCGAAGCAAGCTATATTTCTGCCTTTGTGATCGGCCGCGACCCGCTGGATGAGTTCGGAGGCTTTACGCTGGACTGCGGCACGGTGAACGGCGCAGCCGTGAACGATGCCGTGATCAGCGATAAGGGCTATCTGATCGGCATGGTGGTGGAAGCCGACACCACCAGCTGCAAGGTGATGACCATTCTGCACCCCAGCTTCAGCGCTGCGGGCGTGGTATCCCGCACGCGGGAAAACGGCATTATCAATGGCAGCACCGATTATGCCGGTGACGGCCTGTGCGTGCTGACCAATCTGGAACGCGCCACTGAGACGAAGATGGGCGATCAGGTGATCACCACCGGTCTTGGCGGAGTGTTCCCGCCGGATCTGCTGGTGGGAACCGTGCAGAAGGTGGAGCCGGAAGTCAGCGGCAAATCTTCCATTGCAGTGGTGCGCCCGGGTGCAGACCCGCGCACGGTCAAGCACGTATTCGTTATTACCGACTATTAAGGGGGCGCATTTGTATGGAATCACGCCGCATGCGCAGCCGCAGCCAGATCCTGAAATGGGTCTGCTACGCGGTGGCACTGTTTGTGTGCGCGGCACTGCAGACGACCCCCGGCCTGCTCCAGCTGGGGCAGGCAAAGCCGCTGTTCATTCTGCCGCTGTGTCTGGCTGTGGCCGTGTATGAAGGCGAGTTTGCAGGTGCGCTGTTTGGTGCCGTGAGCGGCCTTTTGTGGGACTACACCGCCGGGCGCACCGTGGGTATGCTGGCGCTGGAACTGCTGTTGCTCTGCTTTGCGCTTTCGGTGCTGGTTCAGGTGTATCTGCAGGGCAGCACATGGAACTTTGCGCTCATCAGCACCGGCACGGCCCTTGTGGTGCTCTCGCTGGACTGGCTGTTCTTCTACTACATGCCCGGCTACAGCTGGGCGCTGAGCCGCTGGCTGACCTTTGTGCTGCCTTCGGCCATGATGACGCTGGTGCCGTCGCTGATGCTGTTCAGTCTGGTGCGGCACATTTACAGCGCATTCAAAATCGACAACGGCGTAGTCTGAACCGCCGGAGGAAACGCGGATGAACCAAAACGAACGAAAAACCGTTGCGCGCCGGATGATCCTGCTCATTGCAGTGGCATGTGTTATCATGGGCCTGTACGTGATGCGGCTGATCTTTCTGCAGCTGGTCAACGGCGACGACTTCAAGGCCAAGGCCACCAACACCACCGACTATAACTTTACGGTCACGGCGGCCCGCGGCGATATCGTGGACAGCGCCGGGCGGCGCATTGCCACCACAACCACCAGCTACAATGTGGTTCTCAACAAACTGCTGATGGGCGACCGGGATCTGGACACCATGCTGCAGCAGATCGTGGAGCTGCTGCGTGCGAATGGCGAGAGCTGGAATGATACGCTGCTGATCGGTCAGGCGGACGCAGCAGGCAATTACGCCTTTACGGACGATGACACGTCCACCAGCGACCAGAAGCAGCTGGCAGACATGAAGGAAACGCTTGGTCTGCAGCAGTACGCCACCGCCAACGATGTAATGGAAATGCTGGTGGAAAAGAACGATCTGCAGGATTTTTCGCCGGAATGGCAGCGTGTGCTGGCCGGCATCCACTACGAGATGGACCGGCAGGCGTTCTCCAATGTGAACAATTTTGTCATGGCGGAGAACGTGAGCACCCTCGCGGTGGCCACCATCAAGGAGCACAGCCTGCAGCTGCCAGGTGTGGAGATCGTGGAAACCAGCGCCCGCAGCTACGACCAGAGCGATATCATCCCGGCGGTGCTGGGCCGTGTGGGCAAGATCACGGCGGAAAAGTGGAAGGTGACCGATTCCAACGGTCAGGTGACCTATCCGCTGCGGGAAAAAGGCTATAACATGAACGATGTTCTGGGCATTTCTGGTCTGGAATCCGTTTATGAGGACGAGCTGCGCGGCAAGGACGGCGTGAAGACCATCACCCGCAATTCGGACGGCGTGATCGTGGATACAAAGCTCACCACTGTGCCGGAGCCGGGCCATACCGTGCAGCTGACCATTGACAGCAACTTCCAGCGTGCCGTGGACAAGGCACTGGCGGACAACATTGATATGATCAACCGCGTGTACAATACCGGCACCATGAAAGCTGCCGCCGGTGCGGTGGTGGTGCTGGACGTGAAGAACGGCAGTGTGCTGGCTGCTTCCAACTATCCCAGCTATGACCAGAACCTGTATGCCGCTAACTACAGCGAGTACAGCTCCGACCCGAGCCTGCCGCTGTTCAACCGCGCATTGCAGGGCCTATATACACCGGGTTCTACCTTCAAGCCCGCCGTGGCGGTGGCTGCACTGGACAGCGGCCTCATCAACCAGTATTCTACCGTTTACTGCAACGGCGTGTACAACTACTTCAAGGATTACCACCCCCGCTGTACCCGCCATGGCCACAGCGGCAACATCGATGTGGTCACAGCCATCAAGTGGAGCTGCAACATCTTCTTCTATGATGTTGGCCGCCGCCTGACCAGCGATGTGTACGATGCCTATGCCTACAAGCTGGGTCTTGGCCAGCGCACCGGTGTGGAGGTGGGCGAGGCCGTGGGCCGTCTGACCACCAAGAGCGACTCCAACTATATGGCATCGCTGGATGTGCAGGCCGCCATCGGTCAGGGCAACACGGTGGTCTCGCCCATCCAGCTGGCTACCTACGCGGCAACGCTGGCCAACAACGGCACCCGTTACCGCACCCATTTCGTCAAGGCCATTCTGGACACCAACACCGGCGAGGTGCTCAGCGAGACCAAGCCCGAGGTCATGGATGTGATCGAAGGCACCGGCAACACCTTTGAGCTGGTGCGGCAGGGCATGAAGCAGGTGCCCAGCACCATCAGCGACAAAATTTCCAGCTATCCGGTGCCGATCGCCTGCAAGACCGGTACACCTCAGCGCAGTGAGACCTATGCGCCCGGTAAGCACTATCTGAACGCCATGATGGTGGCTTACCTCCCGGCGGATGATCCGCAGATCGCCATTGGCCTTAGCATTGAGTACGGAGGCTATGGTGCCCGTACCGGTGATCTGGTGGTGGACATTGCAAATGCCTATTTTGCCCTGAAGGATGGCAGCCTTGCCCAGCAGGCCGAAGCGGAAAAGGAAGCCGAGCAGGCCCAGCAGGAAGATCAGGCGCAGACCACTGACCCAGCACAGGCCGCTGCAGGCCAGACCACCGGCAATGCCGCAGCCCAGCCTGCACAGATGACACCCGCCGCAGACACCACTGCGCCGGAAACGGCAGCAGAAGGGGAAGCCCAGCCTGCCGTGCAGGACGAGCAGCAGCCCGCCGCAGACACCGAGCAGAACCCCGATGCCATTGCGCCGGAGAACTGAAAACGGGAGACAAAACCGACACGGGAAAGGGCACTGCAGCGGGATTTTGAATGGAAACATCCCTGAAAAGAAAACAAAATTGAATATTCTGTATAAAAACCAGTTGTAAAAGATTGGATTTTGTGATATCATTTCAGGCGAAGGACTTTTTTACAAAAGCGTTCCAATCGTTTAGGAAGAGGAGAGGGTAACGGATGACGATTGCACTCATTGCGCATGACTCCAAAAAGGAGCTGATGGTTCAGTTTTGTACGGCGTACTGCCGCATCCTGAGCCAGCATAAACTGGTAGCGACCGGCACCACCGGTAAACTGATCGCAGAAGCTACCGGCTTACAGGTGCAACGCTTTCTGGCCGGTGTGCAGGGCGGCGACCAGCAGATCGCATCCCGCATCGCCTGCAATGAGATCGACCTGTTGCTGTTCTTCCGTGATCCCATCAACGCAAAGCCCAGCGAACCCAACGAAATGACACTGCTGCGCCTGTGCGATGTGCACAACATTCCCATGGCCACCAACATTGCCACTGCCGAGGTACTGATCCACGGCTTGGAGCGCGGCGATCTGGATTGGCGCGATATCGTGCATCCCTAGAACTGACAAAACGATTTGGAATGGTTCCGCGTGCGCTGCGCCATATTCAGCGGAAATTATATTGATAATGCGAAAATCGGGAGCATCTGCGGATGTTCCCGATTTTCATTTTCACGGGAATGGGGTCCGAACCGCAGAATGCATTTCTGCCGCCGTGCGGCTGTTTCCGCAGGAAGCAAAAACAGCAGATGCCGTGTGTCGCAGCGGCCTTGCCTGTAAAAAAAGAATTCCGGAAAATCCGCAGATTTTCCGGAATTCTAATATAAAAATAATGTTTCCGCTGAATATGGCCAGAGTGCAACGGAGGCCATTTGAAACGTACGGTTAAACTTTAAAATCCTCGGCCATCTCCGCCACATCTTCCGGGGCAAAATCGCCCAGCGGCAAGATCAGCCGTGCCAGCGTTTCCTGCGGCAGAGCTGCAAGAATCGTGCTGTCATCACTGCCGGTGCCTGCGGGCGGGCAGACGGTGTGCACGCCGTCTGCACCGGTCTCCACCCGGGCACGGTGAGTGGTTGCCACATATTGCATCCCGAGCTTGTCTGCAGCCGTCAGCAGGGCGGCAAACAGCGGCGTGCCGCCTTCGCCCAGAACGTCTGCGTCCTGTCCGGCCAGTGCTTCGGCGTTCAGCACGATGCACTCGATGCCAAGGGCCTCTGCTGCCTTTTTTGCGTTTTCCGCATCGGCGGTCTGTTCTGCTGCCAGCCGCACGGCAGCGCCCGCCACGGCAAAGCCCTGCTGCTGTAAAATGCGCACAGCTACGGCGCATTCTCTGCTGCCGTCCATCTGCACCAGAACCTTATCCTGACTCTCGTAGGTGTCGAACCCACTGCCGGGCAAAAATGTGTCGCTCATGTTCCCTGCCTCCCGCCATGTGCTTTGCTTTGGGCCACGGCCAGCTGGTCGCAGCGTTCGTTCTCCGGGTGGCCTGCGTGGCCCTTGACCCAGACATAGGTGATCTTGTGCCGGGCTTCCTGCTCCAGTGCCTGTGCCCAGAGATCCGGGTTCAGGGCGGGGGAGCCATCTGCTTTTTTCCAGCCCCGGCGCTGCCAGTTTTTGGCCCAGCCCTTCTGAAGCCCGTTGATGACATACTGGCTGTCGGAGCACAGCCGTACCTCGCACGGCTCCTTGAGCTGGCGCAGTGCTTCGATAAAGGCTGTCAGCTCCATGCGGTTGTTGGTGGTGCTGTCGTCGCCGCCGCTCAGCTCTTTTTCGTAAACTTTGCCGTTAAAACGGTAGCGCAGCACGGCACCCCAGCCGCCCGGGCCGGGATTGCCGCTGCATGCGCCGTCGGTGTACACTTCGACCTGCTTCATGCGGTTCTCCTTATAAAATGAGTTGCTTCTATTTAGCGCTATTTTCCGGCTTCTGTCAAGTGCGAATGTATATTCCGTGCCGGAGCTGCCAAACCTTGGAATTGACAAAAACGCCGGGAAATACTATACTTATCCTAACAAAATGCGTATAGGGGCGCACCGCAGGCGTGTGCCCGGGCGTTCCAACAGAAAAGCCACGGTCGCATCGAGCAGATGGACCTATCTGGCACAAAACCTCTTACGGAACAGGCAGCGGTTTGCAAAAAACACGCTGAGAAATAAATTCTATACGGTGCATCCAACGGAAGCCGATGCGATTTTTCAAGGTGCTTCCCATGCACAGCGCGGCTGTTCCCACAAGCGGGGACGGCCTGCGCTGTAATTATTTTGGAGGTCAGAATGGCACAGTCGAAAGAAAATACCAATAATTCCGCACGCAGCAAGGCAGCAGCTGCTGCTCAGAGCACCGGCGCACCCGCCGCGCAGACGGGCGAAAAGCGCCCCCGCACCACCCGCCGCCCTTATTATAACCGTCGGCCCCGCCGCCCGCAGCAGCCCAGAGAGGCCGCTGTGCCCATCCACATCTATCCGCTGGGCGGTCTGGGCGAAGTGGGCAAGAACATGACCGTGTACGAGTGCAACGGCGACATGATCATCGTGGACTGCGGCCTTGTGTTCCCGGACAGCGACATGTACGGCGTGGATATGGTCATCCCGGACTTCACCTTTGTGGTGCAGAACAAGGATAAGATCAAGGGCCTGCTCATCACCCACGGCCACGAAGACCACATCGGCAGCATCCCGTATCTGCTGCAGAAACTTGACCTGCCCATCTATGGCACCCGCCTGACCTGCGGCCTGATCCGCAACAAGCTGGAGGAGTTCGGTCTGGCAGGAAAGACCAAGTTCGTGGAGATCACCCCCAGACAGAAGATCAAGCTGGGCTGCTTTACCATTGAGCCCATCCATGTGAACCACTCCATCCCGGATGCGGTGGCCTTTGCCATCGACAGTCCGGCGGGCACCATCATCCAGACCGGCGACTTCAAGATCGATTACACTCCGCTGGCCTGCGGCGTCACCGACCTGTCCACACTGGCCGAGTACGGTCAGCGCGGCGTGCTGGCCCTGCTGAGCGATTCCACCAACTCCGAGCGTCCGGGCTTTACCGCCACCGAGCAGAAGGTGGCTGCAGGCGTGCGCAATCTGTTCGCCCGTGCCCGCAACAAGCGGATTATCATTGCCACCTTTGCTTCCAACATCTACCGCGTGCAGCAGATCATCGATCTGGCTGTGGAGGATGGCCGCAAGGTGGCATTCAGCGGCCGCAGTATGGTGAACAACACCGCTATGGCGCAGGAGCTGGGCTATATGCACATCCCGGAGGGCACCCTCATCAGCGTGGATGAGCTGAACCAGTATCCTCCGGAGCAGGTAGTGCTCATTACCACCGGCAGCCAGGGCGAACCCTTGAGTGCCCTTTCCCGTATGGCATCCTGCAGCCACCGTCAGGTGCGCGTGGGCCCCGGCGACTTCATTATCATTTCGGCAAATCCCATTCCCGGCAACGAGAAGAGCGTGACCAAGATCGTCAACGGTCTGCTGCTGCTGGGTGCAGAGGTCATTTACGAGAGCATGTACGATGTGCATGTTTCCGGCCACGCCTGTCAGGAAGAGCAGAAGCTCATGCTCACCCTGACGAAGCCCAAGTATTTCCTGCCGGTGCACGGCGAGTACAAGCAGCTCAAAAAGCATGCCCTCACCGCCGCAAGCCTCGGCATCCCCACCAGCAACATCCTCATTGCGGAGAACGGCTCCAATGTCATTCTCAGCCAGGACGAGATAAAGCTGGGCGAGCCTGTCACCGCCGGTGCAGTGATGGTGGACGGCCTTGGCGTGGGCGACGTGGGCAATGTGGTCCTGCGCGACCGCAAGCACCTGTCCGAGGACGGTCTGGTCATCATTGTGGCCACCGTGGACAGCAAGACCGGCAAGGTGCTGGCCGGCCCGGACCTTGTGAGCCGCGGCTTTGTGTATGTGCGCGAGAACGAGAGCCTGATGGACGGTGCACAGAGCATCGTGGAAAATGCGCTGGACCGCTGCGTGGATGAACATGTGCGCGACTGGAACAGCGTCAAGACCCGCGTGCGCGAGGCACTGAGCAGCTATATCTATCGGCGCACCAAGCGCAGCCCGATGATCCTTCCCATCCTGATGGAGGTCTGATCCGGGCACGCTGCCGCAAACAATGCGGCGGAAGGCAGGAGATTTGATGAAACAAAAACCAAGATGGACATTGGAGATGCTCACCGCCAGTCTGGCCGTGCTGTGCGGCCTGCTGGTGCTGGTGCTGCTGATCCAGCGGCCCACGGCATGGCTGGCGCTGCTGGCACTGGTGGTGCTGTGGGGCGTTGTGGTGGTGCTGTTCCGCTGCCAGCTGCGCAAGTGGGTGGCCCGGTGGATGTGCGGCGGCAGCTTTGAAGGCTCCAAGCTGCAGTTCAGTCTGGAGCCGCTCTCTCAGCCGGCCGCGCTGCTTTCCGGTGAGACGGTGCTGTGGTACAATGCACAGTTCCGCACCCGCCTGTTGAACGGGCAGGATGCGCTGGTGAACCGCGTGCAGAAGGTGCTGCCCGGCCTTGATCTGCAGCAGTGCCGCAAGCAGGAGGGCCAGCTGCTGACCCTCGCGGACGGCATGTGGAGCGTACACAGCTCCACGGTGCCCGGCGATGCGGAGAGCATGACCCTGCTGGTGCTGAACGAGGAGACCGCCCTGCGCAAGGTGGAGGCGGAATACAAAGCCAGCCGTCCGGGCTATCTGGTGTTTCTGGTGGACGGCTACGACGATGTGTTCGGTGACATGCTGGACAGCGAGCGTGCCCGCCTGCTGGAAGGCATCAACCGCACGCTGGAGGATATGATCGGCCGGGGCAGCGGCTTTTTGCGCCGTGTGGCCAGCGGCCGCTATATCGCTGTGGTGGAAGAGCGCCAGATGGAGCAGTTCGCCAACCGCGGCTACGATGTGCTGGACAAGATCCGTGCGCTGGATCCCAGCGTGAACCTTTCGCTGTCCATCGGCATTGGCCGCGGGGCCAAGACCCTGCGGGAAGCTCAGGATATGGCCGTGCAGGCGCTGGATATGGCGCAGGGCCGCGGCGGCGATCAGGCCGCTGAAATGACACCGGACGGTTTTACGTTCTACGGCGGCGTGAGCCACGGCGTGGAAAAGCGCAGCAAGGTGCGCAGCCGCATCGTGGCCGATCAGTTGGTGAAGCTGATCAAGGAAGCAGATCATGTAGTCATTATGGGCCACCGCATGAGCGATCTGGATGCCATCGGCTCCGCCGAGGGTGTGCTGCGCATCTGCAAAATATGCGATGTCCCGGCGGTGATCGCGGTGCGGCGTGACGCTACCCTTGCGGGCAGCCTGATCGATGCATTGTGCCGTGCAGGCCAGAAGGACGACTTTATCGACCCGAAGGACGCACTGCCCATCATCTCCAAGCGCACCTTGTGCATCGTGGTGGATACATATCAGGTGGGCCTTGTGGAGAGCAAGGATATTCTGGAAAAATGCGGCAAGGTAGCCGTGATCGACCACCACCGCAAGGGCGTGGGCTACATCGAGAACCCGGCGCTGGTCTGCCATGAGCCGTATTCTTCCTCGGCCAGTGAGCTGGTCACGGAGCTTTTGCAGTACGTGGGCGAGCGCGACGACAAGCCCAACCGTGTGGAAGCCGAGGGCCTTTTGTCCGGCATCATGCTGGATACCCGCGATTTTACCCTGCACACCGGTGTGCGTACCTTTGAAGCTGCCGCTGCGCTGCGCCGCTATGGCGCGGAGACGGAGCGGGTGCGCCAGCTGTTCGATGTGACCATGGTGGAGTACAATGCCAAGGCAGATCTGGTGGAAAAAGCACGCATGTACAAAAATTGCGCGATCTCCGTCAGCGGCGAGGTGGCACCGGAAGCCCGCGTGGCCATTGCACAGGCGGCAAACGATCTGCTGACCATTCAGGGCGTGGATGCCAGCTTTGTGGCAGTGCAGGTGGGCACAGGCGTGAACATCTCGGCCCGCAGTCTGGGTGCCGTGAACGTGCAGGTGATCATGGAATCTTTGGGCGGTGGTGGCCACCAGACCATGGCAGCAGCACAGCTCAAGCATATCACGCCGGAAGCAGCCCGTGCCCGCATCGAAGGTGCCATCGACAAATACTATGCATCGCAGAAAAAGGGCGATGTAGAAGGAAAATAAACGGAACAGAGAGGATCACACCCATGAAACAGTACGATTACCTGATCGTTGGTGCCGGCCTTTACGGCGCGGTCTTTGCACAGGAAGCAAAAAAGGCAGGCAAGAAGTGCCTTGTGATCGATAAGCGCAGCCACATTGCAGGCAATATCTACACGGAGCCGGTGGAGGGCATCAACGTCCACCGCTACGGTGCACATATCTTCCATACCAACAACAAGGCTGTGTGGCAGTATGTGAACCAGTTTGCAGAGTTCAACCGCTACACCAACAGCCCGGTGGCAAACTACCACGGCGAGATCTACAACCTGCCCTTCAATATGAACACCTTTAATAAGATGTGGGGCGTTGTTACCCCTGCCGAAGCCAAGGCCAAGATCGAAGAGCAGAAGAAGGAAGCAGGCATCACCGACCCGCAGAATCTGGAAGAGCAGGCCATCAGCCTTGTGGGCACCGATATCTACGAAAAGCTTATCAAGGGCTACACTGGCAAGCAGTGGGGCCGCCCCTGCACCGAACTGCCGGCCTTCATTATCAAGCGTCTGCCGGTGCGCTTCACCTACGACGACAACTACTTCAATGCGTTGTATCAGGGCATTCCCAATGGCGGCTACACTGCCATGGTGGAAAAGATGCTGGACGGCACCGAGGTGCGGCTGAATGTGGACTATCTGGCCGACCGCGAAAATCTGAACGCTCTGGCCGAGAAGGTGGTCTACACCGGCCCGGTGGATGCCTACTTTGGCTACAAGCTGGGTGCTCTGCAGTACCGCAGCGTCCGCTTTGAGACCGAGGTGCTGGACACCGACAACTATCAGGGCAACGCGGTGGTCAACTATACCGATGCGGAAACTCCCTACACCCGCATCATCGAGCACAAGCACTTTGAGTTCGGCACCCAGCCCAAAACGGTCATCAGCCGCGAGT
>OKSA01003127.1_pt1 | contig 12540 bp, 10 predicted proteins | sample 1601181 | NCBI WGS metagenome assembly OKSA01 (sample SAMEA3541538, study PRJEB24748) | human gut metagenome | biome: human gut; feature: human-associated habitat; material: faeces | place: China | collected 2012 | reverse complement strand
TCAATGATACATGACTTTTTAAATTTTTTTTCTAACGGTCCTATTAGTGATGATAATTCTACGAATTTAAATGCATCATATACCTTATCATCTATTACTTTATAATTAATTTTCTTTTCTTCTAAGTACTGTATATCCAGCTACACTTAATAATGCAATTGTTGCAAACATTCCTACTAAGCTTTCATCTCCTGTTTTTACACTTGCAGTTGTATCACCATTATTTACTGGTGTACTTACTGTGTTATCAGTTGTTACTGTTTGTAATCCTGCGATTGCTTTTTCTAATGTAGCTTTTGCACTATCTACTTCTTTTTGAGTTGCATTTGGATTTTCAAATACTACTTTTGCTTCATTTAATGCTTTTGTTAATCCATCAAATGATGCTTTTGTATAGTTTGCACTATTTAATCCTTCTGCTTGATTGATTAAATCTTCTAATAAACTCTTATCTGGAATTAATCTTAAGTTCAAGAATGCTGTTACTAAATTAGTATATGCTTCATTTACTTCTGGTTGCATTGCATTTACATCTTCATATACTCCATTTGCTGCTGTTAATGCATCATTAAACTGTGTCCATGTAGTTTCTGTATATTTAGATGAATCTAATCCTGTAACTTTATCAATGAATGCTTTTAATGCTGTTTTATCACCTTGTTTAAAGTCTAACATATGCATAGCACTTGCAAGTCTGTCAAATGCATTATTTACTTCAACTTGTGTAGCACTTGCATTATTATATACTGCATTAGCTTCATCTCTTGCTGCTTTGAATTCATCAGCTACTGCTGGTATTACATCTTTTAAATCTTCATCAGTGATTGCATTAGCTAGATCAAGTGCAATCTTTAATGCTGTTTTATCACCTTTATAGAATTCTAATTTTTGCATTACTTCTACTAGACGAGCAACTGCATTATCTACTTCAGTTTGTGTAGCACCTGCATCATTGTAAATTACATTTGCTTCATCTCTAGCTGCGTTGAATTCTTCTACAACTACTGGAATTACATTTTCTAATTGTTCATCAGTTACAGCATTTGCTCTATCTACTGCCACTTTTAATGCTGTTTTATCGGCTTCTTGACCTTCAGATATTTTTTCAAATTCAGCACTCATACTATCCCTCCTTTCCTTATTTAATTTCCTTTTCTTTTCTCTTTTGCTTCTAGAATAAAGTTTAAAGTTTGAAGCAATAATATGAATTTCGAATTAAATTTTCATATTGAAATCAATTTTTTGAAGCAATAATTTTTATACTTATATATAAAAATATAACTTAAAGATTAAAAAGGTATGGTTATATATTACCACACCTTTTTTCAAAAAACAATATTTTTCACAAAAATTTCACATTTTTATTATTTATTTTCTAATCTTTTTTCATTTTCAATTATTGTCATTATTATTTCAACTGTTTTCTCAAAATCATCATTTTTTATAACATAATCATATAGTTTTATTTTTGATTCTTCATATTCTAGTCTTCCTAAACGGATTTGCATTTCTTCTTCTGTTAAATTGTCTCCTCTATTTTCAAGTCTTCTTCTTAATTCATCTTTATCTACTTTTAAAAATATTGTAACAATTTTTGTGTCTTCTTTTAATAATTTTACTAGGTTTTCTGTTCCGTTTACTTCTATATCTTTTACTATTATTTTTCCGCTTTGAATTTTATCATTCATTAATTTTCTTGATGTTCCATAGTAATTTTCGTGGTGTAAGTCATATTCATAAAATTCGTTGTTTTTTATTTTTTCTTCAAATTGTTCTTTTGTTATAAAATGATATTGTATTCCTTCTTCTTCTCCAACTCTTGGATTTCTAGAAGTAAAAGATGGAAGTGATTCTACTTCTTCCATTCTTTTTATTAATTCTTTTTTTATTGTGTCTTTTCCTGCTCCTGAAACTCCAGATAGTATTACTAACATTTTTGTTTTTTCTCCTTTTTGATTTTTATTAGTTTTCTTCACTTTCTTCGTTTTGTTCTTCAGTTGTTTCTTCTGCTTTTTCATTTTCTTCAACTGCATTTTCTGAAGTTTCTTCTTGTTCATCTTCTCTTATGATATTAACTTTTCCTTCTGCTATTTCGTTTGCAGCTATTGTTACTGGTGATTTGTCTTTTATTTTTATTAATGGTTCGTCTCCTTCTGCTATTTGTCTAGCTCTTTTTGATGTTGCTATAACTAATTCATATCTGTTTTTTGCTTTTGTTAATAATTCTGTAACACTTGGTTTTATTATCATTGTTTATACCTCCACTTTTTTATTAATTTTCATCTGTTAATTGTGCAGATGCTGCTGTTAAGTCTTTGTCTAATCTTCCTGCAACTGTTTCTGGTTGCACTGCTGATAAAATTATGTGACCTGAGTCCATAATTAAAACTGCTCTCGTTCTTCTTCCACATGTTGCATCTACTGCTGTTTTGTTGTCTTTCGCCTCTTGTACCATTCTTTTTATTGGTGCTGATTCTGGGCTTACTATTGCTACTATTCTTTCTGAAGAAACTATGTTTCCAAATCCTATGTTTACTAATTGCATATAACTCAATCCTTTCTATTCTATATTTTGTACTTGTTCTCTTATGTCTTCTAGTTGTGTTTTTATTTCAATAACTCCATTTACTATTTCTAAGTTATTGGCTTTTGAACCTATTGTGTTTGTTTCTCTATTCATTTCTTGAATTAAGAAGTCTATTTTTTTTCCTTTTGGTTCTTCATTGTTTGATGTTATTAAGTTTCTAAATTGAAATATATGACTTTTTAGTCTTGTTATTTCTTCTTCTACTGAGCATTTATCGGCATATATTACAACTTCTTGTGCTAGTCTAGATTTGTCTACATCTTCTGTTTTTAGTATTTCTTTTATTCTCTTTTCTAATTTTACTACATATTCTTCAATAAGTCCAGTAGATTTTTTAGATATTTCTATTATTTTACTTTCTATTTTGTTTATTCTTTCTAATAAATCTTGTGCAATTTTTTCTCCTTCTGTTTTTCTCATTTGTGATATTTTGTCTGTTGCTTCTTGTGTAAGTTCTATTACTTCTTGTTTTATTTTTTCATCTTCTTCATCTACTTTTATTGATAATATGTCTGGTAGTTTAGCTATTTCCATGACTTCTATTTTGTCTGATATTTGTTCTTCTTGTGCTAGTTCTTTTAGTTGATTTATATATAATTTTGCAAGTTCTTTGTTTATTGTTATGTTTCTGCCCTCTTGACTACCATTTTCATATGTTATATATACATCTACTTTTCCTCTTTTTATTTTTGATGATATTTCTTTTTTAATTTCATCTTCTAAGTAACTTAATGTTTTTGGCATTTTTATTGTTATATCTAAATATCTATGGTTTACACTTTTTATTTCCATTTGATATTCTCTTTTTTCTTTTGATAATGTACTTTTTCCAAAACCAGTCATACTTTTAACCATTGTTTTTTACCTCTTTTTTTGTTTTTTTCTTAGTTGTTTTATTTTCTTGTTTATTTGTTTTTTCTTTATTTTCTATTTCTTCAACTTTTTCTTTACGTTTTTTAGTTGCTTCTTTTTTTATAGGTTCTTCTTTTTTAACAATTTCTTCTATATCGCTTAAACTTTTTTCTACTTCTTTTCTTCCTTTTGTATATATAACAATTGATTTTAATACAAAATATATTGCAAATACATATGATACTGTTGATGAATATGAATTAAATTGGAATTTGAATCTATTTGTAATGTATTCCAAAGTAAGTACAGCTGTTGCCAATACTAATACTTCTATTCCGTCTATTGCTTTTACTCCATCATCCTCTTTATAAGCTTTTTCAATAATATAAATTGCAATAAATAGAAAAATCATTGTACATATTTGAATTCCTCTTCTAAACAATTCTTCTCCAATTTTTTCTGATATTATATTTAGAATTAAAAAATAAAATATTACTATTATTGCTTTTACAATATTTATACATATTGCTTTTATGTATTTTTCATCAACTTCTTTTTTCTCTTTTTCCATATTTCCTCCTAATTTTCTAGTTCGTACATTATTATACTTAAAACATTTAATGCTACTGTTTCTGTTCTTAGTATTCTTTTTCCTAATGTAATAATTTTTGCTCCGTTTCTTTCTAAATTTTCTACATCTTGTTTTTCTAATCCACCTTCTGGACCAATTACAATTCCTATTTTGAATTCTTGACTTTGATTATTTATAATTGTGCTTTTTATTTGACTTAGTTCATTTTTCAATGAATTGTTTTCTTCATTTTCATATGCTACCAATACTATATCATAATTTTCTACAATTTCACATAGTTTTTTAATATTTATTACATTATTTATTTGAGGAATTATATTTCTACCACATTGCTTAGCTGCAACTTCAGATATCTTCTGCCATCTCTCAATTTTTTTATTAGCATTTTTTTCATCTAACTTTACAACACATCTTTTCATATCAACAGGAGTTATATCATATACTCCTAGTTCCACAGATTTTTGTATAATATACTCCATTTTATCAGCCTTAGGTAGACCTTGAAAGATTGTAACCTTTACATTTGATTCAGTTTCTTCTTGTATCTTTTGCTCAATATTACACCATATCTTATCTTCATTAAACTCTAAAATTGAACACAAAAAGTTTTCGCCAGTCTCACTATTACATATTTCTAATTCTTCTCCAACTTTAGCTCTAAGCACATTTCTTATATGCTTTACATCTTGACCATTTATTACAATCTTACCATCATCAACTTGATTTTGTCTTACAAAAAATTTAGGCATTATAAGCTCTCCTTTGCTCTCATTTTCTACACTTTTTGGGGGCTTTCAGACACTTTTCGTTAGAGCATTCGCTGATATTCCGTAGAGTATTTACCAAAGTTTCCACTTTTGAACACATTTTCCATCTGAATACACCTGGCATACACCCTTTATATACTCCCCTGTTTTGAACACATCCCTGCCCATGCGGTCATTATTTGTCTCATTTTCTGCACTTTTCGGGTACTTACGAACACTTCTGACTCCACACTGCCCCGGAAACCGGCACCGCCAGGACGATATTCCTGGCACCGCTCCATTCATATGAACACGTGACGAGCGTCAAAACCTTATCGTATATACACTTCAGGTAATCATCTCCGGTTTCGAACACTTCCCTCCGCTTGGCTACTTTTAGGTACTCTTGCACGGCCACCACATCTGGAAGTTTCTGCTGGAACGGGAACAGATTCCGGTCTGCTTTCAGTACCGTGACAATCTTATACTCCTGAATGCCGTCTTCTGTCTGAAGATAAGCAAAACGATGGGCGTTATAATAATCTTCCCCTGCATATAAGTCCAGGTTTCCGAACATCGCCCCGCTGTTCATGTTGTGACCGTAAATGATGAGATTCCTGCTTTCGGACACTTTACAGTCTGCCTGTAAAAACAGGCTTCCGTTGATGTCATATTCCTTTTTGTAATTCCGTTTCAGGTAAAACTCCCCATTCTCCTGTTCGGACTGAAGCACCGGGTAATCAATCCCGGTATCCGGTATGGTCAGCCATCCCTGCACATCCGGGTATTGTTCCTGGAGAGAAACAAGGTCTACCGCAGCCACCGGGCATTTTCTCCCAGCTGGTTGGTCTTTCTTTTCAGAGCCTGAGGCTCCCGGAGCTTCCGGCTCCGGGAAATTCCCTTTCAGCTCTGCCACCAGCTTTTTGTTCTCCATTGGGAGATATACCATATGGTAAAGCAGGAACCCGGCACTTAAGAAAAGTGCTGCAAGGCATACCGTTTGAAAAAGTTTTTTCGCGATTTTCATCGTTCCTCTGCTTCTTTGGCTGGCTTTTCTGCGTCTGTCCCGGCACAGGCGGTTTTCTGGCTGCTTTCAGGATCGGCTCTGTCGGAATCTGGTTCTGTCTGCAGCCCTTTAAGATTCCGGTCAGGTACGACCGTCCGGGCGGATTAAAGTTCTGCATGTAATCTTTTGTCATGATATAGACAATGGCTTTGATCTCTCTTCCGCCTTTATTCTTGACGGTGATTTCCTGTTTGTCGTAAAAATCAGGATAGCCTTCATAAAGATCCAGGCTCTTTTCGCAGTCCCCGGTCAGTGACCAGAGGACGCCGTCCACATGGCTTCCCTCTTCCGGGAAGATGGTGGCAAGACCGCTTCCTGCGGCTGCAAAGGTCAGCCGATACCCCTCCAGGCGGACGGTTTCTACCATCTCCGCCTTTGGGCACCGATATGCCATCTGGTCCAGATCCATGTTGCTTCCATACGCAAAATATAATTGTTTCAGCCTATCTGCCTCCTTTTTTCTTCTTTCTTCTGGATGCCACACCCATGCCGATCAGACCGCCTGTGGAAAGGATCAGGCACAGGGCCGGAAACCAGAGGTTGGTGTCATCGCCTGTTTTTGGGTTACTTACAGACGGGGTGTCCTCCGGCAGCTTCTCGTTCGTCACTTTCTGGATGACTTCAATCACTGGGGTTTTGTCATCTACATAAGTAAATGTCACTTCATGCTTGGTCTCATCCATCTGATATCCTTCCGGTGCTTTGGTCTCAACCAGATAATAAATGGCTGCCTTATCAAATTTGCCATCCTTATAAGTTCCGATTGCAAGCAGTCCGCTGGTTGCATGACCGTTTTCATCAGTGGTCAGGGTTTCTACCACTTTGCCATCGGCATCCCTCAATTCAAATTCCGCACCTTTCAGTGCAGCTCCGGTATCCTTGTCCGTTTTCTCAATGATCAGACGTCCCTTTGCGGTATCATCTTTCATGGCTACCTTCTGGATCTCTGCGGTGTCTGCCACCTCGAAGGTGATCTCTTCCGAAACGACATAACCGTTTGGAGCCTGCTCTTCTTTCAGGGTGTATTTACCGATTGGAAGTTTTTCGATATAATGCGGCTCTTTACCGGAAGTCCAGGTTTCTACGATATTGCCATTTTCATCTGTGATGGTCAGTTTGGCTCCTTCGATCTCATTATCTCCGGTAATATCCGTTTTGCTGATCTCCACTTTGGTCACATCATCTTCCATTACCTGTTTCTGGATCTCTACAGTATTCTCCACGGTGAATGTGATGCTTTCCGCAGTGGCATATCCATCGGCTGGCTTGGTTTCTGTCAGGGTGTACGATTTTCCTACAACCAATTCTTTGATGATGTGCGGCTCCTTGGTGGATGTCCATTCCTCAACAACAGCCCCGTTTTCATCCGTCAGCTGTAATCTGGCTCCCGGCAGTTCCTCGCCAGTGGTCAGATCGGTTTTGGAAAGTTCCACGGTTGTCGGCTCATCTTCAAATACGAACTCATAGGACACTTCTGCTTCTTTGTCTCCCTGGTACTCAAAAACAAATTCCTGTTCTTCTCCGGTGGTGACAAATCCATCCGGTGCATACAGCTCCTTCACATAATAGGTTCCGTCAATCGGCAGGTCTGCAATAAAGGAAATCTTTCCATCTACATCTGTTGTTTTTAACTCGATCAGGGTATCTGCTTCCATCAGCACCTTTCCAGATGCGGACAGGATGTCGTTCCTAGTGTACAATCCAAAGATGCCGCCTTTTAATACACGGTCGGTATCCTTTTCTTTCTTCAGGACGTTCACTTTCACCTTCTGGCGGTTGTTCTGCCAGTCCTCATCGTATACGACAACCGGGGTATCCTGATCGCGGTAGGAAAGATCTACATATCGTGGTTCTTCATCCAGGATATAACCATATGCTGTGTCTACCTCTTTGACATAATATTTTCCAACCGGAAGGTCAGATACTTCTGCAACACCGTTTGCATCGGTAGTTACAGTTGCTACCAGTTCGTCCTTGGAATAATAGTCCGGGCTTACGCCATCAGCTGCTTTGATATCTTCGGCAGCACGGATTTCGAAGGTAACGTCTGTCAGGCTTCCTGTAATGTACTCAAAGAAATGTTCCACAACACCTTTGACGTTATCCAGCAGGGTGATCTTATCGAGGAATTCGCCCTTCTTGTTTACGATCAGCAGTGCTTTCGGTACATGGTCCTGCATTTCCACTTTCTGTATTTCTGCGGTATCCTCGATGGTGAATTTCACATCCGTAGTCTTTAAATAACCAAGCGGTGCAAGGGATTCACGGAGGATATAGGTTTTTCCAACAGTCAGATATTTGATCACATGAGGCTCATCCTTTACGGAAGTCCAGCTGTCGATCACGTTTCCATCCTCATCCAGAACAGAAAGGGATGCTCCGTTCAACTCCACGCCTGTTGTCAGATCGGATTTTGTCACCTCGATGATCGTCGGCTGGTTCTTCTTAATCGATTTCAGTTTAATGGTCTGGATGTCTTGTCCCTGATAGGTGGCATCAAATTCCAGTACCTCATCAGAGGATACAAAACCGTCCGGTGCAGAAATTTCTTTTACATAATAAGTTCCAAGCGGCAGCTCCAGGGTGAAGTGTGCCTGTCCCTTTTCATCGCTTGTAATCTCCTGTAATAAGGTGTCCGCTTTCACGATTACATTGTCACCGGATTTGATCTCATTCTTATTATAAAGACCAAAGACGGCTCCAGCTACCACGCTTCCGGTTTCTGCATCCTGTTTTTCCACGGTGATGCTTACCTTCTGGCGTTCATTGGTAAATGTCACTTCTTCGTCTACAACCGGGGTATCCTGTCCGGCATAGGTAAAGGTTACCTCTTCTCCTTTGGCATTCCAGGTGTATCCTTCCGGTGCTTTTTTCTCTTCTACACGGTATTTTCCGAGCGGAAGATTCTCGATTACGGCACTTCCGGTTTCATCGGTCGTTACCGTTGCCACCAGTGTGTCCTTGGCATATTCCAGATAACGGTTGCCGTTCTCATCTGTCTGATGGTCTGCAGTATAGATATCCTCGGAGGCGTAAACTTCAAACACGGCTCCTGCAAGGCTGGCTTCCTCATAAGTAAAATCTTTATCAAAACCTTTGACTACTTCGCCTTCTTTGCGGATGGTCAGTCTGCCCTTAGCTGGGTGGTTCTCAAAATCCACCTCGATGATCAGGTCACCGCTGACCGGATCTTCCTGGTATGCGGTATCACTGTCTACCTTGATTTCCACGGTATTGGTGCTGTGGGTATATCCATCTGGTGCAGTCACCTCTTCGATGCGGTAATTTCCACAAGCCAGATTCTGTGGCAGGATCAGGTATCCGTTTTCATCCGTAAAATAGGATTTATGTACCGTAGTGGATGGATAAGTAGTCACTTGTTCTACATATTTCTTGTTATCCAGATCGTATACCTTAAATTCAGTATTCGGAACCAGAACAGATTTCTTTGTCTCGTCATCTTTTTTGACGATTTTTAATTTTGCTTCAAACTCTTCGTCCAGAAGCACACGCCATACCTGCGGCTGATCCGGATTGTTTTCCGAGATCACAACCTTAAAGTCATCGACTGGTTTGAAGTTGTGCGGTGTGGTGGTTTCTCTTACAATGTAGGTTCCGTATGCAAGCGGAATGGAGCATGCATATCCACGCTCATCTGTGAACATTTCTGTCTGTCCGCCTGCGGTCAGCACGACCGGGGTAGCAGATGCAAAATCATAGGAGCCGTCCTTATTTTTCTTCAGGCTGCTCTCCAGGTAAGCACGGAATCCCACACCTTTTAACAGATCGGCATCGGTCTTTCCGTTGTTGGCTGCTTTGATGACCTGAAACGGCTGTTTGATCACATCTTCCAGAGAAGTTGCGGTACGTTCTACCGTCTGAACCAGATCTCCCTCGTCATTGCACTCCAGATCATGTTCTTCCGTGTCTGCCAGATATCCGACAGGCGGAGTCAGTTCTTTAACGTAATACTTTCCGAGATAGAGGTCTGCGACTTCTGCATTTCCCTCTGTATCCGTAGTCAGGGTTGCAATCTGTGTTCCTGACGGGTAAAGAACACCTGTCTGTCCATCTGGATGTACGATATCTTCACGGGCATACAATCCGTAAACAGCACCCTCAAGTGTTGCATCTCCCTGTGCGGTCTTTCCGGTTTCGGAATCCTCTTTTACCAGTTTGATCTTCGCATTGATCCGCTCATTCTGGAACGTATGGTTGAAAGAAACCGTTGCCTCTTTGTCTGTGGTGTACTGGAAGGTAAAGGAGTACACATCCTCGCCGTTTCTCACATATCCAGCTGGTGCACCCAGCTCTTTCATGTAGTAGCTGTTGGCGATCGGCAGGTCTGCCTGATATACGGCTTTTCCGTCTGTTCCGGTCACTGCTTTCTCAATGAGAGTATCTTTCTTGACCACAATGGTTCCGTCCGCTGCTTTGATGTCATTTCCGGCATACAGACCATAAGTGCCGCCCGGAAGATATTTCCTGGTTTCTTTATCCTGTTTGTATACACTCACGCTTGCTTTCTGGCGGTCATTTTTGAATGTCATGCTTCCCATGACCTTTTCCACATTACTTCCGGCATAGGAAAGGGTGATCTCCTGGCTTTCACCAGTGCATACCAGATTTTGTGGTGCCTGCATTTCTTTTACCACATATTTCCCCATATAGATTATCCAGTGTGGCACTTCCGTCATCCCCGGTGGTGAGTCCGGCTTTAACCAGTGCATCTTTTTTGTAGATGATTGTTCCGTCTGCGGATACAATGTCCTCTGCAGCATAAACGTTGTAAACCGCGCCTTTTTGTTTCTGCTCTGTATAAACAAAGGAAACACCATCATCGGTCACCTTTGCTCCGGTCAGGACTTCGCCTAATTTGTAAACGGTCAGGCTTGCCATCTGCTCTGCATCGGTAACGGTCTGTTTTACGGTATCCCCGATGACCAGTTTCACATCGTAGGCTTTGGTATCCAGCAGATATCCGTTTGGTACGGAGATTTCTTTCAGGTATACGGTATCCTGTGTTTTGGTGATCGTAACGCTGGAAGCTCCGTTGGCATCTGTGGCCGGCATCTTTGTGATCAGGTTCTTTCCATCCTTGTCACTGTAAACGCCATAAACTGCACCTGCGATGGCTTTGTTGCTCTTACGGTCTTTCTTTACGATCTCCAGAGTTGCCTGTTTTACCCATGATACTTTAAAATCTACATATTTCTCATCGGTCACACCCTCGCCAAATACCAGGGCAAGGTCCTGTGTCTCGCTTCCGGTTGTGATCTTATAAGCGGAATAATCTTTGATGATGCTTCCCTTCATGGTGACAGACCATTCCCCTTTGACATCCACTGCCTGTGTCAGCGGTGCAGATAAGTAGAATTTGGTACCGCCGCAGATCTCCACGGATGCACCTGCACTGCTTGTTTTTCCCGTTGTCACATTATGCAGTTTGACACCGGACGGCAGCTTCATGGTGATGGTCTGCAGTTCGGATGCCTTGAAGGTGATCTCTTCTGTTCTCTGGCTGTTGCCGATGATATATGCGGTAACATTTGCATTGGAGAAACTCATGTCCACTTCCGGTATCTCCGGCTGGCTCATGCAATAATTGTAGAGTTCCATTGCCAGAGCCTGTCCGGTTGCATTCGTACCGGAAAAAGCGTCACTACTGTTATTGGCATAAGACGCAGCCAGATGGACAATGATAAACTGTTTTCCAGCGGAAAAATCAGGATGTTTCTCTGAGAAAAATCCATTTTCGCCGGATGCTTTTGTGCCGTAGTAGCATACTTTTGCCAGTGCTTTGCTGTCACCCAGTTTGGTGATCTTATAGACACCATCCCCAGGTCCTGCCTTGGACGGCTGCACACAGTAGGCAGTTGCAGACACGTTTCCAAATTTTACGGTATATTTATAAGTTACATAGGAACCCAGACCGTAGTCTGCATAATAGTATGCAGCCCCTCTTGTCACATCTACGTCCTGTGTTGCTCTTGTACTGGTATTGACTGCGGTGAATGAAACGGTTTCCCCATCTTCCATTGCCATCAGGTCAATATCCTGTTCCCCTGCCTGCTCCAGAACATCGCTGAGTGTCAGCCCGGATTCTTCATCGGTTGTATTTTCCGTTTCGGATTCCTCTAATGCAGCATCAAACTCGGATTCGGAAAGTCCGTCCTGAAATTCGGGTTCTGTTTCTTCCGGTTCTTCTGTCTCCGCTTCCTCTGTTTCAGATTCAGCTGTCTCCGGCTCAACAATTTCTGTCTCTACAGGCACTGTCTCAGTTTCTTCCTGCGAGGCAGCTTCCTCATCATCAGAACCTGTATCCTCTTCGGTAACTGCCTGTTCTGTCTGCGGTTCACTCTGAGCTGCTGTCACAGGCTCTTTTACGATCAGGTTTCTCCCAATCTGATAAACCGGGTGGTTCTGGTTGACTGGCTCCACATAATAAAAGGCATGGTAAGTGTCTGCATGGCTGGTGCTGAAGTTCTCCCCGGCGTCATTCTCTGCTTTCTGGAATGTCACTTTGACTTTGCTTTCGTCCTTGATTTCCAAATTTGTAAAATCCGTGGAAACATCAAAGTCCTGTCCGACTTCCAGCTCCAGATCGGTGGCTTTTACCACTTCATTTTCATCCAGCTGATTCTTTACGGATTCATACGTTGGCGGTTCCGCCGCTTTCGGCTCTTCCGAAGCATAC
>OKSA01003117.1_pt1 | contig 12578 bp, 12 predicted proteins | sample 1601181 | NCBI WGS metagenome assembly OKSA01 (sample SAMEA3541538, study PRJEB24748) | human gut metagenome | biome: human gut; feature: human-associated habitat; material: faeces | place: China | collected 2012 | reverse complement strand
CGTAGCGGGTGGTTTAAAGCTGGCCGCTGCGCGGCCAGCAGACTAAAGTCTTGAAACAAACGAGGGCCAGTTCAAGACTGAACTGGCCCTCGTTTTCTATTCAAACTACCGTAGCGCTTGTACTACTTGGAATCAGGAACGATGCCGACCAAGCTTACGGTGACGTCAAAGGTCGGAGCAGCGGTGTTCTTGTCCTGCTCGGACCAGTTTTGGCAGTCGGAGTCGGTACCTTCCATCCAGATGACGATCTTCATGTTCGTACCATCGTAGTCAACATTCTTTGCGATGGCTTTCGGATTTGCTCCAGCAGGTTTGGAATAAGAGCCGCTTGATCCGGTGGCGGCCCAATCGCCGCCGTTCTGGTCAATCAAACTCTTGCCGGCAACATGCGCGTATGTCGGCGCTTGCGTTGCCGTTCCTTCGGCTGCGACGCAACTCCAACCGGTTGTTGAGGAGGCATCGTTGCCATGCTCAGTAGTCGAAGGTTCAACGGGAGCATAAACGACCTTAAGCTCGTCATCAATAACAATGCCGACGCGCAGGCTACCCTTAATCTTGTTAAACCATTCCGTTGTCGCACTGTCGGAGGGCTTGATGGTGACAGGATTCGTGCCGTCTAGATAAACATCTGCGATACCCGTGTTCGTCACGGTGTAGAGGGTGTAGTCAGCAGCGACATAGGCATAATACGAATCGGAGCTGCCCGTCAGCGTGTACTTGCCACCAGCGTCTGTGTTTGCCTTCTGGTAGCCAGAGACATCAGTGCCCTGCCAGGACTTGGGAACGAACCAAGACCGTGCATCGTTGGTCGATGAGGGGCTGATTTCATGGCCAGCCGAGCTGGCAGTGGTCTGCTTGTCCGAACCGTCATGGTTAACATTTTTGCCCTGAGCAATTTGCAGCACCATGCCATTCGCTTGAGCGGAAATGGTGCTCGTAGTTGCATGGACTTTGCTGTTAGTGACAAACCATGCATAAGTAGTTGCAGAAAGCGCGACCGCCGAGACGACGACGGTCAGCGCCGCCCCAACAAGCTGAACCTTAAGCCTCTTTACTGAATCGTGCATACCCGTCGCCTCCCTTCGCTAAGGAAAAGGGCAGGATCCCGGGCCGGGAACCTGCCCTTCGCAAGCCATAAATCGTAGCTGCGATTACTTGTTATCCGCAGTAGCAGTGAAGTTAATCTTCACACTCTGCGACGCATCGAGCTTATTCTCCTGAAGGTTCTTCGTATGAATGTTGGTATCGGAGCCCTCGTAGAACACATAAACATTAACGAGCGTATCTTGGCCAGCAGTCACAGAGCCGAGAACCGGCGCGGAATTATCAGTCTCAGAAGAAAGCTTAATTTCGTAGCCATTATTCCCAAGACCATAAACGACCCAAGCAGAGGCGTCCGCATTAGTGACAAGCACACGGAAGGAAGTCTTCAAAAGCTGATCAGCAGCTGCATCCGTCAAGCCATCGATGCTTGCAACCTTAAGATCGCTAAGGTTCTGTCCCTTAGAGCTGATGTTGAATTGCTCCTTCTTGGCAAACTCCTTATTGTTTGCCTCATCAGGAGTTCCAACAGGCGTCAATGTGCCGTCAAGGGTAGCGTTATCGAGGTCTGTACCGTAACCAGTCGAAAACGTACCCTTGGTGGATTTAGCTTGCTCACCAAACGTAGCAGGATAAAGCTTGACAGGACCAGTGATTGAAGTTACCGCACTCGTGTCATCGACAGCGCTTGCACCAGTAGGGCCTTGTTTAATAGTCATAAACGCAGCATTAGATTGAGCGGCGATATTCGTAGTGGTGGCGTCAACCTTACTGTTCGTCACAAACCATGCGAAGGTGGCGGAGCCGAGGGCTACGGCTGCCACGAGGACCATGGCGATGGCGGCGCCCATCTGTTTCTTTAATGCCTTGGTATCCATGCGGACCCCTTTCTTTCCCCATTCATCCCAGATGACCCTCGAGAAGCCCGGAAGGGGAGCCCGCGCTTTCGTGTTGGATGTTGCTTGCCCATCCTTAAAATTTGGATTTGAGAATACCATATTTCTTACGATTTCCTTATGAGTTTTCGAGGGCTTGCATTCCGGCAGATTCATGGGTCTACCTTGGGCTGGGTACGGAACTGTGCAAACGCTGTTTACCTTATCTAGCCACGCGCTTCCGCAAAGTCATAAGCCTCTCTTAAGGTTTGCGACCGCAGCGCCATGCCATCGCACATTTACACCCCGCCGAGCTTCGCCCTTAGCCCTTCCCCACTCGCTATACTGGTGCAGAACGTGTCATTTTTGCCTGCTTGCGGGCTATTTGCTGGGAGGGCCCCATGGCTGCCGCCACTCAACCCAAGGGAAGTGTTTCCACCGGATCGATCAAGCCGGTGACGCGCAAAGCCGTTCGTTGTCAGCGCGAAGTCGCCTGGCTGGTCACGCAAGCGGCCGGTAAGCTCGTCGCCACCACCGACGACGTCAATGCGCCCACACCCAGCTTTGTACTGGCGGCGGCATTGTCGTACACCCGCAAGCAGGAGCAGGCTGCTCAGGACCGTGGCGCCGCGATCGACTACAAGGCTGTCATGGGCCCCGACCTTGCGAGCTTTTGTGCGGCTGCGGGGCTGCCCACAGCACCCAACGCACTTTCGGAGGCGGGCTACATGCTCACCCTCTCGGGAGCGGACCTAATCCGCGACGTTTACGCCTACTGCAGCGACCTGGGCGAGCGCATGGGAGACGCGGTGCAGGTCAAACCGGGCTACGCGATCAAGCTCGCCCTGCGGCTGTTCTTGCTGGACGACGCCGCTGGCAACGCCGCCACCTCCGCAGACAACACCTCCGCATAACAAAAGCGCCGGGCCGGGAAATCAATTCCGGCCCGGCGCCTTTTCGTTCTACTTGTCCCCGTCTTTCACGGGCGAGTTCTTTTGGTTGCGGCGGTTACTCCACGTCACGTTGTGCTCCTTGTAGTAATCGGGCGCCTCGTTGCCGCTCGCGCTAATGGGGTCGTTGCCGGTCAGGGTGTCGGCAATATCCTGCACAAACTTAATGAACAGGCTCGAGTCGTCGGTCTCGGACGAATCAAAGTCAAAACCGAACTCCACCGCGCCGCCGATAATCTTGTCCACGCACTCCGGGTCGTCGCCATCCAGCCAAATGACCACGGTGTACTTGTCCACATCGCCCACGCGGAAGTTGTTGTGGCTAATAGTCGTCACCACGTCTTTGGACGCAAACGGCTCGGTGTTGGGCTCAGGATTGCCGTCGGCCGCGGCAGCCGCGTAGGTGGTGGGCTCACCGTTGCGATACACCCGCACGCGCGCCGCCTTCTCCACGCCCTTGCTGGCGCTGACCACCTTAAGCTTGGCGCTGTAGCCCAGATCGGTCTTGCCGGCGTTGCGGATATAGAAGGTGTACGCCACGTAGTTTTTGCCGTTGTGGCTACCGTCGATGTCGTCCAGATTGTCGGGCAGGTCCTCGGCAGCGATATTGGTGCCGTTGTCCACGGCGTCGGCCGCCAGGCGCGCGGTGGCGTTGTTAAAGTCGCCGTTGTCGGCAATGGCCACGCCGCGGCGGAACAGCTCCAGGCGGTTGAGGTTGATGGTGAAGTTGCCCATGTTTTCCTGCATAAACGACAGGGCGAACAGCACGCCAAAGGCAAGCGCCAGCACCACGAGGGCCTTTTGCAGCTTGTCCATGCGCAGCAGCGCCGCGCCGATGCGCTCCATGCGGCGCTTGGGCATATACATGGACACGACCGCATCGGGGTCGATATCGTCGAGGTCCTGGTCGGCCAGCGCCTGCTCCAGCTCCTCGATGCGCACCACACCGCGCAGATCGCGCTTGGGCTTGCGTTTAGGCTTGGGCTTGCCGAAGCGCTTGCGGGAGGCGGAGGCTTGCTCGGGCGCGGGATCCTCGCCGGGTGCGTCCTCGGCATTGGCGCCGGGCGCGTCTGCCGGCGTGTCCTCGGTCTGGCGCTCGGCTTGGTCCTCGGCCAAATTATCGGTCGCGTCCTCGGCTTGGTCCTGCGCCAAATCCTCGGCCAAATCCTCGGCAGGTTGATCTTTATTGTCGTTACGCTTGAACAGTGCCATGGCGATCAGATCTTATATTTGGCGCGGATGTAGCCGACGTATTCTTTGACGAGCTCGCGCTCCATGTCGTCGGCATAGCGGAACTGCAGGCCGCAGACGTTGCGGTACAGGCTGCCCTTGGGCGCACGGCGCACCCAGCATACGATGCCCAGCTGCCCGGGCAGCTCGTGGCGCTCGCCCTGCAGGCGGATCGTGGGCATTTGCACGGCCAGGGCCTCGCCCACGTCGGGGTAATCGTTAAGGTAGATGGCCAGACCGCCGGCCGAAACGTCGATGGTCATGGCGTCCTCGGGCTCAGAGGTCGGCGCGTTGTCGCGCTGGTAGGTCAGGCGCATGGCGACCTTAAAACGCTCGTCGCGGCGCCTGACGAAGGTGCGCTGCTCGGCGACTTTGCGCATTTTCCAGTAGGTGCGGATGCCCTTTTTCTCGACCGACTCGGGGTAGCCAGCGAGCACGAACGTCTCCTCGCCCACTTTGTATTGCAGCAGCAGCTTTTGGTTTTCGTCCATGATGAGCGGCTTGCCGGCGAGCATGGGCGCGCTCATAAGAAAGTACGCCTCGTCCAGGTTCTCTTTGTACGTGGCGAGCATGTTGAAGTCGGTTTTTTGGCCCATGGGCACGTCGAATGCCACCTGAAGCTTGGTCCCCGGCGTTATCTGCTGCTCTGCCATGTTTTCTCCCCCAGTCGCGGGCGCCGATATCATCGTCGTGCGCGATGCACATTGGGCTATTGTAACTGCTTTGCCGCAGGTTTCGATGTGCGGCGCGTGAAATGGTGGGATGAGGGGCGGCGGCAGGGCCAGCCGGCACGGCTGGCACCGTACGAGCGTGGATTATTGGACGGTTTTTGGGCTTTTGGCAGCCGATTTCATCCGAAAATCCACTGTCATTCGGTTGGCGTCCGATTATCCACGCTCGTGTGTCAGAAAATCCACGCTCATCCGGCGGGCGCAACTACGGCCATCGATATTCGCTAGCGCATCTGCCCTGCACGCTCCGTTAGTCGATACTTGCGATTGCGGCTCGTCGCCGCTGCCGTAGGCTCAATCTCGCCCTGAGCAATAAGCGCATTAACGCGCGTCCTAACTTGAGAGACGGTAAGCCCCGTGTGCCCTGCCAGCTCGCGCGTTCCCAACTCGTCATAGCGCTTGAGGGCCGCCATGATCAGGTCCCCACCATGATCGACCTGCTCAACCTTGGAGCGATAGAGGACAACCTTAAACCGGTCAAAACCAGGGCAAAACAGGGGCTCGGCCAGACCGTGCGCACGCATGGCATCGACCATCATCGGGATGCCCGATCCGTTGCCCTCGGCAGGAGAGCCCGCACCGTCGGGCAATGGGACAAGCGACATGAGCTTCACGAGCGTCGCGTTGCGGCACCGAGAACTACCGTCAAACAGATTCTCGCGAGTTTTTCCGCCATAAAGACCGCCAGGGTTCGTCACCTCGATACGGTCATCAAAGACGTCAACAGCGATCGACTGTCCACAGAACCGATCTCTGTATTCTCGGTGGATTACGGCGTTGGCAATCGCCTCACGCAAGACTTCCTCGGGAATCTCCAGCGAGTCGATACGCGAGACGCCTTGAACGGTCGAGGTGCGACGCAGGTTTTTGGCGACAGCCGCGACAGCATCCGAAATCATCTCGCCCAAGGTGCCCTCGCAGACTGTGCGGTCCATAAACCTTAGCGGTCCCGCAGCGCCCTTTTGAGTTCCCGCATGGACAGCTACATCAATAAAGAGCTTGGGATAGAACTGCTGAGGGTAAACGCCCGCGGCAAGGAGGCCAGCCTTGGTAACATTGCCCTGGGGGTCGAGGAAATTCAGACGCTCCATCTTTGTCTTCCTGTCCGTCGCACCGTGCATCGCTCGAGGCGTCAACGAATAGGCACGCTCTATCGTGCGGTCGACCAGCGACTCGTCGAGATCGCCCACACTCGTGCCGGGAACCGTATCGCGATCGCTAGGACTCGTCCGTTCGTATGACGACAGCGCCAAAACCTCGGTCGACGAAAGCGGCACGTCTTTGTCATCGATGCGCTTGTAGCTGCCGCCCTGGGCGCCCCGTTCTATTACATAGCAAGGCTTGCTCGACGGGTCGAGCTCCTCGATTGTGATGACGAGAACAACGGTACCCCGAAGCTCCACGCGCTCAATGGTGTATTTGGGCGGATTGGCCAGCTTTCCACGACCGCCGGCATCGCCCATGCCCGCCACGAATTGGTTGAGCACTTTCTCGGTCTCAAAGTTTGTAACTGGGACAAAACCCGCGTGCTCGCTCACTCCGAGTACGATGATGCCGCCGGCGGTGTTTGCGAAAGCGCTGACTGTTTCCCATACGTCGCGGGAAAGCGTCATGGCGCTCTCTTTTACTTCGACGCTAAGGTCATCCGAACCCATGCGCTTTAAAGACTCGAGCAAACCGGCCAGCTCGTTTTCGTTCATCTGCACGTCCCTTCGCTCGGTCCTGCGGAGAATGCCGCAGACGGATTTCCCTCGTCTCTCAGTTATCTCTCGTAATTATCTCTCGTCTTTCTGTTATCTCTCGTATTAGATATGAGTGAAAGATGAGAGATAAGATATCTCTACCTGCTTCATTAAATCATGTTTTTGCTGGTAGAACAATCGATATTGAGACAATACCATGGTTGCTTGTCTCTTTGCTGCTGAGCTATCTCTCGTAATTATCTCTCGTCTTTAATCTATCTCTCGTGTTAGTGACGAATGAGAGACGAGAGATGCATGAGCGTGGATTATTGGACGGTCGGAAAATCCCTCAAATAAAAAACGGGGCCGGCCTTACGCCGAGCCCCGTTTTCAAACGGTCAGTTAGTTATCCAACGCGCGAGCATAGCAGTCAACATTACGCCGCCGCGAACACTCCCAAGCCCGTTCCGATGATGCAGATTGCGAAGATGCCCAAGATGATCCAAATGGTCTTGACGCCCTTTTTATAGAGGGCAACGCAAGCGAACGTTGCCAGCAAGGGCAGCAGACCGGGGAAGATCGAATCGAACAGATCCTGCAGGACAATCTCCGAACCACCCACGTCAAAGGTCAAAGCCGTGGACAGCGAGACCTGTGCCGCAATCATGGCGCCGATAACGGTCATTCCGAGAACACCGGCAGCATGCGTCATGCGAGACATAAGGTTGCTCTCTTCGGACTGCTGCAAAAACTTGGTTCCCAAGTCGTAACCCAGATGGGCGGCGACGATACGCGTTGCAAAGTTAATCACGGAGTAGATGAGCGCGTACACGATGGGGCCGAGCGGGTTGCCCGTCGAAGCGATGCCAATACCAATGCCGGCGGCAACCACGCGGAACGTACCCCAGTAGAACGAATCACCGATGCCGGAAAGCGGTCCCATAAGGCCGACCTTCATGGCGTTAATCGAGGACGTGTCGAAGTTCTTATCGGCAGCCGCCTGCTCTTCCATCGAAACCGTTAGGCCGGCTACAAACGGAAGCACATGAGGCGTGATGTTAAAGAACTCGGTATGGCGATCGAGCGCCGCATAGTAATCGTCGTCGTTGGGATAGATCTTTCGCAGGGGCTTCTGAATGGTGTACATGAAGCCCATTGCCATCATCTTGTCGTACGACTGCGAGCACTGGCTCGTAAACTGGCGAAGGAACATGCTCCGATACATATCGGGAGTCATAATCGCGTCCTTCTTGGCCTCTTTGAGGTCGGTGTTCTGGATAGCCATTAGAAGTCCTCCTCTTCATCTGCAGCAACCGTCTGCGGACCGGACGAGCCCTCGCGGAAGGCCAGGAGCAGCGCGACGCAAATGGCAGCTGCGGCGACGCCGACCACGTCCATCTTGAGGTAGATGACCATAATGAAGCCCAGGAACAGCCAGGGAAGGAGCTTGTTATCGCCCATGGTCCTGATAAGAAGAGCGAAGCCGATGCAGACCATGACGCCGGACGCAACGTTGAGGCCGTCCATCACAAACTGCGGAATCGCGCTGAGCGCATTGTTGATAAGGTCGGCACCAAAGAACAGCGAGCCAAACACCAGCAGTGCAGACGGAATGCCAATCGACAGCGGCACGATGGTCAGATGGTACAGATTCGCCTTGGCAAGATCGCGATTTGCCAGAGCGGTCTCAATCTTCTTGCAGGCAAAGGCACCCGGAACGGCGTAGCAGAAGTTGCGCCACACCTGAAGGAAGACGGAGACGGGAAGGGCGAGCGCGACGGCAGTTGCCGTGCCCGTACCCGTAATGACGGCAAACGCGCAGCCAAGCACGCCGGAGGCATAGACCTCGGGAGGAACCGCCGCGCCGACCATGATGGCGCCCATGAACATGGACTCCAAAGCAGCGCCGACGATAACGCCCTGCTGGACATCGCCAAGGATCAAGCCGACAAACAGGCTCGTAAACAGCGGACGACCAAGCATCGTAATGCCAAATAATTGCTCGTCCATGGACGCAATAAATGCGACCAGTGCAACTAGAAGATACTGGACAACCATTTCGATCAACCCCAGAAACAGGTCTGCAGGCGAGGCATTCTGCGCAGCTCGCCTGCAGACAACCGCAGCAATTTGAGAGGATTAGTAGTTCATCTGGTGATAGTAACGACGCGTGGTGAGCGGGTGGTTACGGACGTGCTCGAGATGGCAGCTCAGACGCTCGGTGATGGTGTAGGTGACCATCGGGGAGACGATCTTGCGGAACTCGGGGTCGCTGAACGGCAGCTCGACCTCGGCGGTGTCAAACTTGTTCACGCGGACGTTGACGCCCTTCTCGTCGGCGAGCATGTGAGTGAAGTTGTCCACGCGGTCCATGAGCTTACGGGTGTCGTCCTCGCCGTAGAGCATGATGAGGCTCGTGCCTTCCTCGCACAGCTCGATGGTGCCGTGGAAGAACTCGGCGGCGTGGATGGACTTGGTCTTGATCCACTGCATCTCCTCGAGGATGCACATGGCGTAGTCGTAGGCCTCACCCCAGAGCATACCGGAGCCAATCACCATGTGGTAATCGGTGTCCTTGAAGTCCTCGGCCATGGCGGCGCAGCGCTCGTCCTGAGCGTCCTTGGCCTTGATGAGGTACGGAGCGATGTTGCCGAACTCTTCCATGAAGGTGTCGTACTTGGGGAAGGCGCCGGCGTTCTTGAGGAAGCGGGCGACCAGCGTGATCTGGTAGGTGTAGATGGCCTCGCACAGAACGTCGTCCTCGGCGAAGCTGAAGAACTTGTAATCGGCGTACTCGGTGGCCGGGGTGTTGTCGTTGGAGACATACATCAGCGTGCGGGCGCCCTGCTCCTGGCAGAACTTGGCAGCCTCAATGATCTCGGGGGTGGTGCCGGTACGGGTGGAGAAGACGCAGACAGAATCCTTGTTGAAGGTCTTGGGCGGGCAGGCGAGGAACTCTGCGGCGATCTCGCAGTGGACATCGACGTCGGCCGTGGTGGTCTCGACCCAATACTTCATCGGGAGCGTGTGGGCCCAGGTGCCGCCGCAGCCGATGAAGAAGATGTTGGAATAACCCTGCTCGCAGACCTCGTCCACGGCAGCCTCAATCTGAGGACGGAGAGCGAGGGCATCGCTCACAACCTTCTCGTAACGAGGCTCATCGAAATTGAACATCCCTTACTCCTAACTCACTTGGATGAACCCTTCATTCATCCCATGACGTTATAATACTTTATATAACTAACTATGCAAGAACTATTTCAGATTTTTTTGATTTTTCTTTAATAAAAAGCCCGCCGATCAAATGATCGACGGGCATAGGCATAGAGCATTGGTTCAATAAATGCCGAGCATCAACGTGTTTCCGGCTAGAAAACGTCCTTGGCAAACACCTTAGCGTCATTGGGGACCTGACGGATTTCGATGGCCACGCCATCGCCCAGGAGCTCTTGGATATGCTCGGCATCTTTCTCGGTCGCAAAGATCGCAGGGGTCGGATGAAGCGTGGTCTCAGGGGTCTTTCGGGTTCCGCCCAGATTGATCTCTTTGATGTCTTTGCAACCCTTAGCGAGACGATAGACATCTTCAATCGTCTCAGTGATGATAAACAGCGAATACTTGTCGGTAACGCCGCTGTTGAGCGCCTCGATAGCAGCGTCAACATCCTTGATGACGAGTTTAACGCCGTTGGGGCGGGCGAGCCTCAAGGCCGCCTTCCTCATGTCGTCTTTTGCCACAGCATCGCTGGCAAGCAAGATGCAATCTACATCCAAAGCGTGAGTCCAGGACATGGCAACTTGGCCGTGAATCAGTCGGTAATCAACTCTCGTAAGCTTAATCATCGTTATCATCTCCGCACGTGATAAAGGGAATGACAGGTGTGGCCCCTAGCTAGGGCTCGAACCAGAACTAACTAGAACTCTTCTTCCTCGGCGCCGGCAAGCATGTCCGCCGCCTCGCAAAGCTGAATAAACGAACGCGATCCCTCGACCGCGGCTTTGGCCTTGTTCGCATCCAGGGAGTCCAGCTGTGTAACCATTTCCACCAGCAGCGGCAAGTTCATTCCAGCGATTAACGTAAACGATCCGTCGGTCTGCCTCTGAATGAATTCGTTGTTTACAGAGCCGCCAAAGATGTCAGTCACGACAAACCAAGAGTCGGCAGGGTCCCTCGTCTCCATCCATGCATCAATCAACGCCGCGACGTCCCTTGAATCGTCATCGACATAGGCGCACAGGCACTCGATTCGGTCGTTGGTGCCCATCAGAATCTCCAGAGAGCTTTTCATGCCTTGGGCGAGATAACCATGACTCGCTAGCAATATCTTATTCATAGTTCTCCAATACCAATAGGACGTACTATATTGTCATAACAAAGTATATTAGCAATCTACCCTACGTGGTGTGTCTATTTTCCAAATCCGCGAACGGTAACAATTGGTCGGTAAATCGACCAATCTATCTCTAATTTACAAATAGAACTTCAGTCGCTCGGTGCAGTACACCTGACGGGAGATGAAAAGCGGCTCGCCACTTGGGGCATAACGTCTATCGACAAACAGAAGCAGCGAAGAGTCCAGCTCCACGTTAAGGTATGCCGCCTCGAGCTCGCTCGCATAGCAGACCTCGAGCGTACGCGTGTTGGGACCCATCTTGATCCCCTGGCGATCGAGTACCGCCATCAGCGAATCATCGAGGGACTCATGCTCCAAAAAAGAAAGCGCAGCGGAATAGCTATTGGTTTCCAGCATCGTGGGCTTGCCATCCACAAGGCGCAGACGACGGCTACGCAATACCTTTTGGGTATCGTCTACGCCCAGGAACTTCGCGTCTCGCAGACTTGGGAAGTCCCAGCCCATTTCGAGAACCCTGGTAGACGCCTGTTTGCCCGCAAGCTGGCACGAATGGGTAAAGCTCTCACGGTCGTCCGCGGCATACATCTGCGTGTCCGACGAAACGAACGTGCCCTTGCCGCGGGCCCTCTCAACAAGCCCAGCATCTTCCATTTCTTTAATTGCGGAGCGAACCGTTATTCGGCTCACGCCAAATTGCTCGATAAGCTCCGCCTCGGTCGGAAGCTTATCTCCCGGGCGGTACGTGCCGTTGGCGATTGAATCAGAAAGCGCACGAACAATCTGTTTGTACAGGGGGATAACGCTATTTGCCTCAACCATATCAACCATACCTTTACAAGGAATCAGCAGCCTATAGATAAATGACTTATATTGTATTAGAACTTTTTAGCACTCCACGCCATTTCCTATAATGTTTTAGCAAACGAGGGGTTATTTTGCGTAAGCGGTGTAGAGTCCATCCATTTCCGCATACAGCTTCAATCTGATGGCGGTATATGCATCCGATAAGCCGATTGATTTTTATCTTCTACCTGTCTCACATTCATCCCTCGTCGTAGAGATGAATGTGAGGTGAGAGATACGTACTTGACGCGCGAGCGTGGATATTTGGACGGTTTTTGGGCTTTTGGAGGCCGATTCCGTCCGAAAATCCACTGTAATTCGGCTGGCGTCCGAATTTCCACGCTCGTGTGTCAGAAAATCCACGCTCATCCGGCAGATTGGTCGAAGGCCCCATATGGGTATACTCTCGGGGATTCGACTCGATTCGCCCCCGTTGGGGCGCCAAAGGAGACTGCATATGCCCACTACCTCAACCGACCCGCGCGCCGCTGCCGCCGCGCTGCTGGTGCCCGGTACCACCTGCCATGGTTTTGCCGTCGAGCGCTGTGAGACCGTGCCCGAGCTCGACTCGGACGCTTACGTGCTGCGCCATACCACCTCGGGCGCTCGCCTGCTGCACCTGGCGTGCAACGACGAAAACAAGGCCTTTGCCATTGGCTTTAAGACGCCGCCGGCCGATTCCACTGGCGTGTTCCATATTCTTGAGCACTCGGTGCTGTGCGGATCGGCCAAGTTCCCCGTCAAGGAGCCGTTCGTGGACCTGATCAAGAGCTCCATGCAGACGTTCCTCAACGCCATGACCTACCCCGACAAGACTATCTACCCCGTTGCCACCACCAACGAGCAGGACCTGTACAACCTGATGGACGTGT
>OKSA01003096.1_pt1 | contig 12648 bp, 7 predicted proteins | sample 1601181 | NCBI WGS metagenome assembly OKSA01 (sample SAMEA3541538, study PRJEB24748) | human gut metagenome | biome: human gut; feature: human-associated habitat; material: faeces | place: China | collected 2012 | reverse complement strand
CCGCACTTTCATAATTTCGTTCACACCGCACATCCCACCTCGCTAAAGTAGGGGCAAAGTTGGAAAAACAAAGTATTGACGCTGCTTGCCCCGATGAAGTATCATTACTTATCAAATTTTTTATTTTGAAACAGGAGGTCTGGATCATGAGTGAAGCGACTCGCATTCCCGAGCTTTTTGGCTCTCTGGTGTTCAATGAACGCACAATGGAGCAGTATGTGCCGCAGAGCGCCATGGACGTTTGGCGCGGCTGCTTAAAGAGCGGGCAGCCTCTTCCCCTTTCCGCGGCAAATGAGATCGCCGACGCGATGAAGACCTGGGCGCTGGAGCATGGCGCAACGCATTTCACGCACTGGTTCCAGCCTTTGAGCGGCGTGACGGCGGAAAAGCATGACAGCTTTATCAACAACGCCGGCGGCGGCCGCGTGATGATGGACTTTTCCGGCAAGGAGCTGGTGCGCGGCGAGCCCGATGCGTCCTCCTTCCCCAACGGCGGCCTGCGCGCCACGTTTGAAGCCCGCGGCTACAGCGCCTGGGACCCCACGGCGTTCGCCTTCATCAAAGACGGCAGCCTCTGCATCCCGACGGTGTTCTGCTCTTACAGCGGTCAGGCGCTCGACAAAAAGACGCCGCTGCTGCGCTCCATCGCCGCAGTCGACCGCGCGGCCGTGCGCGTGCTCAAGCTCTTCGGCGACGACGCCGAAAAGGTCACGCCGCAGATCGGCGCGGAGCAGGAATATTTTCTCATCGACCGCGAGCTGTACTTAAAGCGCATGGATCTGCGCCTGTGCGGCCGCACGCTGTTCGGCGCCAAGCCTCCGAAGGGCCAGGAGCTGGACGACCATTATTTCGGCGCGTTCCGCCCCCGCGTCGGCGCTTTCATGCAGGAGCTTGACGAAGAGCTGTGGAAGCTCGGCGTGCTCTCCAAGACCAAGCACAACGAGGTCGCACCCGGCCAGCACGAGATGGCCCCCATCTACACCGACGCCAATACCGCGAGCGACCAGAACCAGCTCGTCATGGAGACGATGAAAAAGGTTGCCGAGCGCCACGATCTTGTGTGCCTGCTGCACGAAAAGCCCTTTGCGGGCGTGAACGGCTCGGGCAAGCACATCAACTGGTCGCTTGCCACCGACACGGGCAAGAACCTCTTCTCCCCCGGCAAGACGCCGAGTCAGAACGCCGTGTTCCTACTGCTGCTCGCCGCGTTCATCAAGGGCGTGGATGAGTATCAGGAGCTTCTGCGCTGCTCCGTCGCCTTCGCGGGCAACGACCACCGTCTCGGCGCGCAGGAAGCCCCCCCCGCTGTCATCTCCATCTTCCTCGGCACCGAGCTTGAGGGTATCATCGATGCCATCGTCGGTGAAAACGACTACACCGCGCCCGAGCACAAGTCCCTGCGCATCGGCGTGGATGTGCTTCCCGCCATTCCGCAGGACACGACCGACCGCAACCGCACCTCGCCTGTCGCCTTCACCGGCAACAAGTTTGAGTTCCGCATGCCCGGCTCCTCGCAGTCCATCGCGGGCCCGACCACCATCCTCAACGCCATCATGGCCGAAGAGCTCGACGAGTTCTACGAGCAGCTCAAGGATGCCGAGGACTTCACCGCGGCGCTGCACAAGCTCATCCGCGACACCTTCTCCGCCCACCGCCGCATCATCTTCAACGGCAACGGCTATGAGGAGGCCTGGGTGCATGAGGCCGAAAAGCGCGGCCTTGCCAACCTGCGCAACACCGCCGAGGCTCTGCCCGCCTACATCCTGCCGAAAAATATCGAAATGCTCACCCGTCAGGGCGTGTATTCCCGCGAGGAGATCTTCTCCCGCCATGAAGTTCATATCGAGAAGTACTGCAAGGTCATCCGCATCGAAGCGGCAACGCTCGTCGACATGGTCCAGCACGGCATCCTCAACGCCGCTTCCGAGTACGAAGCCGCGCTGTGCGGCACCATCGCTGCCAAGCACGCCGCCGCACCGGAGCTGACCTGTCACGTCGAATCCTCGCTCGCCAACGCCATCGGCTCGCTCAACGAGCAGCTGCTGGATGAGACCATCGGCCTTAAGACGGCGCTCGAGACCATCTCCGACGACGCCGAGCCCGAAACGCTCCTGCACTACTACCACGACGAGGTCGAAAAGCGCACGATCGATGTGCGTAAGACCATCGACAAGCTGGAAGTGCTGACGGCGTCCAAGTATTGGCCGTATCCGACGTTCTGCGAATTACTCTTCTCCGTGTAAAAGTCAAAAGGACGCTCTCGCGAGCGTCCTTTTTGAAGTGGAGTTTTGCTTTATCGCAGCAGTTTCATTTTTCTTTGACAGGGGAGGAAGAAAAATCTATGAAGTACATTTTTGTCACCGGCGGCGTGGTGTCGGGGCTTGGCAAGGGCATCTGCGCGGCGTCGCTCGGTCGGCTCTTAAAACAGTGCGGGCTGAAGGTCAAAAACCAGAAGTTTGACCCGTATCTCAACGTCGACCCCGGCACGATGAGCCCGTATCAGCACGGCGAGGTCTTCGTCACGGACGACGGCGCGGAGACCGACCTGGACCTCGGCCACTATGAACGCTTTGTCGACGAGGCGCTGGACGAGAAATCCTCCGTGTCCTCGGGCAAAATTTTCTGGAGCGTTCTCAACCGCGAGCGTCAGGGCGGTTATCTCGGCGGCACGGTGCAGATCATCCCGCATGTGACCGATGAGATCAAGCGCCGCATTTACGACATGGACGACGGCGAGACCGACGTTGCCATCTCCGAGATCGGCGGCACGGTCGGCGACATCGAGAGCCAGCCGTTTTTGGAGGCCATCCGTCAAGTCGCGGCCGAGTGCGGGCGCGAAAATGTGCTCTTCATCCATGTGCCGCTCATCGTGACCATTCCCGGCAGCGGCGAGCTCAAGAGCAAGCCCACGCAGCACTCGGTCAAAGAGCTCCTGAGCGAAGGCATCCAGCCGGACGTTCTCGTCGTGCGCACGGATGAGCCCATCACAGACGACATCCGCCGCAAGATCGCGCTTTTCTGCAACGTGGAGCCCGACTGCGTCATCCAGAACGCAACGGCGTCCACGCTCTACGAGGTGCCGTTGCTGCTTGAGCACGAGGGTCTTTGCCGCGTGGTGTGCCGCAAGCTGCACCTTGACTGCGGTGAACCTGACATGACCGAGTGGCGCGCGCTGGTCGACAAGATCCACGGCGTGCACCGTCATGTGCGCATCGCGCTCGTCGGCAAATACGTCGGCCTGCACGACGCCTATTTGAGCGTCGTTGAGTCGCTCTTCCACGCGGGCACAGCCTGCGACGCGAGCGTCGAAATTCAATGGGTCGACTCCGAAACGCTGACGAGCGACAACATCGCGCAGAAGCTCTGCGGGTGCAGCGGCATCTTAGTCCCCGGCGGCTTTGGCGACCGCGGCATCGAGGGCATGATCTTAGCCGCGCAGTATGCGCGTGAGCGCGGCATCCCATACCTTGGCATCTGCCTCGGCATGCAGATCGCGGTCATCGAATTTGCGCGCCATGTGCTCTCATGGGACGACGCGACGAGCGCGGAGTTCTCCTCCACGACGGCGCATCCCGTCATCGCGCTCATGCCCGAGCAGGTCGGCGTGACGGCCAAGGGCGGCACGATGCGCCTTGGCAAGTACCCCTGCGTGCTCGAAGAGGGCTCGCTCTCCCGCGCGCTCTACGATGCGCCCGAGATCTGGGAGCGCCACCGCCACCGCTACGAGTTCAACAACGACTTCCGCGACGACTTCACGGACGCCGGCATGCGCCTCGCCGGTCTCTCCCCCGACGGCACGCTCGTCGAGATCGTCGAATCGAAGAGCCACCCCTGGTTCGTCGGCGCGCAGTTCCACCCCGAATTCAAGAGCCGCCCCAACAAGCCGCATCCCCTGTTCCACGGCTTTGTCGCGGCCTCCCTCGATCGCGCGGTCCATTGACCGCGCGACCTTTTTATTTTTACAATACCGCTGGTAAAATGGGAAAAGCTATGATATGATGCTTTTACCATACTATTGGATACGGCAGGAGAATTTCAATATGAACCATCAGACCATCATCGTACTGGACTTTGGCGGCCAGTACAACCAGCTCATCGCGCGCCGCGTGCGCGAATGCGGCGTTTACTGCGAGGTCAAGCCCTACACGACGCCGCTTGCAGACCTTCTCGCGATGAATCCCATCGGCTTCATCTTCACCGGCGGCCCGAACAGCGTGTATCTCGAGGACGCACCGCACGTCGATCCCGCGCTCTTTGACGCGGGCGTGCCCGTGCTCGGCATCTGCTACGGCTGCCAGCTCATCGCGCACCACCTCGGCGGCAAGGTCGTCGCCGCAAACGACGCCACCGCGCGCGAATACGGCAAGACCGAGACGTTTTTTGACACGAGCTGCAAGCTCTTCAAGGGCCTTCCCGAAAAGAGCGTGACGTGGATGAGCCACGGCGACTACATGGAGGTCGTTCCCGAGGGCTTCTCTCTCGTCGCGCACTCCGACGCCTGCCCGAACGTCGCCATCTGCGACGAAACGCGCGGGTTCTACGGCGTGCAGTACCATCCCGAGGTCAACCACACGGAGTTCGGCACCGCGATGATCCGCAACTTCCTCTACGAGGTCTGCGGCGCGACAGGCGACTGGACGATGGGCGACTATAAAAATACCGCCATCGCCGCCGTGCGCGAAAAGGTCGGCTCCGGCCGCGTGCTGCTGGCGCTCTCCGGCGGCGTGGACTCGTCCGTCGTGGCGGCGCTGCTGGCTGAGGCCGTCGGCCCTCAGCTCACCTGCGTTTTTGTCGACCACGGTCTCATGCGTCTCAACGAGGGCGACGAGGTCGAGGCGGCGTTCAAGAAGTGGGACATCAACTTTGTCCGCGTGAACGCCGAGGGCCGCTTCCTCTCGAAGCTCGCTGGCATCTCCGATCCCGAGCGCAAGCGCAAGATCATCGGCGAAGAGTTCATCCGCGTGTTCGAGGAAGAGTCGAAGAAGATCGGCGCGGTCGACTTTCTCGCTCAGGGCACGATCTACCCCGACGTCATCGAATCCGGCCTTGGCAATGCCGCAGTCATCAAGAGCCACCACAACGTCGGCGGTCTTCCCGACTATGTCGACTTCAAGGAGATCATCGAGCCGCTGCGCCTGCTCTTTAAGGACGAAGTGCGTCAACTTGGCCGCGAGCTGGGGCTTCCCGAATACCTCGTCTCCCGCCAGCCGTTCCCCGGCCCGGGCCTTGCCATCCGCATCATGGGCGAGATCACGAAGGAAAAGGCCGACACGCTGCGCCTTGCCGACGCGATCTACCGCGAGGAGCTGGAAAAGGCCGGCGAAAGCAAGAAGATGAACCAGTACTTCGCCGTCCTGACCGACACGCGCACCGTCGGCGTCATGGGCGATGGCCGCAGCTACGACCGCGTGCTTGCGCTGCGCGCTGTGACGACCGAGGACTTCATGACCGCCGACTGGGCCCGCATCCCCTACGAGCTGCTCGACAAGATCAGCGGCCGCATCGTCAATGAGGTCAAGGGCATCAACCGCATCGTATACGATATTACCAGCAAGCCCCCCGCAACGGTGGAGTGGGAATAATTTCAGAGGTCGAAAAAAGCCCGTAAACACTGAACTTTTTTAGTCTTAATGCCCCTCGTGGCAACGATTTGGCAACAGAATTTCATTATTCCCAGGAAAAAGAGCTATCTGATTTCAAATGAAGTCAGGTAGCTCTTTTTTGTCATACGCCAATTATCATAAACTCTTCGTTCTTGCCAATTTTCTATCCTGCCGGTTACCTCTCCGCATCTTGACATTTTCCGCCCGCTTGCCTTATCATGTTCTTAGAAAATCAGCCCTTTGCAGCAGCGTACAGCCTGAGGTCAATGTTTTTAGGAGGGGCGGTGAATCCCTCTCCGGTTTTTAAGCAGAGATCAGCTTTCTACTGCAAGAATCGGCCTTTATGCCAGAGGATATGCTTGAGCATTGTCCGGTTTCTGATCTCCCACCGCAAGTCCGATCCACGCTGCCATTCCCTGTCATTTTTGAAGCATAAGAAAGAAGGTCAGAACAATATGAATTACACTTCCGCCGAGGCAAATAAGCTCTTGAAGAAGCTCAACGACGAATATACCGCGCTGCTCGACAAGGAAACGCGCAGCCGTGACTTCCGCGCCGCGATGGGCGAGGACGTAGCGTCCGTGCGCCCGGTCTATGATTACGCCGAGACGCAGGCGCGCCTTGCAGCGCTCGAAGAAAAGCTCCGCCGTCTTAAGCACGCGATCAACTGCTTCAACACGACGCATTTTGTCGATGGCTTTGACATGACCATCGACGAGATGCTGGTCTATATCCCGCAGCTCACGAGACGCAAGAATAAGTTGCTCGAGATGAAGAGCCGCCTTCCCAAGGAGCGCGTTGAAGAGCAGTACGGCCGGCCGTCGAACATCATCGACTACCGCTACGCAAACTACGACATTGCCGCTGTGGAGGCGGACTATGAAAAGACCGCCGACGAGCTCTCCCGCGCGCAGCTCGCGCTCGACGCGGTGAACGGGCGGGAGACCTTCGAATTTGGTGAATGAGATTCTCCGTCGTTTCCATACGAATGCCAGACTATTTTGATAACAGAGTTACGATCTCCGTAAGTGTTTAGGGTTCGGTGCGAGCATCGGTTATTTTGATGGTTATTTGTTATGCCGCCCCGTGTTCAAGGTTTGGGGGACAATTGATTAAGGCATCGGTGGGGCGAGAAAACTTTCTGGGGGCCGAAGTACGGTTACAGGCTCCCACATCGAATGAACTATGCAAAAGAGCCATCTAAACTACCGTGGAGTCAGACGGTTCTTTTTCTTTTGAATTCTATGCTTCGACGATCACTTCCGCCGCGGTTTCCAGTGCTTTGACCATCAGCTCCAAGCTCACGCTCGGCGCATTGCCATCCTTTGCCTGCTCGGGCAGGTAGGGGACGTGGACAAAGCCGCAGCGCAGGGCGGGATAGCTCTGCGCGCTCTCGTGCAGGGCGCAGTAAAGGAGATTGTTGCACACGAACGTGCCCGCGGAGTACGAAAGCTGAGCGGGAATCCCCTGCTCATGCAGGGCGTCGACGATCTCGCGCGTCGGGATCGTCGCAAAATAGGCGTCCGGACCGCCGGGAACGACCGGCTCGTCCGTCGGCTGCTTACCCGCGTTGTCGGCGATACGCGCGTCGCGCAGGTTGATGGCCACGCGCTCGACGCGTATGCAATTTGCGCCGCCGTACTGGCCGACGCAGAGCACCGCGTCGGGATGCAGCTCCGTCAAAAGCTTGTGCAGCGCAGCACCGGAGGCGTCAAACTCCGTCGGAATTTCATGCTTGATGAGCTCTGCTCCCCCGATGCGGTTGGGAAGCCGGCGTGCCGCCTCCCACGAGGGGTTGATCTGCTCCCCGCCGAACGGCGTGAAGCCTGTGACAAGTATCTTCATTTGACAGTTTCCTCCCCGATCATCAGGCGGATGATCTCGTTGTCGGTCTCGCGCATGCCGTCGCGCGCGATGCTGCTGACGGCACGGATGGTATTCTCCACACCCTTGACGATGATGCCGTCGCCGCCGTAAAACTGGCTGTCGTGGCGGTACATCTGAAGGCCGAGCAGGCCCGCCTCGACCGCCGAGGCGATCTTCGCCGCGCAGGAGGCCTTCGCCCCGTCGCAGAGCATGCCCGAGTTGATGGCGAGCGCGTTGACCACGGTGTGGGCGATCTCATCGTAGCGTCCGCCGTAAAGGTAGCACACGCCCGCACCGGCACCCGCGCCCGCGCTGGTCGCGCCGCAGTAGGCGGAGAGGCTGCCGATGCCCGTTTTCAGGTGGATTGTAACAAGATTCGACACGACGAGTGCGCGATAGAGCTGCTCCTCACTCGCATGCAGCTCATGCGCGTAGACGATAACGGGAAGCGACGCCGTCATACCCTGATTGCCGCTGCCGGAGTTGATGATAACAGGCTTTTCGCAGCCGTTCATGCGCGCGTCCGAGCCCGCGGCAGCCCAGGCCTTGGCGCGGTTCTGCACGCTGTCGCCATAGGAATCGAGCAGGATTTTCCCGATGGCCGCGCCGTACTGCCCTGTCAATCCTGCCTCAGCGATGGCCGTGTTATATTCGATCTGGCGCGCGATGGGCGCGCGGACGTCGTCTAAATCGACCTCGTCGGCAAAGGCGATAATGTCCTCGACCGTCAGGCTCCTGCGGCTCTCGGGCGGCTGAGCCGCCTCTTCAGAAAATGGCTTGCTCAGCAGCGCTTCGCCGTTTTTCTCGATGCGCACGACGTTTGTGTGGCTGCCGACGATCTGGACGAAGGCCGTATCCCCGCCTGCGAAAACACGCACCTGAATGTCGAATGGGCAGCGCAGCGGCGATTTGCTCACCGTGATCTTCGCCGTGGAAAGGTACTCGTCCAGCAGCGGAAGCTGCTCCTCCGTCACATTCGCCAATACCTCTAACTGCGCGTCGGCGTCGCCGACGCGTACACCCGCCGCGACCGCGACGGGAAGGCCCTTTCGCCCGCCGGTGTGCGGCACGATGACGCTCTTGACGTTTTTGATGATATTGCCGCTCACGGTCAGCTCGATGCGCTCGGGAAGTGTCCCGAGCGTTTGGCGCGCAAGCGCACCCGCGTAGGCAACGGCGATGGGCTCAGTGCAGCCCATCGCGGGTACAAGCTCCTCATGCAAAATCTGAACGTAGGTCTCATACAGCGCAGTATTCATTTTTGCTCTCCCATCTCTCATTGCGGGCGTGCGGTCTCTCCTCCGCTCGTTGCCCGCTTCTCTCTCCGCCCATTGTATCGGAAATGCGGTTACAATGCAATGGACTTTCCACGTTTCACGCACAAAAAGGCGATATCCGGTCGGATACCGCCTTTTTGATGCTATTCCGCTCTTACAAACCGTAAATTTCGCCGTACTTTTCCTCAAGGTACTGCGTGTAGACCGTCGGGTCAAACTTTTCGCCAAGCGCCTGCTCTAAGAGCGCGCCGGGCTTTTTGAGGCAGCCGTACTGCCAGATGTGCTCGCGGTTCCACGCGTTGATGGGCGCAAAATTGCCGGTCTTGAGGCACTCGTCCACATCGACCGTCTCTTTCATCTTGCGAAGCAGCTGTGCGCCGTAGGCGCTGCCGAGCGCGTAGGACGGGAAGTAGCCGATGCTGCCGCCCGACCAATGGCTGTCCTGCAAAACGCCGTGTTTGTCGTCCGGCACGTCGACGCCGAGATATTCCTTGTAAAGGCGGTTCCACTCGCCCGGCAGGTCGTGCACCTTGAGTTCGCCGTGCATCACACGCTTTTCAAGCTCGTAGCGCACCATGACGTGCAGGCTGTAGGTGACCTCGTCGGCCTCGGTGCGGATGAGGGATGGCTCCGCCTTGTTGATGGCGCGGTAGAATTCCTCCGCCGTGTGGCCGCTCAGCTCGGGGAACAACTCGTAGAGCTTCGGGAACACGAAGCCCGTGAAGGCGCGCGAGCGGCCGAGCAGATTTTCATAGAAGCGGCTCTGGCTCTCGTGGATGCCCATGGAGACACCGCCGTCGAGCACCGTATAGGCGAGATCATCCGCGCTGCCGGTGTCATAGAGCGCGTGGCCGCCCTCATGGATAACGGAGAACATCGAGGAGGCAAAATTCTCCTCCAAATAGTGCGTCGTGATGCGCTCGTCAAAGTGCGAACCGAGCGACGTCGTAAACGGATGCTCGGTCGTGGACAGGCCGACATGGTCCAAATCGAGGCCCATCGTGCGCATCAGGTAGTCGGAAAGCTGCGCCTGCTTCTCCTCGGGAAAATGGCCGTGCAGCATCGCGTCGTCGACCTGCGGCTTTTCCTTGATCTTCTTGAGAAGCGGCACGATGTGCTCGCGCAGCGTGGCGAAGAATTCGTCGCACTGCGCCATCGTCAGCCCATCCTCATACTCGCTGAGCCAGTAGTCATAGGGGTCCTTTTCCGGTGCGCAGTAGTGTGCGAAGCGGATGTTGGTCTCAAAGATCTTTTCGAGCACCGGCTCGAAGAGGGCGAAGTCGCTCGTCTCCTTCGCGCGGTGCCAGACGTCGTCCGCCTCGACAAGCAGCTGCTGGTAGGCGACGTACTCGTCCATCGGGATCTTCTGCATATTGCGGATGTCCTTGATGAGCAAAAACACCATGCGCTGCTGCTTTTCGTCGAGCTCAGATTTGCGCGCGTCGAGGAATTCGAGCAGTGCGACGGTCTCCTCGCCAGTCGTGAGCTTGTAGTGCTCCTCGCTCAAAATACTCATGGTCTGGCCGCGGTTCGCCGCCGTGCCCTTGGGCGCGGTGGTCGCGCCGTCGTAAAAGAGCAGGCCCATGGCGTGGCCGTAGGCCGCGAGCTTGGCCTGCAAAGCCATCAGGGACTTGATCGCTTCATCGAGAGTCATGATGATCTCCTCACTTTCTCTTTTTCTGTGAAAATATCATAGCATGAAAGGGGCTTGCTGCGCAAGGGGGACGCTGAGGTTCTCCCCCTGTGGCCGCGCAGGGACGCAGAAAAAGAGGGGGCATTCTCTCGCGTGAGAGAATGCCCCCTTGTACCCCCAAAGCGAACGCGAGGGGAGTTCCCCTCGACCCCCGACATTGGCAGTTTGCAGTTTGAAGATCTGCGCAGCCCGCGGAATCGAATGCCTGCCAAGTGTGGGTGCTATACGATTTGAGTTGCTTCTATTACCCGCTGCCGCTCTGCCTGTATGAGCGAAAAATTCATCATTTCACTATTTTTTCTCTCACGGTTTCGCAAGCATCTGCACTGACGACCCCCTGTTCTTTCAGCAGTGCCAGCACTGAAGCAAGCGCATCCTGCGGATCACACCAGACATCCGGAGCATAGCCCCTGTGATCGACATTTTCTCCGTCCCCATAGAGGAAAAGCGTTGACCCAAAGCGCACACCGATGCCGGTATATGGCAATGTAAAGGTGCTGATATTTCCGCAGAGCTGGTATCCCGCCGTGTTGCTGCCGACAATGAGCACATTGTCAAGCGTTTTCAAAAGCTGTACCGCGCCCTCGCCGGACGAGCCGCAATGATCGTCAACCAACACGATGATCGGAATATCATTTTCATACCAGGTCCCGTGGACTTCACGGGCAAAGCAAGTTCCCTCATCTTCCGGCAGCAGACTCTCGCTGTTTTCCGCAGCAAAAAGGGCGCTGTTTTTCTGCGCATACAGCATGGAGGTCTCAATACTGTTCTGCGTTCCGAGGAAACTCTGTATCCACTTTCTCGGCCAACCGTCCGAGCCGCCAACATTGCCGCGCAGGTCATAGATCACCGCTTTGCTCCCGCGTGCTTTTTCCCCTTCCCGAGCATAGCGTGCAAGCATATTATCATATGTGCCGGAAACAAGGCTGCGGAGGGAAACATAGGTAAGACCGTCTTCCTGTATCAGGCGGTAATCCAGCGTGCCGAGGTCAACATCAAGCGGCTGACTCTCCGTCCAGTCAAGGCGATAGATTTTCGCTTTTCCAGAAGAATTTTTCAGTGTGACACTGCTCTGCACGGCGTCCTTCCGCAGCGCAAAAAGCGTCGGCTGATAAACAATGCGTCCGTCTTGCAGAAGCGTCGGCTGCACGCTGACATGTTCATCGGAGAAGCTACTCAACGTCCACCTCTCCCCGTCATTCACCATATAATAGCTGCCGTTGACATCCTTTGAAAAATAGAAGCCGTCGGCAAAGAAGTATTCATATCGCACCTGCGCTTCGATCTCTTCCGCCGCCGGTTCATAAATCATGGCATGCGCGTTGTGCGCAAGCATGAATGCGAGAGATTCCTGCAGTTTTTCTCCCAGCGCAGAAACTTTGATCTCATCATCCTGTGAGGAAAGCCATTGTGTCACAGCGTCCTCCGCTGCGTCAAACTTTTCCTGCCCAAAGTATTCGTAAGCGCCGTAAGCGCTTTGCAGCGCGCGGAACAGCATGGAAACATCAGACTGCGCCTGTTCCTTCGACACCGTCTCCATCGCGGCATGACCTCGTAAAAGGCTCTCCACCTCGCTCTCGCTCAGCAGCCCTGCCGAGGCGGGGTCATCCGAAATCGCATCGGCAAAATCAGCCGCAGAGGGAACGTGCTCCAGTTCTGCGCGGTGAGTTTGTGAAGTCTCCACCATCAAAGAAGAAAGTTCTTCTCCTTCCGGAGCGTAGGAAAAGTCCAACGCCTGCGGTGCGCCGCAGGCTGACAAAAGCAGCAGCAAAACTATTGTGCTGCATATAGCAAATCTTTTTTTCACAAATTATCCCCCTATGGAAAGTGTGAAGGTATCATAGCAAATTAAAAAACCGTTTTCAATCATTGACAGGGAACGTTCTTATAAAAAACAGGACACCCAGTTCGGATGTCCCGTATCTATTTGGCCTACCGAAGCAAAAACAACGCTTTTGCGCCGTACAAGCGTTTTGCGCAGCAAAACCTTGGCGGAGGGCGAATTCACTTCGCCCAAGCATTTTAATTTCCTGCCGGAATCCAAAAAATCGGCGCTTTTGCGCCGTACAAGCGTTTTGCGCAGCAAAACCTTGGCGGAGGGCGAATTCACTTCGCCCAAGCATTTTAATTTCCTGCCGGAATCCAAAAAATCGGCGCTTTTGCGCCGTACAAGCGTTTTGCGCAGCAAAACCTTGGCGGAGGGCGAATT
>OKSA01003087.1_pt1 | contig 12689 bp, 11 predicted proteins | sample 1601181 | NCBI WGS metagenome assembly OKSA01 (sample SAMEA3541538, study PRJEB24748) | human gut metagenome | biome: human gut; feature: human-associated habitat; material: faeces | place: China | collected 2012 | reverse complement strand
ACCGATGCCCTGCACGACTCCCTCATGGACGAAGACGACGAGTAAAACGACGGAAGGGACCTCAAACGAGGTCCCTTCTTTTTCATGGGGGGGCCGTCTCCCGGGCGGCAACAGCCCAAAGCCTTTTCGAAACCGCGACCGGCTCCAGAAAATCGTCTCCGCAGGCGGCCTCCGCCGAAGCATCAGGACATCTGCTGCTTGAGCTTCAGAATCCGCCTCCACGACGCCTCAAGCCGGGCACGGGAAATGGTTCCGTCCTCGACGGCCCGGACGATGACGGCCTGAACCTTGGCGACGATAGCGGGATCATACTCCAGATTATTGCCGAACAGCAGGATGTCCGCTCCGGCCCCGATGGCCCGAAGCACCACTTCCTCCAGCGTGTATGGAGAAAGGGAATAGATACCCGGAAGGTCCATGATGATTACATCCTTATGTCCCTTCAGCTTACCTTCTTTTTTCTCGACCGTAACACCCGGCCAGTTACCTACGAATTGATTAGAACCTGTAAGAGCATTAAATAGTGTTGTCTTACCGCAGTTCGGGTTACCCGCAAGGGCAATTCTTACATTCATTCTTAAATTCCTCTCTTTCACAATTTAATTCAGTACATTAATGAATATACCAAAATTATTCAACTTCAATCATTTCTGCGTCGGCTTTTCTTAATGAAAGCTCATAACCTCTTACTGTGACCTCAATCGGATCACCAAGCGGTGCAACCTTACGAATATGCACTTCAGCACCTCTTGTGATACCCATATCCATAATTCTGCGTTTTACCGCACCTTCACCGTGCAATTTGACTACCTTTACAGTATCGCCGATTGCTGCCTGTTTAAGTGTTTTCATTTTCGCTGTACCTCCCTTTAATTAAATCATAATTTTTTGTGCCAGTTCGTTGCTGATTGCAACTCTGGTTTCTTTTACATTTACAATTACGTTTCCGCCAAGTTTACTGATTATCTTGACGTGTCCTCCAACAACAAAACCAAGATTTTCAAGATGTTTTTTTACTTCAGGCTTTCCGCCAATCTTTTTACGACGGCATTTCATCCCCATTTTTAATCGCATCGCGAACCGCGCTGTAATACCGCACTTTCTGCTGAATATGCTCGAGATCAGATTCCATGCGCTCGATTTTCTCGCGTGTATTCTGCTCATGTTCCTTGAGAATGGCAACCATCTGGTCAATATTTCCCGGGATATCGTTCTCAAGCCGGAAAAACTCCTGAATCCCCGCAATCGGAAGCCCGGTGCGTTTGAAGCAGAGAATTGCGGTCATGCAGTTAATGTGCTGCTGGGTGTAAATTCGTTTCTTACTTTCGGTATGAATGACATCCGTCAAAAGTCCGATCTCCTCATAATAACGAAGCGTAGAGGCCGGAAGTCCAAAACGCTCGGACATTTCACGAATGGTGTAGGTCTGCTGTTCCATGAAAAAACCTCCTTGAACGATAGAGTTTGAATAGTAGAATAACTTCTTAAAGTATACTTTAAGAAAGTGAAATTGTAAAGAGAGAATCTTCGTTACGTTTCACTTGGCAGTGCAGCACTTGCTGTTTTGATGCGTAGGAAAGGAATATTTATCAGAAAGTGAGAAGAAAAAGTACATTGCTTATTTGCACTAGAATGGAATATAATAAAAAGCAGAAAAAACGTGAAAAATGTGAGGAATAATCGTGAAACAGGAAATTATAGCAGACCTGTCCCGGATTACGGAGGAGGAACAGGCGATTCTGGACGGCAAGACGGAAGTGGAAAAGGAGCGGTATTCGAGCGGGCAGAAGTTTGTGATGGATGCGGGAAAGCTGCTGGAGCGGGGAAAATTGATTGATATTCGGCCGCACACGCGGTTTATTCGTTTTCCGGCGCACAGCCACAATTATGTCGAGATGATCTACATGTGCCAGGGAAGCACCGTGCACACCATCAACGGGGACCGGATCGAGCTGAAAACGGGTGAGCTGCTGATTCTGAATCAGAATGCAGTGCAGGAAATTGAACCGGCAGGGCGTGACGATATCGCGGTCAACTTTCTGATTCTGCCGGAGTTTTTTGACCAGACGCTGCGAATGATCGGGGCAGAGGAGAATCAGTTAAAGGATTTTGTCGTCGGCTGTCTGAAAAGCGGGGAGGTACCGCTCTGTTATCTGCATTACAGAATCGCGGATGTCCTTCCGGTGCAGAATCTGATCGAAAATCTCGTCTGGACGCTCTTACATCACCAGAGCAATAAGCGGAGCATCAATCAGATTACGATGGGCCTTTTATTCCTGCAGCTCATGAACTACACCGAACGCGTGCAGGTGGGAGAGCAGTATTTTGAACAGGAGATGCTGCTCGGCGTATACCGCTATATCGAGGAACATTACCGGGAGGGCAGTCTTTCGGAACTGGCGGAAGAACTGCACTACGATTTTTATACCTTAAGCCGCATGATCCGCCGTCTGACCGGGAAAAACTACACCGAACTCGTTCAGAACAAACGCCTGACCCAGGCCGCGTATCTGTTGGAAACGACGGGACTTTCCGTGGCAGACATCGGCGAGCGGGTCGGGTATGAGAACATGAGTTATTTCCATCGGATTTTCAAAGAGCGCTATGGAATATCGCCGAAGAAGTACCGGGTGGAGAAGAAAATACAATAGGACAAGAAAAACGGATCGAGAATCTGAACTTAAAACCAGATTTTCGATCCGTTTTTTGCGTGTAAATCGTATCAATTACTTACTGTTCATTTTCATCCTTCGGCAGCCGCACGATCCGTACCTTGTCGACTCTCCGGTCTGCCATTTTCAGTACGGTTACGTCGAGGCCATCCGAGACGAAATGATCGCCTTCCTTTGGCACGCGCTCGAGGATCCCCATGATCCATCCGCTGACCGTAAAGACGTCAAATTCTTTGTCAATATCGAGCTCTTCATACACCTTGTCGATGCTTGCCGTTCCGGTCACGAGGTATTCGTTTTCGGAAACTTTCTGGATTTCCTGTACAACCGCATCATGCTCATCCCAGATTTCGCCGACGAGCTCTTCGAGGATATCTTCCATGGTGATGATACCGTCGGTGCCGCCGAATTCATCAATGATAATGGCAATATGCGATTTCTTCGCCTGCATTTTTTTCAGCAGCGGGCCGACCTTCGTATTCTCGGTTACAAAGAGCGCCGGGCGGATGATGCTGCTTAGCGGTTTGTTGGTGTGGTAAATGTGGTTGTGGAAATCCTTCTGATACACAATTCCCACAATGTGGTCGATATCATCATCATACACCGGCAGCCGGGAAAATCCGGTGTCGGAGAAAGTCTTAGCGATCTCGGATTTCGTCGCATCGAGCGGAATGCCGATGACGTTGACACGCGGAGTAAAGATCTCTGCGGCCTCCATCTCCATGAAGCCGATTGCATTCTGAATCAGATCGCCTTCCTGGTCGTCGATGTCGCCCTCCTGGGTCGCCTCCTCGACGATGGTCATCAGTTCCTCATCGGTGATGCCGTGGTTTTCCGAGGATTTGAAGATGCGGGAGAGCAGCTTCTTCCACTGGGAAAAGAAAAACGTCACCGGGGTCAGCACGATCATCAGAATGTGGAGAAACGGTGCGGAAAATTTGGCGATCGTCTCCGGAGATTCTTTTGCAATGCTTTTCGGGGAAACTTCGCCGAAGATCAGGACCACGATAGTGGTTACGATCGTGGAAACCGTCGCACCGGAGTCGCCGCCGAGAAGCTTGATAAAAAGCACCGTGGCAATGGAGCTGAGTCCGATGTTGACGATGTTGTTGCCGACGAGAATCGTGGAGAGCAGCTTGTCAAAGTTCTCCAGCAGCTTTAACACCAGTTCCGCCCGCTTGTCGCCTTTTTCTGCCATATTTTTCATGCGGATGCGGTTCAGCGAGGTGAAAGAAGTCTCCGTCGCCGAAAAGTAGGCTGAGAGCATGACGCAGATAAGAATGATGATGAGTGACACAATGTCGCTGTTCATTTGTTTTTCCTTTCTTAGGAAACCGGGACACGATGCAAAAAATGTACAAAAAGACATAACCTATCTTGAATCTGGCAGAATCAAAGATAGATTATGTCTCCGTTTATCAAATGATGAAAATAAAGCATCGTCGAGGCATACTGCCTGAGTCGTCCATGTTTCTGTAATCCTTTCGTTGATCAGTAATCCCTTTTATTGTACGGTATGTGGGAATAATTGTCAATAAGGCATGCGAAAATCACAGGAAATACGAAACCGCATTGTTGTAGCTGATATTTTCCACCATCTCTTTCAGAAACTCCAGGTTCGCCGGGTACTCCCCGTTTTCCACCCAGTTTCCGATTTGATTGCAGAGAATCCGGCGGAAATATTCGTGGCGCGGGAAGGAGAGGAAGCTGCGGGAGTCGGTCAGCATGCCGATGAAGGTGGAAAGCATGCCGATGCTGGAAAGCGTCGCAAGCTGGGATTCCATGCCGTATTTGTGATCGTTGAACCACCATGCGGTACCGAACTGCACTTTCGAGCGGATGCCAGGCGCAGCAAAGTTTCCAGCCATGCTTGCAAGCATCGGGTTGTCGCCCGGGTTCAGAGAGTAGAGCACAGTTTTCGGCAGTGCGTCGTCCTCGTCCATATCGTTTAAGAAAGCGCCGAGCATCGGGGCAAAGGCGAAATCGTTCATGCTGTCAAAGCCGGTATCGGCACCGAGCGCACGGAACATCCGCTTCGAGTTGTTGCGGAGTGCTTTGATATGAAGCTGCATGGCGATATTGTGCTTATGATACAGCCGTCCGAGGTTCGTCAGAAGGAAGCCCTTGTACATGCCGAGCTCTTTTTCAGTGAGAGCACCGCCGTTCATGCGATTTTCAAATACATCATTCGCCTCAGCAGCCGTGCATGGCACATAGAAGCAGCCCTCAAGGCTGTGGTCGCTGACAACGCAGCCGGCGGAGAGGAAGAAGTCGAGGCGGCAGGAGAGGGCATGCACCATATCCTCTGCGGATGCAATCGTCCTGCCGGCGGCAGCGGCAAGCTTTTCCACGTATTCCGGGAAATCCGGCTTTTCGAGATGAACGGCGCGGTCAGGGCGGAAGGACGGCAGAACGCGGCAGGCAAAGTATTCCTTCTGTAATGCCAGATGGCAGTGCAGATCATCTGCAGGATCGTCGGTGGTGCACAAATGCGACACATGCTGGTTCAGAATCAGATTGCGCACGGTAAACTCCTTCGTCTGCAGTTTTGCATTCGCCTCATCCCAGAGCTCCTTCGCTGTTGCGCGGGAGAGCGGTGTCGTGATGCCGAAGTACCGCTGCAGCTCCAGATGTGTCCAGTGGTATAAAGGATTGCCGATCGCGTTCTCAATCGTCTCGGCAAACGCCAGATATTTGTCGTAATCATCGGCGTTTCCGGTGATCAGATCCTCCGAAAAGCCCATCGCACGCATGGCACGCCATTTATAATGATCCCCGCCGAGCCAGACGCGTGTCAGATTCTCCATCTGGCGGTCTTCGAGAATCTCCTGCGGATTCAGATGGTTGTGATAGTCAAAAATGGGCATTTTTTCAGCTGCCTCGTGGTACAGCGTTTTCGCCGTATCGGTCTGCAGCAGAAAGTCAGCGTCCATAAAAGGTTTCATATGGAAATACCTCCCTTTTAGAATTGAGCAGTCAGCGCAGCAAGCGTATCTGCCACAGCGCCAGGTCCCTGAAGCATCGAGACAAAAGCATTCAGCACACGGTCAGAAAGTCCGGCAGAAATCAGATCCACACCGAAAATCGAAGCATCGGAGAGCAGCGGAGCCAGAGTTTTGGAAAGCGCCTTACGGTCAGCCGGTGCGCCGAGTTTCAGATCCTGCACATACGGGCGGACCGTGGCAAGCAGCGGATCCGGGCTCAGATCAAATGCATCGCCGTTGTCATCCACGCCCATCAGATACCTCAGCCATCCCGCAAATACAGCCGGAATTGCCTGAAGATCCGAGAGTGACAGCTCCGGAGAAGCAAGATACGATTTGATCGTCTCACCGAACCGGATCGACAGCTTCTGTGACGTGTCGGTCGCAATTCGCTGCGGCGTATCCGGCATAAACGGATTCGGGATGCGGATGTTCAGCACTTCATCGATAAACTGCTTCGGAGAGAGAATGCCAGGATCGGTGACAACCGGAAGTCCTTCCACATATCCGATGCGCTCCACGAGCTTTTTCAGCACCGGATTTTTCATCTCATCACTGATCAGTTCATAGTCCAGCAGGCAGCCGAACACAGCGAGTGCGGTGTGCAGCGGGTTCAGGCAGGTGCAGACCTTCATGCGCTCTGTTTTGTTGACAGTTTCCCGGTCGGTAAAGATCCATCCGCTCTTTTCCATCGGCGGCCGTCCGTTCGGGAAATGATCTTCGACTACGAGGTACTGGCATTCCTCTGCATTGACGAACGGAGCAACGTAGGTGTGGCGGGAGGTGACGATCGGCTGTGCATCGGCGAGGCCGTCCTCCTCGAGCATCTTTTCGATGGAAGCATCCGGCCGCGGGGTGATCTTGTCGATCATGGTCCACGGGAAGCTGACTTTTTCCGGGTTCTGCAGATAGGAGAGGAAGCCTGGCTGTACCAGCTTGTTTTCTTCCCATGCAGAAGCGTAGGCTGTCAGGGCAAGGGAAAGTTTTTCGCCATTGTGGGAGCAGTTGTCGGTGCTGACCATCGCAACCGGTTTTTCGCCTGCAAGAAATCTTTCATATAAAAGAGAAGCAACTTTTCCCATATAGCTGGTAACGGAAGAAGGTCCGGCAGCAAAATTGGCAGCAACAGACGGAAGCAGTTCGCACGCACCGTTTTTCAGGGAATATCCCTTTTCGGTGATCGTAAACGTCGCCATCTGCAGGGAATCCTTGGTAAAGATTTCTTTTAACCGGGCAAAATCCGGAGAATCCGCCGTATCGGCAGCCAGCGATTCTGCGATGCTTCCAACAATGGTTTTCTCGACAGAACCATCGGCTTTTAAGGTCACCAGAATGCTTAAATTATCGTGCGGCTGGTACATATCACGGATGATTTCTGTATCGAAGCCCTCCGCAACGATGACACCGCGGTCAAAGGTACCGTTGTTCAGCAGTTCCTGTGCTGTATTTGCCTGGAAGGCACGGAAAATATTTCCGGCTCCGAAATGCACCCAGCACGGAGATTCTTTCGTGCGGGTGATCATTGCTTCGCGGTCATAGGATGGAAGCGCATAGCCTGCGGCTTCCCACGCTTTTTGATCTGCCAGTCCGGCAGCTGTTAAGTTAAGAGACATCAGTAGAAACCTCCTTTAAATTCCACGTTTGTGACTCTTGTCAATAGCTTCCCAGAGTCCGTTTAAATAAGTCGCGCCGAGTGCGCGGTCATACAGTCCATAGCCCGGCATTGCCTTCTCTCCCCAGATCATACGTCCGTGGTCCGGGCGGATCGGGCCGTCAAAGCCGATGTCGTACAGCGCTTTCATGATCTCATACATATCGAAGCTGCCGTCAGAGGAAAGGTGTGCGGCCTCCTCGAAATCCTGCTGGCTGTGGAATTTCAGATTGCGGACGTGAGCGAAGTGGATGCGGCCCTTTAAGGAACGGATCATATCCGGCAGATCGTTCTCCAGGTTCGTTCCGTAGGAGCCCGAGCAGAAGGTCACGCCGTTGTGCGGGTCATCGACCATCTTCATCATGCGCAGAATGTTTTCTTTATTAATGATGATTCTCGGAAGACCGAAGACACTCCATGCCGGGTCGTCCGGGTGAATGGCCATTTTGATGTCGTACTCGTTGCAGACCGGCATGATGCGTTCGAGGAAGTATTTGAGGTTGGCAAACAGTTTCTCATCATCCACATCGCGGTAAGCGTCAAAGAGCTCTTTCACTTTTGCCATGCGCTCCGGCTCCCAGCCAGGAAGAATTGCGCCGTTTGCATCACCTGCGATAGATTCAAACATTTTTTCCGGAACAAGTGCGTCTACGGCGGACTGTTTGTAGGCAAGTACGGTCGAGCCGTCCGGACGGACGCGTGCGAGTTCTGTTCTGGTCCAGTCGAAGACCGGCATGAAGTTATAGCAGACAAGGTGAATGTCTTCCTCGCCGAGGTGCTTTAACGTTTCAATATAATTATCGATGTACTGCTCACGGTCCGGGCTGCCGATTTTGATGGCGTCGTGGATGTTGACGCTCTCGATGCCGGAGATGTGAAGTCCAGAGGCCTCAACCTCTTCTTTTAACGCGTGAATCGCTTCGCGTGTCCACACCTCGCCCGGGGTAGTGTCGTACAGGGTTGTGATGACTCCGGTTACGCCCGGAATCTGGCGGATCTGCTCTAAGGTAACGGTATCAAATTTGGAACCATACCAGCGAAATGTCATTTCCATAAGAAAAACTCTCCTTTATTTTGTAATGTACTCTCGGAATCTTTCTGCACTTGCCTTTGCGGCTGATTTTCCGCCAGCTGCACCCGAATTTCATCAACGTACGCACCGCGTACGCCTCAGAAATTTGGGCACAACTGACAAAAAATCATCTCACAAAAACAAGCACAGAAAGATTCCGAGAGTACATTGTATTTTGCAAGTGGTGTTCTTTGCTTTTTATTGTATCGTTTCTTAAGAAAAAAGCCATGGCAAGAATTGTTGAGCACATTGCAAAAGTTGCGGCGGTTGGCCGGGAAAAAGCAAAATCAGACTACAGGTGTGATAAGTAATATCTTTCTGGTATGACTAACCAATAGGAAAAACCTATAAGCGATTCATCGAAATAACAATTACCAAAAGGCGTTTTAGGGGTTGCACATAGAAAAAATATGCATTATAATATGCCATGTAATCGAGAAACATATTAAACATATCGACTTAATAGGAAAGGAGAACAGCAAATGAAAAAAACAGACAACAGACGAATGCAGGAGAACAGAATGATGGAGATGTGTTGTTGCTGTTGCTGCAGCTCCAATCAGAATAAAGAAAAATAAGAAACATTCGCAGGCAGAAAAAGCATAGCAGAAATTGCATGTGCGGGCAGGCCGGAACGAATGCCTGCTATTTTTTTAACCTTTTTTAAAAGAAATGCGAATGAACAACATAAGAATAGTCAATAAACAGACATAGAAAACGGAGGACAAAAACATGAGCGGATGCGGATGCAGCTTCACCCCAGTTGAAAATAAAGAAACCGAAGAAATCAAATACACCGATGCACTGGCAGAACAGTTTGCAGCAGAAGTCGGAGTAGACCCAAGACCAAATGAAACCCTTGTAGAGATCGATGAGCGCGGCGCTTTCATCCGTCAGCCAAATGCATTTATCCAGCCATTCGGCGATAAAGAAGGCGACCTGAAAGCAGAAGCAAACCGCTTCGGGATCTACTGGGCAACCGGATGCAACTGGTCCAACCGTCCGATCATCGTGCGGGAGCTTTTAGGACTGCAGGATGTGATCTCGGAGACGAGAGTTTCTCCATCCGGCGAGACAAACCGTTACGGACATGCATTCGGACAGTATCCGGATTTCAAGGATCCGGCGACAGGCGCTTACTTCTTAAGTGAGTTCTATAAAAGAGCAAACCCGGACTTCAAAGGAAGAGCAACGACACCGACCCTGGTGGATGTCAAAGAGAAAAAGGCTGTGAACAACGATTATCACCGCCTGACGAACTACCTCGAAGTGCAGTTCCGTCCATTCCAGCCAAAAGATGCGCCGGACCTGTACCCGAAAAAATTCCGGAAAGAGATCGATGAGTTTAACGACTGGCTCTTCCCGCATGTCAACAACGGCCATTACCGCATGGCATTCTGCCAGTCACCGGAAGCATACGATGAGGCATACGAAGATTTCTATGAATCCCTCGATAAGCTGGACAAACGGCTGGAGACGAACCGTTTCCTGTTCGGCGACTACATCACCGACAGCGATGTCCGCGCTTACGTCACTCTGATCCGTTGGGATGTCAGCTACTTCCGCAACGTAGGACCGGTGAAGAAACCGATTCGTGATTACAAAAATATCTGGGGCTACTTAAAAGAGCTGTATGCGATCCCGGCCTTCCGTCACGGAAGCGATCCGCAGGTGCTGGCACTTTCGAGACCTGGAAAGAAATTAGGCGAGGTTCTCTTCCGCGGATACAACGAACGAATCCTTGCAAAAGTAGATTTCGAGAAGCTGATGGCAGACGATGGATCGAGAAGAACACTCAGCAAAACACCGGACGAAGTATTCCTTCGCCATCCGGAGGGAGAGACCTACGAGGATTACGCAGGAGAAATCTCAAAAACCATCTGGAACAGCCCGAAATGGGAAGACAGAAACCCGAAGAACGGCGTACTTTCCGTGGATGCATCGATTAATCCGCTGAAAGGACTTTTATAAAGAGATAAGACAGAAGAATCCGGAGCGCTCTGGTGGAACACTCTCAGGCAGCCGGGGCGCGGCCGGAACTGAAAAGAACGAGGAAATGAGGAGGATTTTATTATGAAAAAGACAAAGAAATTCTGGGCAGTATTGGCAGCGGCGGGCCTTTTGGCAGTAAGCTTTGCAGGATGCGGAAGCAATGCATCAGCAAATGCAGGAAGCAGCAGTGGTTCCGCAGCATCATCTTCCGCAGAAGGCAGCTCCGCATCGGATTCCGGTGAGAAAAAAGTGATCAAAGCTGTAACAAGCGGCACACTGGCACCGTACTTTTACGTAAATGATGACAACGAGCTGACCGGTGTCGATATCGATATCGTAAAAGAAGTGTTCAACCGCCTTCCGCAGTATGAACTGAAAATTGAGCAGGCAGATGCACTGCAGGGTGTGCTGAGCGGTCAGTACGACATCGCAGTCAACAACTATGGATATACCGATGAGAGAGCAGAATCCTACTACTTCTCTTTACCATATAAAACCAGCTTCAACGAATACATTCAGAGAACCGGCGATGAGCCGCTGACTTCTCTTACCGATCTGGCAGACCGCGGATACAAAATTGAGCTGAGTGCAGGAAGCCTTACCGCAAATGCACTGGAAAAATGGAATACAGACAACCCGGATCACCAGATCAATATCGTATATTCCAATGCAAACTTCCAGGTCCGCTACCAGCACATCGTAGATGGAACCGCTGATGTGGCAATCGACGACGGACCGATCATCGACAACCTGCTTCCGCAGTTCGGACTGGAAGGTCAGCTGGAAGCAAACGAGATCGACGAGGAGACCGAAGATTTCCTGTTCCCGCAGAACAATACCTACTTCCTGTTTGGAAAGAACGAAGAGGGCGCAGCACTCCGCGAGGATGTTGACAAAGCCTTAAAAGAGATGAAAGAAGACGGAACTCTTTCCAAGATCACAACCGAGTATCTCGGCGTGGACACCAGCCCGGACGAGAAATACTTTGATGAGACACCAAACTAGAATATCGTTTTCGAAATAAAAACAGAAGAGATTACAAAACAGACGGGAAGCGGATCGAGAACATCCGTTTCCCGATTCTAAAAGGAGCGAAAAACATGGCAGAAATTTACCGGGTAGAAAAGGGAAGCGAAGAGTGGAAATACAAAGCATATGATTACGTCAGAACCGATGCGTTCTGCTGCGGACAGAACATTCCGATTGAACTGGAATTCGGACAGGACGAGAGCAAAGATGATCTGCAGGCGATTCTGCTGACAGAAGATCACAAGCCGGTAGCCGGCTGCCGCATCGCATTTCCGGCGGAAAAGACAGGAAAAATCGAGCGTGTCTGTGTTGTCAGAGAAAAACAGAAAAGCGGATACGGCCGCGTGCTGATCGAAGCCGCTGAGAAATGGCTGAAAGAATACGGTGTCGATCACATCGTCATCACGAGCCAGGACCGCGCCGCAGGCTTTTATGAGAAATTAGGCTACAAACTGAATCCGGACGCTGACCTGTCGGTATACGACCACCATGCACCGAAGAAAGACGAAGAGCCGAAAAAGCCGAAGAAAAATCTTGGCTTTACCTGTGTACTGGTAGAAAAATACGTGTAAGAGAGGAAAAAAATCATGGGAAAATTATTTGACGTTTCACTGGTATTTTCATCCATACCAGAATTGCTGACAAAGCTGCCGATCACGCTGGAACTGGCCGTGGTTTCTATGCTGATCGGACTGGGACTGGGACTTGTGATGGCGATCATCAAAATGAAAAAAATCAGAGTGCTGACGCAGATTACGAATCTTCTGATTTCACTGCTCCGCGGCACGCCGGTCATCGTACAGCTGTACGTTGCGTTCTTTGGTATTCCCATGATGTTCAAGACAATCAACCAGCAGTTCGGAACGAATCTGGCGGTTGCCAATATTTCCGGTTTCGTCTATGCGATGATCGCTCTGGGACTGAACCAGTCGGGCTTTATGGCTGAGATTATCCGTTCGGCCCTGCAGTCCGTTGACCCGGGCCAGATCGAAGCAGCACATGCACTTGGCATGACGTATCCGCAGACACTGCGCCGCATCATTCTGCCGGAGGCCTTTGAGGTTGCGCTTCCGACCCTTGGAAACTCTTTTATCAGTATCATCAAAGGAACGTCTCTTGCTTTTACCTGCGCCGTTGTCGAGATTACCGCACAGGGCCAGATTATTGGAGGAAGAACGTATCGCTACTTTGAAGTTTACGTTTCACTGGCTATCATTTACTGGCTGGTAACGCTGGTGATCGAGCAGATCATCCGGGACAGAGAAGAGCATGGCACGTTTCGTGATCTG
>OKSA01003082.1_pt1 | contig 12699 bp, 10 predicted proteins | sample 1601181 | NCBI WGS metagenome assembly OKSA01 (sample SAMEA3541538, study PRJEB24748) | human gut metagenome | biome: human gut; feature: human-associated habitat; material: faeces | place: China | collected 2012 | reverse complement strand
TGTTGAAATCGGGTCAAGCGCGCTTGTCGGCTCGTCGAACAGGAGCACCTCGGGGTCCATCGCAAGTGCGCGCGCAATGGCGACACGCTGCTGCTGACCGCCGGACAGCTGGTGCGGATAGTGGCTCATGCGGCCCTCAAGGCTCATCATCTCGAGCAGCTCGATGGCGCGGTGCTCGATCTGCTCGTGAATCTCGCGTTTTTTCTGTTTGTAGTCCGAGCGTTCCTTGGCCTGCAGCAGGGGAGCGAGCATGACGTTCTCGAGTGCGGTGTACTGCGGGAACAGATTGAACGACTGGAACACCATGCCGAAGTGCAGACGGTTCTTGCGGATCTGCGCATCGCTCTTGGCGGCATGGTCGGCAGCGTCGAGCAGGGTCTCGCCGTTTACGATGATCTTACCCTCGTTCGGGGTTTCGAGAAAATTCAGGCAGCGCAGCAGCGTGGTCTTGCCCGAGCCGGACGAGCCGATGATGGCAAGCGCCTTGCCGCGCTCCAATGTAAAACTGATGTCTTTGAGCACCTTGGTAGAGCCGAAGCTCTTATAAAGGTGCTGTACCTCCAGAATAGGCATAACGGCTCCTCCTTATTTAAAGTAATCCATTTTCTTTTCGATCCAGCCGAACAGCAGGGTCAGAATACCGTTGAACAGCAGGTAGAATACGGCAGTGTAGAACAGCGGCCAGATGATACCGGCGCTCTTGATGAACTTTTCGCCCATCCACAGCACCTCGTATACCGCGATGGTACGCGCCAGTGCGGTATCTTTAACAAGGTTGATAAACTCGTTGCCCATCGGCGGAATAATCCGCTTGACCACCTGAGGCAGAATGATTCGGAAAAAGGTCTGCTTTTTGTTAAAGCCGAGAACCTTTGCCGCCTCATACTGGCCATCGGGGATGGATTCGATGCCGCCGCGGTAAATTTCGGCAAAATAAGCGGCGTAGTTCAAGGCGAACGCCACCTGCGCCGCGATTACCCGGTCAAGCTGGATTCCAAACAGAGGCTTTAAGCCGTAGAACACGAATAGAAGCTGCAGCATCAAGGGGGTGCCCCGCATGATCAGAATAAAAAGCCTTACCGGCCAATTGATGATTTTTATTTTAGACATACGGCCTAAGGAAACCAGAAGGCCCAAGGGCAGCGCAAATACCAAGGTAGAAAAGAAAATACGCAGGGTCATTAGCGTGCCTTGCAGCATTTCTGTCAGCAATACCTGATAGTTCATATGTTACAGCCTCCAACGTTGTACGTGTATCGCAGGAAAATCACAGAGGAATATTATTCCACCGTGGTGACATCCTCGCCGAACCATTCTTCAGAGATTGTTTTCATGGTGCCGTCGGAAGACATCTCTCTCAGGGCTTCTTCGACCTTTTCCTTCAAGGCGTTGTCACTTTTCCGGAAGCCGATGACATAGTCCTCTGTGGCCAAAGAAAGGGCGTTGCCATCACTGTCGGACAGAATACGGTAAGCGTCGGGATCATTGTTCAAATAGAAGCGGGCGACAACCTCATCGATAGAAATAGCGTCGATGGTGCCGTTTTGGATCTCCAAAACCGCCATGGCATAGTCCTCAATTTTTACAATCTCTCCCAAGGAATCCTTGAACTCCTTGTTTTCCTCAGCCTCCAAAGCAGATTCCGCAGAGGAGTCGGCCTGTACGCCGATGGTCTTTCCCGCCAGATCCTCTAAGGTCTGATAATCGGAATCGGTTTTTACCAGAATGATCTGCTCATTCTTCATATAGGGGATACTTAAATTAAACTGTTCGTCGCGCTCCGGCGTCTTGCTGAAGCCGTTCCACAGGCAGTCAACATTGCCGTTTTCCAGCTCGGACTGCTTATTGTTCCAATCGATGGGCTGAAGCTTCAGCTCAATCCCCAAACGGCTGCAAACCTCCTTGGCGATGTCGATATCGAAGCCGATGATGTCGCCGGTTTCGGTATCCTTATAGCCCATGGGAGGGAACGCGTCATCTAAACCGAGCACCAGTGTGCCGGCAGACTCTACCTTTTCCCAGGATTGATCGTCTGTGGCGGCCGCAGAGGAAGAGCCATTGCTGTCTTCTCCGCCAGTGGAAGAGGAACCGCCGTTATCCCCGCAGGCCGCACAGGTGGCCGCAAGAGCCAGGGCCATCAATGCCGCTAATACTTTTTTCATAAATTTACTCCGCCTTTCCTAAAACGTGATTATTTGGGCGATGCCCAAGGATCAACATGTAGTATTTTACCTGATTAGCAAGCTAAAGTAAAGCCTATTTTAAAAAAATCGTCTTTTTCTACAAAATACACGGGAAACAGCCATGCCAGAGCAAGGCGTTCCACGCTGTTTGACAGGCTGGAAAGCAGGACTGTTCGAATCCTATGGAAATCAAAATAACAGAAAGCCATCTGTAAAGATGGCTTTCTGTTTCGAAGTAAGGCTAAGCTGTTTTTTTAGTTAGACCTACTTAGGCCTGGTATTTTTTTAAAAGGGCCTGAATTTTCTCATGGGGATCGATAATGGCGCTGACGGAAATATCGTGATTGACCGCCGCGATAAAGTAGGCGATATATTTGGATACATCCACCTCAAAGAACCATTCTCTCTGCTTGAGGGCGTCCGTTCTGTAGGTGAGGTTGCTGCCCAGCACACCGTTAATGACTCCGTCATGATAGGCCTTATCGAAGTCATCCAGCCCATTAGTGAAGATAGAATAGGTAGCGTAGCAGAAAATGCGGGAGGCCTTTTGCTTTTTCAACTCATAGGCGATATCCAGCATAGATTCGCCGGAGGAAATGATATCGTCGGTGATAAAGATATCCTTACCCTCAACGGAAGCGCCAAGATACTCATGAGCGACAATTGGGTTCCGGCCATTGACGACCCGGGAGTAATCCCTTCTTTTATAGAACATACCCAGATCGACTCCCAGAACGGAGGCATAATACATATTTCGGTTCATGGCGCCTTCATCCGGGCTTACCACCATGAAGTGCTCACGGTTGAGCTTTAAATCCGGGATTTTTCTCGTCAGCGCCTTCAGCACCTGATAATAAGGCATTACATTGTCAAAGCCCATCAGAGGCACGGCGTTTTGTACCCGGGAGTCATGGGCGTCAAAGGTAACAATATTGGAAACTCCCATAGCCTGCAATTCCTGCAGCGCGCAGGCGCAGTCCAGGGATTCCCGGTAGCTGCGGCGGTGCTGGCGCCCGCCGTACAACAGGGGCATAATCACGCTGATCCGGTGGGCCTTTCCGCTGGCGGCCTGAATTAAACGCTTAAGATCCTGAAAGTGGTCGTCAGGGGACATAGCGTTTTGTTTGCCGAACAGCTTATAAGTACAGCTGTAATTTCCCACATCTACCAGGAAAAACAAATCGTCTCCCCGGATGGTGCTTCGAATCAGCCCTTTGCTGTCCCCGGAAGAAAAACGCGGACATTCGTTTTCAACAAGGAACGTTCCTCTGGGATTATTGTCTGGTGTCGCCCAGCTCACTAAATGGGCGTTGATCTTTTCGCCTAATTCCCGGGCGCCTTCGGTAACAACCAGGCCGAGAGGGGCGACTGCGCTGTCGTGTGAATTAAAAAGTTCTTGAGCATCCTGTGTGGCTGCCATGCTGTAAGTCCTCCTTGCAACGTTGTGGTTCACAAAAAAAGTATCAGCCCCGATTTAGCTGATACTATGTCGAACACTGGAAGATTTCTTTCAAATTTATTATAACAGCCGGAGGTTTCTCCGTCAAACGAAATAGCACAAATGTGAAAAGTTTTGACAAATTCACGCATAGATGTCAGTGAACAATGTTTTTATTATTAAATTAGACTAGAAAAATAGAGTAAGCGGATATAAATTACAATGTTTTTTACATTTTCAGCTTTTGGCGATAATTTTTCAATCTGTTCGAAGAAGGTTTATTCACTTTTATTTTTGCGATAGGATTTCAGAAATAAATAGGGAGGACGGATAATGCTCCGCCAAGGGGAGCTTTTCTAAAATTAAGAATGGGATATATTTTTCTATGAGAAATTTGGGCGGAAATACCATTAACCCTTACCAGCAGCGACTTCAGTTGATTAGGTGCTGACCGCCTTATCATTTGGAACAAATCCTATCATTCATATTGTTTTGTTGATGATGTCTAATCTGATTATAAAAAATTAGAATAAAAACAATTTAGTATACAATCTAGCACAAAATATAAAATTTGTCGGGGGATTCACATGAAATTTATAGGGTAGCCTCTTTCGACTTACTGTGAGATAATTCAACCATAATCTAAACACGGAGGGCGGTAAAAATGTGAAACATAACAAAGGGGCTGCAAAATTACGTTAAAGCAATGAGAGAGGGGATGTAGATGTGAATAAAATACGGAGGGGAAACCGTGAGGGGAGCCGGCTGTTTGGATACTTAATGGTAGTGCCGGCAACGCTGCTCCTGGTAGTGGTTTCCATCATACCGCTGCTTGACGGAGTTTATTTGGCTTTCACAAATACAAATCTTAATACCGGTGCGGATGCCTGGGTAGGGATTCAGAATTTTGTGGAAATATTTCAGGATTCGAAATTTTATCAAGTATTTGGATTTACCATTCTTTACGCGTTTGCCGTTGTGCTGTTTTCCTACATATTAGGAATGTTGATCGCCTTGCTGCTGAATCAGGATATCCGGTTCAGAGGCGTTTTCAGAGCGATTATTCTGGCGCCTTGGGTCGTGCCCCCGGTAGTGGCCACCATCACCTGGTCCTGGCTGCTGAACGACAAGGTGGGCTTAATCAATACCGTGCTCCAGAATATCGGCATGATTCAAGAACCGATTTATTTTCTGTCCGACCTGACTCTGGTGAAGGGAACGGTTATCGCATTCGGCGTTTGGAAATCTTATCCGTTTATGATGATCACCTTGCTGGCGGGCATGCAGTCCATCGATGGTGTGCTCTATGAAGCGGCGAAGATTGACGGAGCCGGCAAAGTGAAGGCTTTCTTCCATATTACCATGCCGATGATGAAAAACGTCAGCTTTGTTTGCACGATTTTGATGTTTATTTGGACCATCAATAACTTTGAAAATATCTATCTGATGACCCAAGGCGGGCCGTTGGATTCGACTATGATATTATCGATACTCACCTATAACTCAGCGTTCTTCCGGGGTCAAATGGGATACGCCTCCGCTATCAATATGGTGATGCTGGTGTTCTTAACGATTCTCAGTATGATCTATTTGAAAGCGCTAAACCAAAAAGCATAAGGAGGCCTATGAAATGAACGGAAAAGCAAGAAGAGCCATAGGCAAAACCGCTACCTATGTTACGCTGGTAATCATTATTTTAGTTTTAAACCTTCCTTTTTTGAGTATGCTAGGTACAGCGCTGAAGCCGTCAAAGGATGCCATGACGGTAGAGCTGTTCCCGTCTAATCCGACTTTTGAGAACTTTGTTAATATCTTTACTAATACGAATTTTCCAAGATATCTGCTTAACAGCTTTATCGTCGCGATCGTAGCGATGGTTCTCTGTACTGTGTTTGCGGCCACAGCGGGATATGTCATCGCGAGAAAAAGCACTTTCTTTTTCAGAAGCTACGGGGTAACTCTTCTGCTTTTGCAGATGTTCCCGACGATACTGCTTCTTCTGCCCTTGTTCTTGATTTTTAAAAACTTGGGTCTGGTCAATACGATTTACGCGCTGATTATCACCTATACGGCGATGAACCTGCCGTTTTCCATTTGGCTGGTTCGATCCTTCTTCTCAACGATCCCTACGGATCTGGAGGAAGCTGCCAGGATAGACGGCTGTTCCCAGTTTAAGACGTTTTATAAGATTATCCTGCCCTTGGCTCTGCCGGGATTGGCGACAGTTGCGATTTTTACCTTCGTCAATAGCTGGAACGACTACCTGATGGCCAGCTTGTTCCTCCGGTCTGACGATATTTATACTCTGACAGTGGGACTGCACTCCTTTATCAACCAGCACTCCTTCCAGTGGTCCAACCTAATGTCGGCGTCTACTGTATCAGTGCTGCCCACGGTACTTTTCCTGGTCATTGCTCAGAAATATTTGATCCAGGGCTTGTCCGCGGGTGCTACCAAGGGATAAGCGATATAAAATTTGTTAGAGATTTTCGGCCTGTTTATCAACGTCTTTCGCCCCAGCACAGCCTGTTCACCACGCTGGGTTTATTCCTGATAACGTGGCTGGTCATTGAGGGGCCGGCCAGGTTGATAAAAAATTTTTTAGGAGGAAAGAAATGAAAAAGGCAAGATCAATTGTGGCATTTCTGATGGCCGCTGCAATGCTGGCGGCTACGGCGTGTTCCCAATCCGGAGGGGAAAGCTCCTCTCAGGGTTCTTCCGCGGCGGAAGGATCCTCCGCTGTTTCTGAGGCTTCTCAGGGCGGCGACGGCGAGACTCATGACATTGTGTACTGGGATATGGCCTGGGGCGGAGAAGATTACGTTAAGGCTATGGAGAACCAGCTGCAGACTGAGTTGAAAGAAGCTGTCCCCGGCGTTGGAAACGTGGAATATGTATCGCTGACCTGGGAGAACTTCCTGCAGGTTCACCTGACCGCTATCAACTCCGGTACTGCCCCTGATATCTTCACCGCTGGTTTCGGCACTGGTGAATTATTCGCGAGAATGGGCGCTGTTCATTATTTAGATAAGATCGACGCTAACGAGGAATTAAAGGCTAAGTACGACGAGGCTACCTGGAACGCCCGCCGTTATGAAGGCAACATGGTACAGATTCCCTGGATGAGAGGCGTAACCACCATCTTCTATCGCACCGACATGTTTGCAAAGGTTGGCTATACCGAATCTCCCAAGACCTGGGATGAGTTTATGGATGCCTTGCGGAAGGTCAAAGCGGAATACAATATCGATCCCTTTATCTTTGACCTGGCCGGCGGCCGGGCCAACCACCTGTTGCTGCTGTCTTTGCTGAACAACGGCGTAGGCTGCTGCAAATATGACGCCAACAATAACGTGGTTCCCGCCATGTCCGATCCGGAAAATAAGCGTATGATTCAGTACCTGGTAGACATGTATCAGGAAGGCCTGGTGCCCCAGAGCTTGTCTACTTATAAGCGCTCCGACCTGATGAAGGTTTACCTGGATGGCCAGGCGGCTGTGTTTATCGCCGACTTGGCTTTGGATGTAGTCGGCACTGAACTGGAAGAGGTAACCGGCGTTCTGGATGTGCTCACCGGACCTGATTCTGACGAGCAGAGAGCGTTGACCTTCTATAACGGTTTAGGCGTATTCGCCCAGTCTGAATGTCCGGAGCTGTGCGAGGATGTGATCGTTTACTTGATAAACAACACCGCTCAGTACTTTGTGGACGGTATGTGGGAGGCTTGGCCTGCCGATAAGGAAACCACTGAGTTGGTTGTGGAGAACAGCTCCAATCCCTTCTATGAGAAGGGCGCCAAGAATATGGAATTCTGTACTCCCGCTATCTATCCGATTAAGGAAGTATATGACGGCTGGGGCGTACTCGACGGCGAAGCCTTGTTAGGAAAGGTGGCTCAGATGGCCATGACCGGCGCTTCCTCTGACGTAGATGAAATCGCGGCGTATGGCGATCAGCTGATCCAAGACGCTATCGATTCTCAGAAAGAGGCACAGTAAGGCATTTAATTAAAATAGAATAGTCAGTTGTCCACGGGACGGGGCTTCCGTCCCGTGGAATTGAAAAACTTAAAGGGGTATTTTAATATGAAGCTTTCTGTAACACCATATACCTTTCATCAGGAGTTCTACCGGGGGGAAATGGATGTGTTCCACCTGATCGAAACGATCAAGTGCCGCTACCATTTAAATGCTGTAGATATGTGGAATCCGCAGTTAGAGAGCATTACTGATGAAGCGTATTTGAAGCGGGTAAAGGCGGCTTTGGACGCCAACGACCTGATCGTCAATAACTACGCCATGGACGGCGCCAACCTGTGGGATCCGGATCCAGAGATCCGTAACAGAAATGTGGAATTTTACCGGCAGAACGCCAAGGCTGCGGAAATCTTGGGTGCTAAGTCGGTAAAGGTCGATACGGGTTCTCATTATTTGAGGCATTTCCGTTTTGCCTGGGATAAGGATCCCAAAATCAAAGAAAGAAATTACGGTACCTTTGCGGCGAATCCGGTAGAGGATGACGAGTACTGGGATCAGATGATCTATACTGATGAGATGATCGAGTATTTCCAGAAGGTTCTCAAGGAATATTGTGACCGTGCGGCAAATATGGGCTACGATGTTTACATTGAAAACCACTGGGCGACCATGTGCGTCGCGTCAGAGCTGAAAAAGGTCATGGATGCCTGCGCCCACCCGAATTTAGGTGTGTTAGCTCACCTGGGACGCTGGTTTAAGGGAGATACATTAGAGGCAGAGAAACTGATTGCGCCGTACACCCGTTACGTGCACGTGGATTTGGGAATGGCCGAGGGGGGCATTTTCGAACACGGCAAGCCCTATTTGGACGCCGGCTTTGACGGATATTGGGGCGTTGAGTTCACTGGCGAGGGAGAAAACTCCTACGCCTGCGCTGAGTATCAGCTGGCGGCGATTAAGCGTTTGTTGTCGCTGAAAAAGTAAACGATTACAATGCTTAATCGGCCTGGTTACCCTCTGGAATCCATGCGGCGGATTTCAGAGGGCAGCCTGCCGATGGAAAAATTTTTAATTTGGACTGCAGCCGGAGGAAAGAAATCTTTCAGCCGGATCAGATAGATCTAAATCAGTGTAAAGAAAAATAAAGCTTGGCGTTTTTGGAACAAAGCGGCCTGTTTTGTTTTCTGATACTGAAGCAGCTCTGATAATTTTAGCAGGGGCTGCTGCTGCATCGGCGATAGGTGGAAAGGCGAAAAGCCTTTCTGGTTGTCATAATATTTTAAGTTATTGGAGGAAATAGTATGTCTAAAGTTTACAGAGTAGCAATCATCGGAACCGGTATGATCTGCAACGCCGCCCATATTCCGGCTTATAAGGCCATGGGCGACAAGGTGAAAATCGTCGCGGTGGCGGATATCCGGGAAGAAGCGGCAAAAGAAACCGCTGAGCGCCACAATATTCCCAAATATTATGTGGATGCTTATGAGATGCTGGAAAAAGAAAAGCCGGACATTATCTCTGTCTGCACCCCCAACGCTTACCATGTAGAGTATACCCTGGCGGGCTTAAGAGCGGGCTGCGATGTGTTCTGCGAGAAGCCTGTGGCTGTTAAGTACACCGACGCGGAAATGGTATTCGCTGAGGCTGAGAAGCTGGGCAAGCACTTGTTCGTCACCCAGTCCCTGCGTTTCTTCAAGGACTATGTGGCCGCCGCCGATATCGTAAAGTCCGGCGCCCTGGGCAATATGTACTTTGCCGATCTGCATCTGGTACGTCGCCTGGGCATTCCTAAGTGGGGCATGTTCCATATGGCGAAAGAGAACATCGGCGGCGCGTTCTGCGACATCGGCGTTCATATGTGCGATTACTTAATGTCTATCACCGGCAACCCCCAGATGGTATCCACCACCGGCAAGGCGGTAGCTACCTTGGTGAACACCATGAAGGATACCTACTATTCCAATGTAGAGAGCGGCGCTCTCAGCGGCGATATCTTTACCCCCAGAAAGTTTGACTGGAAAGAATTTGACGTTGAGGAATTCTCCAACGGTTATATCCGCTTTGAAAACGGCATGACCGTTACCTTCAAGATTTCCTGGGCGCTGAACCAGCCCAACCAGCAGACAGTAAGCCTGTGCGGTGACAAGGGCGGCCTGCTGCTCACTGACGACAGCATGAAGCTCATTACCACCCAGGGCAGGTATCAGGCTGACCTGATGCCCAGAATCTTTGAGGATAAGTATGAGAAGCTTTCCAACTTCTACGGCCATATCCATGTGTTTGAGAACGCGCTGAAGGTTTTGGATGGGGAAATGACCATGGAAGAGTATCCGATCAAGAAGGAAGAGGTCATGAACGTAGTGTCCATCATTGAGGCGTTCTATAAGTCTGACAAGCTGGGCCGCGAAGTTACTTTCGCCGAGCTGGAAAAATAATTCTTCTCACCGGCTCATATTAGAACATGCTTTGCCTGCCGGCGGCAGCCAGCAAATGAAAGCGGGCTGAAAGACACAAAAGCGATACCCTAAGGGAATCTTTAGACAAGACCGCCGGAGAGCCAGGTGTTTTGCCAGGCTTTTCGGCGGTCGAAAAGAAAGATAAGGGGGAGCTGCCACATGGAAAAACAGTATAGGGTAGTGATCATCGGTTTTTCGCATATGCACATTAACGATGTAGCCGCCCATTTTTATGAAAATCCCCGCACAGACTTGGTAGCGGGAGCGGATACCATTCCTCTGGTACCGGAGCTGAAAGAAGGAACCTTTACCCGGAAATGGAATCTGGAATTTTGCCGCACAAATTTTAAAATCCCGAAAATTTATGAGGATTACCGGGAAATGCTGGACCAGGAAAAACCGGATCTCGCGGTAATTACCTGTGAAAACGCCCAGCATCTGGAGGTAATGTACGAATGTGCTGTCCGGGGCGTCAACGTAAGCATTGAAAAGCCTATGGCCGCTGATTTGTCCATGGCTATGGAGATGATCCGGATTTCCAATACATATGGCGTTAAGATGTTTGTAAATTGGCCTGTCACCTGGCGGCCGGAACTGCATCTGATGAAGGATTTGCTGGATGAGGGAAAGATCGGCCGAATATTGGAGTTTAAGATTCGGGTTTCCCATACCGGACCTTTAGGAGACGGCGCCAAGCATCCAGGTGTAAAAATTACAGCCGAGCCTATGACCAATGAGGAGAAGGCCAGAACCTGGTGGTATCAAAGCAAATGCGGCGGAGGAGCCATGCTGGATTTCTGCTGCTATGGCGCTATGATGAGCCGGTGGCTCATCGGGAAGCCCGCCGTTGCCGCTCTGGGGATGCGTGCGAACCTGAACACACAGTGGGGAAACGCTGAGGATAACGCCAGTATGCTTGTGCGCTATGACGACGCGATGGCTTCGATAGAGACCAGCTGGACTACCTATCATGATTTGGTGCCGGTAAACTGTCCGATGGTTTATGGAACCAAAGGCGCTATGACAGCCGCTCAAATCGACGGTAAGGATTGTGTTAAAGTAATTCTGCCGGATGGGGAAGAAGAATATTATTATCCGCCGGAGCTGGAATATCAGTATCGGGATATCGCCTGCGCGTTTGTCCACAATATGGATACCAACGAGCCGATTCATGCCACACTGACCCCTGAGATCAATATTGATGGGATGGCGATTCTGGATGCGGGTGTTCGTTCCTGTAACAGCGGAAGGCTGGAGCTTGTGAATAACTGGGCCTGGCAGATAGGATAAGCGGAAAAAACCGATTGCTGGCGGATGCCCCGAAGGGAATCTTCCGGAGAGCGGTTTGTCCCGGAGTCATGGATTATCGTGATGAAAATAAAATGAGTAAGCTTGGTTTGAAAGGGGAGTTCCGAATGGCAAAACAGCATAAAATCGCTATCCTGGGCTTGGAGCATTGGTATTGGGCATATCCGATTGCCGGTGCGGTCAGCGCTATGAAGGATGCGGAATTGACCTATGTGATCGGCGAGGATGAGGAGCAGACCCAAAAGACCGCCGATTTAATGCGTGCAAAGCATTGGGGAACCGACTACCGGATCGCGTTGGAGGACCCGGAGGTGGATATTGTGGTGATTATGCCGACCACCAACCGTCACGAGGAGCTGGCGATTGCCGCGGCCAACGCAAAAAAACATATTTTGATCAGCAAGCCTCTGGCCAGAACGCTGGCCGGCGCCGACCGTATTATTCAAGCGGTTCGGGAAAACGGTGTGATCATGACCGGAATCGGCGCGGGTCCAAATCCTACCGATCCGGTGATGCAGCTGGTCAGTAAAGGCGTGATCGGCAGGCCTTACGCCGCTACCAGCTCCTGCCGCGCCAGGACTCCTTTGAAGGCTCCAGGCTGTACAGATGTGGGCTGGTTTAAAGATGCTTCTAAAGCATCGGGAGGCGCTTTTGTGGATCATGCGATTTACGCCGCCACCCGGCTTCAGATGATTTTTGACAGCAAGGTGGAAAGTGTGTACGCCCGGATGGGAAAGATGGTGCATAAGGATTGGGATGTAGAGGATTATGGTATCGCCATCCTGACCTATGAAAACGGCGCCATCGCTACCATAGAATCTACTTTTGGCGCTACAGAGTATACTGTGAACAATTTCCTTTTGACCGGTACGGAGGGAGAAATCCAGGTGGATGACGATACGTTGAAGATTACCGGAAGCAAGGAGCCCTATAAGGTGCCCCAGATCACCAGAACTCTGCCCAGAAATCCAGTGTATCTAACCTTGGAGGACTACGCGAATCCTTTTAACACTCAGGCTGACGCTGGTACGGCGATGATCAAGGAGCTGATCGATGTGATTGACAATGGGGCGGTTTCCCTCAATACGCCGGAAAATGCCAGAATCGGCTTGGAAATTTGTTTAGCGTCTTATTTATCCTTAAAGACAGGTACTGCGGTAAAGCTTCCGCTTACGGAAGATGTAGACGTACCTGCCATACTAGCGGAGGTACTTTAAATGACCCAAATGAAGCAAGAACAAGAGATTATGGGTATGGTAACCGATATTCAGCGGTTTTCCGTACACGATGGGCCGGGCATCCGGACCACAGTGTTTTTAAAGGGATGCAATATGGAC
>OKSA01003076.1_pt1 | contig 12713 bp, 16 predicted proteins | sample 1601181 | NCBI WGS metagenome assembly OKSA01 (sample SAMEA3541538, study PRJEB24748) | human gut metagenome | biome: human gut; feature: human-associated habitat; material: faeces | place: China | collected 2012 | reverse complement strand
GAAAACTTGTCTGAGACGCAGCGAAGTAAATAAAATGAATAATATAGGAAGTCAGTAGTGCGTGAATAAACTGCTGGCTTCTTTTTTGATAGATACAGTCACTCCCAGAGAGTGTGCAGGATAGTAAAGTAATAATATCAACATGACGATATAGAAAATGCAGGGAAGCATTGTATTTCAAAGAGTTTGAGATACAATGCTTCTGCGTTTCTATAGGAGATAGTCGTTCTATGCGGAAAATAGTCATTTGATGCAGAGAATGATCGAGTGAAAGATTTGTTTGATATAATAAAGAGTGCTAGGTGAGACTTGTATGGTTTACAGGTATGAGAGCAATCAAAGACAGGAATGAAAAATATGAACATTATTATTTGTGATGACAGGATAGATGACAGAAAAAATTTGTCAGATTTGCTGTCAGACTATGGTGAAAAAAAGAATTATGAGTTTACTATTACAGAATATGAATCCGGAGAACAGTTATGCGAAGAACAATCAGCTTTGGAAGCGTGTCAGCTATTATTTCTGGACATCAATATGCAGGGGATGGATGGGCTGAAAACAGCTATGAGGATTAAAGAAAAATATCCAAAACTTCCAGTTGTGCTGGTGACGGCATACATGAATTACGCACTGGATGGATATAAGGTGAAAGCAAGCCGTTTTCTGCTGAAAGATAACCTTGCAGATACTATAGAAGAATGTATGGATGATTTGATAGCAGAAATTAATAAAAACCGTAGAATTCTCGAATTTCGTTTTGTGGAGGGAACGATAAAACTCTATGTAGATGACATCATTTATATAGAAACAGAACTTCACAAAAATGTATTTTATACTGAAAAAGGTACGTTTCAGATTTATAAAAAACTGGATGAACTGGAAAATGAATTCAAGGATATGGGATTCGTGCGGGCACATCTAAGTTTTCTTGTAAATATGAGGTACATCACAAAAATCAGCGGTTATGTGATGACACTTACCACGGGAAAAAAGATTCCGGTTCCCAAGGCACGATATGCACAGGTAAAGAGGGAATATATGCTGTATAAGGGAGAAGAATAACATGACATTCTGGGTATTGGCATTTATTGCGGAAATGCTGGAAGTAAAAGGAACGCTATACTTTTTTGATACTTTTATGGAAAAAAGAGATGGCGGATATAGGAACAGATATAGATTTTTTGTTTATTGCGGAGTGCTTTATCTGGTAGCAGTCACAGGGGCATGGATCGGAATGTTAAAATGTATCCCGATTATACTGGTTATGTCTTTCCTGAATCTGGCTTATTATGAAGTTTCCTTCCGGCAGAGTTTTTTGTTTTCAATCATCAACTATACAATGCTTGTATTGATTGATTATGTGACTGTTTTGCTGGGAAGAGGAGGTTCAATCCAAGAAAAATGGTTTTTACAGGCACTGATATCAAAGACGGTTTTTATCATTCTGATGTTGTTTATCAGAAGATTTAGCAAGACAAGAAAAAGCTGCGGTCTGATTACAGGAAAAGAATGGTTACAGTTTTTCTGTGTTCCTGTATTTACGGTGGTCGGTTTCATTCTTATGTTTTATTCAGAAAACGATGATATGCAGAATGTATTTTTATTTCTTTCGGTGGGACTGGTTGCGATTAACCTTATCCTTATGGAGTTCATGCAGAATACCATTGAAAAAGAAGAGAGAATAAAAATTGCGGTACTTACGGAACAAAATCAGAAAAATCGTATTGCAGATTATCAGGACCGGGAAGAAATCTATGAGCGTCAGCGAAGAAAAATGCACGATTATAAAAATCAGCTTTCCACGATCCAGACATTGATAAAGAATGGACACACAGATGAGGCACTTTCCTTTACGCAGAAGCTGACAGAGAGCATAGCTGTCGAGATGTCGGCAATCAACACAAATCATCCGGTGGTCAATGCTGTTTTAAACCAGAAGTACCGCAGCATGCAGGAGAAACACATAGCGGTTATCCTGAAAGTAGGGGATTTGCAGGAGATCTGTCTGGAAGAGGAAGAGATTGTGATCCTGCTCTCCAATTTACTAGATAATGCAATCCGGGAGAGTGAAAAGGTACTGAAAAATACTGGAAAAGCGGTCATTCATCTGAAATTAGAGTGCGAAGATCATAAACTGATATTTGCGATAAGAAATCCGGTGACAGAAAAGGTGGAAATTGAAAATGATACGATAAAGAGCAAAAGAGGGGATCATCACGGTATTGGATTGTTAAATGTAAAAGCAGTTGTGGATAAATATGGCGGTGATATGGTGCTTTCCTGCGATGAAAATGAATTTAAGGCAGTGGTCATCTTGTAAAGAGATGGTCTTTGTGTGCGTAATATGGTCGTTTGATGATATGGGACTAGGAGAACAGGTTATTTTATCCGATAAAAAAATAGAGGAAATAAGTATGTTATGAGAATTTTAAAGAATGAATATGATAAATGGATAAGTATATATAGAGGTTAAAATATATGCAGAGAAGGTAGAAAATATGAGGTGAATTCATGGGAATATCGATTTCAAATGCAACGAGTTCTGCCATTACAAAATATAGTGAATCGCTGAGAAGTGGAGAACCTGATTGGTCTATGATTCCAAGTGCAGGGAAAAGCAATAAGTCACAGGCAGAGTTTGTCTCTGAGATTAAGGAACTGGCTCAGAGAGCTGCCAACACTACGAGTAAAACGGAATTAGAATCTATTCACAGGCAGAGAACAAGGTTATGTGCAGAATACATATCCGATGTATCCCCTGACAGAAAGGAATTATATCAGCAGGCTAAAAATGCGGTAAAAAGTCAAAATGGTAATCCGAAATGCAAAGGAATCGGAGAATTATCATTGCTCGATTTTCTGGAGAGGGCAGAGGGGAAAAATAACAACCTTGCGCAAAAGAAGTTTGCTCTGGCGGGAGGAGGCACACTGGAATGTCCGATTCTGACAGGCGAAGGATATGGTGCCGACATTTCTTATCAAGGAACAAAAGTGTTGACCTATCTGGGAGATAGTTATGGATGGGGATGCGAAAGAACTCCGGCTGAGCGGGAAAAGGAAAGAGAATTTTACGGAATTTACTTCAATGAATACCATACGCAAAAGAATGCCCAAAGCTCAGAATTGAAAGAACTGCCGAACTATTTGGAAGAGAAAACGTCTTTTGATAGGAAAGCGTAAGGATATAGGTAAGATAACAGGTTTAATATGGGAGGATGTTTTATGTCAAAAATAACGGATTATGCTTTTTTGTTTCAAAAATCATTTGGGACATCAGGAGTAAATGCAATAGGCAGTTTTCAGTTGTCCCAGTTGAACAGCAGTTCTGTTCAGTCCAAGTTAAAAGCTGCCGGGATTAACACAAACAGCAAACAATATAAAGCCGCAGTAAAACAAATGATGTCTGCTGGAAATGGTGCAATGTATGGCAATATTCAGGGAATAAAAAATCTGATGAGTCATTATGACAAGGATGGAGATTATATCAACCCTGTAAATGGACTGGCAGGACTTTTAGTGACAGATGAAAATGAAAGTTCGAGAAAACGGATCATATCAATTCCGGATAGCAGCAAAGAAGAAATGTATGAACTGACAAAAAAAGAGTTCCTGCGTGAAAACGGTGTCCACAATGGAGATACAACAAAACGTTCCGAGGTATATAACAATTTGTATCGCAAAATGCAGAAAAAGGACAGATTGGCTGCCGGGTATACGCTTGAAAAATATGAGAGAATTTACAGACAGGCATTTTATGATGCCGCAAAAAAGGCTGATCCTAACTGGAAAATTGGTAAGCCAATCAAAGATGGTGCATTAGATAGTGTTACAAGAGAATTGGCAGAGTCGGGGAAATCTCCTGCACAGGCAACGCTTGATACTAAAATTTAACATATCAGGTATATTTGAATAATTAAAAAGAGAAAATTTTGAGCTGATTGGAGAAACAAAAATATGAACATTAGTTCTAGCCTGAATACCGTATCTTCATCATACGGTCAACAAAAAGGTAATCAAATGAAAACTCCTGCATCTGGGGAAAAGACATTTTATACGGCAGAAACACCAAAGGTATATCAGATATTTACAACAGATAATATGTTGTGGACAGGAGGTAATGGTACAGGTCTTTCTTATTGTCTTAAATATGCGGATGATTCGACGGATGAAAATCCTGTGGTGTTAGCGAAAGGTGTGGATGAAAACGGGAAAGAGTTTGAGCAAAGAATTTATATCAATGATGTTAATCCATCAAATGCTACAGTAGTCGAAATGCGTGCATTGGAGGCACATTACAAAGTGGAAAAGCAGGGAGGTTTCACGTCTCTGCCGCTTGAAGCTGGTAATATGGGACTTAACGACAGAAGAGATTTTATCGCAATGTTCAAAAAAAGCATAGAAGATTTAAACAAATTGGGAAGGTTTGACTTATCGTTGCTTTGGACGAAAAGTATGGATGCTTATCTTGATTTGACAAGTGCAAATAGTAAGTACAAATAAGGCTTAGCTATTTGGACATAGAAGGAGAGAATTTAGAAAAAACGAAGGAGATTGAGACAATGCAGTCAATATCAAGTTATATTAATCCTAATACAAGAGGACTTACATCTAATTACAAAAATACAGCTATTAAAGATAAGGAAACCTATAATGAGGCGATGTCGCAGCACTTACTAAATCCGGTAGAAGATTTGGTTCAAGTGTTAAAAACACCTATAAAATTGGCGAAGAGTTCGTCACTTAGCAGACAGAATAATTCTGTTAATATTGCGGAAGGGCAAAGAATCCGTGTTAATGGAGGTCATGTGCTTACGGTTACGGCGCATGGAGTAGAGGTTTCTGGTGGAGATAATCCGTATGATACACAATCATATGTAAAAGCACAGAGAATGGCAGATGCATTGGCATCCATGCTGCGAAATGCAGGTGGGACAATGACTACTGTAGCACATTCAAAGGAGGAATATGCCCGGTATACAGAAGGAATTACGGATGTTATGTCTTATCTGGGTGTAGACACTTCCAAAGATTTTACGGTCAATGGTATGAAATATAGCAAAAATAAAGATGGTTGGTATGAGTCAGAAGCGAACAGTGATGCGCAGGCGGCATATGAACAGTTAAAAGCGAATAACAGAACCTATCAGTTTGCAGACGAAAAAACCAAAAAGCAGATTGCTTATATGAGTGGTTATTACCTTCAGACAGTGCCGCAGAGTGTCAAGGCAGCATATCTGCAACAGGAAAAAGAATTTTATATCGTGTTGGCATCTAAAATAAGAGAATAAAATGCCGGGAGGAATTTAAAAAATGATTGGAAGTATAGGAGCGGAGAGCCGTTATTCAACAGGTTATAACAACCTAAAACCAAATCGGAACCAGAATAAGTGGGCTGACACTTTGGCTCAGACGGTGGATAAGGAGGATATTAGCAGTAGAGCGGATATCAATCGTGCTAAGAAAAGTACAGTGATGGATTCTTATCTGGCACTGTCAGGAAAAACGATAAATACTTTGAAACAGGAATATTCAGAGTACGAATCCGAAAATTATAGAATCGTACCCGATAATGAAGCTGAATGTTTTGATATATACAATAAAGACGGGGAGCGTTTGGGGGCATTTTCCTATTCTGATATAAAAATAAGACAGGATGAAACAACAGGAAAGCAGTTTTTGATTTCTGAGCATGGAACGATGAGTTACGATGCCCTGGTATTAGATGATGAATTAAAAGATGAATTGCAGAATGTAATGGATAAAGATTCGCTGGATGTGGAGACTTTGCAGGGATTTACATTAAATACACATTCAGGTACTGGCATCCAGTATTTAGTAAAAGACGGTGAAGGAATAAAGATATATATACAAGTATGAAACTAATAGTATGAACAGACAATGAGATTCTGTATTTTAGAAATATAATATTTTTTGGAACAGACAGAGAAAAATCGGAATCTTGCAGACAAGCAGATTGCACTGACAAAAGGCGGAACATTAAATTTAACTATTTTAACATTAGATGGTTATGGTGTTCAAATTCAGAGTCGGGGTGTTAATGTATTGCTGAATACCAGTATCGGCTGGAAATATGAAATGACTCCGGCAGAATTTCCAAGAAAAATTTTATTCCATTTACTGGAATGAATATAACGCAGTAGAGAATGGAGGGATTATAAATATGGTAAATATGGTAAATACCGCTGTAAATAACAATATTTATGCAGGAAGAAAACCTGGTTCAAAATATAACCAGTCACATACTTTTCAACAAAAGGAAGTATTAGAGGTACCGGGTGGTGCAGCAGTTAACAAATATGCAAATGTTCAAGAAATCTATGAGGCATTAAAATATAACGCGTCATATAGAGTAGATAAACAGGAGCAGGATGAAATTGCTGAGAAAGAAATTCAAAATGAAGAACCAGAAATAAGCAATGATTCCAGTGAAAAAATGACAGCATGGTACCAGGGTGTTCCTTTGAAAGAATGGGCATTAACGGATCCTAAATACACGGATTCAGAAACGGGAATTTCATGGTATATTAGAGACGGAAAATATCCGTATATGGTAGGTGAGGATGCAGAAAAGTTCCGAAAACTTTGTGAAGAATCCGGGGAGTTCCCTCTAAAGAAATTTGGGGAAATGACGGGATTAATACAGAAATTAGATGACAATACAGTAGCGTATGTGGGTGATAACGGAATTGCAGTTAAATCTAAAGATGGGAAAGAGATGTTTGTGGACACATCAGGTTTGTCATATGATATTCTTATGGATATGTTCAGAAATTTGCCTAGAAATGGGAATTTTTTCAGCAATAAGTATTGGTCAGATAATATACAGAAAGCACAGGCTCGGAGCTGATGATACGTTATATTGCAAGAGTGTGTATGCTTGGACTCCGATAGGAGAAAGCAGATTGGTTCTGATTGACAGAAGAATCATATGGTTTTAGGATTGATTTTTTCAATCATAGGATTTATGGAGCGCAAGGAAAATGACTTTGGGGTTGTAAACGAGTGTGATGATATGGGGCTGGGAGAACAAGTTATTTTATCCGATAAAAAAAGCAATATAACGATGCAATCAAGGCTTATGAGCATACCGGTAACGGTGTAAGCTGGTCGCAGTTTGAATGGAAAACTTACGATACACAGATGACAGTCACATTTGAGGATTCGGTGAAAGTTGAAAGCATTTCAAAAGGAATGAATGTGATAAATGGGTAGATGCAATGGTAAATAGGAGGGACATGGTCTGCCGAAAGCACTGGATGACCTATTAAATAATTCGGGAGGGAATCTGACCTATCAGGATTACGCAAGCGATATCCGGGAAATTTTAGCATATAAACAGACTCAGCACAAAGATATTATGTCTGAGTTAAACGTACAGTTTTTCATGGCAGACGGTACAATTCAGATAAAAAAATAAAGCAAAGGTAATGAAATGAATAATCAATTTATACAAGGAGTAACATTCGATTGGGATAGAATTGATAACGATAGTTATTTAAAGAGAATTGAGGCTTTTGGGGGTGTTAAAAAACTTGATTTCAACAAACCGGTTACTTTTTTTGTCGGAGAAAATGGCAGTGGTAAATCCACTTTATTGGAGGCACTTGCCGTAGCACATGGTTTTAATCCTGAGGGTGGAACAAAGAATTATGTTTTTTCTACGCATGATACACATTCAGAATTATGTGATGCGATAAGAATTTCAAAAGGCTATCGGAAGGAAAAATGGGGATATTTTCTTAGAGCCGAAAGTTTTTATAATGTTGCAACGCAGGAAGAAGAATATGCAGATTTTGCGCATCCTTCTGCTAAATATCATGAAAGGTCACATGGAGAGAGTTTTCTCGCGTTAGCGCAGAACAATTTGCAGCCAAATGGTCTGTATCTTTTTGATGAACCGGAAGCTGCATTATCACCTCAGAGACAGCTTACATTGTTAATACAAATATATAGATGTGCAAAAGAGGGAGCACAATTTTTTATAGTTACACATTCGCCTATTCTGTTAGGCATACCAGATGCAGATATCTATTGTTTTGATAATGGAAGCATACATTTATGTGAATATGAAGAAACAGAGAGTTATCAAGTGACAGAAATGTTTATAAACAATAGGCAGATGTTGCTGGATAAATTGTTGACAGAGTAAAGAAACAATGTGTTAGGGCACAAATATGATTAAAACAAAAAATATTTCAGAAATGTTGACTTCTTTAATTGAGGAGTATCGTTTTAATAAAAATACTCTTTCAAAATATTTAGAAATAACTGAAGAAACAGTAGATGGAGTAGTAATGGGCAATGTGGAATGTTTGCCAGATGATCCTGCATTGCGTCTTAAAATACTTAGTAAAGCAGGATTTCTGTATTTTGGAGCGATTGAAGATAAGGATAGGCAATTAAGCGGTTTTTTGGAAGTGCTTGTTTCCTATCATGGCATATCCAAGCTAACGATAGCAAAAATGGCTGGTGTTGAGGAACAGGATATTGACAGGCTTTTAGCCAATCCACCAGAAAAAGTTGAAATCGAAGTAAAATATAAAATTGCTGTGACTGTTATGGAGCTACGGTTTTGGTTAAAAGATTGTGAGTTGCCAATATAATCATGTGGTGCTTGGGAAACTGGTGGAATAACAGGAAATGTAATTAGAATGAAGAAAGATTGAAGGCGAATGGATACATGCGTGGATTTGTATGCATGATGCAGACAATGAAATTGTTAATTTGCAAGCAACAGTTAATTACTTCTGGTAATAATGGAGAACCAAACTGGTCTTATATTCCGTCGAAAGGAAAAAGTACGAAAACGCAGTTTGAATTTGTGAGTGAGATTAAGAAACTGGTACAAAAGTCTGCCAATGCTACTGATAAAACAGAACAAGATTCGATTTCAAGGCAGAGATGTTTGTGGACACATCAGGCTTGTCATATGATATTGTTATCTATGACAATAACATATCCTGTAGGAGTTGCATGTTCTGCGATTATGTATTTTATAATAAAGCAAAATGGTAATTTTTTGAAAAAAGTTTCGGATTAGATGTAGTGTTTGCCGCTGAAACCGTAGTATATGAGTGAAGCCGGAAAGGAGGCGGTGTGATGATAGACGATGAAAAAATCATAGAAATGTTTTTTGAGCGTTCGGAACAGGGCATACGGGAACTGGACATAAAATACGGAAAAGCCTGTCACAATCTTTCCTACCATATAGTAGGGAGCAGACAGGACGCGGAGGAATGTGTAAACGACGCTTATTTAGGTGCATGGAACGCCATTCCACCAGCACGACCTAACCCATTGTTGTCGTATCTTTTGAAAATCGTTCGGAATATTTCGCTCAAAATCTATTGGAGAAAGGAAGCAGCCAAACGAAGCAGCCAAACGAAGCAGTCATTACACGATTGCTTTGGAGGAAATTGAAGCCTGTATTGCAGACCAGAAAAACATTGAAGAAGAAATCGAGGTCAGAGAGTTAGCCTGTATCATTGAAGTCTTTTTTAGACACGCTGACTATCGAAAACCGCGTTATCTTTATGCGCCGCTATTGGTTTTCCGACAGCTACAAGGACATAGCCGAGTTTGTAGGGCTTTCAGAAAAAAATATTTCTGTCCGGCTGACCCGTATCCGCGAGAAAATGAAGCAATACTTGATTGAAAGAGAGGTATTCGTATGAACGCAAAGAAATTTTCTGACGCTATGAGCGAGCTTGATACAAAATATGTTGATGAAGCACTCAACTACAAAACGAAAATGAAAAAGCCTATATGGATAAAGTGGGGAATTATGGCAGCCTGTCTTTGCCTTATAATTTGCGTAGTTACAATTCCGCGTTTACTTAATGGCTCTAATCCCCCTATTTCTGGAGATTTGGCTCCTATGGTTTATGTAAATAACAAGTTGTATCAATATACGGATAGTCAACTCGATTTTACAGATAAAGAAAGCCAGTTCACTTATTTAGGGGAAATCGAAAGCAAAGTTAGCTCATCGCAAGAGCCAAAAGAGAATTTCCAAGCCAATGACGATATTGTAGGTGCTAAAGTATATCAATATGAAAATAATATTGTGGTTTTAATTGATGGTAAATATTTCTTATATAGTCATATGGAAGATGCTGAAAGTGAAACGGTTGAATTTGAAGGACAGTTATTTAACAAATCGGACTTATCCGAAGAAACCCTTGAATGGCTTGAGTGGTATAATTCGATACCGCCAGAAAAACAACTTGCTGTCAATTCAATTCCAGCCGAGCTATATACTGATGACGGTGCTGGAACGGTTGACGCAGACCAAGAAAAATAATTTTGATTGACACCCACAAGGGACAGCCGAGATTGAGGATGGAAAGAAGAAAATCCGCCAGTTTGAGAACTTGGAAAAGAGGTTGCGTCAAAAGTTATCCAAAGAGGAACGAAGAACACGCAACAACCACCTGTATAATCAAGAGGGCACTTATGAAAAATAAAAGTATCAATCAAGTTTCCATAATAAATGGTGAAGATGGTCCCACAAGTGTTTTTATATTTGGAGAAGCTCAAAAGCAATCTCTAAAGATTAGAATCCGAAATGCTATCTATCAATCCAGACGAAAAAGGATAGAAAAGAGAATAGCGGTCAACCCGCATACCCTTGCGGGAGTGGTGCAATACGCAAAGGATCATTATGATTTAGTGGAAATCAATCCTGCCGCAACAAATTGGATAGAACGACAGAAAAATCTAAAAGCTAGTTTGATTATGCAGCATAAACCAGAACTTTTGGGCAAAAGGAAGGATATTCCAAAACCAGATTTTCATAATGAAGAATCTGTTAAAAATTTTTTGAATGAAATGAAAATTAGAAATAAATTGATTGACCAAATGCCTGATAATGTAATTCCCATGGATTTTCATTTATATGAAATAAAAATTGGTGAGGATTTAATGGAAATAGAGGTAGATTATACCTGGAATATATTTGGAATATCTTACTCTGGAAATAAGTCGGTCATAAAAAGGTTTAAGAAAATAGCCAGAGATTTATATTGTTATTATGGTGTCAGTGAGGAGGATATAAAGAACCGGACAAAAAGATATTCTTCACTGGTAACGGAATTGAGTTCATAAATAAGCAGTTAATTTAGCAACAACTTGTTGCAGATTCTAAAGTTATCTTGCATAATTAAAATATAAAAGATGTATATAAAGTCGGAACAGAGACCTTAAACCTGTTCCAGTGGTCGGGATGGAGACCGAAAACCCATTCCCATTGCGGAATAAACTGCAAATACAGTGATCGCGTTGCAGAAACCTGTGAGGCCTGCGACCGGGGGAGAACCTGCGGGGACTCCTCTTTTCTATATTATGGAGATGGTGTATATGCAGAAGATGCTTGATTTTATAACATAGAAGAGAGTACGTGTAATGCGGAGTAAATAATGGTCAAAAAACAATCGACATCCGACCTCACACACGTTATAATATAGATAATCTAATAAGAAAACAGTGTTATCATTACCGCATATTCAGTGAGAATGGTAGCCATAAATATGAATTCGCAGGAACGGAATGGTTGAACCCTCAGGGTGACAGTGTCACTCATTTGTCAGCGAGAGGTGCTTAACTTGGATGATTTTCAGTTTTCTTATTTTGACATGGATTTACAGGAAAGTCAGTAAAATCAAGTTGTTGCTTGACTTATGTTGACCAAGAAAAACATAGATTTTCTGTAGTGACTTGAACTCCTAAGCACTAGTTGTGGGTTCGATTCCCGCTGGGAACATTACATTTGCGACAAAGGTTAGAAATAACCTGTTGTCGCATTTTTTGTAGAAAGGAAAAAATTATGGAATATTCGGCAATTCTTCATGATATGGATAAAAGATTCTGCTATGCAATCGATAAGGATTTATTCGTGATACGTGTGCAGGTAAAAAAAGATGATATAAAAGAGATCATGCTTCATTATGAGGATAAGTACATACCACTGGAATGGAAGGATACGCGAAAGACCATACCGATGAAGAGGGGGAACTGCCTACTGCGAATGATGAAAAGGTAGTACTCGGTACCGTAAATAAAGAAGAGACTGCTACTGCAGAGACCACGGCTGAGGTAAAGACAGATGCAAAGGCTACTACCAGTCCTGACCCCAAGGCAACCGATGCTCCTAAGTCTACTGCCGCACCGGAGACGACTGCAAAACCTAAGAGCACTACAAAGCCTGGTACACAGACTGCATCGGTAACAGCTACGACAAAGCCTGCTGCAACAGAAAAGCCGAAGAGTACGACTGCTCCAAAGGCAACAGCTACCCCTGCTCCTAAGGCTACGGAAGCACCCAAGGCAACTCCTGCACCTACTGCAGCACCGGTAGCCTGCCAGCATACAAATACCCATGTAGAGAGTTCCCATGATACTTATGAGGTACCTATTAGTGGCGGATGTGTAGAAGTATGGCGTACTGCTACCAGAGTATGTAACGATTGTGGAGCAAATCTGGGAGAGGCTCCGGAAAAGGTAAATGAAGGACATCATGGTTGCATTATTACCGAAGGTATCAGTGCGACCTGTACAACAGATGGACGTACCGCAGTATGTGGTTGTGATTGTGGTGGTCTTGGTACTACTGGTGGAGAAGTCATTCCTGCATTTGGACATGACTATCATGATGTATGCACTGATGAAATTTCAGAGGATCTTACACAGGT